>Ga0172370_10003668_pt1 | contig 21105 bp, 17 predicted proteins | sample LakKiv5m_FD_114538 | JGI IMG/M metagenome (GOLD analysis project Ga0172370, IMG submission 114538) | Freshwater microbial communities from Kabuno Bay, South-Kivu, Congo - kab_022012_11.5m | ecosystem: Environmental > Aquatic > Freshwater > Lake | place: Democratic Republic of the Congo...
ATAATAATAAAAAAAATAGAAAAAAAGATTAAATCGCGCCTTAAAGAATATATATTTGGCTTCGATAATGAAAAACTTGAAGAGATTGCAGGTAGAATCCTTTTAAAATCCAAAAAAACACTCGCAATAGCTGAATCCTGCACAGGCGGGCTTCTATCTAACAGGATCACAGATGTGCCGAATAGCTCAAATTATTTTAAGTTTTCCCTTGTAACATATAGCAATGAATCCAAAAATAAGCTTCTTGGGATCCCATTAAAAACCATAAAAGATTATGGCGCTGTGTCAAAGAAAGTAGCCAGCTTAATGGCAAAAAATGTCAGGGTTTTAGCCGGCGCAGATTACGGAATCGGGATTTCAGGAATTGCCGGGCCAGGAGGCGCAACCAAGAATAAGCCTGTAGGCCTTGTGTATGTAAGCCTTTCCACAAAAGATAAAACTATATGCAGCGAATTCCGCTTTATTGGAACGCGCAGCCTGATTAAATATAAATCCACCCAGGCGGCTTTAAACATGCTCAGAACATGCTTACCGCAGGGGAAGGTTTAAAACTTTCCCCTACAATATATTAATATGGGTAATATCAGGGCTTTTATAGCTGTTGAAATCGAAGATCAAGCCAAACAGAAAATACTTGAGCTTATCACCTCTTTGAAAAAATCCTCTGCTGATATCAAATGGATTACAGAAAATCAGATACATGTAACCTTGGAATTTCTTGGAACTATAGCTCAAGATAAGATTAAGGCGATTTCCGATAATCTCTCCGCTATTTCAAAAGACTTCAAGCCTTTTACAATCACATTTTTCAAAATAGGGGCCTTTCCGAACCTGAGCCATCCTAAGGTAATCTGGCTTGGCATAGATAAAGGCGCAGAGGCCTTAGGTGAATTAAATAAAGCAATTGAAAATAATTTGGAAAAGCTGGGCTTCGAGAAAGAGATTAGAGGATTTAAAGCGCATTTAACATTAGGAAGGGTAAAATCCACAAAAAATATATCAGGCCTTATAGATATACTCGAAAAACAACCTCTTATATCAATAGAACCATCCCAGATCAACAGTTTAACTCTTTTCCAAAGCTCCCTCACCCCAAAAGGCGCTATCTATTCCAACCTCTCAAAACATAATCTGAACTATCTTTTTTAGCCAGATAACTATAACTGCTGTCTTATATTCTGCATAATCCTTTCTTTTTCTCCTTTGTCTCTCATATTGCGGATTACGCTTCCGTATTTGAATTCTTCATTTAACAATATCTTTATTGATTCAATCAAATCTGGATGTCTTAATAATTCCGAGTTAACTTCATACAAAGAAGTCGCGCCATTTCCTCTTTTTGTTATTAACCCTGCTTTTATTAAAAAATGTATATCGGGTTGAATTGTCCGCTCAGAACGATTTAACAAACTCCCTATATCTTTTCTGGTTATAGGCACATTGTTTGAAGAAATGCATTCAAAAACAGCTGAAGGAGAACCAAATACATTGATCATAACTGGTTGGAGCACTCTTTCTGTTTGTCTGGAATAAACATCTAAATGTTGATATAATTCTTGCTTTTCTTTTATTTTAATTTCTTCAACTAACTTTTCTGATATTGTAATGGTAACTAAATTATTTAAAATAGACTGTAAAACAACTTTATCTTCTATAGACTTAACATAAATTTCCTCTAATAGGCCATCATCAATCAGAGACATTAACCACTCAACATTAAATCCATAATGTTTTTCTCCAGAGTCTTCTCTTAAGACTACTGCCATTTCAATATTAACAGGCTGGCTTCCTGCCCCAACCATTACCTTAACTAATTCTGGATCTATAGTAGTAGTGACCCAAATATGCTGATAACGCGCCTTTTCTATCTCTAATACTATTCCTCCTATGTCTGTCGTGTCATGCATTTCGCCATCTTTTCCTTGCGTATAAACTATCTTAAAATGTTTGTTAGACTCTATCACGGCCTCCTGAAATAACTCCAATACTTGCGCTTTAGCATATTCATCAAACCGCAAATCAATCCCTTTTGGTTTAACATGAATTCTTCCTTTATCTTGAAGAGCGCCAACTATTTTTGCAACAATGTCCTCATCTATTCTCTCTAAGTCTAATACATCAAGCCACAGCATCTTAGAAAAGCTTCCAGATGGAAACTTGTTCGTAAATGTAACTACCTTAGCCCTATCTAATTCCGTTCTGCCTGCGGACATGCTTTCTGTTCTTTCAATAATATTGCCTGGATTTTGAGCAAGAGACATTCTGACATCCATTCCCCTTGTTTTTAGATTATAAAAAATCCCTGTATTAAAATGGCATAAAAAGAGATCTAAAGCGAGAAGATGATTCAATTCTATAGGGTTATAGCCAGTGGCAGACATTACAGTATCGCCAGCAACAACAGTGTTTGGCCCTAAAGTGCTTATTTCTAGGAAAATATCGTCTGTTTCCAAAGATAATGAACTTAACGCATCATCTGGCAAATACTGTAATCTATGTATCGCATCCTGGCGCTGAAATACTGCTTCATCTATCAAACTGATTACATAATTAGCTTCGTCTTTTATAGGATCTTTTATATCAGCCCTCCAATATCCCAAGTCCCAAACAAAATACCTATGTCTCAAGACGAACTGCTGCGCAGATTCAGGCGCGCCGCTCTCAGATAACTTTCGCAAAGAATCAAGGGCATCTTTAATAACTGATGCATCATCCATTGTATTTACAACGCTATCAACAATACCTTTTGATGTGAACTCATCCTGTATTTGCACTCGCGATTGGGATGTATAATAGATAGATCTTCTCGATCTGTTATCCCATTCAGTTACATAATCTCTTGCATACTGAACTATATCTAACACGGTTTTATCTTCTATTTGCAAAAGTCTTTCTGCGATTATGCGGCCCAACAGCCTGACAATTACCACAGGATCCTTAACAAGTTCACTATCAAACATAAAGCCATCTTGAATAATCCTTGATAGCAACGATATTATCTGATTGCTGAGCTCCTTGTTTCTTAAACTTTTAGCAATGGCATACAAAATAAGCCGTTTTAGTTCTTTTTCATCGCGCGCATAAATAATATTTCCTACAATATCTTCTGCAGAATCAGATAAAACTTCGCCATCATTTAAGTTAATTCCAAATATTATCCTTACAGAATCTATGGCCTGCATCCATTTTGGCAATAATATTTCTTGTGAAAAATCAGGCGCTTGCCTCATGTATTGGCCTGCCATCTGTAAAGCATCAGAGATAATTCTTCTCACATCATCTTCTTTAATATCGGCTATGCTTGCAGCAATAAGCCGTAAATGTTCTATTGGCACACCGCGATGAAATAACGGTTCCCCTCCGTATAATTGATGTGTATCGCGCCCGCTTTCGAGAACAGCTTTGCCAAATCCACCTCTATAAGGTTGATATATAAGACCTTCCCCTGTATGTGGGTTAGTCCTGAAACCAAAAGAGCGCTCCTTATCAATAAATATTGGCTGTTCAGGTAAAAGCTTTCCGCCATCATCTACTCTTAATAATATATTTCTTAAATGAGCATCTTTTAATTCAATAACCACATCTGCTAATTTTGAGCTTTCAATAATTTTTCTATATGAATCTGGTAAAATGCGCTCAATTATAATTGAATCTTTAAATAGAAACGGGCTAAAAAGTTGACGGAAAATATAATCATACAGTGTCTCAACCTGGTCTATTTTTTTCATTATAATTGCAGGTATTCCTCCAAAAGATACAACCCTTGTGTCTATAGTAGAAAATCCTAACCTTTTATACCATAATTGCCCTAGAAGTTCTGTCATGTTTCTATCATCCAAAAATTTCACTATATAAGCCTCATTTGAAGGACTATGTAGAAATTCGAAAGTTGATGAAGAAGATGCTTCGCCTGACTCATATTCTACCCTACCTATTCTTTCAAAATCTTCTTCATGTAAGCTTTCTATTCTTTCTATTACCCCATATGTAATAGGAGAAGCTTGTGATATATCCGGTCCCTTTAGGCGGAAATAATCATTCGCCAATAGCAAGCTATCCACAAGGAATCTCTTAAGATCCTGACGAGTGCGAATCTTAAACTCTAAGTCTTTCACCCTATCCCATTCAAAAACATCACTAGTTCCTGTTTCTCTCGCCCAATGCTCTATTTCCCATCTACTTAAAGAACTTAAATATCTATCGCTGTATAGTTTTTCTAATAAATCTATAAAATTATTTGCCGCTAATCCAAATAAATTCCTTGCTTCATCAAAATTCCTATTCGCCAAAACCTTTCTGCCCTCTGAAACATACCAACCAACATCTTTTACTGCTGCAGATTTCTGCTCACTTTTACCCATATTTGAAAATATCAACATAGGCCTCAAGGCAGGCTTGTCCTCAAGGCTATTTTGATAAGAATACCCTTCATTCTCAAATAAAAATATAATAGCTATAAGGATAGCTACAGCTTTTATGTGTATATTATTATGTTTTTTGGTTCTGAATGAGTTAATCATATTTGAATTTCCTATACTATTTATACTTTTAATATCTATTTAATAAGTATACCACATAATTATTATCTATTCAATGTATAAAGATTTTAATCTATGATAAGCTGGATTTGGGCCTTTAACCACCTGCAGGTGGGGACGGTTCTATTTCGGTTAGCTGTACCTTCCTTTTAAGGGATATTTTTCTGGATTTTCAAGATTGTCTATTTCCAAGTCAATATCTAAGTCAGGCCAATAGAGATGAAAACCATGCAATAATTTTACATTCTGAATAGATTTTATAGGTTGTTCCTTAAAATAAGGGTTGTCTTCATAATTTAAAAAATACTCTTTCCCCTTAACAAATATCCATATGCCAGATGAGGTAATGTTCTCAACAGCTACCAAAGTGCCTTTTCCATTCCTTAATAATTTCATATTTATGCTGCTCCACAATCTTCTGTATTTCGTTTAATTTTCTTGAATCGAGTTTATAATATGCTGAAAGCGAAACAATAGGCTCTATCCAGAATTTGGCTTCCCCTTCTTCGCATTCTACATGAATATGTTTACGCTCTTCCTCATTTGAAAGAAAATAAAATCTGTATCCTTTTAAACGAAATACCGTAGGACTCATGTTCTCTCACCTGTCATAAATTATATCATACGCACAAATTAAAGCAAAAATAATTTTTAACATTTAAATAGTCAAGCTAATGCCTTAGAATCAAACTTATAATATACACTGCCTGGAGTATCATATTGACGTATAAGCCTGCCAATAGGTCATCTGACATGATCCCGAGAGAGCCTTTTAATTTTTCAAGCCTCCTGATAGGCTTTGGCTTTACTATGTCAAAAAATCTAAATAATAAAAATCCTGTTACTACATAGCCCATGCTCGGAGGCATGCGATACATGGCAATAAGCATCCCAGCGAATTCATCTATTACTATTTCTCCTGGGTCTTTTTCGCCGAACATCTTTTCCACCCTGCCTGCTGTCAAAAATCCCAGGATAATCACAATTAGAATAACCACAGCCATTACTATAGTATTATGACATAAGAAATAATATAGAATAAGGCCGGCAAGGCTCCCAAGAGTGCCTGGAGCAACCGGCAGATAGCCTATATAAAAAACGCTCGCAATTAACCTGTATAACCTATCCATGGCGGTATTATTTTTCTCCCATAAATATATCTTTATTCCTTATCATATAAGAGATGCCAGATGTCAGCGTCATGCCAACTGTTATAAGCATCAGCAGATAAACAGCAATTTTATAATACTCCATATACCTGAAGTTAAACCCTGAATCCCTGATTATTAGGAATATAAGGATTGATATAACAGCTACCATTTGAGAGACTGTTTTATGTTTGCCGCCGGTTTCCGCGGCCATAATCTTATTCTGCGAAAGCGCTAGGACCCTGATTCCTGTAATGACCAGCTCCCTTGATATTATTATCACCACCATCCATGCCGGCACTATCTCCATTTCTACAAATGCCAGAAAAGCGCCCAAAACAAGTATCTTATCCGCTATAGGGTCCATTAATTTTCCAAAAGCGGTTATGCTGTTTGTCTTTCTCGCTATATAACCGTCATAATAATCAGTGACGCAGGCTATTAAAAAGACAGCCATAGCCATAAACTTTGCCCCAGGGCCTTTTATAAAAAGAAACCATATAAAAATTACAGCCAAAACCACTCTTGAAATTGTAAGTTTATTAGCTATGTTCATCACGCCTTCCTTTTCCTAACTTTACAATTCGTGCCATGCACCATTTGTAAAGTTAGGAAAATACTGATCTGCCTACAATATCATATTCATAAGTATCGGTTATCTTAATCTTACAAAAATTACCTATTTTCAAATTTTTGCCCTTTATATATACCAAACCGTCTATATCAGGCGCATCGTACTCTGTCCTGGCGATATAATAACCCTCTCCTTTTCCCTCCACAAGCACTTTCAACGCCTTACCTATAAAACCTTCGTTTATTTTTTTTGATATCGCCTGCTGAACTGACATTATGCGGTTAAATCGTTTCTGTTTCTCTTTTTCTGAAACTTGGCCTTTGTAGTTGTAAGCAAGAGTATCTTCTTCTCTTGAGTATTTAAAAACCCCGAGCCTCTCAAATTTCGCCTCTTTTATAAAAGATATTAACTCCCTAAATTCCTTTTCTGTCTCCCCTGGAAATCCAACAATAAATGAAGTCCTTATCGCGGCATTTGGTATTTCTTTTCTTATATATTCCATCAGCGATATTATCTGTTTTTTACTCACTCTCCTCTTCATCCGCTTTAATATTTTATCACTAATATGCTCTAGCGGCAAATCTATATATCTGCATATATTTTCATTATCCTTTATCGCACTAATAACTTCTCTATCCAGATTCGCTGGATGCAGGTATAACAATCTTATCCATACGCCTTTTGCTATCACAGATATCTCCCGCAATAGCTCTCCAAGCATCTTTTTCCCATATAAATCTACGCCATACAGAGACGTATCCTGGCCTATTAATATAAGCTCCTTTGTGCCATTTGCGATTAACCGCGCCGCTTCTTTTTTTATTGAGCTAATAGGCCTGCTTTTGTATTTACCTTTTAAATAAGGTATTACGCAGTATGAGCATCTATTTGCGCAGCCTTCTGAAATCTTTAGATACGCGTAATGTTTCGGTGTGAGTGTAGAGGAGGGTTTAAAACCCTCCTCTACATTATTTTTGTCATTAAATTTTAAAACCCCTCTAAATTCATCCACCTCTTTCAGTTCTTCCCGTAATTCTTTTCCATATCTTTCTGAAAGACAGCCTGCTATTATAATCTTTTTTACACTGCCCTGTTTTTTAGCGTCTATCGCCTTGAGAATTTCATCTATAGACTCTTTCTTGGCATCTTCTATAAAAGCGCACGTGTTCACAATCACAGTATCAGAACGCAGCGCGTCTTTATGGAAAAGATACCCTTTCTTTGTAAATTCAAATATGAGTTTTTCCGAATCCACAAGATTTCTTGGACAGCCCAAACTTATTACACTTACTGTTTTTTGCATTATATAAAAACGGAGTAGCGGAGCGCAGCTTCGCGCCCAATGTCAGCGTGAAGCTCATCATATTCGCTTCGCTACTCCGTTATGATTACTTTATTCCATCTTTCGTGATTACAATCTCTTTTTTCTCACCTTTTTTACCAGCAAAATCCGCGGACTTTCCATTTACGTTTATTTTTATAGCCCCTGAATTTCCAACCTCCATCTTTATCTCTTTTTTTGCCTTCCATGTATCGCTGGTGCCTTTTCTAAATGACCCTGTAAACATAAGATCCCCATCCACTATTATCTGAAGCCATGTATTATCCATGGCCAATAACTCCAGCTTCACAGCCTCATCTTTCTTAGCAGCAGCTTCTTTCCCGATTTCTTTTATAGTTTCTTTTGGCTTTGCCTTTTCGGTCTTTTTAGCCACAGGCGCGTCTTTTTTTATGGCTGCTATCTTATTATGGCTCTTTATTGCTATATTTTTAAAAAATTTGGCTGTATGGCCAAGCGCTGAAGGCAGTATCCATAGTATAAACACGCCTATCAAAACAGCCGTTATCTGATTTTTATATTTAATCGCGTTTTGAAGATTTGCGCGTAATATTTTTTTTGAATCTACTGACTTCAACGGATGGGACTGGGAAATAGGCCGGGATAGCGGCTTTAAAGCCTGATCCTGCTTTTTCTGCAGGTTTTGCTGAGAGCCATGAGCAAGATATTCCTTTACGCTTGATTCAGCTATCGCCCCTAAAAAAGCCGCATATGTTTTAACAAAGCTCTTTGCGTAAAAAACCGAACCTATCTCTCTTAGCCTGTCTTCCTCTACAGCGGAGACTATATGTTTAGGTATGCGGCTTCTCTCTGACACATCTTCTATAGAAAGGTTTTTGGATTCCCTTATTCTCTTTAATACTTTACCTAACGACTCTGACATAATTTATCTGCCTGTTTAACCTGCCCCGCCGACGCAGCGGGACAGCCTTGTCACGCTGCGTCGGCGGGGCAGGTATCATTCTTACTTTAAATCTTCCCGCGGCGCCTCTATCTCCTCTTTAACAACCTTGTCTCCAGGCTGATACTCCTGGATTAATATCTCCCTGGGCTTGCTGCCTCTAAACGGCCCTATTATGCCTTCCTCTTCCATGGCGTCTACTATCCTGGCTGCCCTTGTATAGCCAAGCCTCAACCTTCTCTGAAGCATAGAAACAGATGCCTGGCCTGTCTCAAGAACCATCTGGACGGCCTCGTCAAAGAATTCATCTTTTTCAAAACCGCCTCTCCCTGAAACGCTTTTTTTCTGGTGCTCAAGTATATCGTTGTCATACACAGGTTCCTGCTGGGCCTTTATAAAATTTACCACCTTCTCTATCTCAGAATCTGTAAGGTATGTGCCTTGAGCCCTTACTGGCTTCGGGCTTCCTGGCTCTAAGAACAGCATATCGCCTTTTCCTAATAGTTTATCAGCGCCGTTCATATCAAGGACTGTCCTGGAATCTACCTTTGAGGCTACCTTAAAAGATATCCTGGCTGGAAAATTTGCTTTTATAACGCCTGTTATGACATCCACTGAAGGCCTCTGGGTAGCGAGTATCATATGTATGCCGACCGCCCTTGAAAGCTGAGCCAATCGCGTGATAGCGTTCTCAATATCTTCCTGGGCAACCATCATAAGATCCGCTAATTCATCTATTATCACAACTATATAAGGAAGTTTTTCTTCTGATTTCTGATTAAAAGAGGTTATATTTCTGGCCGCTATCTTTGCTAACATTTTATATCTCGCTTCCATCTCTCCTACAACCCACCCAAGCGCCCCCGCAACTTTCTTGGCGTCTGTAACTACAGGGCATAATAGATGAGGGAGTCCATTATATATCGCTAGCTCTACCATCTTCGGATCAACCATCAAAAACTTCAACTCTTCGGGTGTAGCATTGTATACCATACTCATTATCAGGGAATTCACGCAGACAGTCTTGCCTGATCCAGTAGTTCCTGCTATTAAAAGATGGGGCATATCCCCGAGATCTGTAACAACGGATTTGCCTGAGATATCCTTGCCAAGGGCCATCGCGAGTTTTGAGGAACCTGCCATTTTCTGAAATTCAGCGGATTCCAGTATCTCCCGCAAGAAAACCATTGAGGTATCCGCGTTAGGCACCTCTATGCCTACGCATGACTTTCCAGGTATAGGCGCCACTATCCTGACAGTGGCCGCTTTCATGGTAAGGGCTATATCATCGCTAAGGCTTGTGATGCGGTTCACCTTTACGCCAGGAGCAGGCTGAAGCTCATACCTTGTTATAACAGGCCCCTTGCTTATATCAACAACCTTCGACTCTATGCCGAAATCCCTTAAGGTATCCTCGAGAATCCCCGCGCTTTCTTCTAAATTCTCCCCAAATATATTTCCTGCCTTATGGACAGGGGATTCCAGTAAATCAAGGCTTGGAAGCTTATAATCTCCCACAACCCTGGGTTCAACCCTTATTGGCTTAGCGGGCGCTGGTTTTGGCTTAGACGCAGGTTTTGGTACAATATTTATTTTCTGTTTTCCTTCTTCTGTTTTTTCTTCTTTCCCTATATCTTCTTTTTCTTCTCTGCCTGTTACCTGAAACCTGTTATCTGAAACCCGTTTCTCCACTCTGACCGCAGGCCTTAGTCTCGGCCCTGCCGCAGGCCTTTCAGCCTTTGCGTAATTAGCAGGGCTTTGCTCTCTTCTTGCTTTTCCTATCTTTTCTGCCACAGCCCATATTTTCATAAACAGCATGGAAATCACTGGCAGGATTAAAAATTCTGTAGCTATTAAAAGGGACAACAAAGTCAGGCTTATCGTAACTATATACCCGCCCATAGCCCCCAGATAATCCAGCAGAAACCTGTCAGTCAGCAGAAATCCCAGAAGCCCGCCCCTCGCTACCATCAAAACAAAGTCAGGCCTGGCTGTAAGGCTGAAAAACGCGGAGCTTGCAGAAAATAAAAATAAAATACCAAGCGCCCTGTAAAAAACCTTTCCATTCAGCCTTTCTGCCAAGATGCCTATGCCCCACACAATAAAAAGAAATGGAATAAAAAACCCTGCGTAACCTATAAGTTTGAATATAGCCCACGCAGTATATGCGCCTATTATTCCTATATAATTCCGGATATGTATATTAGGGGTGGATGTCTCAAACCCTATGTCGTAAGGCGAATAGGAAATCATGCCTGCCAATAGCAGCAGCGCCATGACAAATAATCCTATGGAAACTATCAGATCTTTCTTATCTTTGCTCATCTTTTTAATGCAGCCTAGCGCAAACTCTCGAAACCTTAATGTAAAAATACTATAACTAATAACCCTGCTATAATACAATACGCGCCAAACCAGTGAAATTTATTTTTATACAATACCTTTAACAATAATTTCAATGATATAACCCCTGCGGCGCAGGATATAAAAAACCCTACAAAATAATTTATGTTAATGCCCTCGAGGCTAAACCCTGCCTCTTTTATCTTAAACAAGAACGCGCCCATTATTGCAGGAATAGATAATAAAAATGAGAATTTTGCGGCAGACTGGCCTTCAATGCCCAGAAAAAGCCCTGTTGAAATTGTCGCGCCGCTCCTGGATATGCCTGGCAAAGCAGCTATGCCCTGAGCCATGCCTATAACGCACGCCTTAAAAACAGTTATGCCTTCTGTGCCAAGCCTTATAAAATTAGCGGCTATAAGCCATATGCCTGTCAGAATAAGCATACAGCCTGCCATTCTTACATTACTAAACGCGCTTTCTATATTTTTTATAAAAAAAGCGGCAAAAACAAATGTCACAACGCTGCCCACAACAACCAGAAAGCCTATCCTTTTTTTAGTGGTTACGCTTTCTATTATCTCCCCGCCAAAAACTATAAATACAGCTACTAATGTCCCGAGATGCAAAAGTATATCAAAAAGCAGTTCAGGCTCATTAGAGCCCATTAATTTATGCAATATAACCAGATGGCCAGAGCTTGAAACAGGCAAAAATTCTGCTACCCCCTGAACTATACCGGATATTATAGCCTCAAATAACCCCATATTGTATACTTTCACGCTCTAACTTTACAATTCGTGCCATGCACCATTTGTAAAGTTAGATGTTCATTGCCTGTTTTATGCTTAGATTGAGCCTGCCCATCTCGTCTATCTTTATAAGCTTAACCCTGACCTTATCACCTATCTTAATAACATCCTCTGGGTTTTTAACAAACTTATCAGAAAGCTCAGAAACATGCACCAGGCCTTCCTTGCCAGGGAATATCTCGCAAAACGCCCCGAAGTTCATCAGGCGCTTTACCGTGCCTTCATAAATCGTGCCCACCTCAGGCTCGCTCGTAATGCCCTTTATTATCTCAATAGCCCTTCTAGCAGACTCTTCGTTTTCGCTTGCCACAGAAACCTTTCCTTCGTCATCCACGTCTATTGTGGCGCCTGTATCCTGTATTATCTTCTTTATAACCTTTCCTCCAGGCCCTATTAACCCGCCTATCTTTTCTTTATCAATAGTAAACGTGGTTATTCTCGGCGCATACTCTGACAGCTCCTTTCTGGGGGCATTTATCGTCTCAACTATCTTATTTAAAATAAACGCCCTTGCGGGATTTGCCTGCTTAACTATCTTTCTGATTAAATCCATGCCTATCCCATCTATCTTGAGATCCATCTGAAGAGCGGTCACTCCTGAATCAGTGCCTGTCACTTTAAAATCCATGTCTCCGTAATGGTCTTCCAGGCCAGCAATGTCTGTTAATATAGCTGAATTAGCCCCATCTTTCACCAAGCCCATAGCTATGCCAGAGACAGGTTTTTTAATAGGGACGCCTGCGTCCATCAGAGAAAGGGTGCTCGCGCAGACAGTCGCCATACTGCTGGAACCATTTGACTCGAGTATCTCTGAAACAATTCTTACAGTATAAGGAAACTCCTCGTTTGAAGGCATTACTGCCTTGAGCGCCCTCTCTGCTAGCGCGCCATGCCCTATCTCACGCCTTCCAGGGCCCCTCATAGGTTTTGCCTCTCCCACGCTGAAAGGCGGGAAATTATAATGAAGCATAAAACTCTTAAATTTTTCGCCCTCAAGCGTATCCAGCCTCTGCTCATCCTGGCTGGTGCCTAAGGTTGTTATTGACAGGCTCTGGGTCTGGCCCCTTGTAAAAAGGCCTGAGCCATGTGTCCTTGGCAAAAGCCCTACCTCGCAGGTTATAGGCCTTATATCTTCATATTTTCTCGTATCAATCCTTACTTTTTTCTCAAGGATAAACTTCCTGACCTCGGCCTTTTCCACCTCATACAATGCGGCCTTGATACTGTCTTCGCAAAGGTCCTCATCCTCGCCTGTCAGCTTCTCCACAATCTGTTTCGCCAAGATATTAAAGGCGTCTTCCCTCTGCTCTTTCGCTGGCAGAAAATTTATCTTTTTAAGTTCGCCCACAGCTATCTTTTTTACTTTTTCGTGCAGTTCGTCTGGCACAAGACGCAGCTCAGGCTTGATCTTTTCCCTGCCGCATTTTTTCACAAGCTCTTCCTGCAGCTCTATGCTGGCTGTAATATATTCCTGGGCCAACTCTATCGCCTCAAGCATCTTTTCTTCTGATATCTGATTCGCGCCAGCCTCCAGCATTATAACCCTGTCTTTAAGCCCGGCTGAAACAAGGTTCAGAGAGCTTTCTTCCATCTCTTTAAAAGTAGGATTAATCACAAACTCTCCGCCTGCAATACCAACCTTTACAGCCCCCACAGGCCCCATGAATGGTATATCGGAAATAGCAAGGCTGCAGGAAGCTCCTATAATAGCAGGTATGTCAGAATCATTTTTCCCGTCGCTCGAAAGCACTGTAGCCACGATCTGCACATCATTAACAAAGCCTTTAGGAAAAAGGGGCCGTATAGGCCTGTCTATAAGCCTTGATGTCAAAATCTCTTTTTCAGTAGGCTTGCCCTCGCGCTTAAAATACCCGCCAGGGATTCTGCCTGCCGCATAAGTCTTTTCCTGATATTCCACTGTGAGCGGAAAGAAATCAATCCCCTCTCTGAGCTCATTTGAGCAGACAGCTGTAACCAGGACAACTGTCCCGCCATACCGCACGCACACAGCGCCATTAGCCTGCTTTGCCATCTTCCCTGTCTCTAAAACAAGAGACTCTTTCCCTATTTTTCTCTCAACCTTATAAATCATATGTCTCCTTTTAATAAGTGAACAGACAATTCATGGCCCCTGACAAGGATAGCTATAAATTGTAAGCTTAAAACCGTACGCTAAATTGAAAAGGCGGAATTAAAGACCTCTGCTCCTGAAATCTAAACACGCGCGCGGCAGGTCGTTAAATCCGCCTTTCAAATTTGCTTCGCAAATTTGATCCTGAAACGCCGTTAAACAATGCGGCAAACAAGAGCATTGCAGGCGCTGAAGGACCTTTATCATTTTTTCAAACTCAGCTTATCCGTGAGTTCGCGGTATTTTTCCGAGTTTTCTTTTTTAAGATAATCCAGAAGCCTTTTTCTCTTGCCGACCATGCGTAAAAGCCCGACCCTTGAATTAAAGTCCTTTTTATGGGACTTGAAATGCTCTGTAAGGCTGTTTATCCTCTCTGTAAGGATAGCTATCTGCACATTACATGAGCCAGTATCTTTATCGTGCTCAGCAAACTTCTTTATTACCTCTTTTTTCTTTTCCTTTACTATCACTTTTACCTCCATTTTTGAATTATACTATGCCGCTCTATCCTGGTCAAGCAAAATCTCGACACCCGTCCCGCTGCGTCGGCGGGATGTGTCCCGCCGACGCAGCGGGACAAGGTAAGGCCTATTCGGCCCCATGGGCAGCCGCGAGTCGTTAAATAATCAGTATAATTCTTGCATCATATTTACGCCCCGCAGCATTTCTTGTATTTCTTACCGCTTCCGCAAGGGCACATCTCATTGCGCCCAGCCTTTGGGATAATTTTAATCCCTGCTTTATTCTTTAGCCAGTCAATCGCACCCGGCGCTTTCTTCCATGCTTCAAGGTATCGCGAAGCATAACAAAACCCCTGATCCTCTCCGTGCATTGTAATCCTATCCGGCAGAAATCGAGGAATGGCCTTTTTGCCAGTCAAATACTCCGGCACATATTGATTGCTTTTCAGCGCTTCTTTCAAATCATTATCTGCCTTTTCTGAATCTCCGTTTTTAACAAAAGACACCAGCGCCCTGGTATAAAGCCAATCCGCCATGCAGTCATCCTTATGCTCGCCTCTATTAAGAAACTCATCCAGCTCGTCATAACGCTCAAGATCGGCCAGATAAGCGGAGAGGACATACCGGATGCCCTGATTGTCGCTTGTATTCAGCTTGAGCATTTCCTTGGCATGGGCGATGGCTTCATCGCAAGCGCCCGCTCCCCATAAGCATTCCATATAGCCAAACCGTGAGCGCATATACGGCCTTGACGGCGTATAGCCCCAGAAATGGCCATCATTGTCTTTAAAGATTTCTTCTCCCAGCGCACGTCTGCCAGCTTCCATGCCTTTCCTGTAATATTCAGCCGCCTCTTTAAGCGTCTTCGCGTCTTCTTCAGCCAAGAGATTATACGCATCAGCGCAATCCGCAGAGACCGACAACGCTTCTTTCGCAAGTTTAATGCGTTCTTTTTTGTTTTCCGCCTCCCAAGCTTCATACATAATATCCTGCGCAAATTGGATTGCGCTCTCCGGAGGAACTTCTGGAAGCTTTTTACCAACAAAGCTGTTCAGATATACTTCTAATTCTTCCTTTGATTTAAAATCCTTCCCTTGCATTAACCTTGACAAATCCGAGGTCATCTTTTCCATTGCCCGTCTATCGGGTATTTTCTTCTTATCCATATAGAAATCCCTTTCCTTGTGTCACAGTAAAATCAGTTATTACCACGTTTCTCCCAAAGGGCCTCACGGCCAGTGTCCTAAACCAATGTCCCAAAATGTCCTATATTTTTACAATCGAAGAAAAGACGTAATACACTCCTTTAAGCTCGCCCTTTATGTCAATAAGGCCTTTCTGCGCCAGAGACGCCAAATCCCTCGTCACAGTCCGTCGAATACTTCCGTAAAGCCTCTGGCATTGCTCATTGCCTATACGTTCGTTTATTACCAGAAAACAGATAATCTTTTCCTGACGTAAATTCAAGTTATGGCTTGCGAGCCCCTTAACGATATTCTCAGAAAAGGATGAGCGCCTTTTTCTGCATATCAGCGATCCAGTCGTCCTTGAGCTTTACCGCATCCAGAAACCCCCGCACCCGCTAGATCTCAACAAGCACCTTGTTGATCTTTGGTGTTATTGTATATTCTGGGTTAAATACCATGGTTATCTCTCCTAAAAAACCAGATTCTCCCAGTTATCGTTACTGGTTGTTAATGCTTTGCCATCTTTATTAAAATAAATCCACCTCCCGGTAAACTTCCGGGCATCGGTATTGGTTACGATTCCGCCGAATAGGTTTTTGCCTTTTTTATTCTGCTCTTTAATAAAGGCGTTAAGCCCGTCAATCTTCGGGCCAGCCAATTGTCGAGTGTAACCAGACTTCGTATCAAAAAGGCCGGTTGAGCCGTCTTTCATCCGGACAATGAAATCTACGTAAAAAGGCTTTTTGCCGCCGTTTTCCTGATAAGGCGCCGCAAAGAACACCGCATCGCGGTCGCCGTTCTTAAACCACCAGTGAATACGCTTTTGCTTTTCAAGAAAATCTATAAATGCCCTTTCTATGACGGATGTTTCATTTAAGAAAAACGGCTGCATTATTGACTTTAGCTTATGCTCAATCTCCGTATAGGCCGAGCTATAACTTATGCTCTCTGGCACATCCCAGCTTTCGTCATAATCAAGCTCTTTCTCCCGTTTTGAAACATGATCCAGATATTTTGTCTTGGCCTGGTCAATGACGTTGACAAAATGCTGGATATTTTCTTCGCTAAGCGACATCTCCACGATTTCTTCCTGCACATCCTCGTATTTCATGCCCAGCGTTTGGTCAAAAAAATAGTAAATCGCTTCTTTAAGCCTGCCGATTGATCGGTCTTCAGGATGAAACGGAGAGAGGTTTTTCCTGACGAAGTAATCGAAATACTTTTGCAGGTCGAAGCCGGTCATCTTGATGCCCTTGTCACCGGCAATTTTCTGCCCGACGAGCGCGTCAACGCTCTCAGCCTTAAAATCAGAGATAAACTTTACGCTTAACCCTTTAGATTTCTTCTGTATCTTTTTAGCAAGGCCGTAAGTGTCAGCTTCCTGCGAAAATACCTTAATAAAGAACGACGACAATCTTGTCTTTTCACGATGCCTTTTTGAATGACAAGAAGGAATACTCAAGGGCGCATAGTCGCCCCGGCGTCTTGATGTATGAACCGTGATATAGTCTCTGGCGATGTCTTCTTGGATTTCTATATCGTCCAGATTAGTGAAGATATATCCATAATTAAGGATTTCGTCCGCATAATGGCCATAATCGGGATCAGGCATTCGCATGATACGGCCGATCGTCTGAATTGAAAAGACGATACTTTTCCAATCACGAAACAGCACCAATATATGGGCCCGTGGACAATCCCAGCCAAGAGCAAGCGCCTGCTTGAAGATCAAGACTTCTGCCTCGCTATCCGCACCCGAAATATCCTCTAAATTTTTATGGTCTCCTGAAAGATGGATTGCCAGCTTGCCGTTTTCGGTCGTTATTTTGTGTTTATCTTTTAGAATTGCTATGACCTTATCTTTAATTACGTCTTCAAGGCTGGTATGCCGATCCGGCAACTGCACGAGCACCAAAGGATTGATGTCTATTTTTTCTTTCTCGTAGGCGTCCTTGAGGGCTTTTCTTTTTTTTAGGGCGAAATCAATAACTAATTCTTCGGATTGCTTGCTAAGCTGGCTTTGAACCTTAGTGTCTTTTATGACGTTATTAAACTCGGGATTGAGGATAACGGCCTTTTTGATCATCCCCTCGGCCTTGACATCCTCAAGCTGGACAGATACGATCTCATCCGGGCTTTCCAAGACAGGCGTGGCAGACACCTCAATCGTCAGCTTCGGGCTGATGTCACGGATTAAATTCTGCGATATTTCACTGGTGGCATGATGATGGCTCTCGTCAATGATAAGGATTATTGTCCTGCCTTCTTCCCGGGTATTAGCAAGGACGTTGGATAGATTATTGCCTTGCTCATTATCCCGGATATAAATATTGCCTTCTTTATTGATACTCTCCCAGTTAAAGAAAAGAATCTCGTTTTGATCAATCCGCTTATTATCCAAGTCCTCAAAGAAAGAACAACGCAGGGCCCGGCTTGGCTCGTAATAATGATCCAATTTGTCCTTACTTTGCCCGTGCAATTGGCGCGGGGCCGTCCAGATGAATGAAAGAGGCGTTTTTACCTCTTTATCCTCGCATAACTGCTTGAGAAACTCCGCCATCATTATGGTCTTGCCTGAGCCGGTCGGGGCCTTAAATATCAGCTTCTTATTATCGGCATAAGTAAAGAGCTTCTTGGATTTGCTCAGAAGCTCGTCAATAGCATTTGTTTGGTAGTTTTTCAGTCTCATTATTTAAAAATTCTCCTGTAAACCCGCAAGATGACTTCGGGAATGGGTGACAGCTTAACCTTTTGCTTGATGTCCTTAAATTCATCCTCGAAAGAATCATCACCGAGCGAAAAGACATAGACGCTGAATTTGCCTTTTAACTTGGCAATAGCGTCCTTGAAATCCGAAATCGCCATCTGGTCAAAGATTATGCCGGTGTAGTGATTGGTGTTCTTGTAAATCTTGAAAGCCTTCTTACTCGTTATCTTCTCAAAGGTGCCTTCCTTGAGGCAGAGCATCTCCGTGGTCATCTCGGTTAATTTCTTTTTATTCCTGTCGGTAGGATCGGCGTCAACAAAGTCTGTGCGGAAATACTTCAGGTTGCCTCCAAGTCCTTCGACCTTTTCACCTTTGGAGTCCTTATAGCCTGAAATAATTTTCTTTATGCGAGGATAGCAAACGTCGGAGCAGATATTATTTTCGTTATTGGTGCAGAGAATGAATTGACGATTTCCACCATCGTCTTTGTTTAATTCTAAGACTGCATGAGCAGTAGTACCCGATCCGGCAAAGAAATCTAAAATGACAGCTTCTTTGTTGTTGCCAACTATCATCTGCAACATATCAACGACAGTATAAAGTGATTTTGGATAAGGAAACATATTTGCCTTACCCATAATTTGCGTCAGTAGTGAGCTACCATTTGTGCCAGCGTTATACCTTGCCCCTTTCCAAATACTAAAGACTGGAACAGCATTCACGCTGGTCTTTTTGATCGTCAGACTACCCCGTTCTGTGTATTCTATCTGTCCAGATTCGATTAGTTTTGTCATTGTTTCTCGGTTATACCGCCAGACACGCTCCTTATTCTCACGATCAATCGGATAAATTCTTAAATATCCTTCTTGCGTCTTCCCTGTGGGGTATTTCTTTTGATCTCGAGAGATTTTAGGCCCAACGCCAATAACTTCACGTTTTGCCTCATTAACAAGAATTGCAAAAAACTGCTTCGGCCTATTTATTCGCCAATTATTTTCTCCCTGTCCGGATCGCTTAAGAGACCAGTTTCCTTCTTCGTCTCTGATTTTTCTACCCTCTAAGCCGACATTTTTCGGAGTGCAAACATAAGCATATTCATGAACACGGGAAATAGTGTTTGATCCTGCTCCTTGTGGATGATGTTCAACGATAATTAAATCACGCTCATAGTCTGGGAACAATTTCTCAAGCAATAGCCCTAATTGATTTACTTCATAGTCATCTATAGCCACTATTAAGGCGCCACGTGATTTCAGTAATTTTCTGGCTAAGACAAGTCTTTTGCTCATCATTGAAAGCCATTTGGAGTGAGCCCACGGGTCGTCCTTCTCGACATAATCATTATTATATTTCCAGCTCCGACTCCCAGTATTAAATGGCGGATCAATATAAATTACGTCCACTGCTTTGTTATGGGTAAAATTTAACACAGACAAGGCATGGTAATTATCTCCTTCAATTAAAATATTTACCTGACTACTCTTATCTGATGATATTTCTTGATCGGGGACGTCAAGCAAAACTGGCAATTTTTCTTTGCAAAGTGTAGCGACATCTTCCGGCTTGTCATCCCAAATCAAGCCGTATGTCGTTTTCTTAAGCTGTTTAATTTCAGCGATAAGTTTTTCTTTTGACCAACTATCGTATTTGCTCATGCTTTCTTTTTGCTCTCAGTCTTGCACTTCAAAAACTTCTCAATCTGGTATTGTTGAATTTTGCTGGGTTTGGTCTTGTTGTTAAACCAGCGATTGACGGTCACAAAGGACACGCCAAGCTGTTCTGCGAGGGATGCTTGAGTAATCTTATTATCCAAGCGGTAGGAATCAAGCGCTTTAATCAAATTCATATTTAACATTTTATATCATCTTATAAATAAAGCAATATATTTCATCCATATTTTCTTTACCATGTCCCGCTGCGTCGGCGGGATGTGTCCCGCCGACGCAGAGGGACAAGTTTCGGATAGGTCAGAATATAGCATTTGTGAGGCATTTTCCAAACATATAACAATGTATCTTTATCTCATACAATAAAATAAAAGGCAGGTTTAATATAATACCTTCTATTGTGTCATTCTTCTTCGTGCATTTATATCTATTCTTTATATACCTTTTCTTTAATTCATCTGATAAATATCTAAAGCCGCGCTTACCGCTATATCCAATTGCGGTAGCGCCTCTCTCATGATAGGCTATCGCCTCTGGGATATAATACGCCTTCCATCCTTTTTTTTGCGCCCTCCAACATAAATCCAGATCTTCATAGTATATCTCAAACGTCTCGTCAAAATACCCATTACCGTCTTTTATGTAATCCAACATATTTTTTTTCATAAGCATACACGAGCCGCTTACGCCAAAAACATAGCCAGGCTTGTCATACTGGCCTTTGTCGATTTTTCCGTACCCCCTTTCAAGCGGCTTCCTGCTCCTTGCCACAAAAAGCCCTGTAGAGTCTATTGTCCTTTTGTCCGGCCTTAGAATCTTCCCGCTGACCATGCCTATCCTTTCGTCTACAAGAAAGGCAGTCATAGCGTTTTTCAGATAATCCTTATCCAGCGCGCAATCGCTGTTCAGGCAAAGGATAAAATCCCCGCCAGCCGCTTCTATGCCCTGATTATTTGCCCTGCAATAAAATAGATTCTCCTTATTCTCTATTAACCTAATCCCTTCATAACCTGACATCACCATCTTAGCGCTTCCATCCGAAGAGCCATTGTCCACCACTATGATTTCAATATCTCGATAACTCTGCATCCTGACAGCGTCCAAACAGGTCTGTAATAATACTTTCCTGTTATAATTTACAATAATCACTGATATCATAGCTATAAGTATTTTCCTGACGAGTTGCGGGTTACTAATTCCATATCAAGTTAGCGCGAAGTTCACTTCGTTCGCTTCGCTACTCCAGAAGACTGCGGAGTAGCGGAGCGAAGCTCCGCGCAAAAAAGAAAATTCTTGC
>Ga0172370_10003669_pt1 | contig 21098 bp, 16 predicted proteins | sample LakKiv5m_FD_114538 | JGI IMG/M metagenome (GOLD analysis project Ga0172370, IMG submission 114538) | Freshwater microbial communities from Kabuno Bay, South-Kivu, Congo - kab_022012_11.5m | ecosystem: Environmental > Aquatic > Freshwater > Lake | place: Democratic Republic of the Congo...
GCCGGAGGAATTTTTGGTAAAAGAACGTGAAAAATTCTCTACAGGTGTGCCTGTGGAGACAGTATTAACAAACAGTGGAGTTTCCCTTTAAGAGTGGTACAATAGCTGGGGGTAGGTCACAGGCTTCTACTAATAGCTGATAGATATTAACTGCTCTTTACCAGCGGTTCCTGCTTTACTTCTTTTTCGTAAGCAATATGAACAGCATCTTTTAGCAGGTCGCAGATATTCCTGTTAGTCCTGCTTCTTACATGAAATAGAATTGCCATTTCTTCTTCGGTAAGCTTTGATGCCGGCCATTGATATTTACTCATTTTATTGGCAGTCACCCCATATTTTTCCGGTCTTACAGGAGACAGGAAAGGTTATTTCTTCAACCTCTATTGATTGCATGATGGATTTAACTTGCTGTATGCTATTTTTAACCTCTTCATTTGGAACAGTAATAACTACACTATCATGGAGAGTAGTGTTTACAGCAAACCCTGATTTATAGAGCTTAACAAGGCTGAATTTCAGAATATCGCTGGCTGTTCCTTGAATTTTTGTATTCACGGCTTGGCGCTCTGATTTTTTCCTGTTTGCAATATTAGACGAAATTATGTCTGGCAGGAATCTCCGCCTGCCGAAATATGTTTCAGCAAACCCTGTTGAGCGAGCCTTTTTGATGGTCTCTTGTTTAAAGGCCTCTATTTCAGGAATATTTGACTTATAGGCTTTCATTAACATTTCAGCTTGGTGGACTTTTATTCCGAGATTACGAGCAAGCCCGGCCGCTTCCTGCCCATAGCTTAATCCAAAATTTAAGCACTTGCCAAGCTTGCGTTCCTTGTCAGTTATAAGCTCGTAAGGAATGTTTTTCATGTCGGCTACGACTTTTCTGTGCAAGTCTAATCCTTTAGCCCAACAGTCTTTAAAATATATGTCATGGGCAATGGCACTAAGAATTCTCAGCTCAAAGCTTTCATAATCCGCTAAGATAAAACTGCATCCTTCGTCTGCGTAAACACCAGACCTGCCAAGTTCCGGAATTCCCTGCAGGTTGTAGTCTCGAGTGTAGAGTCGACCACTGGGACAATCGTCTGTATAAATACAAGAAACTTTACCTTGTTTCTTATCGATTGCAGCGTATAGACCCTTAAGAGATGACTGAATCCTTTCCATCTTTCTGTAACGAGCGATATCTTTGGTAAGAGGGTTGTTAAAGTCTGTAAGGGCTCTACGATTAGCAATAATTCTGCCTGTGCGGGATTTCTTCAATTCTACGCCAAGCTCATTAGAAAGAATCAGGGCAATATCCCGAGCGCTATTAAAATTAACATTGCCTCTAAGACTTAGGTTTTCATATAAGTTATTATAGATTTTCTCTTTCTCAAGCCTGACTTCATTAATTAAAGCAGATAATTTATCTACATCAACGTTCAGCCCTCGATTCTGCATTGAGGTTTTCACCTCTTGCATGTCTCGCTCAAGAGCTTGAATGACTTTTGAGTGAATTGTGCTGGCGTCCTTATAAATACATATGGGCTCGGGCTTATCTTGATGTGATAGACTCATCTTTTATACCTCTGGCAGAAAAAAACTTTAATAGGTTTTTATTCACTTATTATTTTTCATAACATATTGATAAATAATAAGTTATATCGCCCACTAATATAACTATAAACAGCAAGGATTTAGAATTGTCAAGAAAAAAATTTAAATATTTTTATCTTTCCGACGATAAACTCATTATTGCTCAAGAAATTTTTTCACAATCTTTGAATCGATTACACCGTCGTGACATGAGACAAGTTGTAAACTACCAAGGCACTCTCGCGGGTTATGTTTAGAATACTCTATTAGAAAATCAATTGCGTCTTTCTCAATTTTCATGCCCTCAATTAGAGCTATTCTTTCTAACTCCCTCATCAATATGTCTTTCGGAGGCAATTTGAGATAAAACTTGTCGCTTCTTGACAACAGCCCCCTGTCTATCTTATGTAAATCTGTCGTTGCAAAAATCAAAGTAACAAAATACACGTCTTCAATAATTTTCAAAAACCCATCTTGTGCTTTATCAAGCATTCTTTGGGCTTCGTCAATAAAAATTACCCGCATCGGCATACCTGCAAAACAACTAAGGTCATATAGCCGTTTTTGATAAGCAGCTATATCCATCTTTGAAGGATCAGTTTCTATATAATCGAACTGTGATTCACTTGTTGCTCCTATTATATCGTTAGCGAATATCCTGGCTAAGGTAGTCTTCCCCATACCAAAATTTGAGGATAATATAATTGAGCGAGGGAAATATCCTTTTCCAAGATACCCTTTCCAAACCATCTTGATGTGCTCATTTCCCCATACTTCGTCTAATGTATTCGGCCTGTACTTCATTCTCCAGTCTTGCATCGCAAATCTCCTTTTCTGGTCAAACTGGTCAAACTGTTAATTTTATGTCTTAACTTCTTTAAAAAAGAATAGATGCAGTTTTTCCTGCACACAAACAAACTACGACAAACTAAGCGTTGAATAGCAATTCTTGGCAAGATTCTCTGAGGAACCTATAGGAAATTCTTCGCTAAATGAATAGCCTATCTGGTTTCTGAGCCCAGGCAATGCTGACACATCTATAAAACCTAAGCTTGCCAGAATCTTAAGATATTTAGTTATTACCTTGTAACTGTGAAATTGGCTCTTATCGTGTAAAACTTCCATGGCTTTGTTACGACTAAAAGTTGTATTTTGCGATAGCGCTGGCCTATTTCTTCGAAGAGCTTCTATAAACTCTATAACATCTCTTGGAAGAATAACGTCATCTTCTTCCAGAGGCACATCTGTTAGAATCTGCTTGGCCTCATTAAAATCATCCCTGTTGGCCTCTATATATTTAAATTCTCCACTCCCCTCGATACTACGCTCTTCCTGATTAAGAAACGCTATTGCTGAGATGAGATGTCGAATTCTTGTCACTATGCGAGGGCTGTGGTAGACCCGGCTGGTAAGCTGTATATCTTCGCCAAAAGGAATAATCACTCTTAGACTATAGTCTAACTTCCTTTGAAAATTGTGGTGTTCATCCTGTAAAAACTTAAAAGCCTGCTCGGTTTCTAATCCTTTAATGGTCATAAGCATCTTCTGCCTCCGAAAGATATTATCTATCGCATCCTGGGACCTGTTAATACCTGCGACAAAACACCGAGACCTGTTCTCTATACCGAAAATCTCTGAATTAACAGTTGTTTCAATCACTGTTGTCGGGCCTAAAAGCCTATGTTCTCCTTTAGCTGTAGAATAAACCACTTCTCCCTCAGTAAGAAGCTCTCTAATGTATTGAGCAAATTGTGGGTCTATAAACTTCTCATAAATATAAAGTATCTTTTTCCTTAAATCACCATGTCGCACAAGACTGGCAGGAGTCATCCGTGAATTCGTAATGATGTCCTCTGACGGAAACAAGTCTAAAACTGTCTTGGCGAGATGTGATTTGCCTAACCCTGCCGGGCCATTCACAAGAACAGATATTTTGTATCGAGTCTTGCTCACCGTTGCAGATAGGTATAGCAAGAGAGCTAAATTCAAATTATCTTTTAAACCTAAGTTTATTAAATCTTCCTTTAATTTCTGAATTTTCATGACTATCTCCTTGTGACGTTAAGGTGACGTTAAGAACTGTAGTTCTACAAAAGCATACAAACATATACAAAGATATCTAACATAATAAAAAAGGCGTAACTACCCTAAAAATCAGGTAATTACGCCTAATTACTAATAAAAATAGGGGGTTATAAAAACCCCCTAAAAACAAATGGTGCCGAGGAGAAGAATCGAACTTCCCACGCCGGCCTTTTCAGGGCCGCGCTCTACCACTGAGCTACCTCGGCACTTTAAGAATTACACTATTTTAACAAACCATCCTATTATGTCAATATAAAATTATTCCGCCGTCTTCTTTGAGCATTAGAACCTTCACGCCTTTAATGGACTTTGCCAGGGTAAGGCCTTTTTCTTCCCCCATTACAAATATAGCCGTGGAAAGGGCATCCTCTTCTTCGGCTGAATCCGCCGCCACGGTAACACTTATAATGCCTTGGCAAGGAATCCCGGTAATAGAGCTTATTAGCTGAAAGAATGCGTGAGCCTTTATAATTTTTTAATCCCATCCTTTCGCTATATCTAACTATAATAACCGATGCTGATGTCTATTTACTTCTCATAAGCAGATCTTTCTTTTCGAACCATATCATCTAATTCAGAATTTAACATCAAAGTAATATCCATATCCAGGCATCTCTTGGGATTCCCTTGTTTTAGCTCAATTTCAGAATTCGCACCCATACGAACAAATCTGGCATTATTATAATAATGAGTATTATATAAGCCGCTGCTAACAGGGGCATCAACATTATCAGAACAAATAAATAACATTGCCGGCAAGCTATTGTCTGTATGCGTTTTAATTCCGGTAATTTTAGGAACGGCGCGCTGAACGTTAGCCTGCTCATACTCGCGTAGTTCTGGAAACATAGATATTTCTTTAAAATTACCTTGCGAAAAAGAAGTTACCCATTTTCCATATAGATTTGACACAACGCTATCCATATACCAACAATCTAATTTTATATCTTTCTGACTTTCCAGCGTTACCGATATATTAATAGTGTTTTTCTTATTTAAACTCAAGCTTACAAGAGTTACCTGCTTAACGCCAAGACTAGGCCATTCCAAAGTTACTCTCGCTTGATAAGGGGATATGGCAGAATAATCACATATCGCATCTGCATAAAAATAGGGTTTGTTATTATTTGTAAAAAATGAAGCGATACCAATAGCTTTGGTTAATTCTTCTTTCTTATAAAATATTTTTATCTTTCCATTAAAAATTTTTATTGCAAGATCGTCCTTTTTAATTTCTGGTATATCATATAAATATATATTTGCGTAATAATCATGGGGCAGTTTTATTCTATTAATAAAATTAAAATTTTTTCTGGAATTAATCAATCTTATCAATCTATAATCGTTCATTACTTTATTCGTCTCTATCGGAGCAAGTTTTGATTCTTTGCTAGAAAAAGAATCTTTATCGTTCAAAGTTGGCCACGTATTATTTTTTGATATATATATAACGCTCTGCATATCTGCAATCATTTCTACAAATCTTTCCATTTCGAATAGTTGATTCAAAGTTAAGCTAATTTCTCTCGAAAAAAATGCATCAGACTTGATAAACTCTTTGATTAAATAATAATTCATTATACGATTAGCAAATAAATTACTTATATCTACGTCATTTTTATCTTCATTATAGATAATACCCAGCACAAAAGGATAGCTTTTTAATTCCTGAATATGGCTGGCGAAAGATTTTGCCAATTCTTCATGCTTCCAGTCTTCTTTATGCGGAGCCCTGGCGCCAATTATGCTATAAGTGCCTTCCTGCTCAGACTTATAGAATATACTGAAATCTTTTAAGCTACAACTTTGCATGTTTATTCTTTCACCTATTTTATCATTAAATGAAATATTAAAATATTGCATGAGCCCTATTACAAAAATAAATCCCAGTAGAACATTTTTAAATTTTCTATTTTTAATAACGCTAAGGGCTATGGCTGATATAAGCGCAAAACAAGGTAAAACAGGCATAAAAAATCGCGCTTGTTTCCATTTCACAAAGCTAATTACCAGCAAAGGAACAAGATACCATACAGTAAGAAACGTCTTAAGTTTTAGATTTTTTCTTGTATAAAATATCACAGTGCAGATAATAAATAAAAGGAAAAATAAAAATGAAAGCATATTATTATTAAAAGTCAGTATAAGCCATTGGATCCCTTCTAATGGCTGACAGGCAGGCGTTCCGATACAACGCTTGAAACGATATAACGCAAATCCAACTTTTTCTATGTTTAGGACATACCACACGGAACTAATAAGAAAGGAGACAGCTATAGTTATTAAAAAATTTTGTCCTTTATGCAAAGACAGCTGTTTTTCTTTTTCTGTATCCCTCAAACTTTCTATAGCTACGTACATAAATAAAGGTAAAATAAAAAATAGATACGACCATTTGGTAAGCATCCCCAGTCCTGCACTTATACCAAAAATAACAGACCAGGCTAAATTTTTAAATCTATCAGCCTTAATCAGGCAATAAACGCTAAAAGTTACAACTGAGGTAAGGGCAAAATCTAATAAAAACAATCTTGAATGCCCATAGATAATCGGATAAAAAGATACTATGATAACCGCTAAAATGCCGGCGGAGGGGCTATGTATTTTTTTCCCTATAAGATATAAAGATACGATTAGAAGAGCAAAAAATAACATATTTGTCATTACTGAAACTATGTAGGTAACGCCAAATACCATATTAAATAAAAAAGCTGTAAAATAGAATAAAGGCGGCCAGTGAGTGGTATTAGCGTGCAGCAATTCATAAAGTCTATTATGCACAGGAGAAATAAAAGCGCTCACAAACCTTAAATTTGTCCAGAGATGAATGCCTTCGTCATAACTTACAAATAACTTGTTCTGTAAAAGCCAAAAATAATTATTTATCACATAAAATAACCACAAGCTTATAATGATAAATAGATGATTTTTTTTCATTAGAAAATTATAAAATTTCTTTTTCGATCAATTGTTTACACGGGTTTCCAGACTTTATCATTTCTCGATACATTCTGTATTTTTTAAAATCAAAGAGTATCTGCCTAGGATTAAGGATATCTCTTTTGAGCGTAGTAATTATACTACGAATACTGATATCATCCTGTATCGTTCTTTTTTTTATGTCTAAGCCATATTTTTTAAACTCTGAGAGGGTTTGATACAATTTCTTAGAATTAATATACGCACGTTTCACAATGTTGCAATTTTCAGGTATATACTCCCACCAGTTACGAGTTAGTATTCTATTCTCTTGCATCAAAACATCGTAATCTTCTGTGCCGGGATACGGTATTGAGACTGCTGCTGCTACATATTCAGGATTTAATTCTTTAAATAAAACAATTGTGCTATTTAGTGATTTTTCGCTTTCTTCGCTATAGCCAATCATAAAACTTGTAAGAATCTTTATTCCTTTTTTCTTAGCCAGAAAACAGCTATCTTTAATCTGTTTTACGGTAATGCCCTTCTTTATTTTTCTTAAAACACCAGAATCTCCTGATTCTATACCAAAACAAAGCGTCTGGAGCCCAGAAAGCCACATTTTGTCTAAAAGTTTTTCATAAATATTATCTACTCTGGTCTGACAAGCCCATTGTATCCTAAGATTATTTTTTCTTATTAAACTACAGATTTCCACTACCCTACGGCTATCTGCTGTAAAAGTATCATCCCAAAAAATAAAATTACGGGTCCCATACTTCTTGCGGATATGCTTTATTTCCTTAATAACTACCGAGGGGCTCCTGTTTCGGACTGTTCTCCCCCACAGTTTATTGCTTGCGCAAAAGGTGCATCCACATGCGCAGCCTCTGCTCGTTATTAAGTTCCCCATAACGTCTGGCGGCATATCTTTTTCATTTATCAATAACTCTCTTGCGGGGAAAGGCAGCGTGTCTAGATTTTGTATTAAAGGCCTGTCCGGCGTAGATTGTATTTCATCGCCTCGTTTAAAAGTTATCCCCTTTACCTTGATTAAATCCCCTTTTTCCAGAAAAACTTTCATCAGCTCCAATACCGTATGCTCTCCCTCTCCGCGAACAAGAATGTCAAAGAACGGCTCCTTAATCGTTTCTTCCGGCATAGCTGTCGGATGAGGCCCCCCGATAATAACAATGATATTCTTATCAATTTTTTTGGCAATTTTAGCTACATTACATGCAGATTTATACTTATCAGTTGTGAATCCTATACCAATAATATTCGGCCTTTCTTTTTTTATAATATCCTCTACTTCTTTCCATACAAAATAATCTAAATTGTCTAATTTAGCTTTATATTCTCCAAACTTATCCATTAGATTTTCAGAAAAAGGATAATCGATCGACGCAGCACGCCTCATAAATTCATAATAATTTTTATTTATTAAGTCTGCGTCATATACTTTTACGGCATGGCCATCTTTTTTCAAGGTACTGCCTATAGATAATAGTCCTAACTGAAGAAAAGGAATGGATATATTAAAAAGCCTATAAAAAGGCGGATTAATAAGTAATATTTTGATTTTTGAAAAAGTCATTCTCTATCTTCCCTATAAGTTCCGGCTAAATTGTAATCTAAAAAATTTCTTGATATTTTCTAATAGATATGCCGGGGAATGAAAACTCTCTTCTGTCTTTTTATATAAATACATAAAACTCCTTGATTCTTTTTTTAAACTAGCTGCCTTGATTATCGATGTGTATTTTTTAAGCTTTAAATATTCGCGATTTAGCGCCTCGTTAGATAAAAAATCCCTTTTGAAGATGTCCGGGTTTTCCGGGAAAAAATCCAACCATTCTCTGGTCAGGAACTTATCTTTTTTAATAAGTTCATTATAAATTTGAGTTCCAGGATACGGCACCACAAAAGCTATCGATATATAATCCAGACGTAATCTTTTCATTAACTCTTCGGTCTTTTTTAAGCTCTCTTCGGTCTCCTCAAGAAATCCTACCATAAAGTAGGCATGTGCATTAATTTTTAATTTTTTAATGCCGTTTACCGTAGCCTCTACCTGCGCAAGATTGATTTCTTTCCCATTTTTCTTAAGAATCTCGGGTTCGCCAGATTCAATCCCTATGGAAACATATCTGCAGCCAGAGCCCTTCATCTCTCTCAGTAATTCATTTGTCAATAAATCCGCCCTTGTGATGCATGTCCAGAATATTTTTAATTTTCTTCTTTGCAGTTCTTTACAAAAATATGAAATTCGATTTTTGTCTAAAGTAAAGGCGTCATCTAAAATTGAAAACTCTACTGTTCCGTATTTTTTATGAATGAGCTCGATTTCTTTAATTACTTCTATTATATTTCGAAATCTCGCCGTTCTCCCCCAGCAAATATGAGCTGAACAAAAACTACAATTGTATGGGCATCCTCTGCTAGTAACAAGATTTCCCATCGCAGCCGGGGAATATTCCTTATAATCCATGAGAATTTCTCTATCGTAAATTGGAATTTCATCTAGATTCTTAATTAAATGCATGGGAGGAGTGGAGATTATCTGCCCATTCTTCCTGAAAGTTATTCCTTTTGTTTCCGACAAATCATTTCCTTGCTCAATGTTCTTTAATAGGCTTAATATAGAGAGCTCACCTTCTCCTCTGACCAAAATATCAAAATCAGGTTGTTCGATTGTCTCTTCCGGTAACGATGTGGGATGCGGGCCTCCTGCAATAACTAGGATATCCTTATTGATATTTTTAACAATTTCCGCTACCCTGCATGCTGCGGTAAATTTATCTGTAGTAAAACCGATACCTACGATATCCGGCGACTCTTCTTTTATTTTTTCTTCAATCTCGCGCCAAACATAAAACTCGTGGTCGAATAATTTTATTCTGTATTCATTATACTTACTCATTAATTCCTCTGTAAAAGGGTGATCAAAAGTCAATAACCCTCTTTCAAAATCGGAGTTATAAACTTTGACATTGAACCCGTTTTGTTTTAATACCGTCCCGATGGAGAGTAACCCTATGGGTAAAAATGACTTGGATATGCCAAAAAACCGATGAAAGGGTGGAGAGATAAGCAACACTTTATTAATTTTTCTCTTCATAGTATCTACCTTGTTTTAGATATTCCTAATATAACTTCTACCATTCTTCTTAAATAAGCAACACATTTTGGAAAGTCAAAAATGCTTTCTAAAAAACGATTATAAATATAGTGAGGGTTGATTAGCAATTTAGAGATAATCATATACCTGCGCTTGTTGATATAGGCAAACATATTTCGCTGCACAGAAAGTAAGTCAGATTTGCTTAACCCGTCTAATTTTATGGCTCCTGGAAAATTTATATTATAGTCATCCCAGGTAAGGTGCTGAACGTTAGCGCTCTTGTGCAATTCCGATCCAGGCAAAGGAACTGTAAAAAATACAATGCCGCTGTCGGGTTTTATTTTCCTCAGCAAATTTTGTGAATTTCTTAAGCTTTCCATCGTTTCACCCGGATAACCCAACATAAAAAATGTGCGGGTCAAGACTCCTTCTTTCTGTATTATCCTCATCTTTTCCTCTATAACCTTTGGATTATTCTTCTTATGCATCGCATCTAAGATTCTCTGGTCTCCAGACTCAACTCCAAGTAAGATGTAATAACAACCAACGGATTTCATCTCTTTAATGATATTTTTATCAATCAAGTCTGTTCTTGTTAAGCATGTCCAAATTATGTTTATCCTCTTTTCCATTATTAGCGCACAAAACTCTTCTACAAAGTCTCTGTTTAAGGTAAAGGCGTCATCGAGAAAAGTAAATTCTCTGGTTTTAAATTTGTTCTGTATAAACCGAATCTCTTCGATGACATTTCTCGGCGTCCTAAACCGTATATTCCTTTTCCACATAGCTTGTGAAGCGCAAAAATGGCACGCAGCAGGACAGCCGCGAGATATCATTATTGTACCATAGTAACCTGGGTTATGTTTTTCCTTATCATTCTGCATATATCGGGTAGGATAGGGTAAGCTATCCAGGTCGCTAATAAACTCTCTATCTGCCGTTGAATACACAGCGCCATTATTAATATACGTTATTCCTTTTACTCTTTGCAGATCACCATCTTTTTCCAATACTTGAATTAACTCTACTATTGTTTCTTCCCCTTCACCGCGTACAACTATATCAACGCAAACCTCTTTTATAGTTTCCACTGGAAATACTGTAGGATGCAAACCTCCGACGATAATCTTAATTTCGCTATCTATCTCTTTTACAATCCTAGCTATGTTTATAACTGCATGATATAGATTAGATGAATGAAAATTGATTAAAACCGCGACTGGTTTCTCTGTCTGTAAATATTGTTTAAAGTCAAAATAGAGCCCATTATCCGGATCATTGATATTTTTTCTGAATTCTCTTTCTTGAGCCGTAAAAGATAATTGTTCGTCAACTAAATTTCTTTTATAATCTAAATTGCAAAATTCCACATCATATCCATTCTGTTTTAGAACCGAAAAAATATAAGCAGGACCCAATGGTAGGTAGCGTAACCCGTACCCCATAAATCTATAATAAGGGGGAGTTATAACTAATACTGAATTCTCTCGGATATTTCTTCTCATCTATGTTCTCCCAAATACATTGTATTTGCTTATATTATAAGCTTATGATATAAGTTAAGTAAGATTCCTAATGAATTATTAATAAATGTTACCCGAAAAAGTTTTGCCTAAGTATATCGTGACCAATGGTTTTTTAGATTAGTAGATTTTAAAAATAGTTTTAAGCTTGTTTTCCATGGCTTTCTTTAACCTGAAAATGTTAAGTGTTTCAAATTGCTCTTTGAGATTTTTTTACCAAGGCTACCTACCCACATATCAGACGATTCCAAGACTCTCTGATATGGCATCGTGGGGCTATTATAACACTTTACGACTTTACATCAATCAATTTTCCACCAGCTTAACCAAAGAAATGAAAAATTTGTGATACAACTACTATTCCTTGGTATATAAGTCATTCATTAGAGGCACAAGTAAGAGTTATCCAGCCAGTGATAACCAAGCTACTGCCTGATATGCGTCCATTTCTTCTGTTTCACATGAGTATTATCGTATTTATGGTACGGCCTGCTTATGTTAAACTAAACTAGTTTGTTTCTCTCTGTAAAATATGCTTCAAGAGATGGTAGTTAATAAATCTTGAGCCGTTATCAGCACCAAAACAAAACATATGCACTATGATGAATGAATACTTATATAATTATCTATTAAAATTTCGAAAAAGGGCTTTTCCTTCGAGAATTGTTTTTTTTATTACAAATAAATGTAATCTGTCTTGTAAACATTGTTTCTATCAAAAACAGCTGGATAAAAAAATGGAAGAACTTTCATTGAGTGAAATCGAAAAAATATCGTTTTCTTTGACAAAGGTGTATACATTATTAATCAGTGGTGGAGAGCCTTTCTTGAGAACCGATTTACCTGAAATCTGTAAAATCTTTTACAAGCAAAACAAGACTAAAACTATTTATATCCCAACAAACGGCATCCTAAAAGAAAGAATTTTGAGCATATCCGAAGATATAGCGAAAAAATGTAAAGACTGTCAAATTATTATCGGCGTTTCCCTAGACGGCCTCAGAGAACAAAATGATTCAATTAGGGGTACGGGCACTTTCGATACTGTCCTAAAAAACTTGTCTTCAATCTGCGAATTAAAAAAAAGGTTCAGCAATATCTCAGTCAATATCTGCACAACGATATTCGATCACAGCTACTACGATATAGTAAATCTATTTGAATTTATAAAAAAGGAACTGTGTGTATCCTATCATGCATTTGCTCCTTTTCGCAAGCTGACAACAAATAACTTTCTTTCTCCACCTACTTACGAGAATTGGATAAAGATAACCAATGCTATATCCAAGTTTGACAAATGCTACTTTATAAAAACAAACGAAAAAGGTATCAGATTACAATGTCATACCTTAATTAAAAGATATATCTACAACGTAATTGCAAGGAGTTTGGATAATAAAAAATGGCCTTTTCATTGCTTAGCTGGTTACTTATTCGGTGTCATTGAACCCAACGGCGATATCAAAATGTGTGAATCTTCCAAGGTAATAGGTAATTTAAGAAAAGTCGGATATAATTTTAAGGAAATCTGGTTCTCTCAAGAAGCAAAAATTGTAAAGAAACAAATTAAAAATGGGATAATTCCAGAATGTCGCCATTGCACATATGGATGCTCCATAGTTCCCAGCTTAATCTATAGTCCCTTCAACCTTTTTAAAGCACTTGCCCGGTTATATTAAAAATATCTTTTCTTTGACAGCAGTCTTCCATACAATAATCCGTTTTATAGCAAGAATAAAATAATCAAAAAAAATAAAGTTTAAATCTCTTAATAAATTTACCCTTTTCCTGGCCAATATATAATAAAGAAACAAGGCCGGTGGAAAAAAGACAATAGCTAGCTCTTCCGGCGCACAAATTCTTCCTAAAACACATAAACGAGGGATACGTGGATTACCATAATGGTCTTTAATTAAAAAAACTGTGCCCCTTATCCTATTAAAACTTCTCAAAGCAAAAGCAGAGGTTATCTCTTTAAATCTCTTTTGGTGAAAAACTAACATATTTTTTGAAAAAATAATCATTCCATGTTTTAGTATTCGGAACGCTATATCCCAATCTTCTAGGCCAACGTCATACCGCAAGTTAAAATTCCCTACTCGATCCAATGCTTCTTTTTTATAAGCAATATTGCACGTAGGGTATACGTCCCCTTTTCTATTATACACTATGCGGTCTCTAACGCTGGGTTTATAATCTTTCGAAACATAGTGGGTTAAACCACATACACCCAGCACATTGTTATTCTCAAACTCTTTTAAGCCATTCTCGATCCATTCTTGCGTTGCAACACAGTCTGCATCAATAAAAAATACTAACTCTCCGGACGCATATCCCAAGCCCGTATTTCTAGCTGTAGAATACCCTCTCCGCGTTACCCAAATCTGTCTAACCCTTTTATCTATCGCCTCGAACTCTTTTATTCTACTAGCAGTGCTATCCGTAGAGGCAGAATTAACCACTAGTATCTCAAGATTCTTATATGTTTGATTCAAGAGCGAATTTAAACATTTGTTTATATATTTTTCTTCATTATGCGCAATAACGATAATACTCACTTTCTCGCTCAATTTATCGCTCCTATTTTGTTATACCAAAATAATCATTTTAAAGATTTGTATATAAATCTAACTTGACCTTTGAGGCTATGGCTTGCATCTTGCCTCTTTCAGTTTTATTGAGCTGCTGAACCCTCTCCACTCTTAAATCAACTTCTTTTTCTATAAGTTTGTATAATTCTTTTTTGACATCCGCAATTACAGAGAGAGTGATGGACGGATTGTCAACAACATACAAGACCACCCTATCTTTCTCTTCCTGAACCAATCTGAATTCGCTTATTTGAGAAAATTTTTCTATTAAAGGAACAACATGACGCGGACTTAATATATTGCCTGATGGGAGCACTAAAAAACTATCGTCTCTGCCTTCTATTGTTTCCAATAAAGGAAGCCCCCTGCCGCATTGACATTTCTTACTAGATATTGCACCGATATCTCCTATGCGGTATCTAATGAGAGGCATGGCATAATTATGAAGGCTTGTTAACACTATCTCGCCAACCTCGCCAGGTAGGCATGCCTTTCCGTCTTTAATAATTTCTAATATTATGCTGTCAATGTCAATATGCAGGCCTTTTTTCTCTTTGCACTCCCAAGCCATTCTTACAAATTCTGTAGTCCCGTATTCATTATAAACAGGACATCTAAATACAGATTCTATATATTTCCTTGATTCTTCAAAAAGAGTTTCGGCATGGGAGATAATAAATCTGGGACATATCTCTTTATATCTTTCTTGATTTTTTTCTATAATCTTTGCTATCACCAAAAGAGTTGTAGGAAAGCCGTAGATTATCTTTGGCTTCATCTTTACTAAAGCTGATAGCTGTTCTTCCGGAGGTAAAGTCGAGCTCAGCCATCTTTTCTGCATTAACCCAAAATATTCATGCAACTTTTTTCTATGGTACGTGGGCGGCCAAAAATATGCCATTGACTGCCAAGGTTTATAACCTATACTGAATAATGCCCTGCCGTATACAGTATCATAAAAATCTTCGCACCTCTGGTCCGTAGCTATTGTCATTTGCAACCCTGATGACCCCGAAGTCTTTCTATAATGCAGTCTCTTAGATATATAATTTTTTGCTATCAGTTTGCCTGGAAAATTTTCTATAATTTCCTTCTTTGTAATGAACGGTATCTTATGCAAATCATCCATACTTCTAATATCATCAGGCGTTATCCCTGTGTTTTTAAATTTTTCATTATAAAAAATGGTATTGGCATATGCATGACGCAAAATGGCTTTGAATTTTCTTTCCTGGTATTGCTTCAGCATGTCGACATTATCCCATTGCCGCTGCAATGTGCGATATAAATATAAAGCTTGTCTTATAAGCATCTTTCTCTCCTTGGGAAATATTGAAATTTTAGTAAATTCCAAATAATTTTTGAGACAGATTTAACATCTATGAGCATATTTGTGTAAGAAACATTCGCAAGGGCGCAGCTACAGTTTTCTGTTTTTATAGCTTTTCTGGCATTTTGCGCTTCCCGGCTAAGCCATAATTTTTTAAAGTTATAATTCTTGTCCCTTAAATTACCCATAAAATAATTTTTTACTGCACAAGCATGAACATCTCCAAAGGGGCCTATTTGGCAGGAACAGAACCCAGCAAAGCATTTATAAGGCATCCGGCCTCTCTGAAGAAAGTATTTTAGCGAATTATAATAAGTCATTCTGAACGCTTTAATTAATTTCCCGATTTTCTTATATTTACGCTTGCTCATTTGCGATATAAAAAAATCAATAACTTTAATGAGCTCTTTGTTTTCTGGAGCGATATCGGCGTCATCATTCATAAATTCGCGCCGTATTTGTGCGTTTTCTATAATGAATGAGTCCGGAGATAAGGTATTATTTACATAATTATAAATACTGGCAAAGTCCTGATAATTATATTTTGAAACTACCGTATGTATCCCCAATGTAAAATTTTTATTTTTTATCTCTTTAAGAATCTTAACTGTATCTAGAAATAAATTAAAACTATTTTCCCTGCCCCTTATCACGTCATGCTGGCTATCTATATGGTCTAATGAGAGGTTTAAGATCAGCCTTACCCCTTTGCATTCTGTTAAAATATTCTTTACTTTAGTAAAAATTATTTCTGGCAATGACGCGTTGGATGGGATATTAATGATTACCGGATGCGCGATTCTATAAAGAGAAATGACCAGTTTATCTATATCGCTTCTTAAGAAAGACTCACCGCCTCCGACAGTAACCCAATATGGATTCCCTATGTTTTCAAAAATCTTCTCGTATTCTTTTAGCGCAAGCTCTTCTTTTGCCTTTTCAGGATTTTTTATATAGGTTTCCCATACATTGCAAGTCTTGCACCGTGAATTACATTCATAGGTTGTAATAAAAGCAACGCTTGCGGGAAGAAGCCTTGGGAAATTCATACTTTTAAAAAAACTGTACCCCATCGGTATTTTCCAGATTAACCCGGATGTTTGAATAAAATTATTCATATATGAACGCCTTACGATACTTTTTTATATGCACTTAAAAATATCTTTTAGTGACGGGGGGCAGCCGCGGGCTATTGGTAGTTTATTTTTTGCTGCGAATTTTTTTGTACAATTACCAATACATACGGTCTTCCCATGCCCAGCTGGCTGCTTCTCTATATTCCCAATAACAAGATCCAACCTTCTTAAAAAACCGCGATGAAATACTTTTAGCAATAAAATTGGAGATTTTAAAACCGCTCTTTTTATCTCTCCAAGCAGCGAAGAACATCCGGAACAAGCTTCTTCAGACCACCAATAATAAATGTTGAAAATCCTACAATGATCTCCTGGCAATGCAAAATTCATTTTCAGTTTTTCTAAATCTTCGCCGATTATTATATCTTTTAAAAGACTGACGCCCAAATCTTTCGCTTGTTTTAAATGTTTTACTTGATCAGGGTTTATCCCCATGAGCATCGCGCCAATAAAATCGGTCAACAAAAAATCAGTTCCGCAAATAAGCAAATTTATGTCTTTGACCTCTTTCCCCATGCGTCCCGGGCCATTTCCCTCAACACCGCTAGTAGCATCAATAACAGATAAATGAGGACGGACCACATTTGCTAAATTTGCTATAGAGCTATGTAAATCTTTATGAAATTTTTTCCGGTCCTGAATGCTCAGCAGGCCTTTTTGATTTTTAAGCCCCAGGGAAACCGTTGTTTGCATATGTGTTTTTAATTTAGATACATTTATGTATTCTATTTCAAAAACAATTTTTGGCAAAAATATAAACGCGCCATTAAACTTTACCTGAATTCTTTCTGTATCATGTAAACTTATAAGTTTTACTTTCTTACGTTGGCATAACTTAGCATACCCCGTTGCTCTAAAAATCTCTTCGCTATCTTTTCCAACCGCACCCTCGCCAACAAAGATTTCTTCTGCCCCTTTATCCATCAAGTAGTCTATTATGCCGCCAACTATACGAGGATTGGTTATATAAGGCTCATTTGGTTTACAGGCATTAACGATATTTGGTTTTATAAAAATCTTTTTTTTGGCAGGGATATAACCTAATTTATCCAGCGTCTTATAAACAGAACTTTCTGTATCTTTCCCAATTTTTTCTATAATTACTGGCATTCTTACCTCAAAATTATATATAAATTAAAAATGCACGAGTTTACTTTTTGTACTCGAACATATTTTCCAAATATAAGGATTTCTCCTCCTGATGCAATAGTCATACCATCCTAAAATTCTAGAAAAATATTCAAGTACTACGACCGTCAAAATAAAAAAAATAGCGCTGGGATTTTGGCTTAGTTGCTCAAATGTTGCTTGTAAGGAAAGTCTTATGCTTCTTGTTGCTGGGGCGTACTTCAAAATTTGTTTTGCCCAAATATGGCCCGTCGCGATCCGGCGTCTTTGTAATATAAAATCCTTTATGGTATCCGGCGTCCTAATATACAACTTTGATTCCGGGACATAAATTGTCTTATACCCGCTATTTTTTATCTGCCATTCCATACAAACTTCATCTACTGCAGTATCTTCAATAATTTCCCGAATTACATCTTTCCTGAAGGCAATAAGCTCGCTCATTTTCGGGGCACATAAAGATATGGCATGATGTAGCTTCCATATAAGGTCAGTTGTATGGTTCATAAAAAAATTTGAATGATAAAGCGGCATCGGCCTGCCCCCTGTCATGCCAACATCGAAATCATCAAAAGGTTTGACAAGAAATTCAATCGCGTTAGTATCTAATATAGAATCGCTATTTACTAAAATACAAATTTCTTTATTAATTTTTTTTAAAAAAAGGTTTATAGCAGATGCCTTCCCAAGGCGTTCGGGCTGGATAATTAAACGCACCCTCGTATCTTTCCTAGATAAATTTTCTACAATTTCATTGGTTTTATCTGTGCTGCCGCTAGAGACTACCACAATATCGCAGATTGCACAAAAATATAAATTTTGAACAAGGATAGAATCAAGCAACGATCGGATATTTGCTTCTTCATTATATGCCATTATGCCGATGCTGCATTTAATCATATTAAAAAATCAAAACTCCCCTTTAATATCGAGGCTGATAATTCAGCAAACTATACAACTTGATTGCATTATATTCTACCTTCCTTCGTTCTACAAGTAGTTTTGCTTCAAATAACGCCTCAAATATTTCTAGACTTACTAATTCATCCCGAAACTTATTAAGCCTTCTTTAATTTCCCACATTTTCATTTCATTTCTTTTCGTTAAACTACAGTATTAAGAATCAAGTATTTACAAAAATATACAAATATATACAAGAATATCTAGTATAATGAAAAAGGTGTAACTGTCCTAAAAATCAGGTAATTACGCCCAATTACTAATAAAAACAGCTGTAAAGTTAACGCGGATATACTATCAGCCTGCCTTCTTCTTTAAGCATCAAAACCTTTACGTTTTTAATGAATTTTGCGAACTGGAGGCCCTTATCTTCTCCCATTACAAATATAGCCGTGGAAAGGGCATCCGCTTCTTCGGCTGAATCCGCCACCACTGTAACGCTTATAATGCCTTGGCAAGGAACGCCGGTAACAGGATTTATTATATGGGAATACCTTTTGCCATCTATTTCAAAAAATCTTTCATAATTCCCGGAAGTGCTTATAGCTTTGTTGGTTAGCTCAAAGCTATAAAGCAGTTTGCCTTTATTCCTAGGGTCATGGATCCCTATTTTCCAGCTTTTCTTCCCTGGCGCACTGCCTAATGCAAAAATATTTCCGCCAAGATTTATAAGGCCATCTTTGATCCCTCGGGATACAAGCAGATCCTTAGCCCTGTCAACCGCATAACCTTTGGCAATCCCTCCGAAATCTACTTCTGTATCTTTATTCAAAAACTTTACAAAGCCGCCTTTGGGATCAAGCTCTATATTTTTATACCCCACTCCTTTTAAGGCTTTTTCTATGGCTTCTTTGCCCGGTATTGACCCATGCCTGCGGGCAAAGCCCCATATCTCCATAAGAGGAGCCACGGTTATATCAAACGCCCCCCCTGAGATCCGGCTGTAATAAACAGCCCTTTCCGTCAAACCAAACACTTCCTTGCTCACGCTCAGTTTATCCAGGCTTGCCAACTTGTTTATCTTTGACACCTCGCTATTTTCATCAAACTTGCTAAAAACTTTTTCTATGCGCTCCATTTCTTTAAACGCTTCTCTTATCGCAGAAACGGTTTTATCCTTGTCAGAGCTATAGCAGGAAATCTCGCAAAAGGTGTCCATCAGAGTGCCTGTTTCCTTCACTAAAGAACTCTGGATGCACCCTGTTAAAATAAATACCAGAAAATAAAAAATCCTGCATCCTTTCAGCATAAAAGGATACAGGCGTTTTTTAAAAATCATATAATTTAAAATAAAAATACGGCTGCTGAAACCACGGTAGACCAGTTACCGTTGGAATCGATTATAGTCGATTGGGTCATGTTCATGGTCTTGACGATCTTATCCTTGACCTGATACACTTTTTTTATTTCATCCCAATCCTTGGAATCATCAAAATCAGGAAAGCCCATCGTAGAAGCAAGCATCTTTGCGGCCAGATCTTCCGCATAGTCGCCCGCGAATTCGTCTGTTTGCCCGTAAGCGTGATGCTCGCTCATATAACCGTACATATTTTCATCCGCCGGTATCGCGGTGCCTACGGAAGACGCTATAAGCCGCCTTGGCTCATTAGAGCTGCATCTGGCAATGACACAATAAGTTATCATACCAGGAATAAGTTCTTTTATGCCTTCATTTTTAGGAAGAATTTTGCAGCCTGGCGGGAAAATGCTGGAAACATGCACTAAATTGCATTTTTCAATGCCTGCGTCTCTCAAAGCAAGCTCATATGAACGCAATTCTTCTTTGTGCGTACCAACGCCTTTGGTAAAGAATACTTTTAAAGGAACTAACCTTCCTGCCTGCAACGCTTGTTGCCCGTTCATGTTCATGCTTTATTATTCTTCGTCAGGCACTGAAGACGACTCTTCTTCCGGAGCAGTCTGAACACCTGCAGCAGCCGGCTGGTCCGATATAATAACGTCCACCCAGCTTGCAATAAGTTTTCCCGCATCATCAGTATAATAACCGACTTCTGCGTTATCATTTTGCTTAATATCCGCCAGCTTTATATCTTCTATGCCTTTCCAGAGTATAGTTTCTCCATCCACTACGCTAAAAACTTTTTCCACGCCATCGGTCCCTTTTACAGATATAGTGCCTGCTGTTACGTCCAAAGCCATAACCTGACCTGTAACCACGCCTTCGCCCGCGCCCTCTTCAGCAGGAAGCACTTCTTCATCTTCCACCATAGGCGCAACTGCAGGTGTATCAGCTGGCTTCGCAACAGTATCCTCTGAATATGCAGGAACTGACATGTACATTACAGCCACAAGGAAAAAAACCACCATCACTAATTTCTTGACCATGCTGTCCTCCTCCTTTTAAATTTTGAATAAAGTTAATTATATCACAAAAAACTTTTTTTGCAATACAATATTTATTTCACAAATATATAATTTAAAAATTTATACACTAATTTCGCTGCCAGAAAATCAGGGCTGACGTTGCCCGGCATCGGAGCTAATTCCACAGCATCAAATCCTATAATCTCTTTTTTCCGGCTAAGCCTTTTTAATAACGCAAGCGTCTCGTACCACCCCATGCCGCCTGGTTCAGGCGTGCCGACGCTCGGCATTATTGACGGATCAAATACATCCATATCTATAGTGACATATACCTTCTTCTCCTTCAGAGAGCCTATCGCTTCTTTCGCCCATTTCCCGGATTTAATCATATCCTTCATGAAA
>Ga0172370_10003671_pt1 | contig 21090 bp, 25 predicted proteins | sample LakKiv5m_FD_114538 | JGI IMG/M metagenome (GOLD analysis project Ga0172370, IMG submission 114538) | Freshwater microbial communities from Kabuno Bay, South-Kivu, Congo - kab_022012_11.5m | ecosystem: Environmental > Aquatic > Freshwater > Lake | place: Democratic Republic of the Congo...
GGGAACCATGTGTCCCACGCCAATAACCGAACCAAGCGCCGTTTTCTGCCGAACCTGCAGAACCGCCGGTTCTGGGTCGAATCCGAAAACCGCTGGGTGCGCCTGCGCGTATCCAATGCCGGCCTACGCACCATTGACAAGAATGGCATCGATGCCGTGCTCGCCGACCTGCGCGGTCGCGGCGAATCGGTTTGACTTCAGCTCACCTGATCGGAGAACACTATGGCTAAAGGCGCTCGCGAAAAAATCAAGCTGGAATCGACGGCCGGAACCGGCCACTTCTATACGACCACCAAGAACAAGAAAACCAAGCCGGAAAAGATGGAGATCATGAAATACGATCCCAAGGTGCGCAAGCATGTGGCCTACAAGGAAACCAAGCTGAAGTAGCGCCGGCTGCTTTGCGAAAATCCCCAAAAACCCGCTGCGGCGGGTTTTTTATTGCGCGCTTCCATCAAGCCTGCCGCCCACCACCCTCACCTCGCGCTGCGGGTAGGGGATTTCGATACCCGCTTCCTTGAAATCGCGCCATATCTTCAGATTGACATCGGAACGCAATGCCATGGTCCCCAACTGCGGATCGTTGATCCAGAAACCAAGCTCGAGACTGATCCCGGAATCGGCAAAAGCCACCACAAAGGCCTTCGGTTCGGGATCGCGCAGGACACGCGGTTGATCGCGCAGGGCATCGACCATGATGCGCATCGCCCGTTCAACGTCGCTGGCGTAGCCGATCTGTATCGGCAGGGCAACCCGAACATGCGGATCGGTATAAGACTCGTTGAGCACCACCGAACTCACCAGGATTTCGTTGGGCACGATCGCTTCGACGCCGGATAAACCCTTCAGCACCGTATAGCGCGTGGTGATCTGGGTCACCTGACCGCGCTCGGTACCGACGCTGATTAAGTTGCCGATGCGGATCGAGCGGTCGAGCAGGATGATGAAGCCGGAAACATAACTGCTGGCGATCTTCTGCAAACCGAAACCGATACCCACACCGAGCGCCCCGCCGAACACCGACAGCGTGGTCAGGTCGATACCGACTAGCGGCAGGCCAATCAACACTGCCAGCACGAGCAGGCCGGCTTTGGCGAGCCGGGTGAAAACCACCCGCAGGTTCTGGTCCAGCCCTGAAGCGCGCGCCAGACGCGCCTCGACCAGGCCGTTGATCCACAGCGCAATCAGCAGCGTGGCCAGGAGAACCACAATACCCTGCGCGATCTGCCACAAGTTGAGACTCTCCTTGCCCACCGTGACGCTCACACCTTCCAGCATGTCGATCATTTCCGGTAGCAGGCCGGTGATGTGCAAAGCCACCACGCTCCACACCGAAAGCGCAAAGAAGCGCTCGAACGATGCCAGCCCGCCGGAATTGCCAAAGCTGTGGCGCAGCACGTAGAACACCGCGCGGATCACGGCCAGCGAGCCCAGCAACGGTACCGCCAGGGAAAGCAATTGAACGTTCAAGTGGTACTTCAGCAAGGTGCGCGCCACAAGCACCAGCATTAGCGCCAGAACGGGAAAGGCGAGACGCTGCAAACCGCCCTGGCCGAGGCGCCAGACATGCTGCGAGTTGGTCGTGCGCTGCCGCACCAGTCGATCCGCAAACATTGCCAGTGCCAGGCAAACCGCCAGGACGCCAAGCTGCCAGAGCGCATCGGGCTGTTGCAGATAGCGCCAAAAATCCCTAAACAGGTTAAGCAGGTCGTTGAGCATGTTCATTCCGGCAATGCCAGCGCAAAGGGTTGGGCCTCGCTGCGATGGCGTTCCCAATTGTCGAGATAAGCGCGCGCCAGCCTGGCGTTGCCGCGCAGTATCAAGAGGTTTTCGGCATTGCGCGTCTGTGCCGAGTAGGTGAAATTATAGCTGCCGGTCACCACGGCATTGCCCGCCTCGCGTGGATCGATCAGCAGGATCTTGTTATGCGCAGCGGCATAGCGCACCTCCAGCCAGACCGGAATGCCCGCTGCCGCAAGCTGCGGCAACAAACTGTTTTCCGTCTTGCCGGCCATCTCACGATCCGCCAGAACCTCGACCGCGACACCGCGCTGCCGGGCTTCGATCAAACCTTGCGTCAAAGCCCGGCTGGTCAATAGGTAGGCCTGTATGTAGATGGCATGACGCGCCTGACGCAAAACCCGCAAGATCGCGCCCTCGGCGTCGTCCCAGGGCGTGAACGCATATTCGATCGTGCCGGCAGCGGGAAGCGGTTCGCGTGCGTCAACCCGGCCCGGCGGCAATGCCAGCAGCAGACCGATCAGCAGCGCGACAATTGCTTTCACTTGACGCGTTCCAGTACGGCCGCATAAAAGCCGTCGGTGCCATGGTGATGCGGCAGCAGGCGCAAATCCAGACCAAGGTCGCCCGCAGCGCAATCGGGAACGGCGATACCCTGCTGCGCCAACAGCGCGCTGGCGGAAAGCCGCCGGAATTGCGGGTGTGCGCCGAGAAAGTCATCTACCACGGTAGCGTTTTCTTCGTTCAGGATGCTGCAGGTGGCATACACCAGCCGGCCGCCCGGCTTGACCAGGCGCGCGGCTCCGACGAGGATGCTGCGCTGCTTTTGCGTCAGCTCGACGATGCCCGGCGGAGTCTGGCGCCATTTCAGATCGGGATTGCGGCGCAGTGTTCCCAGGCCACTGCAGGGCGCATCGATCAGCACCCGATCGATCTTGCCGGCAAGGCGCTTGACGCGGCTGTCGTTCTCGCTGTCGATGCAGACCGGATGCACGTTGGAAAGACCGCTGCGCGCCACGCGCGGCTTGAGCTTCGCCAGGCGTTTGGCCGCCACGTCGAATGCGTAGAGGCGGCCGGTGGAACGCATCAACGCCCCCAGCTGCAAGGTCTTCCCGCCTGCACCGGCACAGAAATCCACCACCATCTCGCCGCGCTTCGGTGCCAGCAGGAAACCGAGCAGTTGACTGCCCTCGTCCTGCACCTCGATCGCTCCGCAAAGGTAGAGCGGATGCTTTTGCAAAGCGGGCTTGGCTTTCAACCTGATCCCCAACGGCGAGAACGGACAGGTTTCGGCCGCGATGCCCTCCACCGCAAACCGGGCCATGACTTCCTCGCGCCCGGTCTTGAGCGAATTCACCCGGATATCCAGCGCAGCACTCCGATTCAAGCCACGCGCCAAAACCAGCAATTCGTTCGCATCGCAGCGCTGCAACAATTTCTCCACCAGCCAGTCCGGCAAGTCGGCTCGCTCGGCCAGGCTGAATTCCGGTTCTGCGCGCGCCTTGAACGCGCGCAACCATTCCCTTTCATCGGCCGACACGTATTCGCTCAATTGCCGTTGCGCCACGCCGTTCAAGCGCAGCAAGCCGGCCAGAATCAAGCGGCGCGCTCCTTGCGCGGGTGCCACCCGCCGTTCCAGCGACAGCTTGTGGCGCAACACGGCGTAGCAGATCTCGGCGATGAAGCCGCGTTCGCGCCCGCCAAGCTGACGCTGCTCGCGAAAATAGGCCGACAGCACGGCATCGGCCGGCTGCGTGATATCGAGCAGGCGCGTCAGCGCTTCGGCGGCATGCGCGATCAGCGTTGCGTTGATGCGGATGGATGGCTCTGTGTGCTCCGTATGCGGCATGTCCTAGCGTTTCCTCAATGATGTTGGCATGCCGTCGAATTCGATTTCATCGGCGTTCTGCTCAAAAGTTTCGCCTTCGCGATCGGTATACCGGATTTTCACGGGCAGACCGCGCAGCTCCAGTCCCAGCCAGACATCGATGGCCTCGATCCCGGCTACGCTGCGCAAATGTGCCGTACGGACCGCGCCCAGCCCGGTTGTCAGCGTCTCCTCACGCAGCACTTCGAATGGATAGCGCTCGAATTTTCTTCCCGTCGCGACCATCAACGTGTTCGGCTCGCGCGAGGCGGCAGTATATGCTGCGCCGAGCTGATAGAACATGCTGAGCAGATCCTGCGCCCCGCTCACCAAATCCACCTCGCGCTGGCTGCCCGCGCTGAGCTTGAGTTTCATACCGGTCCAATCGAAGTTTGCCGCCTCTCCGGGAATGCCGTTGCGCTCGGTACGAAATTCACCCGGGCGCAAACCCGCCGCATCAAGCTCGCCCTCGCTCGACTGCGTCACGCGCGCCGGTTTGAACAATGCCGCCAGGCCCGTCGTCTCGGTGACGCTGGTCAGCGTGTAGTGGCTGCCGTCATGGCGCCAGCGATGCACCGACTGGCCGACGACGAAGCCCTGGTCGCCGCGGCTGATGCTGAAACGAATATGGCCCTGGCGCGGCAGAGCGGCATCGGCAACCGGCGCATCCGGAGTTGCTTGCGCCACCGCTGCACCCTCGCGCATTTGCGTCTGCGGTTGCAGGGGAACTGCCGTAGTCTCCACATTCTGCGTGAACTCGGGCAAGCCGCCCGGTACCGCCGGCGGCAGTTCGATCGCTGCCGCTTCAGGTGCCATCGCGGCTGGCAGGGGCAACAATGGACTTTTCTTCATCGGACGTTTTCTCGGTGCCGACGCGGAAACTACAGGGGTATGGGTCGTGCCGCGGGGCGGCGGCACTAAATAGGCGTCAAGCTGCGCAGTAGCGGTCGCAGACCAATCATCGTCCGGCATGGCCGGGTAGCGGTCTGGAACCAGCACCGCCACCAGATGCAACAGCAGCGAAATCAGCAGCGCCAGCAGCAGGCGTTGCTGCTGCTGGCCGGTCATCCCGCCGATGGTGCAATCAGGCGCGCCGGCACCGGCTGCTCGCCTGCAAGCAGGACGTGTCCGCCTTCCAAGAGCTGCAGGCGCCCCTCCAGAAACCATTGCACGGCGCGCGGGTAGACGATGTGCTCCTGACTCAGCACCCGTGCCGCCAGCGTAGCTTCATCGTCGCCGGCCTGCACGGGCACCACGGCCTGAATGATGATCGGACCGGAATCGAGCGCAGGGGTCACGAAATGCACCGTGCAACCATGCACCCTGACGCCTGCCGCGAGCGCCTGGGCGTGGGTGTGCAAACCAGGGAATACCGGCAGCAAGGAGGGATGGATGTTGAGCAGGCGTCCCTGGTAATGCCGCACGAATTGTTCGCCAAGGATGCGCATGAATCCCGCCAGCACCACCAGATCGGGCTGGTGCATGTCGATCGCCTCGCTCAAGGCGGCGTCGAATGCGGCTCGCGACGGATAGTCGCGGTGGCTCACCACCGCCGTGCCCAATCCACGCTGCCTGGCGAAAACCAAACCTTCGGCATCCGGCTGATTGCTGATGACGACAAGCTTGCAGTCGGGCAAGCCTGCTTCGACCAGGGCGCGCATGTTGCTGCCGCGGCCGGAGATCAATATGACAACGGATTTCATTGGAGAGGTGGGGACTCGGCAATACGAAACGGGTTATATTTCTGCGGCATCATAACGCAAAGCACGTGGCTGCCGCTAAGCGACTGATAGACCGGCAGCCATGAGTACTGGATGAGGAGAAAGCGTGGATTACGTCACCGAATATGACCAGGGTATTTTCGCCATCGATTCCGGCTTCGGCCGGCCCTTGCTCGATGCCATCCACCTGCTGGTGGAAGACGGGCACGCAGCACTGATCGATACCGCCACCAACAGTTGTGTGCCGCGTTTGCTGGATGCCCTCGCCACAATGCACCTGGAACCGGAACAGATCGATTACATCATCCTGACCCATATTCATCTCGACCATGCCGGTGCTGCGGGCCAGCTCATGCAGCGGTTCCCCCAGGCAAAGCTGGTGGTGCATCCACGCGGTGCGCGCCACATGATCGATCCCGGCAAGCTGCTGGCCGGCACGATCGCGGTATATGGCAGCGCCGCTACGCAGCGCATGTACGGCGAACTGCTGCCGGTACCGGCGCAACGCATCGTCGAGGCGCAACACCGGCAAACGCTTTCTCTCAACGGCCGCGAACTGCTGCTGCTCGACACACCCGGCCATGCGCGTCACCACATCTGCATCCGCGACGCCCGCACCGGCCATATCTTCTCCGGCGATACCTTCGGCATGTGCTATAGAGAACTGGAGCGCGACGGTCGCCGTTTCGTCTTTCCGACCACCACCCCGGTGCAGTTCGATCCCGCTGCGCTGCACCGCTCCATCGCCATGCTTACGGATTATCAGCCAGCGGCGATCTACGTCACCCACTTCAGTCAGGTCACCGAAATTTCGCGCCTGGCGGCCGATCTGCACCGCCTGATCGACGCCCATGCCAAGCTGGCCTTGCGCGAGCGCAACAGCGGAGCTTCCCGCCACGAACGTCTCATGGCCGGCATCACGGCGATCCTGCTGGAAGAAGCCGCCCAACAAGGCTGGGCCCTGCAGGGCGAGGACATGCTGAATCTCATGAAAATGGATATCGAGCTCAACGCCCAGGGCCTGGGCGCCTGGCTGGATGTCTCAGGCTAGCATTGCCGGGTCTCGTTCCGGCGGACGAGGTGCTTTCTTGAAGTGACCAGAGAGTATCCAAAGAAACGCGTCCGGAGAAAATCACGCTTGCAGCGACTAACCTTATGGGTTAGTGTGCGCCAGATGGAAGCGTAAGCCGCACTATGATTTAGCTGCCGTGAAGCTCTCAGTGCGACAACGCGGCGCAGATGCTTTTACTGCTACCGCGTTGGTGGGCGCTCAGGCCATGGGCCTGGATTCTGCAAGCGCAGTTGAAGTGGTGTGTGCGATGACACGAGCCGACTTTTACAAGAGCATGACGACTCATGCGGCAAGCCAAGTGTGGCAGGACGTATATCACCGCGTTGTGCCGGGCGGCAAAGTAGCTTATGTCAAGGTAACGTTGCGCATCGATGGGTCGATTGTGATTCAGTTCAAGGAGAAATGAGATGTCCCGTGAGTGCCTGAACTGCGGGCGGGAGAATCTGCGGCATGCTGTCAAAGATGTGCCGTATGAATACAAAGGACACGCAACAGTGGTACCGAAGATCGCCGGTTGGCATTGCCCACGTTGTCACGAGGTTGAATTCGACTCGGGAGAAGGTGAGCGATTTGCCGATACCCTCAAAAGAATTGCCACCGAAATTGACGCTCGTGAGTCTGCCGAGTTGGCGAGAATCCGCAAGAAGTTAAAGCTGACCCAACTCGAAGCAGCAAGCATTACAGGTGGCGGTCCGAATGCATTTTCGCGATACGAGAGAGGCAAGGCACGCCCGCTACCTGCGGTAACGAATCTGTTCCGACTTCTTGACAGACACCCGGAACTACTTGCCGAATTACAGAAGTGACGTGTGTCCCGTTGTACGCGCTATTGTCTTCCGAGCAAATCAACGCAAGCTCAGTGAAGCGGCGGACGAACGATATCTCCGGTTACGGACTATCGGCCAGCGGCGATCTACGTCACCCACTATAGCCAGGTCACCGAGATTTCACGCCTGGCGGTATCTTCCGCATAGCCACCCTTCGCCGCAGATTGACTCAAGATCAAGTCAACAATCTATACTTGCGCAACGGACATGAATGTCCGATACTATAGCCCATGAAGGGCAGTGAGTTTCTCAAGAGGATTCAGCGCTTGGCGAGGGAAAGAGCTATCGTCTGCTCATGGCATCCTGACATGGGTAAAGGATCGCATGGCGTATTGAAGTACGGCGACAGGCGAACAGTATTGCGCAACCCCAAGGATGAACTCAAGACTGGCACGTATCACGGCATGCTCAAGCAATTGGGCCTGACTGAAAAAGACTTGACCTAGGAGATGATCATGCAACGTTTCACATTTCCCGTAATCTTGACGCCTGACAAAAAGGCTGGCGGCTTTGTTGTGGCCTGTCGTGACGTTCCGGAAGTCGTGACGCAAGGCGAATCCATCGAAGACGCCCTGAGCGAAGCCGCTGGCGCTTTGGAAGCTGCCATTGAAATGCGGATTGAAGATGCCATGGACATCCCCGTGCCATCGGACAAGAAGCGCGGCGAATATCTCGCCTGTCTCCCGGTGAATACAGCGATGAAGGCGGCGCTCTATACCTCAATGCAAGAGCAGAATATTTCAAAGACTGAGCTTGCTCGCCGGTTGGGACTCGATGAAAAGGAAGCTAGGCGGATGCTCGATCCTCGGCATGGCACCAAAGTTCCAGCCTTGGAACGCGCCCTGCACGCACTTGGTAAGCGTATTGAATTGATGGTCGTATGAGTCGTGTTGCTGAATCTGGCGTTGAATTCAAACGCAGCAACGACAGACACGGTGGCTGGGCGATGGAGCTTGACGTGATCGGGTACAACCCTACCAATGGCGACCTCGTGCACTACGAACCTTCGACAGATGCCGATTCGTGGGCGGTGCGTGAGAAGCGCTATGCCAAGAAAATGGCGCATGCAACCGATCACATCCTCAAGTCAGTCTTCCCATGGTTGTCATGGGATACGGCAATACGTCACATCGCTGTACTGCCGAATCACTCGGCTGGTCACGACGAGGTTGGTGGAATGAACGTGCAATCCATTGACGAACTGATCGCCGAAATTCGGTTAGAGGTGAAGAAGCAAGGCCTGGCACGACAAAACGCTATCCCCGAAACATACCCGTTGCTGCGTACGCTACAACTGGCCTACTGTGGGTATCAGGGCGTTAAGCCCTGACAAAGCAACGGGTGACCTTCGCGGCTATACCGGCCTTGGGGATCCGTTCACTGCGGAACACCTGTCATTCATTTGACGAGTGCTGTATGGCAGGTCAGGGTCGGGACTTGTCGGTGAGAATTCGGAAAGGCAGCCGGCCGGAACCTCACGAGTGAGCACGCCGCTGGTTTTCGCAGTTGTGGTTGGCAGTACGCTGTCAGCGTTTAATTCCGGACCGCTGGCGCAGCCAGGCGATCAGGGCTGGCAACAATGACACGGCAATGATGGCGAGGATCACCAGCGACAGATTGTTCTTGATCCAGGGCAGATTGCCGAACCAGTAGCCGGCCAGCGTCAGCGAGCCGATCCAGAACGCCCCGCCAAAGCAATCGTAGGCGAAGAAGCGCGGATAAGTCATGCGTGCCACGCCGGCCACGAAAGGCGCGAAGGTGCGCGCCAGGGGCAGAAAACGCGCAATGATCACGGTTTTCCCGCCATGCTTTTCGTAGAAGGCATGGGTCTTGTCGAGTGCAGTCCGGTTGAAGAAGCGCGACTGCTCCCAGCGAAAGGCGCGCGGACCGATCGCATGGCCGATCCAGTAATTGGTGTTGTCGCCGAGTATCGCCGCGATGAAAAGCACGGCGCACAGCAGTGAGATGTTCATCCCGCCGGCGGCCGCCACCGCACCCGCGACAAACAGCAGGGAGTCCCCGGGCAGGAAGGGGCAAACCACCAGTCCGGTCTCGCAGAAAATGATGGCAAACAGGATCGCGTAGATCCAGGTGCCGTATTGCTGGACCAGCAGTGCCAGATGCTGGTCGAGATGCAGGACGAGATCAAGAAATTGCGTGAGTAATTCCATGAGGTGCGGACCGGGACGAGGCTGCGGATTCTACCGGATGCGAAGAGAGGGATGCCACATGTAATTGCTTGCAACGTAGAATGAGCGCGCGATCTACTGATTGGCATAAGCGAACAGTCCGTAGCAGTGAATTGTCCCTTGTCATGATATATCATAATGATATAATGAAAGCATGCACGTCATTTCACTGAAAATGCTGCGTGACTTTTGGCGCAGGTACCCTGATTCCGAGCAACCCTTGCGAAACTGGCACACTGTTGCGAAACATTCGCGCTTTGCCGATTTTGCGGACTTACGACTGAGCTTTGGCAATGCGGATTATGTTTCCCCATATACGGTGTTCGACGTCGGAGGCAACAATTACCGGGTCGTTGTTATTGTTCGACACAAGGATGGCAAAATGTTCGTGCGTTGGGTAATGACTCACCGGGAATACGACAACTGGTGCAAGCTCTACAGGAAAGGCAAAGTGTAGCAATGACAACCGCGACTGCTAGCCTCAATATAAAAGCGCTGCAAAAGACCTGGGCTGCTTTTGATCGAATCGCCCATTTGCGTCCGATCCGCACGAATGAGGAATATGAGCGAACGGTTTTGCTGATGAACTACCTGTTGGACATCGTTGGCGACCAGGACAATCACACGCTATCAGGACTTCTTGATCTCGTCGGCGAACTGGTGGCGGAGTATGACACTAATCACTACGCCATCGAATCTTCAGAACCTAATGAGGTTCTGCGCTACCTGATCGAGTGGCATGGTCTAAAGCAAAGCGATTTGGCAGAGGTCGTTCCGCAGAGTAATCTTTCAGCAATTCTCGCCGGTAAGCGAAAGATCAGTGCAACCCTGGCGGCGAAACTGGCAAAATTTTTCAATATCAGTCCGGCGGTATTCATTCCTGGCTAATGCCCGAGTTTGAACAGCAGTAGGCGTTCAAGCTTTCCGGATAGCGGCATTCTGGTATGGGTTATTCAACGACGCCCCTATAATTCCGCCATGTCAGAACTGCATCGCATTCGTCCTCTGCCCGACCTGCTCATCAGTCAGATTGCCGCCGGCGAAGTCGTCGAGCGGCCCGCCTCGGTCATCAAGGAGTTGCTGGAAAACAGCCTGGATGCGGGAGCCCGCAGCATCGATGTGCATCTCAGCGAAGGCGGCGTGCGCCTGATCCGCATCGCCGACGATGGCAGCGGCATTGCCCGCGACGACCTGCCGCTCGCCCTGGCGCGCCACGCCACCAGCAAGATCGCCAGCCTGGAGGATCTCGAACGCGTCGGCAGCCTGGGTTTCCGCGGCGAGGCATTGGCATCGATCGCGGCAGTGGCGCGCGTCACGCTGACGAGTCGGACCACCGATACGGTTTCGGACGGGGCAAAGAACAGCCATGCCTGGCGCATCGGCAACGACCTGACGCTGCAGCCGGCGGCCTTGAGCAAGGGCACCGTCATCGAAGTTGCCGACCTCTACTACAACACGCCTGCCCGGCGCAAATTCCTCAAGAGCGACGCCACGGAATACGCCCATTGCCACGAAGTGTTGCGACGCATGGCACTGGCCCGGCCGGAAGTGGCGTTCACCCTGGCGCACAACGGCGACCTCAAGCAGCGTCTGGCTGCGACGACCCCGATGCAACGCGCGCAAGAACTGCTCGGCGCCGAATTCTTCCGTCAGGCACGCACGCTGGATGCGGCGGCCGGCGAATTGCGGCTCAGCGGCTTCGCCGCGATGCCCGCGTATTCACGTTCGAGCCGGGACGAGCAGTATTTTTTCGTGAATGGCCGCTTTGTCCGCGACAAGCTGCTGGCACATGCGGTGCGCCAGGCCTACGAGGATATTCTGCACGGCAGCCGCCACCCGGCCTACGTGTTGTTCCTGGAGCTCGATCCGGCCGGCGTGGATGTGAATGTTCATCCGGCCAAGACCGAAGTCCGCTTCCGCGAGGCGCGCGGCATTCATCAGTTCGTCTTCCATGCGCTGCAGCGCGCCTTGTCGACCTCAGCGGGATCGGAGCAGACCGGCAATGAAACTCCGCTCGGCACAAGCCAGGCGAACTACGCACCAGCTTCCTGGCGTACGCCGCAACAGCGCACGCTGACCATGGCGGAACCGGCCGCTGAGGCCTACTACGCCATGGCTCGCAGTGCACGCGACAGTTCGTCCTGGGCGCCTGAAGTCTCGACAGTTGCTGCAGAAAACAGCGACAGCCAGGCGATGCCTTTGGGCCATGCAATTGCGCAACTCCATGGTGTCTATGTTCTCGCACAGAATGCCCAAGGTCTCGTGCTGGTGGATATGCATGCCGCCCACGAACGCATCCTCTACGAGAAACTCAAGAATGTGTTGAGCAGTACGCCGCCGGTTCAGGCGCTGCTGATCCCGGCAATGTTCACGGCATCCGCGGTGGAGCAAGCCACCGCCGAAGAACATGCGGCGACACTGGAACACCTCGGCTTCGAACTGGCCGCGGCCGGACCCCGGCAATTGACCGTGCGCGCCGTGCCGGCCCTGTTGGCCAACGCTGCGATCGTCGACTTGGTGCGCGCCCTGCTGGCCGATCTCAAGGACTTTCCGGCCAGCCAGGTGATCGAGGCGCAGCGCAATCAACTGCTCGCCACCATGGCCTGCCATGGCGCCGTGCGCGCTCATCGCATCTTGAGCATTCCGGAAATGAATGCGCTGCTGCGCGAAATGGAAGCAACCGAACGCGCTGACCAGTGCAACCATGGCCGGCCGACCTGGACGCAGTTGTCCATGGCCGATCTTGATCGAATGTTTTTGCGTGGCCGCTGACCCGCTTCTCCCGCCGGCAATTTTTCTGCTTGGTCCGACCGCTTGCGGAAAGACGGATATGGCTTTCCGGCTCTGCCAAGAATTCCCGCTCGACATCATCAGCGTCGACTCGGCGCAGGTGTTTCGTGACATGAATATCGGCACCGCCAAGCCCGATGCCGCAACCCTGTCGCGCTTTCCGCATCGCTTGATCGATCTGATCACACCGGAGGAGCGCTATTCGGCTGCGAGTTTTCGCGCCGAAGCGTTGCGCGAGATGGCGGCAATCACGGCCAGCGGCCGCATCCCGCTGCTGGTCGGCGGCACCATGCTGTATTTCAAGGCGCTGCGGGAGGGACTCGCCGACCTGCCGCAAGCCGATGCGGCGCTGCGCGCCGAAATCGATGCGCGTGCCGCGGCGCAAGGCTGGCCGGCGCTGCACGCCGAATTGGCACGCCTCGACCCGGTCACGGCAGCACGCCTCAAACCCAGCGACGCCCAGCGCATCCAGCGCGCGCTGGAGGTAGTGCGCATCAGCGGCCAGCCGCTGGATACCTTGTTCGCGGCACAACAAGCCGTGTCGCTGCCGTATCGCGTACTGGCGCTGGCGCTCGTGCCGCAGGACCGCGGCGTGCTGCATCAGCGTATCGCCACGCGTTTTGCCCGGATGCTCGAATCCGGTCTGGTCGAGGAAGTTGAATCGTTGCGCGTGAAATACCGGCTCGATGCCGGCTTGCCTTCAATGCGCTGCGTCGGCTATCGCCAGGTCTGGGAAAGGCTGGAAGGACGGCTGCCGCAAAAGGAACTGCTTGAGCGCGGCATCTATGCCACGCGCCAGTTTGCCAAGCGCCAGCTGACCTGGCTGCGCAGCATGCGCGCGATCGAAACGATGGATCCCCTGGAGAAGGGCAGTGACGCGCAGATTCTGCGGCGTGTGGAAGCCTTCCTGCAAACCGCTATCAGCTGACGGTGGTTTGCGCTTCGTCGCCCGCGCGCGCGTCGATGCGGCCAATCACGTGGACGGTCTCACCTGCGGCATGGAGCAGTTGCAGCGCTTGGCGCTGATGTTCGGCCGCGACAATCACCACCATGCCGATGCCGCAATTGAAAACCCGATGCATCTCGGCTGCGGCCACCTGGCCTTCCGTCTGTAGCCACTGGAACAGGGGCGGCAGCGGCCACCTGCTGCGCTCAAGTCTGGCGCAGAGATGCCCGGGCAGGATGCGCGGCACATTCTCGGTCAGGCCGCCGCCCGTGATATGCGCCATTCCCTTTACCGGCAGGGCCTGCATCAGGGCCAGCAGCGGTTTCACATAGATGCGCGTGGGCGCCATCAGGACATCGAGCAGGGGACGCCCATGGAAGTCGGCCGTCACATCGGGACGACTGCGCTCGATAATCTTGCGGATCAGCGAATAACCATTGGAATGCGCGCCGCTCGACGCCAGGCCGAGCACTACATCGCCGGTCACGATGCTGCGGCCGTCGATGATCCGGGACTTCTCGACAGCACCGACGGCGAAACCCGCCAGATCGTATTCGCCGTCCGGATACATGCCCGGCATTTCTGCGGTCTCGCCGCCGATCAGGGCGCAGCCCGCAAGTTCGCAGCCCTTGGCGATGCCCTGGATCACCGTGGCGGCGGTATCCACGGCAAGCCGGCCGCAAGCAAAATAATCAAGAAAAAACAGGGGTTCGGCACCCTGCACCAGGATGTCATTGACACTCATGGCCACCAGGTCCTGCCCGATGCTATCGTGGCGCTGGTAATGGAACGCCAGCTTGAGCTTGGTGCCGACGCCATCGGTGCCGGAAACCAGCACCGGCTCGCGATATTTTTTTGAGATTTCAAACAACGCGCCGAAACCGCCGATGCCGGCAAGCACCTCGGGACGCATGGTGCGCTTGGCAAAAGGCTTGATGCGCTCAACCAGGGCATCGCCGGCTTCGATATCGACGCCGGCAGCGGAATAGGTCAGCGGGGAAGCGTCTGGCGCGGAAGATGAAGTCAAGTTGAGTTCCTGCGGGCTGGCGGCTAAAGTGTCGAAAAGTGTCGAAGGTGTCAGATTAGCGCGTGCCGCACAGTGACTGGCCACAAACGCCATCCAACCACACGCGATGTTCACGAACGCCACGAACGCTACAAATACACTGAAGAATTTTACCGGAAATGACCAGCCAACGTACCGACCGCCAGCAAGCTCTGATCTGGAGCGCTCTCGGACTCGCCATCCTGGGGCTGCTGTATCTGCTCGGTCCGATCCTGTCCCCCTTTCTGCTGGCCGGGATTCTTGCCTATATCTGTTCGCCGCCGGTCGCATGGCTCGAACGGCACCGGCTGCCGCGACCCGTTGCGGTGTTGCTGGTGATCTTCCTGCTCGCCGGCATACTGGTCGTCCTGGGGCTGATTCTGCTGCCGCTCCTGACCGAAGAGGCACAGCAGCTTGCCATCCGCCTGCCCGAGATCATCGCCCTGATCAACCAGAACTGGATGTCTTGGTTCAGGGAACATTTCGGCATCCAGTTCACACTCGACCCGGCATCCTTCTCCAAACTGATGCTGGACAATCGCGACAGTGTCCAGATGATTGCCCAGAAATTGTTCGAATCGCTCAAAATCGGCGGCATCGCCCTGTTTGGCGTCATCGCCAACCTGGTGCTGACCCCTGTGGTGATGTTCTATCTGCTCGATGACTGGCGCCTGGTGCTGTCGCGTCTCGATCACGCCATTCCTCGCCTCTGGTATGACAAGACGTTGCAAATTGCCCATCAGGTCGACGCCGTGCTGGCCGAGTTCCTGCGCGGCCAACTGGCCGTGATGCTGCTGCTTGCGGCTTATTACAGTGCCGGCCTGAGCCTGGCCGGCATCAACTTCGCCCTGCCGGTTGGCATCTTCACCGGCCTGCTGGTCTTCGTGCCCTACCTCGGCTACGCCAGCGGCCTGGTCATGGCGCTGCTGGTGGCGATTCTGCAATTCGCCGGAACCGGACCCATCTTCGCCGTGCTCGTGGTGTACGCCCTTGGCCAGGCTCTCGAAAGCTTCATCCTCACGCCGTGGCTGGTAGGCAAGCGTATCGGCCTGCATCCCCTGGCCGTAATCTTCGCCCTGCTGGCATTCGGCCAGTTGTTCGGCTTCGTCGGCGTGCTCCTGGCATTACCGGTTTCGGCCGCATTGCTGGTGGGCCTGCGCGAAGTGAGTCGGTTGTATCTGGCAAGCCGTTTCTATCGGGGCAGCGGTGACACCTAGCCCGACCCACCCGCAAATGCTGCTCGATTTGCGTCCCGAGCAGGCACCGAGCTTCGCGAACTTCGTCACCGGTCAGAATGCCGAACTGGTGGCACGTCTTGCCACCCTCTCGGATCCCGACGTCTGCGACCAGATCTATGTCTGGGGCCCTCCCGGCAGCGGGCGCAGTCATTTGCTGCGGGCCACGCTGGCCGCAGCACGCTCTGCGCAACGGCCGGCGAATCTGATCGAGGCGGCACAGCTCGGAGAACATCTGGAGGCACCGCCAAACGGCCTGATCATCATCGACGATGTCGATACCCTGAGCGACACCGGGCAAATTACCTTGTTCCGTACGTTCAACACGGCACGCAGGGCCGGTCTGGCCATGTTGCTCTCCGGGCCGCGGCCGCCGCTTGGCCTGCAGGCAGCACTGCGCGAGGATGTCCGCACGCGGATTGGCAGCACCATGATTTACCAGGTGCAGGCACTCAGCGATGCCGAGAAAGCCGCCGCACTAAGTCAGCAGGGCATGAATCGCGGCATGGACCTGGATGACCACCTGATCGATTACCTGCTGCGCCATGGCCGACGCGACTTGCCCAGTCTGCTCGGCGTACTGGATGCTCTCGATCGCGCTTCGCTGGAACAGCAGCGCCCGCTCACCCTGCCGCTGCTGCGCGAAATCCTGCAAACCTCTTTGGAACTTGACGATGAACCTGGCACTGTTTGATCTGGATAATACCCTGCTGAGCGGCGACAGCGATTTCGAGTGGGCGCAATTTCTCATCGAGAAAGGCATTCTCGACCGTGAACTGCAGGAGTCGAAAAACCAGGAGTTCTACGACCAGTACAAGCAGGGAACGCTCGACATCCATGCCTTCCTTGATTTTCAGCTGCTCCCCCTGACGCGTCATGAGCGCGCCGAGCTCGATACCTGGCATGCCGAGTTCATGGCCACGCGCATCCGCCCCTCGATCGGTGCTGCCGCGCGGCAGCTCGTCCGGCGCCATCGGGATCAAGGCGACCTGATGGCCATCGTCACCGCCACCAACAGCTTCGTCACGGGGCCGATCGCGCGCGAATTCGGGATTCCTCACCTGATCGCCACAATCCCGGCGCAATCCCGCGCCAGCGGCCGTTTTACCGGCAAGCCGCGCGGCTTGCCGGCCTTCCGTGAAGGCAAGATCGCCCGCTTGGAAGACTGGCTGGAGTCCCTGGGGTTATGGTGGGGCAGCTTCCAGCACTGCTTCTTCTACAGCGATTCGCACAACGACCTGCCGCTGCTGGCGCGGGTCACCGACCCGGTCGCGGTCGATCCTGACGAAACGCTGCTCGCGCACGCGCGCAAGCACGGCTGGCCGGTCATCAGTTTGCGCTGAGGATTCGTTATACCGCGTTTTTCTCGTTGCGCGCGGCGAGAAAAATGCCCGTCAGCAGCGCGACAAAACCGCAGCTCTGCAAAACCGAAAAACCTTCGCCAAACAGCAGCCAGGCGAGGAAAGCAGAGCCGATGGGCTCGCCGAGTATGGTCAGGGCGATGAAGGTTGTCGACACGTGCTTCAACGCCCAGTTGATCGTGGTATGTCCAAGGAGCTGCGGTCCCAGCGCCAGTCCCAGCAGCAACAACCATCCCCGAGGCGAGAAGCCCCACAGCGGCTGACCGGCAACAAATGCCACGACAATCAGCAAAACCGCGCAGCTCGAGTAAATCAGCCAGATATAGACCAATAGCGACAGCTTCTGGCGCAGCACACGGCCGATCAGCAAATACGCGGATACGGTGATTGCTCCCAGCAGGGCGAGCGTATTGCCAAGCATCGGATTCAGCTGCACCCTGCCGCTATCGCTGCTGTCGGCAAAAAATATCAGAGCACTGCCACCGACCGCGATCGCGATCGCTGCCAGCAGCGCCCGGTTGCAGCGCTCCCGGAACATCAGCACCGAAGCCAGCGCAATCCAGACCGGATTGGTGGTCACCAGCGCAGTGCTGCTGGCAACGGAAGTGTAGGCCAACGAACTGATCCAGGCCGTGAAGTGCGTCGCAAGCAAACCGCCGGCAAGCAGCGCCAAGCCCAGATCGCGCCCGGATAAGGCGCGCATCTCCCCGCCTGCGCGCGCCAGCGCCAGCGGCGTCAGCAACAGCGCCGCCAGACCCATGCGCAAGGCAGCGATCGTCAATGAAGACAGGCCCTCGGTCTGTGAAAAACGCACCAGAATCGAGCTCGTCGAAATTATCAGCACGCCCAGACCAAGCAACCCGTAGGCCAGGGTTCGGGAGTTCATGAGCAGGTTCCGCAACACAGTCTTGCCAAGTCTTTTATGCGGGTTCCCCTGATCGGTTGAATTGCCAGACCCGAGCAGATATCGATTTCCTGTATCATTGCCGCCTCTCAGATTTCACGTCCACCTGCCTGCCGCATGATCCGCAAGCTGCTGCGTCGAGCAATCAACGTGCTGCGCCGCGCCCCTTCCCCGCCAAGTTCCGAACCGGCTGCTATTGCACGCGCACAACATGGCATTCGACGCGAAACGATTTCGACAGGTGCGCGCCGCACCTGCGAGACTTTACAGCAGAGCGGATTCAAAGCCTATGTCGTGGGCGGGGCCGTGCGCGACCTGATCGCCGGGATCGTTCCGAAAGACTTCGATATCGCCACCGATGCCACGCCGGACCAGGTGCGCGGCTTGTTCCGGCGCTCGCGCGTCATCGGCCGCCGCTTTCAGATCGTGCATGTGATGCAGGGCGGAGAAACGCTCGAAGTATCCACCTTCCGCGCCGCCCACGATGCCGACACGCAGAAAGACGAACATGGCCGTGTGCTGCGCGATAACGTCTGGGGCAGCATGGCGGAGGATGCCGCGCGGCGTGATTTCACGATCAACGCTTTGTATTACGATCCGGCCGCGGAAACCGTGCTGGATTATCACCATGGGGTTGCCGACCTCAAGCAGAAGACACTGCGCATGATCGGCGAGCCGCGACTGCGTTACCGCGAGGATCCGGTGCGCATGCTGCGGGCGATTCGGCTGTCGGCCAAGCTCGGTCTGAGCATGGACCCGGCTGCGCGCACGCCGATTCGCGACATGGCGGTGCTGATGGAAAACGTTCCGGCGGCACGTGTCTTCGACGAAATGCTCAAACTGCTGTTTTCCGGTCATGCCGTGGAATGCGTCAAACGCCTGCGCGACGAAGGCCTGCATTATGGTCTGCTGCCCTTGCTCGACGTCATTCTGGAGCAGCCGATGGGCGAAAAATTCGTGATGCTGGCACTCTCAGACACCGATCAGCGCGTCCGGCAGGGCAAGACCACTTCACCGGGTTTCCTGTTTGCCACCCTGCTCTGGCATGAAGTGCTGGCCGACTGGGAGGCACGCAAGCAGCGCGGCGAGTTGTCCATCCCGGCGCTGTTCGAGGCGATGGACGGGGTGCTCAATCAACAAACCGACAAGCTTGCCATCACGCGTCGCATCAGCGGTGACATCAAGGATATCTGGGCTTTGCAGCCACGTTTCGAGAAGCGCACCGGCAAAGCGACATTGCGCCTCCTTGAGCAAGCGCGTTTCAGAGCTGGTTACGATTTTCTTCTGTTGCGCGCACAAAGCGGTGAAGTGCCGATGGAGCTGGCCGACTGGTGGGCACGTTTCCAGGAGGCGGATATCGATCGGCGCATGACCATGCTGTTGCCGGAGAAGAAAAGCGCCAGGAAGCGTCGTCGCGGCGGACGAGGTCAATCGGCCAAGAGCAGCGAATTTGCTCCAAACTCGACGGAACCCGTCGCATGAAGCCAACCGAAGCCCTGGTTGCACTCGGCGCGAACCTCGGCGATTCCGCCAAGACCGTCAGCGCCGCCATACAGGCGCTCGCCGAAATTCCCGCCACTACCCTCGCCAAGGTTTCATCCTTGTATCGGACTGCACCGGTGGGATTGAAGAATCAGCCCGATTTCGTCAATGCGGTGGCTCTGCTGCATACCTCGCTGAGCCCGCAGCGACTTCTCGATGAATTATTTCGTATCGAAAGTCGTTTCGGGCGGCTGCGCAGCGTCAGCAATGCACCGCGCACTCTGGATCTGGATCTACTGCTCCACGGCGACAGCATCATGACAACCGCCGAGCTGACCCTGCCGCACCCGCGCATGCACCAGCGCGCCTTCGTGCTTGTGCCGCTGCTCGAGATCGCTGCCGATTGCCGGATTCCCGGTCACGGACCGGCCTGGGCATTATTGCAATCCTGCGGCGACCAGCGGGTTGCCCAAATTTCCGGCAGCTTCACAGCACACGCCTGCTCATCGCCAGGAAGCCCCGCATCATGACAATGAAAATATTCGAAACCATCGCCGGCCTGCGTGCCGGAATCAATGACGCCGGGCGGGTGGTACTCGTCCCCACCATGGGCAATCTGCACGACGGCCACATCGCCCTGATGCGGCACGCACGGGATCACGGCGACACGGTGCTGGTGTCGATCTTCGTCAATCGGCTGCAATTCCGTCCCGGCGAGGACTTCGAAAAATACCCGCGTACCTTCGCCGCCGACTGCAAGCGGCTGACTGAGGCCAATGTTGACTTTCTGTTTTTCCCCGACGAAAAAGAAATGTATCCGACGCCACAAAAATATTTCGTCGAACCTCCTGCTGAACTCATCAACATACTCGAAGGCGAGTTCCGCCCGGGGCATTTCCGTGGCGTCGCCACCGTGGTCCAGAAACTATTCAACATCGTCCAACCAAAAGTCGCCATCTTCGGCAAGAAGGATTACCAGCAGATGCTGGTGCTCAGCAATATGGCGCGCGACCTGGCGTTACCCATTGAAATCATCGCTGCCGACACGGTGCGGGCCGGCGACGGCTTGGCCTTGTCTTCCCGCAACGGCTTTCTGTCGCCACAGGAACGTACCGAAGCACCGCGTCTGTATCGTTCGCTGGAGACCGTGCGCAGCGCAATCCAGGCCGGAAATCACGATTTTGCCCGGCTCGAAAATCAGGCCATGGCGGAACTCCGCGCCCATGGCTGGATTCCGGACTATATTGCGGTGCGGGAAAAAACTGGTCTACAATTGCCGACCGCTCACGATTCCAGGCTGGTGATTTTGGGTGCGGCACTCCTGGGGAGCACGCGCCTGATCGACAACCTGGAAGTTTAGGCTGCCACGATGCGCTCATGCCGGTGGTCGCCAGCAGTGGAATACGGTAGCGAATGGCGCAGATGCGTATGCCCCGCCGCTGAACTGAGTTGAGTGCTGACCTTTGCATGAGAAAGGAATCGCTATGCAACGTACCATGCTGAAATCCAAGCTTCACCGGGTCACGGTGACCCAGGCTGACTTGCACTACGAGGGTTCCTGCGCCATCGACCAGAATCTGCTCGATGCCGGCGACATTAAGGAATACCAACAGATCGAAATCTGGAATGTCACCAATGGCGAGCGCTTCACTACCTACGCCATCAGCGCCGAGCGCAATTCCGGCACGATCTCGGTGAATGGCGCAGCCGCGCGCAAGGCGTCTCCCGGCGACCTGCTGATCATCGCCAGCTTTGCCACCTATAACGAGGTCGAACTGAGCAAGTACCAACCCGACCTGGTCTATGTCGATGCACGCAACCGCATCCTCAAGCACAGTGCCAGCATTCCCGCGCAAGCGGCCTGAATCACCCCGTTCCTTCCTCCGCGCCGGAATGACGGGTGCACAAAAA
>Ga0172370_10003672_pt1 | contig 21087 bp, 15 predicted proteins | sample LakKiv5m_FD_114538 | JGI IMG/M metagenome (GOLD analysis project Ga0172370, IMG submission 114538) | Freshwater microbial communities from Kabuno Bay, South-Kivu, Congo - kab_022012_11.5m | ecosystem: Environmental > Aquatic > Freshwater > Lake | place: Democratic Republic of the Congo...
GTGCCGTACAGCGCCGACTTCTCGTCGCGCGACTCGGACAGCTTGGTGTCGAGGTCGGCGTTCTTGGCCTTCAGCTCGGCCACCTGCTTCTCGAGGCGGGCCTTGTCCTCGGGGGTGAAGCGCGCCAGGTTGGCCTTGAGCCCGCTGGTCTGGGCCTCGAGCTCGTCGATCTGGGCCTTCAGTGCCGGGTAGCCCGGATGGGCCTCGATGCTGCCGAGCGCCTGCAGCTGGCCGTCCAGGGCGCCGGCCTGGGCGCGGGCCGCGTCGAGCTGCTTCTTCAGGTCCTCGGCCTCGCGGTTCTTCTCGTAGAAGTCCTTCAAGAGGCGCTGCTTCTCGTCCTCGAGGTCGGCGATGCCGGCGCCGATGCGCACGCGCTCGATCTCCTCGTCGCGGGACTTCAGCTCGTAGCGCAGCTCCTCGACGATCTGCTCCTTCTCCTCGACCACCTCGCGCAGCTGGTTGATGCGCGTCTGCAACAGGTCGACGCTGTCGTCGCCGGTCTTGTGCGACTCGCGCAGCGACTGGCTCTCTTCGCGGGCTTCCTTCAGCTCGTACTCGAGGATGTCCAGCTTGCGCTGCAGCTCGGAGAGCTCGCGGTCACGCTGCGTGATCTTGATCTTCAGGTCGGCGGAGCGCGAGGCGTCGTCGTCGGTCTTCTGGCGTGCCTCGACCAATTGCTCGTCGAGCTCGGCGTTGCGCTTCTCGAGCTCGCCCACGCGGGCGTCGCGCTCGGCCACGTCGGCGCGCAGGCTGGCCACCAGGCCCTCGGAGGCCTGGACCTGGTCGCGCATCTCCATGTACTTCTTGGTGAGCCCTTCCATCTGCACGGTGAGGCTCGTGGTGCGCGTCTGCAACTCTTGCAGCTTGCGCTCGAGGGTGGCGGCGCTGCTCTCGGCTTCGCGCGCGCGCTCTTCGAGCTCGGCCCGCGGGACGGCCGCGAGCGCGTCGGCGCCCTTGGCCTCGCCCTTGGCCCGAGAGGCCGTGGCGGGCTTGGGCTCGGGGCTCCTGGCCTCGGCGACGTCGGCCGCCTTGCCGGGAGGGGCCGCGGGAGCGGGCTCGGCGTGCGCGGGGCCCTCGGAGGACGCCGCGGCGTGGGTCGGGGCCGCCGCGCGGGAGGGCGCCACGCCGGCCGTGACCACCGTGGCGCGGCTCGGGGCGGAGGCCTCGGCTCGGGTTGGAGCGGCGCGGGGCGCCTCGACGGCGGCGGCCTCCGCGGCGGGGCTCGGGGCCGGGGCGGCGGGGCTCGCCGCGGGGCTCGCGGCGGGGCTCGCGGCGGCGGGCTCCTCGGCCGGGCGTGCGGCCTTGACCGCCGTACCGGGCTTGGCGTTGTCGGCCATGAGCCGCAAGAGGAAGTAGCCGCACGCGAACTCGGCGTTCAGGTCGATCCCGACCGGCGTGTTGGCCGCGATGCGCTCGCCGCCCACGTACGTGCCGTTGGCCGAGCCCAGGTCTTCGACCACGAAGCCGCGGTCCTTCACGTAGAACTTGGCGTGCATGCGCGAGACCGACTTGTTCTCGGTCACGATGTTGCACGCGGGGTTCCGGCCGATCAGGAGGGGCTTCGCGTCGAGCCCGACGTCGAGATGCTGCTCGCTGCCGGTGTTGTCGAAATAGAAGAGGCGCGCCACCGTCGTCCTCCCTGCCTTGTCTGGCTCAGGAGTCCGAGTATAGCCTTCCCGTTGCGACGATGTCACCCTCGGATTGCGCGGCGGGAGCGCCGGCTCTACAATGCGCGCATGCGCGTCGCCCTCCTGTCGGACATCCACGCGAACCTGCCCGCCCTCGAAGCGGTCCAGCGCGACATCGACCGCGTCGGGGTCGACGCCCAGCTGTGCCTGGGCGACGTGCTCGGCTACGGGGCCTTCCCCAACGAGTGCGCGCAGTTGATTCGCGAGCGCGGCGTGCGCTGCCTGGCCGGCAACCACGACCTGGCCATCCTCGAGTGGCTCGACTCGGGGTCGTACCACCCCGACGCGCTGGCCGCGATCCTGTGGCAGCGCGACGAGCTCACTCCCGTCAACCGCGCCTGGGTGGCCCGCTTCGAGAGCTCGGCGTCGTTCGATGGCTTCGACGCCATGCACGGGGTCCCGCCGCGGCCGCTCGACTTCGAGTACCTGCTGGGGCTCGACGGCGCCGCGCGCATGGTGCACCGCTTCCCCCTGCTCGCGCGCACTACGTTCATCGGCCACTCGCACCTGACCAAGACGTTCGTGGTGTACACCAACCGCGCCTTCGAGGTCTCGGCCTCCGAGATCCACCTGCCCGGCGACGCGCGCTGCATCGTGACCGTGGGCAGCGTGGGGCAGCCCCGTGACCGCAACCCGGCCGCGTCGTGGGTCCTGTTCGACACGATCGAGCGCGTCGTGCGGTATCGTCGCGTCGAGTACGACGTGAAGACCGCCGCCCGCGCCATCCTCGGCAGGCGCCTGCCACCCTTCCTGGCCGAGCGCCTCTACTACGGGATCTGACGACGGCCGCCATGCACCTGCCCTGGGAACCCCCGTTGCCCGCTCGGCCCGTGCCCATCCGCTGGCTGGGGCGCGTACCCTACTGGAAGGCGCTGCTGCTCCAGCGGCGTATCCGGTCGGCCGTGCTCGCGGGGGAGCACCCCGGCGAGCTGCTGCTCTGCGAGCACCCCCCGGTCGTCACCCTGGGGCGCAGGGCCACCGCGGCCGATCTGCGGCGCTCCCCCGAAGCCCTGCGGCGTGCCGGCGTGGCGCTGGTCCGCGTCGAGCGCGGTGGGCGCGCCACGTGGCACGGTCCGGGCCAGCTGGTCGGCTACCCCGTGGTGGCGTTGCCGCCCGGCGCCAGCCCGTCGCTCTTTGTCGAGGCGCTGGCCTCGCGCCTGGCTGCCCTGGCCCTCGGCCTCGGGGTCCAGGCCACGTGGTCCGACGAGGCGCCCGGGCTCTGGACGGCCGGGGGCAAGCTGGCCGCCGTCGGCCTGCACACCCACCGCGGCGTCACCCTGCACGGCTTCGCGTTGAACCTGTGCCCCGACCTGGGCTACGCGGCGCTCATCGACCCCTGCGGGTTGGGGGCGCGAGGCGTGACCAGCGTGCTGCGCGAGACGGGCGTGCGCGTGCCGCCGGCTCGGGTGGCTGCGGCCATCGTCCTCCACGGGCTCGGCCGGGCGGCCGGAGAAGCAGCGCTCGCGGGCCTGGGGAGCCGGTGCGCGCTTCGTTGATCGCGATTCGTGAATCCTGTATAAGAATGCGACCCAGCCGAGAGGCGGCCGATGGGCCTGATCCAGAGCCTGCTGAACAGTACGACCGAGCGCGTCTCGATCCCCGAGGTGCGCAAGGCCGGGTACGTGCAGGCGCTGCAAGGGCTGCGCAAGCTGCGGCCCGATCTGGCGCGCGACGCGGCCGTCGTCACCAGCCGGGCGTGGGCGTGCCGCGCCCCCAACGCCGAGCGCCCCACGACCCTCTACCGCTTCGGGTTCCAGGTGCCCGCGGCCTTCGAGCAGCCGTTGGCGTTCCTCTCGATCCACCGCAGCGACCTCGAGCCCGTGCAGGCGCGCGTGCTCACCCACAACCGCGAGCTGAACAACCTGTTCGTGCTGTTCCGCGCGGCGCAGCCATCGCCGGCGCCGCAGTCCGTCGAGTTCGCCGTGCCCCACTACGCGCTGTCGCTGCCTGCCGGGCGCCAGCAGCTCGTGGCGGTGTTCGGGCTGGCGTCCGTCAACGGGCAGCTGCGGGTGGCCGACCGCCTGCCGCTCTTGGCCGACATCGTCGTCGACCAGTTCGGCGAGATCGCCGCGGCCGAGCTCGACGAGACGGGAGAGGCGCCGGTCAACGCGGCCATGCTCGAAGCCGTGGTCGGGCTGTCGCTCTTCGTGGCCTTCGCCGACGGGCACTACGATCGCCGGGAGGAGCAAGCCATCCTGGCGGCCTTGCTCGAGCTCGACGCCCCGCCCGCCGAGCGCCGCGCGCAGTTCCTCGGAGAGCTGCAGGAGGCCGCGCGCACCTTCCGCTACCGCAAGGACATCCTCGACGAGCACTGCCAGAAGGCGCGCCTGGGTCTCGAGCCCGACGGCCGCGCCGCGCTCGTGCGCATCCTCTTCTCGGTGGCCACCATCGACGGCATCCTCCACGCCAACGAAGAGAAGCTGCTCCGCTACGTGGCGGCCCAGATCGACTCGCCGGTGGCCCGCGTGCAGGCCCTCATCGACGACTTCTTCGCCCTCAATCGGTAGGCCGGGCAACCAGCCCGTTGCCTTTGGGCTCCCGTTCGCGCATCATATTTCGCGTTCCTGCCCCCGCGCAGGAAAGGTTCCAGCGGAGGTCCGATGTCCGGTAAGTTTCCGTGCGGCAAGGCCACGATCACGCCCGACGACATCGCCGCCGTCACGCGCGTGCTCGAATCTGGCGTCCTCAGCCGCGGTCCCGTCGTCCTCGAGTTCGAGTCCGCGTTCGCCGACCTGGTCGATTCGCGCCACGCGATCGCGGTCTCCAGCGGCACGGCCGGGTTGCACCTGGCCACCTTCGCGCTGAACGCCGCCCCCGACACGCGCTGGATCAGCACGCCCAACACCTTCGTGCGCACCGTCAACGCGGTCGTGCACGGCGGCGGCGTGCCCGTGCTGGTCGACATCAACCCCGAGACCTGGCTGGTCGAGATCTCGCAGCTGTCCCAGGCGCTCGAGCGCCACCGCGACAAGAAGTCCGTGGCGGGCGTGCTCCCCGTGCACTTCGCGGGCCTGCCGGTCAACATGGAGGCCCTCGGCCGGCTCACCAAGCCCCTGGGCGTGCGGGTCATCGAGGACGCCAGCTACGGCCTCGGCGCCATCTGGGAAGACACGCGCGGCACCAGCCATACGGTGGGCGATTGCGCGTTCTCCGACCTGACCGTCTTCTCGTTCGACCCCAATAAGCCCATCACCACGGGCGAAGGGGGCATGATCACCACGAACGACGACGAGCTGGCCGACCGGCTGCGCCTGCTGCGCGACCACGGCGTCGAGCGCGACCAGGGCCACATGCCCGAGAGCCCCGGCCCCTGGTACTACGAGATGCGCGAGCTGGGCTTCAACTTCCGTATGAGCGAGATCCAGGCGGCCCTGGGCCTGTCGCAGTTGGGTCGCCTGGCCGCCAACGTGCAGGCGCGCCGCGACCTGGCGCTGGCCTACGACCGCCGCTTCGCGGAGGTCGAGGGGGTCACCCCGCAGCGCCAGCCCAAGTACGCCATCTCGGCCTACACATTCTACATCGTGCGCGTCGACTTCGCCCGCTTCGGCAAGACCCGCCGCGTGGTAATGGAGCACCTGGCCGATCGCGGCATCACGACGTCGGTGAACTACATCCCGCTCCACCTGCACCCCTACTATCAGCAGCGCTTCGGCTTCGTCGAGGGCCAGTTCCCCATGGCCGAGCAGTACTACGAAGAGGCCCTCACGCTGCCCATGTACCCCGGCCTCACGGTAGCCGAGGCCGAGCGCATCGCGGACGAGCTCGTGCTCGCGCTCAACTCCTGACCGCACCCCCCCGGAGGAACCGATGATCGAGCCCCAGGCCTGGCCCGCCAGCATTCGCTGGGTGGGCGTCGACCACCCCGAGCGGCGGGTCTTCGACGAGTTGATCCCGATCCCCGGCGGCACCAGCTACAACGCGTGGCTGGTGCGGGGAGAAGCCCACGACGCGCTGATCGATACGGTCGAGCCCGAGTTCTCCGAGCAGCTGTTCGCCCGGCTCGACGCGGCCGGGGTCACGCGCCTCGACTACGTGATCTGCAGCCACGCCGAGCAGGACCACTCGGGCAGCCTGCCCCGGGTGCTGGCCTCGTTCCCCGAGGCGCGCGTGGTCACCAACCGCCGCTGCGGCGACATGCTGGGCGACCTGCTCGGCGTGCCGCACGAGCGCGTGCAGGTGGTGGCCGAGGGCGACACGCTCGACCTGGGCGGCCGCACCCTCAGCTTCCTGATGACGCCGTGGGTGCACTGGCCCGAGACCCTGCTCACCTGGTGTCCGGAAGACCGCGCGCTCTTCCCGTGCGACTTCTTCGGCTCGCACCGGCCCTCGGCGGGCGCCGCCGCTCCCTGGGCCGACGTCGAGGCCGCCGCGCACCTGTACTACGCCACCATCATGGCGCCCTTCGGCAACCACGTGAAGAAGCACCTGGCCCGCGTGCGCGAGCTCGGTCCCCGCTGGATCTTCCCGAGCCACGGCCCCGCGCACGCCGACCCCGCACCGGTACTGGCCGCCCACGAGGCCTGGGCCTCGGGTCCCACGGGCCCCAAGGTGCTCGTGGCCTACGTCAGCATGCACGGCAGCACCCGGCTGCTGGCGCAGGGCCTGGCCGAGCGCCTGGCCGCCCGCGGCGTGCCCCACGTGGTGGTCGACATCGGCGGCTTCCAGGTGGGCCGGCTGGCCATCGAGCTGCTCGACAGCTCCATGCTGGTGCTCGGCGCCTCGAACGTGCTGAACGCCCCGCACCCCGCGGCCCTGCTGGCCGTGGCGCTGCTGCAGGGCCTGAAGCCCAAGGCCACCCTGGCCTCCGTGCTCGGCTCGTACGGCTGGAACGACAAGCCCCTCGAGGACCTCTCGGCCAGCCTGGCCGGCGCCAAGCTCGAGGTGCTGCCGCCGGTGCTCACGAAAGGGCTGCCCAAGCCTGAGACGGCTGCCCAGCTCGACGCCCTGGCCGATGAGATCGTCCGCCGCAACGCCGGCTTCGCGACAACCTGACCGCTCGAGGGAGGACAGCATGAAGAAGATGGAGTGTACCGTGTGCGGCTACGTGTACGACCCGGTCGAGGGCATGCCCGAGCACGGCGTGCCCGCGGGCGTGGCCTTCGACGACCTGCCCGAGGACTTCACGTGCCCGGTGTGCGGGGTGGGCAAGGAGTTGTTCGCGCCGCTCGAGGCTTGAAACCCGCGGGGCCGGAATTAGCTTCAGGGCTATTGAAGCGTCCGTGAACCGGAGGAGGTCGATCGTGTTGAAGGAAAAGCTCTACGAAGCGCTCAGCGCGCAGCTGAACGAGGAGGCCTACTCGGCCTACCTGTACCTGGCGATGTCGGGGTACCTGACCTCGATCAACATGCCGGGCATGGCGGCCTGGATGAAGGCGCAGTCGCAGGAAGAGATGGGCCACGCCCAGAAGTTCTACCGCTACATCGAGAGCCGCGGCCGCCAGGCCAAGCTGATGGCCATCCAGGCCCCGCCCTTCAACTGGGAGGGCCCCGTGGCCGTGTTCGAGTCGGCGCTGGCCCACGAGCGCGCCATCACGTCGCACATCGACGGCCTGATGGACGTGGCCGAGAGCGAGAAGGACCGCGCGACGGCCATCTTCCTGCAGTGGTTCGTCACCGAGCAGGTCGAGGAAGAAGAGAACGTCGAGCAGGTGTTCACGCGCCTGAAGATGCTGAACGCGCACCCCGCGGGGCTGCTGATGTTCGACCGCGAGTTGGGAGCCCGCGCCGCCAAGTAGGGGCGCACCACCCGGAAGGAGCCAGATCATGGGGGAACGGAGAGAGAACGTGTTCGAGGCCGCGCTGAAGATGGAGCAGAAGGGCTACGAGCACTACCAGCGCTTCATCGCCACGTGCCAGAACGACCTGGGTCGTGAGCTGTTCACCACCCTGCGCGACGACGAGCTCGTGCACATCGAGCGCATCAAGAAGATCCACAACGCCGTGCTGGCCGGGGCCAAGCACTGGGAGCCCGACTTCGACGTCGACGACGCCAAGACCACGCCCGAGAACCTCGAGGGCATGTTCCGCACCATGTACGCGAAGCACGGCGCGACGGTCACGGCGACCAGCGGCGACCTCGAGGCGCTCGACGTCGGCATCGACTTCGAGCTGCGCGCCGTCAAGTTCTACGAGGAGCATCTGCCCTTCGCCCGCGACGAGGTCGAGCGCCAGTTCACGCTGCGCATGATCGACGAGGAGCGCTTCCACCACAAGGCGCTGGTCGACACGCAGCTCTTCCTGACGAATCCCGACGGCTGGTACCGCGAGAGCGAGAAGGGGCACCTGGACGGCGCTGTCTGACAGCCCCGCCCAGGTGTTGCCTGTCTTCGGCGCGGACCCTGGAGTCCACGCCGTGCGAGCGCCCGATAGTCGCTCGCGGTTCACGGTTCGAGGGTCGGTGGCGTAGACGTGATGCGGGGCGCGATCGCTCCCCGTTCGAGACGATGCTCTAGAACAGCAGCTGCGCCTGGATGACGATGCCCTTCATGTAACTGTCGGACTTCGACTCGTCCTTGGTCATCATGAACGCAGCCTTGACGTTGGCGGTGTGCGCCTTGATCCAGAAGTTCAGGCCCGCCTGGATCTGCTGCCAGTTGCACTTGTCGGCGTCGCTCTTGAAGAAGTCGAAGCCCACGACCGGCTCGAACTGCAGGTAGCGGTAGCCCACCTCGGACATGATCGCGATGCCCGTGTTCTTGGCCTTCGAGCCGTAGTTGTAGTAGATGCCGTTGACCTGGGCGATGAGCTCCTGGCCCTTGGCCAGCGGGTAGTCGAGGAAGACGTCGCCGCCGAAGGCCATGTAGTTCGCGGGCTTGCCGTTCGCGTCGAGGAAGGCCTTGCCCTGGAAGTCGCCGGCCACGCCGAAGCTGAGGATGGGGACGTCGTCGTCCTTGTCGCCCAGGTAATTCATGCCCGTGAGGAAGAACCCGGTCTCGGCGCCCTTGCCGTCCTCGCGACCGAACACGTAGTAGCGCACCGTGCCCGTGAAGCGTGGCATGTCGCTTTCGTTCAGCGCGGGCAGCGTCTTGGTCGCATCGTTGGGATCCGGCTGCCCCGCGACGCCTTCGACGCCGTTGAAGATGCCCAGTCGATAGTGCAGCTTGTTCCCCAGCGCGTAGCCGCGGAACTGCACGCCGGCGTCGCGCCAGACCTTGTGCGAGCCAGCCGGGTACTTGTTGAGGCCCACGTGGTAGTCGAGGCTGTTCAGGTTGGTCGCGCCCTGAAGGTAATGGTGCGTGAAGGGCACGATGATCATGCCGGTGTCGACGATGAACTCCGGGATGATCTTGAAGCTCATGAACGCGTCCTGAACGAAGAAGGGCGCGGCCCAGTCGCCGTTCTTGCCCAGGTTCGCCTGTTCCGTCTCCATGAAGAACGAGATGTCCTTGGTCACGTTGCCGGCTACGATGAAGCGCGAGCGGCGCACGAAGAAGTCCTTGCCCCACGTGTCGCCCTTGGGCGCTTCGTTCTCCGCGAACGCCCCCTGTACCTGCAAGAGATAGCCGAGCTGGAGCTTGGCTTCGTCCTTCTCCCAAACCGTTTGAGCAGCTTGGGCGCTGGACGCCGCGAGCAGCATTCCGAGCACGAACACAACCTTGGTCAGCCGCATGGATCCCCTCCCCAGGGAATAAAAAAGCTTGGAGCGCAGTGTACGCCGGGCAAAAGATGTTTCAAGAATCAAGTATGTAACCGGTTGGTTACTTTTCCGAGAGGATCTGGACAGCCCCTTCTATCTGCTCGTTCGAGACATCGAGGTGCGTCACCGCGCGCAGTACGTGGTGGTCGTCGATCAGGCCGAGGCGCAGGCCGCGGGCCTCCCAGGAGGCGAGGAGGTCGCGCGTGCGCGGCCAGCGCGCGGGATCGGCCAGTTGCCAGACCACGATGTTGGTTTCGGGGGCTTGCAGCAGCGTGAAGCGCGGGTTCGCACGGATGGCGTCGGCCAGGCGGCGTGCGTGGGCGTGGTCCTCGGCCAGGCGCTCCACGTGGTGCGTGAGCGCGTACAGGCCTGCCGCGGCCAGGATCCCGGCCTGGCGCCAGGCGCCCCCGAGGGCGGTGCGGTAGCGGCGCGCCCGCTCGAGCCCGGCCGCGGGGCCCACCAGCAGCGAGCCGATCGGCGCGCCCAAGCCCTTCGACAGGCAGAACGACAGGGTGTCGACCCGCCGGAAGTACTCGGCGACCGGCACGCCCGACGCCACCGAGGCGTTGAACACGCGCGCCCCGTCCATGTGGAGCGCGAGCCCCCGGCGCCGGGCGACCGCCGAGAGCGCGTCGAGGTGGGCCAGCGGCAGCACCGTACCGCCGGCGGCGTTGTGCGTGTTCTCGAGCAGCAGGAGGCGCGTGCGGGCGTGGTAACGCGTGGGGGTGCGCACCGCGGCCTCGATGGCCTCGGGGGCCGGGAAGCCGCGGTCGGAGGCCAGGGGGTGCAGCGTCACGCCCGACACGATGGCCCCGCCCCCGGCCTCGTGGTGCAGGGGGTGCGCCCGCGAATCGAGCAGCGCCTCGTCGCCGGGCTCGGTGTGGATCTTGATCGCCAGCTGGTTGGCCATGGTGCCCGAGACCACGTACAGCGCCGCCTCGGCGCCCGTGAGCTCGCACGCCAGGGCCTCGAGCCGGTTCACCGTGGGGTCCTCGCCGTAGACGTCGTCGCCGACCTCGGCGGCCAGCATGGCGGCCCGCATGGCGGCGGTCGGGCGCGTGACGGTGTCGGAGCGCAGGTCGATGGTCGGGTTCATGGGGGCCTCGCGCGAGGGGCGCCGGAGGGCTACCGCGGCCGCAGGCGCACGCGGATGTCGGTACCCGTCCCGCTGACGTCGGGACCCACCCAGGCGGCCAGGTAGGTGCGGATGTCGGTGCCGGCCAGCGCCAGGGCGGTCTGGTCTCCGGCGGTGGTCTCGTTTACCCCGAACGGGCCGTCGGTCAGGAGGGTCGTCGTGTAGACCGTGGCGTAGACCGCGCTCCCGTCGCCATCGCCGGCCTGCTGCCAGCCGATCATCGGGAAGCTGTCGCCGAAGGCCGTGGCGGTCGTCAGCGTCGCGTCCGAGACGTCGCCGCTGATCTTCATCTCGGCGCTGTCGGGCGTACCGTCGTCCTTGAACACGCGCATCCAGATCGAGTACGAGAACGAGCCGCCCGAGATGGTCGCCGTGTTCCACGCCACCACGAACTTGCCGTCGGGACGGGTCGCCACGAAGGCCGAGATCTGGTTGCCCGACGCCGCCTGGTTCACGTGGAACTCGGAGCCCGAGACGATGCCGCCCGGCTTCACGATGCGCCCGTAGACGCCGTACGACTGGTCGCTGTCCTGCTTCTCGGATTCCCACACGACCACGAAGTTGTCGTTCGAGAGCGCCGCGACGGTGGGGTTCTTCTGGAAGTAGGTGTAGGTCTCGTTGACGACGATCTCGTCGTCGGGCTGCCAGGCGCCGTTGTAGCTGCGCGCGCCGATGCCGTCCTTGCACGTGGCCAGGGTGCAGCCGAACGACGTGCCCTCGTTGCCGTTGGCCTGGTACACGATCAGCGTGTCGCCCTGGCTGTTCACGGCCACGTCGGGCTTGATCTTGGTCTTGTCGGGGAAGGTCGTCGGCACCAGCGTGTCGTCGGCCTCGACGGCGACGCCGGACAGGTCGAACGAGCGCCGGTACACCGTGGCGGTGCCGGCGTGCGACGAGCGCCACACCACCACGAAGCCGCCGTCGGGGCGCATGGCCACCGCGGGTTCGGTCTGGGTGTTGGCGGTCTGCTGGTTCACGCGGAACTCCTGGCCGATGCGCAGCCCGTCGTCGCCCAGGCGCCGGCCGTACACCCCGTAGTCGCTGTTGTCCTGGCCCTTGGAGGCCCAGACCACCGTGAAGCCCGTGACCGGGTGCCAGGCCACGTCGGGTTGCTCCTGCAAGCCGGTCGTGTAGGCGTTCAGCACCGACTCGCTGGTGGAGACGCACAGGCCGTCGCCCACGCAGTAGCTGCCGAGCAGGCAGGGCTGGTCGGCGACCTTGTTCGTGCCGTCGCTCGCGCAGCGGCCGCGCGTGTCCTGGTCGTAGCACATGGGCGCGTCGGGGATGCACACCGAGCACGGGGTCGTCGTGGACAGCCCCGTGCAGAACGGGGTCTGCGCCGGGCAGGCCGTCTCGGTCGTCCAGAGGCCGGCCTGGCACACGCGCGTGTGGTGGTCGTCGACGCAGCGCTTCTGGCCGTCGGGCACCTGGTCGGCCCACAAGCCGTTCTCGCTGTAGCAGCACATGGTGTCGCTGGCCGCGCAGAACGTCTCGGCGCCGTCGATGTTCTGGCGGCAGAACGCGTCGGGGCTGCCCCCGGTGCCGCGGCAGTCGTCGTCGGCCGTGCAGAGCGTGCCGGCGCCGCCACAGGTGTGCTCGTCGGTCTGGCCGTCGCAGTCGTTGTCGACGGTGTCGCACAGGTCGCCGCGCCCGTCCTCGACCTCGGCCCAGCCGTCGGCTGCGCTGTAGTCGCACGTCCACGCCCCGCCGGCACACGACACGGACACCGACGCGGACGCGCAGGCGCCCACGGTCAGGCACAGCCCCTCGGACGGCGGGACGTCGTCGAGCCCTTCGTCGGTCTGGCCGTCGCAGTCGTTGTCGAGGTTGTCGCACGACACCTCGGCCGGCTCGTAGCCGACCACCGCGCCGTAGTCGCACGTCCAGCCGCCGGCGCCGTTACAGCCCTGGTTCCCGCCGAACTTGCACACGCCGCCTCCGCCCGCGCAGGCGCCGGTGGTGTCGGGGCGCGTGATCCCCTCGTCGGTCAGTCCGTCGCAGTCGTTGTCCTGGCCGTCGCACGAGGTCTCGGTCTTGGGCTCGTAGCCGGTGATGCCGGCGTACGTGCAGGTGGGCACGCCGTGATTGCAGGCCAGCGTGACCGACTTGCCCTGGCACACGCCCTTGTCGGGGCAGTACTTGGCCACCTCGGACGCCGGCAACGTGACCAGGTCGGGGTCTTCGCTGTCGACCAGGCCGTCGCAGTCGTTGTCGAGGCCGTCGCACCGGGTCTCCTTGCCGCTCTCGAAGTCGACCACGCCCTGGTAGACGCACACGGGCTTGCCCGCCACGCACGTGAACGAGGTGACCGCGTGGCCGGCGCACTGGCCGAGCGCCGGGCAGTTCAGGGCCTTGGTCGCGGGCGTGGCCGCGGCGCCGAAGTCTTCGTCGGTCTGGCCGTTGCAGTCGTTGTCGAGGCCGTCGCAGTGTAGCTCGGCCCCGGACTCGTAGGTGGGCGCGATCACCTGGCAGCTCCAGGAGTGGCTGACGGGGTTGCAGCTGGCCAGGGTGGCGTTCTTGCACACGCCGTTCACGCCGATCGCGCCGCAGGTCGCCTCGATGTCCGGGTCGCTCGCCGGCAGGAAGAGGCCCTCGTCGGTCTCGCCGTCGCAGTCGTTGTCCTGGTTGTCGCAGGACGTCTCGAAGGCCTGGTAGGCGCCCGGCGTGGCGAAGGAACAGATCCAGCGCCCTTCCGAGCAGTCGGCCCACACCGACTGCGACGACTTGGCGCACACGCCCTTCGCGGGCGCGCAGCCAACCCCCACGGCCTGGGCGTCGTAGAGCGTGGGCACCAGGTCGGTCTGGCCGTCGCAGTCGTTGTCGTGCCCGTCGCACAGGCTCTCGTTGCCGTACGGCTGGTACCCGGGGATGCGCTCGTACGGGCAGTCCCATGACGCGCCCGGCACGCCGGCGTTCTTGCACGTGGCCACCTGCAGCGCGGCGCAGATGCCGACCAGGTTGGCCTCGTTCAGGCAGGGGAGCGACGACACCGGGTGCGTGGGATCGGCCTGCTTCACCAGGGCCAGCTCGGAGAGCGCCACGGTCGCGAGCTCTTCGTCGGTCAGGCCGTCGCAGTCGTTGTCCTCGCCGTCGCAGCGGTACTCGGTCCCCGGCTCGTAGCCGGCCTGGGCGCTCGGGTAGGCGCAGACCCAGGCGCCTCCGGAGCACGAGGCGCGCGTGTTCAGGCACACCCCCGCGACCTTGCAACCCGCGTCGGCGCCGGCCACGTCGGTCCAGACGCCGCTGTCGGTGTCGGCCTCGTCGGTCAGGCCGTCGCAGTCGTTGTCCTGGCCGTCGCACAGGGTCTCGGCTTCCTGCCAACCGGGCACGAGCTGGTACTCGCACTTCCAGGCGCCGCCCTCGCAGCGCACGGCCGGCAGCCCTTCGGGGGTCTCGGCGTCGGCGTACACGAGCTTCAGCGCGCCGCACACTCCCTGCACGTTGCAGTCGGCCAGCGCGACGTCGAGCCCCTTGTCCGTCTTGTTGTCGCAGTCGTTGTCCTTGCCGTCGCACGAGATCTCGTCGGGCTCGTAGTCGGGGACGCTGGTATAGTCGCAGATCCAGCGGTCGTCGGCCCCCGCGGTGGCGCCCGCCTGCGGATTGCAGATGGCGCGGGCCTTGCCGCCGCATACGCCGTTTTTATCGCAGACCTTCGGGTAGAGGGTGTCGTCGGTCTGCAGCACGATGTCTTCGTCGGTGGAGCCGTCGCAGTCGTTGTCGAGGCCGTCGCAGGTCTTCTCGAGAGGCACGCCGTCGGCGTCGCGCTCGTAGGCGCCGAGGCCCGTGCTGTCGAAGTGCCACGCGCCGGTCTCGGAGTCGCAGGAGTGCGTGGCCGTCGCGCCGGCGCAGACGCCCTGGTGGAACCACTCGGGCTGCGGGATGATCTTGCACTTGTCGACGTCCACGTCGACCGGCGCGCTGTCTTCGGTGACGTCGGGGTCGGCCGCGTCGTCGTCGGGACCTGCAACGTCGCCGCTGATCGTCGGGCCGTTCGCCGTGAACTTGCAGCCCGGCAGGAAGCCGAGCGCCAGCAGTGCGACGACGAGGAAGAGGGCACGGGTAAGGCGCATGGACGCATCCTCTCGCTTGGGGGTCTGGGGGCCCTCCCCCAGGCAACAATCTAGGAGCCTGTCGGTGGCGTCCTCAATGGGTTGCGACGACGTCCCGATTCTTTCCACAAGTGGCTCCATGCCGGTTTCGCCCACTACGCTACAGGCTCCTAGAGATCGATGGTCAGCGAGAGCCCGCCGCCGCCAGTGGGCAGCACGGAGGGCATCACGGTGATCGGCGCGGCCTCGGGCATCAGCCAGTCGACCAGCAGGAACGCCACGCCGGTGAGCAGAACGGCCCCGCCCGCGGCGGCCGCAATCTCGGAGATCAGGAACTTCTGGTTTACCTTGCGCTCGAGGGAGTCGAGCCTGGCCTCGTCGGCGGTCGTCCACGTCGTCTTGTCGACGTAGCTGCGGACGTCGGCCATGTCCTTGAAGGCCAGGCCGGTGAAGACGCCGCCCGCCGCCAGCCCCGCGAGACCGGTGCCCACGAGCGTCCAGCCGCTGATCTTCCAGGCGCGCGTCGGTTCGGCCACGCGATAGATGGTGGGCACCTCGCCGCCGGAGCCGGCCCCCTTCGGGCCCTCGTCGCGCACGACCTCCTTCGGCTCGTCGTCCCGCGGCGGGAGGTCGGGCGGCTCGACGTCTTCGCCCTTGGCGATGGCGGTGTCGGCCACGGCCGCGCCCTTGTCGAGGCGCTGCTTCTCGAGGTCGGCCTGCACCACGTTCTCGTTCTCGCGCGTGAACTCGAGCAGCTTCTCGAAGGGCTCCAGGTCGCCGTAGGTCATGCGCAGCGTGTAGTAGCCTTCGCGCACGCGGACGGTGACGGGGGTCTTGCCCACCACGCGGCCGTCGACGGACACCTCGGCGCCGGACGGGCTGCTCTGCAGCGTGGCGTTCACGTAGAACTCGAGCTTGTCGAGCTTCAGCGCGAACTGCTGCGGCTTGTCGCGCTCGATCGTGAACGGGATGACGCGCTCGCGGTAGTCGTCCTTCTGAACGATCCACTTGTGCTCGCCCCAGGTCACGAAGACCTTGGCCGGCGCCTGCACGCGGAAGTACGGGTTGGCCTCGTCGAGGTAGACCTGCGCGTCGGGCGGGTCGATGGTGACCTCGACGAGCTCCTTGCCGAAGCTGGACTTGGTGCGGATCTCGTCGAGGCGCGCCACGACCGTGGCGCTCTCGTTGGCCAGCACGCCGAACGCCAGGTACTCCTGGTACCGGCGCAGGGCGTTCTCGTAGTCTTCTTTCTGATCGTAGGCCCGCGCCAGGGCCAGCACGTACTTCTCGTCGTGGTAGATGCGCCAGGCGGCCTTCAGGCTCTGGATGGCCCGGTCGATCTCGCCGAAGTCGAGGAACATGCGCCCGCGCTCGTACAGCTTTTCAGAGCGTACGTACGTCTCGGCCTCGGGCGGCGGGCTCTTGGCGAGCAGATCGGACGGCAGGGTGCCGGCGAGCAAGCCCGCGAAAAGCAGCGATAAAACGAAGCGCTCGAACGTCATGGTGAGGATCGACCCCATGCCCGCACGGCCATCTCTTCGCATTATAGAGACGAGAGAGCGTCCGACCAACGTTTTTTCCCAGGCTCAGGGATGGCGTCCCCTTGTGGGACGCGGCCCGATCGGATACCTTTCCCGCGACGCGACCGGCGGTCCCGGCGCGCCCCAACCAACGTGCGCGCAGGCGAGCCATGGCCCACTATCCGTTCGCAGACATCGAGACCAGGTGGCAGCAGATCTGGAAGACCGAGGGCACGTACCGCGCCCGCGACCTTTCGGGGCGGCCCAAGTACTACGTGCTCGACATGTTCCCGTACCCCTCCGGGGCCGGGCTGCACGTCGGTCACCTCGAGGGCTACACCGCCAGCGACATCGTGTCACGCTACAAGCGCCTGAAGGGCTTCGAGGTCCTGCACCCCATGGGCTGGGACGCCTTCGGGCTGCCCGCCGAGCAGTACGCCCTGGCGACCGGCACGCACCCGAGCGTGACGACCGAGCGCAACGTCGCGAACTTCAAGCGGCAGATCAACCGCATGGGGTTCGCCTACGACTGGACGCGCGAGGTCAACACGACCGACCCGGGATACTACCGTTGGACGCAGTGGATCTTTTTGAAATTGCTCGAGAAGGGGCTGGCTTATCAGACCGAAGCCCCCGTTAATTTCTGCCCGCACTGCCGCATCGTGCTGGCCAACGAGGAGGTCGAACAGGGCAACCACGAGCGCTGTGGCAAGCCCGTCGAGCGCCGGCGCATGCGTCAGTGGATGCTGCGTATCACGCGCTACGCCGACCGGCTGCTGGCCGACCTCGAGGGCCTCGACTGGCCCGAGAGCGTCAAGTCGATGCAGCGTCACTGGATCGGCCGCTCCGAGGGCGCCAACGTGCTCTTCGGCACCGACGCGGGCGACCTCGAGGTCTTCACCACGCGCCCCGACACGCTGTTCGGCGCGACCTACATGGTGCTGTCGCCCGAGCACCCCTTCGTCGCGAAGCTGACCACGCCGGGCCAGAACGCGGCCGTCGAGGCCTACGTGCGGCAGGCGGCCTCCAAGAGCGACCTCGAGCGCACCGACCTCGCCAAGGAGAAGACCGGCGTGTTCACCGGCGCCACGGCCGTGAACCCCGTGAACGGCAAGCGCATCCCCATCTGGGTGGCCGACTACGTGCTCTCCAGCTACGGCACGGGCGCCATCATGGCCGTACCCGCCCACGACGAGCGCGACTGGGAGTTCGCCCGGGTCTACGGCCTGCCCATCATCCCGGTGGTGTCGGCCGACGGCAAGCCGTACGAGCTCGGCGATCAGGCCACCATCGACGACGGCTTCGCCATCAACTCCGGAGCCTTCGACGGCACGCCCACGCCCGAGTTCAAGAAGCGCATCACGGCCTGGCTCGAGGCCGAGGGCCGCGGCCGCGGCGCCGTCAACTACCGCCTGCGCGACTGGCTGTTCAGCCGCCAGCGGTACTGGGGCGAGCCCTTCCCCATCTACCTGCTCGAGGACGGCACGGTCGTCCCCATGGACGAGGCGGCGCTGCCGTTGACGCTGCCCGAGGTCGAGCGCTTCGAGCCGTCGGGCACCGGCGAGTCGCCGCTGGCCACGCTGCCCCAGTGGACCGAGGCCGTCGAGCCGCGCTCGGGCCGCAAGGCGCGCCGCGAGACCAACACCATGCCGCAGTGGGCCGGCTCCAGCTGGTACTACCTGCGCTACGTCGACCCCACCAACGCCGAGGCCCTCATCGACCCGGCCAAGGCGCGCTACTGGCTGCCCGTCGACCTGTACATCGGCGGCGCCGAGCACGCCGTGCTGCACCTGCTCTACGCCCGCTTCTGGCACAAGTTCCTGTACGATCTCGGCGTGGTCCCGACCGTCGAGCCGTTCCAGAAGCTCGTGAACCAGGGCATGATCCTGGGCGAGGACAACGAGAAGATGTCCAAGAGCCGCGGCAACGTCGTGAACCCCGACGTGGTCGTGGGCGAGGTGGGCGCCGACGCCGTGCGCCTGTTCGAGATGTTCCTCGGGCCGCTCGAGGCCACCAAGCCGTGGAACACCCAGGGCATCGTGGGCATCAAGCGCTTCCTCGACCGCATCTGGACGCTCGCCGAGGAGGGCTTCGACGACGCCGAGCTGTCGCCCGACCTGCTGCGCGTGCTGCACCAGACCATCCGCAAGGTGTCGCAGGATCTCGAGGGGTTGCGTTTCAACACGGCCATCAGCGCGCTCATGGTGCTGGTCAATGCGCTGGTGAAGGACGGCGTGCGCTCGCGCCGGGCGTGGGCTCCCTTCGTGCAGCTGCTGTACCCCTTCGCGCCGCACGCCTCCGAGGAGCTCTGGGAGCGCCTGGGCGGAGCGGGGCGCCTGTGGGACGCCACCTGGCCGACCTGGGACGAGGCGTTGGCGACCGAGGACACCATCACCGTCGTCGCCCAGGTGAACGGCAAGGTGCGCGCGCAGTTCGACGTGGAGCGCGGCCTGCCGGGCGAGGAGCTGAAGGCCCTCGTGCTCGGCCACGAACGCATGCAGAAGTGGCTCGAGGGGGTGACCGTCGTGAAGACCATCGTGGTCCCCGACAAGCTCGTGAACGTCGTCGTGCGGTAGGGCCATGCTCAAGCTCGCCTCGGTCCGCGACTACCCCGAGGTGTTCCTCGCCCGCAAACTGCACGCGGTGCTGACCGACGACGAGATCGCCGCCTACGGGGACGTCACGGGGTACCACGGCCAGCGCGACTGGCTGCTGCGGCGCAGGCTGCTGAAAGACCTGGCCGTCGCCTACCTGGGTGTCCACCACAAGCGCTACTTCCCGCTGAACGCCCTCGAGGTGCGCGACACCCCCCTGGGGTACGAGATCTTCGCGTTGCTCGTGTCGCGCGAGGCTCCGGTGCTGCAGGCGCGCTGCGTGACCGACGGCGACCTGGGGGTGGCCTTCGCGGTCTCCGACCTCGGCGCGATGAGGGCCGGGTTGCGCATCCGACGCGTCGCGCGCATGTACCCCTTCCTCACGGACGACCGCCTGGCGCGCGAAGAGGAAGACCTGCTGCGCGCCCAGTCCGAATCCGAGCTCGACGTCACGGCCACGCTGCTCGTCACGGCCAAGCACCTGTGCGCCGACCTGGTGCCCGAGCGGCGCGACCCCGACGCCTTCGTCGTGCTGCACGTCGACGGCGACGATCGCGTACACCTCGATCGCGATCGGCTGGCGCTGGCTCCGCCGCTCGACGGGCTGCTCGTGCAGAGCTGGCACTGGGACGACTACGTGATCGTGGCCGGGCTGCTGTTCGACGAGACCCGGCGCACCAACGGGTTCGAGCCGTTGCGCCTCCTCGAGTGGGTGTAGGCGCCGCCATGCTGGACCTGGTCATCAAGGGCGCCGCGATCGTGACACCCGACGGGGTGATCGACGGCGACCTGGGGGTGAGGGGCGAGCGTATCGCCCGCATCGCGCCGACCATCGCCGAGGCGGCGCGCCGCGAGCTCGACGGGAAGGGCGGGTGGCTCTTCCCCGGCGCCATCGATCCGCACGTGCACCTGCGCGACCCCGGCTTTCCCCACAAGGAAGACCTGGCCAGCGGCACCCGCGCGGCGCTGGCCGCGGGCGTCACGACCGTGCTCGACATGCCGAACACCGATCCGCCCACCACCACGCTCGCACGCCTCGAGGCCAAGCTGGCCCACGCGCGCCAGGTGGCGGCCTGCCGCGTCGGCTTCTTCGTCGCGGCCACCGTGGACAACGCCGACGAGCTCCGCGCGATCGAGGCGCGGCGGCTGGCCGCCGGCGTGAAGTTCTTTTTCTCGGGCACCACCGGCACCGGCGCCTCGGGAGGGGCGGAGGCGCTCGAGTGCCTGCTGCGGTCCACGCGCCTTCCCGTGGCCGTTCACGCCGAGGACGAGGCGTTGATCCGCGAGCGCCTGGCCGCCCTGCCCGCGCCGGCGTCGACCGAGCGTTTCGCCGAGCATCACGCCGCGGTGCGACCCGTCGAGGCGGCACGCCGGGCGGTGGCGACCTGCCTCCAGGCGGCGCGCCACGCCGGGCGGGGCCTGCACGTGTGCCACCTGTCGTCGCAGGCCGAGTTGGCCGAGATCGAGGCCGCCGGGCTGCCGGGCGTCACCGCCGAGGTCGCGCCGCACCACGCGGGGCTGGCGTTCGACGGGCCCTGCGACGTCCCGCGAGCCTGGCTGAAGGCCAACCCGCCCATCCGGTCCGAGGCCGAGCGCGCGGCGCTGCTCGAGGCCGTGCTGGCCGGACGGGTGCAAGCGTTGGGCTCCGACCATGCCCCGCACACGGTGGCCGAGAAGTCCGCGGCCGAGTACGGGCGGGTCCCCTCCGGCGTGCCGGGGGTCGAGACGTTGCCGCTGTGGGCGCTGATGCTGGTCGAGACCGGTCGGCTCGACGCCGTGCGGGCGGCCGGGCTGCTGGCCGGGGGTGCGGCCCGCATCTTCGGGCTGGCCGACCGCGGGCGCCTGCGCGAGGGGACGCTGGCCGACCTGGCCCTGTGGCCCCGCCCCCTGCCCCTGGCGCCGTTCGATCCCACGCGCGTGCGGTCGCGCTGCGGCTGGAGCCCCTTCGCGGGCCGCCAGTTGGTGGCCTGCGGCCCGTTGGCCGTCGTGCTGGGGGGGAAGGTCGTGAGCCAGGCTGCGGGCTCGGCCGAACCCTAGCGAATCGCGTCCGCGAACAGGAACAGCGGCTCCCCGAAGCGCTCCTCGGAGTACTTCGCCACCGAGCGTCCCACCAACGGCAGCAGGCGCCACGCTTCGGGCTCGGGGTTCACGTCGGAGGGCGAGAAGGGCACGCTGACCACCGGGTAGCCGTCGGCGCCGACGCTGACCGAGAGCCACTCGGCGTTCACGGGAGGCTGGGCGGCCTCGGCCGGGAGGGCCCTGCCGAGCAGCAGCCGCAGATCCTGGAACAGCAGCGTGAAGAACGCGTCGGCCTCCTCGGACTCGGTGCGCGCCAGGCTCGGCTTCAGGAGTCCGGCCTGCAGCGCTTCGAGCCGCGGCCCGAGCCACGCGCGGGCCAGCAGGTCGCGCGCGAGCTCGGTGGCCAGCCAGTCGTCGCCGGTCGGACGCTCCCAGCGACCCTTGAA
>Ga0172370_10003679_pt1 | contig 21074 bp, 14 predicted proteins | sample LakKiv5m_FD_114538 | JGI IMG/M metagenome (GOLD analysis project Ga0172370, IMG submission 114538) | Freshwater microbial communities from Kabuno Bay, South-Kivu, Congo - kab_022012_11.5m | ecosystem: Environmental > Aquatic > Freshwater > Lake | place: Democratic Republic of the Congo...
CCAACCATTTGATAGGATTCTGCCGGAGAGGATATCACACCGGAAGCATTGATAATCTCCTTTACCACATCTTTGTGCAAAAACATCGAATGCACCATGGAATCTGCCCAGCCCGAATTCAGGTCAAGCTTCCGGTAATTACCCGCATCCCGTTCCGGTTGCATGGCCAGAGATTTTCCTGAAGCAGGAGGATTAATGCTGTAACGGTACATTTCTTCTAAACGGATAAAAGTGGCAGGATCCGGATAGGGATCGAAGTACCCTGTCTTCCGCCGGACGAACACTGCACTGGTCAGCTCTTCGGATCCTGGATTTGTACAAATCCCGATCTGCCATTTTTCCTTGAAAAAAGTGCGGTGAATTTTCATCAGCCCCTCCTTCATTTCCAGACTGCTGTCGGCGCTTGAGGTAAACCAGCCTAAAAGAAGGAATTTCTTATTCTGCCTCATCAATTCGTCCATTTCATCGACGAGATCAGCACGGGCGTTCATATCATTCAGAATATCAGGCCGAAGGGATTTTGAGGTGCACACCTTTTCAATCATGATCTCAAACCGTGATCCTGATGCTGTTCCGAGCTTATATTGATTCCCAAAAAGAAACCCGCCGAAATCACCTGGTTTCTTTTCAATGAAGGCCCCGTGAATCAGCTGATAAATCGATTTAACGGCGCCGAAACTGTAATGAATTTTTCCCACCACCGATTCGGGCATCTTTTCCAGAAGATCAACGGTGTAGAACTGATCGGGAAGGTTTTCGGAAATATTGTCGGAAGTTCCGTTCCTGCCAGCCACCGTTCCTGAAGTGCCATTCTCGCCAGACCTGAGGTCTCCTGCATTCAGCTTTTTGTTCCGGCCGAAATTTCTTGTGGCGGTCAGGCCCGCAATCAGTATCAAAATACCCAGACCGACCCAAAGAGGCCAGTATCCTGAAAGTCCTGCAGACGGGCTGATCTTCTTCTGATTCTGATCGATCAATCTTCCGGTGGTTGCTAACAGGGCATCCAGCTGCTGCTCTGTTCCGTTCAAATCATTGTGTAGCCGTTCAATTTCCGGGATGAGGTCCAATCCGGCAATTTCATTCCTATAGCTGGTCCAAAGCCGGATATGCAGTTCACTCTGCTCCTGCTTCAGTCCGGCGAGCCAGCGATGGATGCTGATCAGTGAATCTGTTTTAAGTGACCTGATCAAATTACGCCGGCCTGATTCGAGAACCGGATCAAGGGTACCCGAGTTTTCCGATACCCGCTCCATGAGTTGAAGCACTGAATCCTTTACAGATGAGAATCCGGTAAGAAATTTTGCCCTGATAACCTGCAGAAGACTATCCCTTTGTTCTGCAGCTAGGTCTGAAGCCTGTAAATTCCCGAGTGCTGACTGTCCAAGATTGATTCTGAAATAAACGCTTCTCAATCTCACGGCCTCATCCCTGAGATCGGTGTACCGGCCGAGATAAAGATTCAGGGAATCCGCCGGCAGAGGTTCCCGGCTAAGCGCAGAACGCTTCCGGTCAATATCCGAAAGAAACAATTCAATATCGGTAATAAAGCGGGTTACTTCATCAGCGATGGCTTTAAGCTCAGTCTCCCTCGCTATGCCCGGGACCGAGTTAAGTACCCTCTGTGACCTCAATTCAATGTTCTCTTTGTTTTTCCTTGCCTCCAGCTGAGCCAGCTGGCTGAAGGAAGTCTGATACTGCTGATGGGTTCTGATATAAACCGCCGGGTCCGCTTCGCCGATGACCTTTGTCTGGTTCTTATCCTGACTGGCTAGTTCTGTGGTCTTTGCCTGAGCAGGAATCACAACTGAAATTTCAACAGTGGTTCCTTTCTCTGTCCTGATCCTCATCAGGTCGCCCTTTTCATAGGAGTCAAGTGTAAGGGCATACTGGAACCCCATTTTCAGTGCCAGGTTGCCCGAGTATCCGTCCTGAACCAAAAAGATCAGTCGACCGTTTTGCTGAAATTTCAACTCAAATTTCTTATCCGAATCGAAAGTAAGGCACCGGATACTCTTGTCGGGGAGCAAATCCAGATCATACCTTGACAGATACAGGTAGGGTTGATTGGTTGTCAGTGGTATGCCATTGGTATCGTACCAGATCACGTTCAGATCCAGGACCAGTGTGGTCCTGTCAGGCTGAAGCGTACTTCTGACATTGATTTCGCCAGCCAGGCGCGCCGAATTGCGATTATTCCAAAAAAATGAAAACCTGTTATCCTGAGCCGCGAGCGGACCGGTGCTTTGGATAAACAGCAGGACTACTAGCAGGTATCTGAATGCTGTAAAACGCATAGAACCTTTGATCAGCATCCAATGGATTTCAGCTTTTCGTAGGCTTGAGTAACTCCAACAATTAGATCTTTCTTCAGATTCAGGAAATATGCCTTGGACGTACCTGACGAGGGCGAAGTAAAATGGTTGATCCTTTCGAGCAAATCTTCTTTCAGGATAATTGCATCATTGATAATCTGTTCATACAAAGAAAAATCTTTTTCAGGATGCTCTTCCATGCAGTCGTAACAGTCGAGGATCAGATCCGTAATCAAATAGTCGATGTCTTTTTTGAGGTTGCGTCTACTCGCCATAAATCAAGGTTTAACTAACCTAATATAAGAAAACTTTGGATAATCCAAACAGAAAAGGACAAAAGTAAAACTTTTACCTTATGATGAACTCATTTGATCCCCTTATTGGAATTGTGGAATAAAAAACCTCTGACACATCTGACCTTGGCGGTCCCTGATGACAAACCCTGATAAGTTCTGCTATTCCTTCCGGCTCACCTTCGGCTTCAATGTAAACGGACCCGTCGGGACGGTTTCTTACAAAACCGGTGACATTGAGATTTCTGGCCTGATACAGGGTCCACATCCGGTAACCGACTCCCTGAACCCGGCCCGACACGGTAATTGCCGACCTGGTCAGTGAGCCCATGAGCCATTAATAGAAGTAAATCGGACGAAGACCTTCAGGAACCTGTTCGAACTCACCCTTGACGAAGGCTCCAACGATAATATTGTTGAACATATCGGCATCGACTTCATATTCATATCTGTCGGTTCCCTGCCGGTCAAATGATTGGTCAAATCTGACGCTGATAAAGTACTTCTTGCGACCAAATAATCCGTACTTGTTTCGTTTTCCGATAACGCGTCCTGTTCTGTGTGTCATGGCTTCGAGTTTTGAGTTACCCTCGGGAACCAAAAACCAAACCATCAGCAACAAACAAACGCTATATCATTGAATTTCTGTTATTTAACTCAATTCGAGATTCTCACTTTTTTCCACATTCCGGAACATCAATTTATAATCTGGATGTATCCCTACCTTCCCTGTCCCTCGGAATTTTTAATTCCGGTGGTGTCGGAAATTGGAGCCGGAGGAAGCACCTTCATCGTTGGAGCGGTTTTATCCTTGTCATCCACCAGGACGCACCTGAGAAAATACACTCCATCAAGGGAGGCCGTGACCCGAACCCAGAGTGTTGCCTGACCGTCCGGCAGCGCAAGAATCAATTCACGGGGACGACTTTTTATCACGGATCCCCCGGCCTTCTGACATGCACGGTAGTAGCTTTCGAGGACCTCCACCGTCGACATGGTCCGGTCAATTTCGCCCTCCTGATTCCTGACCTCCAGTTTAATATCCCAATAGGGGCCCATCACTCTCTGGGTATAGATCGTATCCTTGACATTCCAGGTGAACTCAATATGATTGAATTTACTGAACTGTACCCGGGTGATAAGGGAATGCGGCAGGTAATTGATCCTGTGTGGGAGCTCGGTCTGTTCAACGAACTGATCGAACCTTACCTCCGGTTTAACGTCAAATACCAGGGTATTCACAAAAGGACCCTCTTTAATCAACCGCAACCGGTATTGCTTATCGCTGGTCAGAACAATTCTACCCCAGACATTGCCCCCCTCTTCCGGAACCACAAGATGGATCTGCATGGTATCCTGAAAAAACAGAGCTCCTCTCCGCTCAAGTACCTGATTGATCATAAAATCCTTGAATTTCCGTTTCTGCCGGAATACGGAGTCATAGGTAAAATTTACTTCCCAGTATTTACCCATCGGCTGCCTGAGCTGCTGCCCTTCCTCTCCCAGAATATCAAGATAATTGAGCGAGTAATACTTTACCACCTTGCCCACTTTATCTTTATAACCCTTGAATTCAGGAGCAGGAGGAAAATTCTGGCCCTGGACGGGGTGTTGAATTCCAATTCCGTACAGCAGAACACCTGCCAAAATAAATTTCACAATTCTCATATGTTAGCTTTTTCTTAGCATTTTAGCCTGGTTTTCACCGCCGTTCAGAACATAAAGGAGTGGCAGGGGACGGTCGGTATCCTCGCAGAAAGCAGGACGGTTGTGCCAGGGCGTCGTTGAAAGGACATTGGCCAGGTCCATCCAGTATTGCAATCTCGAAGCCGGCAGGTTCCAGGTCATATGCAAATGGTTGGCAGGTGCATAATGCTTGTATTCCTGCATGGTGGCGTATTTCGGAGTCAGGAACGTGTGAGGCCAGGTGGCATTGGTTTTATTGCTCACCGCCTGAGCAAGTGCGGCCGGCAACTCAACGGTTTCAGCTTCATCCCAGATCATGGAGAACATCCCTGACAAAGATGAATATGCAATTCTTCCGGCGATACCGTTAATCCCGCCTGGTGTCATAAAGGTCACGGAGTTACCCATACCCGGGAAGTAATCCTCATCCGCCAATGGGAAAGTGATCCTCGGGGTGATCGCTTCAGGCTTTTCACCCGGCAATCCGGCCCAGTTAAACGATGCTGAACCGCTGTTGTTCCCGTCCACAAATCCCCTTTCGGCCCACACGGCACCGGCCGGAAAATCAATATTAAGCTGTTTGGCAAAACCCTGAATCTCCCAAGGTTCCCATACTTTCCTGAAATCCATGAACAACGGAGGATTCCCGCCTGAGAGGTAGGTGTAAAACAACATGGTGAGCAAACCCTGCACGTCTGCTTCAGTTGCAAATGGCAATGCTGGTTTGTGACCGTTATGGTCGAAGGTTGAATTGAACAGGGATTCCATCGCATCGGCTACAGGAAGAGGAGTTCCGCGCTTATCTGAGCCCCATTCCAGCTGCGACATGAAACCTCCCCCAACACCGTCAAGATCCTTGATCAGATCCCTGGTAATGAGATACATGGCAAGACTGTCATTAAACCTGCGGTTATCCTCCTCATGACGGATATCAACTTTCCCAAATCCTTTATCAATCCAGTTTCTAAGCGCTTTTAACTCCTCCCTGTCGTAAGCCTTTTTATTCAGCATATCGGCCAAAAGTTTCATGTCAAGCCGGGTGATCTCAATACCAAATGTGTTCCTGGTCGGAATCACATGCTGTAATGCGGTTTCCATCCCCATTGAATCATGACCGAATACAACCACCCTCCGTCCCTTAAGATATTGATAGGAAACAGCTGAATAGAGCCAGTTTACCAATGCATCAAAGGTGGACTCCGTCATTGCGGGATGCTGTCCGTCATCAGGCCAGGTTCCAACATTAATGTGCATAAGCCTCCCGGTCTGTGCTACCGCTCCTGAAACGGCATGGGTAAATACAACACCCGGACGGGGACCGCTGTTGCCGCAGGTAAAGTTGAGCGGAGTGTCCTTTGGAAAATGACTGAGCAAGGATAGAATCGTCAATTGGGGAAACGCCCAGGTATCAGGTAATCCAACCAAAACATTCACCCCCTCCGCGATAAAGGCCCTGGCTACAATGTCAGCTTCTTTTTCACTGTCGACAAGAAGGTCGGAATATACTACCGGAACACTCTTTCCATTAGGTAATTGTATGGCTCCGGTCAGCCTTTTTGCATTTATTCTGACTATATTCTGAGCTCTTTCACGTGCTGCAGGATCAATACGGGGATCACAGGTTGCAAATACTCCGATCACAGGAAAATCCCTGAGATTTTCGGGTTTGGTCGATACTACCTTTGGTTCCATTTTCTGATATGGTTTTTCTTAATTTTACGGCTAAAAGTAGACATTTTTCCCATTCTCCATTCACTATGGAACGAAGGATAATTATGACTGAAGATGGCTCGGCGACCATTTTCGTGCCCGGGCTTAATGAACATTATCATTCCATCCACGGTGCCTTGAGGGAGAGCCTCCATGTGTTCATCCAGAACGGTCTTAACAGGTTGAACAAGAATCACATATCAATTCTTGAGGTCGGTTTCGGAACAGGTCTCAATGCATATCTCACTTTTGAAAAAATGAAGGACAGCGGCATGTCCCTTTATTATGAAACCTGGGAGAAATATCCGCTCACTACAAACGAAATACAAGAACTGAATTACCCCAGGATTGCAGGACTTACTGAACAGCTGTTCGCCAGCCTGCATTCAGCCTCATGGGAAACGGAGCAACCCATTCTCCCGGATGCCTCACTAAAAAAAGTAAATGGCGATATCAGGGAATTCAGTTCAGAGGTAACTTTCGATCTGGTCTATTTTGATGCATTTGGGCCCGATTGCCAGCCTGATCTTTGGTCGACCGATGTCTTTAAACGCATTGCGGCCTGTCAGGAAAGCGGTGGTCTCCTGACAACCTACTCAGTAAAGGGATCCGTCAGGCGCAATTTACAGGAGGCGGGCTACCTTGTAAGTAAACATCCAGGACCACCCGGAAAAAGGGAGATCCTGCTGGCTGAAAAAAAATGAGCATGAAAAAAAATAGAATAAAGATCCCGGTTCGATTCACCACATTGTGTATTATTTTATCAATGTGGAGTTTACAATCAATTGGGCAATTTGAAAATCATCTGATCCTGAAGCGAAAGAACCTGACCAACCTTCATCATTACCTCCCGGGTGACCAGATCACTTATATCCGGGATGGAAACACCTTCGATGAGAGTGGCACTATTCAGGGAATCGGTCCTGATAGAATTATTATTGGCGGTCAGGAAATTCCGGTAAACACTATTGAAACTGTTTTTTACAATCGAACGGGTTTCAATTTCAAAGCCGGTGGAACCACAATTGCACTGGCATCACCATTATATCTTGCCCTGGGAGCTTTAAATTCACTGATCCGTGGAGAAAGGCCCCTGTGGGTTCCGCTGAATTTTGCGGTTGCCGGTGGCATTGTGGCATCGGGTTTAGCTATCAGGTCTTTACAGGTTAAAAAATATAAAATAGGGTCGAAATATCAACTCAGGGTCGTTCAATCCGATCCGTTTTTTCAAATGGATAAAAAAAGCAGGTGACATGAAAAGATCCGGAAGATTGTTCTTGTGGGCTGTGGTCCTGGCAATGAGCACTGCAGTCTCCCCGGCACAGCAGTACACCCGGGGAAATCTGAGCATGGGCCTATCGGTAAGTATCAATTCTTCAAGACTATTTATTGACAGCACAAAATTCCAGGCATCCGTTTTACCCGGTATCGGGGCCGGATTCTATTCGCGGATCACACCAAAACTGATTGTAAATTACGGTGCTCAGTTTACCATGATGGGCACCGAGAAATATGATACCCTGGGTAAGCTTAGGAACTATTACATTGAACCTTTTATCAGCCTGCAGTATAAAATTTCGGACGGACTCAGGCTTGAGGGCGGCGCCCTTTATAAAAAACTGATCATGGCCCAGACTGTCAGGATCACCGGCGAATCATCATCCGGACAAAAAAGGAATCCGATTGAAGGTTTTTCCTCTTACCCCGAATATTTTGCCGGGGTCCAGCTCGACATGAATAAGCAGTCTACTCTCGGCTGCCGGTATTTCTTTCCCCTATCCAATCAGGAATTCAGAAGAATTGAGGTCAGACTGGTTTATCTGCTTGTGGAGGGGTATTCAAAAAAAAGGAGGGAATAGCTTTTGCCATTCCCTCCTGATGTATTTTTCAAACCGGTTCAATCAGGCTGCTTCAGCATGTCCCAGTTTGCTGTGTTTTTTACCGTACAGGAAATAGACGGCTAAACCTATTGTCAGCCAAATTCCCATGGCAATCCATGCGTACAAATTCAGGAACAAAGTCACGCCCAGACTGCACAATATGCCGAAGATCGGGACATAGGGTGAGAAAGGGGTTTTAAAAGGCCGTGGTGCATGAGGCTGCTTTTTCCTGAGGATCAGGATGGCAAGGCAAACTGATGCAAAGGCCAGCAACGTTCCGAGTGAAACGAGCTTGCTCAGTACCCCGATCGGGAAGAAACCGGCCAGAACCATAGCGAGAATTCCTACAATAATGGTGGAAGTGAAGGGGGTCTTAAATTTCGGATGCACTTTGGTGAAAACGGGAGGAAGCAAGCCATCATTTGCCATCGTGAAGAAGATACGGGGCTGCCCCATGAGCATCACCAGAATAACTGAGCTAAGTCCGGCCACTGCTCCGATCTTGATCAGTGGTGACAGCCATGCCAGCTGAGGAACTGCATCCACACCCACTGCGATCGGATCCGGTACGCCAAGCTGGGTATAAGGAACCAGGCCTGTAAGAACCAATCCGACAAGAATGTATAGTATGGTGCAGATCAGAAGTGAACCCAGAATTCCGATCGGAAGGTCCCGCTGGGGATTCCTGGATTCAAGCGCTGCCGTTGACACCGCGTCAAATCCGATATAGGCAAAGAAAATGACCGCCGCACCCCTGAATATTCCGCTGATTCCAAAGTGTCCGAAATCTCCTGTGTTCTGAGGTATAAAAGGCTGCCAATTTGCCTTGTTGATAAAGAATACGCCTGCCAGAATAAAGGCGATAATGACAAACAGCTTGATCGCCACAATCACGTTATTGAAGCGGGCCGATTCCTTGACACCGGTTACCAAAAGGAGGGTAACCAGGAAAATAATCAAAATGGCCGGAATGTTTATAATACCTCCCTGTGTGATTTCAAAGCCTTTCGTGGCATCATTGTATATCACGGGAGCCGTTGTCAGCGCTTTGGGCAAATCGATCCCCATATTACCAAGGAGGCTCACCACATAGCCCGACCAACCGACACTGACGGTTGAGGCTGCGAACAGGTACTCCACAATGAGCACCCATCCGATCACCCAGGCAAAAAATTCACCGATGGTTGCATAGGCATAGGTGTAAGCACTGCCCGAGATCGGAATCATAGCCGTGAGTTCAGCATAGCACAATCCGGCTGCTGCACATGCCAACGCAGCAACAATGAAGGAAATAATAATGGCCGGACCCGCGTAATTTGCCGACACTTCCCCCGTTAGAACAAAAATTCCGGCACCGATGATGGCACCGATCCCAAGTGTCACAAGATTAGTGGCCGTTAATGCCCTCTTCAAGCCGTGATTATCACTTGCTGACTCAGCAAGGAGCTGCTTGAAAGGTTTAACTTTAAATAGCTGGCTTGTCATTTCGGTTGATTTTAGAATTCCCTAAATGTAATTGATTTTATTTTTGACAATGCATGATCTAAATCATAAGTTACTATAGTTGCACAGCGGTTTGATCCATGAGAAAAGCATAAACCAGCGCTGTTTCACGATACCTCTGGAATCGTCCGGATGCACCGCCATGGCCTGCTTCCATGTTGATTTTGAAAAGGATGAGATGATCATCGGTTTTCAGTTCCCTTAACTTAGCAACCCATTTTGCGGGTTCAAAATATTGCACCTGAGAATCATGAAGCCCGGTAGTGACCAGAATCGCCGGATAATTCTGCGCCTTCACCTGATCATAAGGAGAATAGGAAAGCATATAATCATAATACTCCCGGATGTTGGGATTTCCCCATTCATCATATTCTGCCGTAGTCAGTGGTATTGATGAATCAAGCATGGTCGTCACCACATCGACAAAGGGAACCTGGGCAACAACCGCCCTGAAAAGATCTGGCTTCATATTGAGCACCGCTCCCATCAGTAAGCCACCTGCTGACCCTCCCTGGGCACATAAAAGTTCGGGAGATGTATACCCCTGACTGACAAGAAACTCACCGGCATCAATGAAATCGGTGAATGTATTTTTCTTCTTCAGAAGGTTTCCGTCTTCATACCATTGCCGGCCCATCTCCTGCCCTCCCCTGATGTGCGCAATAACATAAACGAAACCCCGGTCTAAAAGACTGAGCCTGTCGGGATTGAATGATGCACTCATGCTCATCCCATATGAACCGTACCCGTAAAGCAACAGCGGATTCTTTCCGTTGAGCCGGATTCCCTTTCTGTAAACAACTGATAAAGGAATCATTACCCCATCCCGGGAGGGAGCAAAAAGTCTTTTCGACTCATAATTTTCCTTTTTGAAACCACCCAGGACCTCTTGTTCCTTCAGCAATTGACGGTTATGTGTCTCCATATCATAATCGAAGGTGGAAACCGGCGTTGTCAAAGAGCTGTAGGTGTATCTGAGTGTTGTGGAACCGAACTCACGGTTGGTGGACAGGGCTGCTGAATAGGTCTCCTCTCCAAAATCAACAAAATGCTCTGATCCGTCGTCCAGGTTCATTACCCTTACCTGGGTCAGTCCGTTACTTCTCTCTTCAATGGCAAGGTATTTCAGAAAAACTTCAAAGCCTTCAACAAAAACATCAGTCCGGTGCGGAACCACCTCAGTCCAGTTTTCCTTGGCGGGAGCCTGAACCGGGGCCTTGACAATCCGGAAATTAGGAGCATTCAGGTTGGTCCGGATATAGATCTGATCTCCGGCGGGTTCAATCGAATATTCCAGGTTCTGCTCGCGCGGATTAACCGTTTTAAACTCTTCAGCTGGTTTATCGGCAGCTAATATCCTTGACTCAGAAGAAAGCGTGCTGGTGTTTTCAATTACAATATACTGACCCGTTTTACAGCGCGACACGCCGGTGCTGAAAGTTTCATCGGTCTCTTCGTACACCAGCGGATCCCTGACCGGGTCCTCCGAAATTGTGTGCCTGAAGATCCTCTCCGATCTGAGAGTTACCGGGTTTTTCCTCGTATAAAAACAGGTTTTGTTGTCATTTGCCCAGGCAACGCTCCCGGTGGTCTCCGGGATCCGGTCCTGCAGGTATTGGCCGATCTCAAGGTTTTTATAGCGGATTTCATATTTCCGGCGGCTGACAGTGTCGATCCCAAAGGCCAGGATTCTTGTATCCGGCGAAACCCATATTCCGGATACGGAACAATAGGTATGTCCGACAGCTAATTCGTTGACATTCAGCAATATTTCTTCGGGAGCATTTTCAAGGTTCTTTTTTCTGCAATAAACGGGATACTCTTTGCCCTGTTCGAAACGGGTGTAATAATACCAACCGTTTTCCAGGTAGGGAACCGTTGCATCTTCCTGTTTGATCCGCCCCACCAATTCATTGAACAGTGAATCCCTGATCCCTTTTGTATCTTCCATAACGGTTTCCAGATACTGGTTCTCAGCTTCCAGATAGGAAATCACTTTGGGATTATCACGCTGATTAAGCCAATAATAGGGGTCAATCCTGGTTTGACCGTGAATGGTCAGCTCCTGGTTGATCTTTTCAGGTCGCGGCGGTTCAGGAAAATCGCTTTGCAACTTACCGGTATGTATTTGGCAACCAGTTAATAACACTATCGCCAAAAACTTCAGCGGATTGATAATTTTAAGCATGACAGGTTAGTTTAGGGGTGAAACCTACAATAAAATTGGGATTTATCGTGCAGACCGGCAAATCTGCATGAATGTTTCGCAGCAGCCTAATAGCTGAGCTTTACGATGGTGATCCCGGTGCCACCAAACCTGATATCCTCATCCTCAAACTTCCCAACCACATCAATACCTGTGAGATATTCCCTCACCATCTGCCTTAGGATACCATCCCCCTTGCCATGCAGGATCCTGAGCTCATAAGCTCCCACCATCACCGCTTCATCAATAAATGCGGCCACCTTTCTGAGTGCTTCTTCAGCCCTTACTCCACGGATGTCAATGTTCGGCTTAAAATTGAGCTTTCTCTGGTCGAGGTCAAATCCGGCAAAGGCCGCAGATGACCTTGAAAGGCCGGTGGCATTCCTGAAAACCTTCTCACTGATGGGTTCAGCCTGGTCAGCAGGAATGGTTGTCATCATCTGTCCGATTCCAATGAGGAGACTGTTACCGCGGGTTTCAATGATTTCTCCGTACACGTCGCGGTCGCGGAGCTTGATTTTCATTCCGGCCCCCCACGGAGAAGTGATCTCTACAGGTTTTTCTACTGAATTAACCTGATTATCAGGCTCTTTATTCAGCTTTTTCCTGATCTTTTCGGAATCCCTGACCACCGATTCAGTCTTCAGAACATCGGATCTGACCTCGGTTTCAATCTGGGTGGCTACCTCTTCTTTCAGTTTCTCAATGCTTTCGCGAATGTTCCGGGTTTTGGCCTTGTCGGCCTGTGATTCCCTGATCTCCCTCACTGCCTGCTCAATTCTCTGGTTGATCGTGGAGAGAAGTTCATCAGATTTTTGCCTGGCCTCCGCCAGGATTTTCTTTCTTTCCTTTTCAGTTTGTTTCGCCAGATCACTGTATTTGGCAAGAATTTCATCCACCTCCCTTGATGCCACTCGGATTTTGTTCCGCTTGTTTTCCCAGTATCGCTTGTCTCTCGATATTTCCCTCAGATGTTTGTCGAATTTAAGCTGCTTATCCCCCACCAGACCTGAAGCATGATCGATGATCTTCTCAGGAAGGCCAATCTTCCTGGCAATTTCGAAGGCGAATGAACTTCCGGGTTTTCCGATCTCCAGTTCGAACAATGGAAGCATGTTCTGGGCGTCATACCGCATGGCAGCATTCACCACTCCGTCAGCAGCAGCGGCAAAATGCTTAAGGTTGGTGTAGTGAGTGGTGATCATCCCGAAACCACCCGAACCGGCGAGTTCTTTCAGAATGGATTCAGCAATCGCACCCCCAAGCTGGGGCTCTGTACCTGCCCCGAATTCGTCGATCAGGAAAAGTGTTCCCCTGCCGGCAAGTCGGAGGAAATTTTTCATGTGAAGGAGGTGCGAACTATAGGTACTCAGATCATTTTCAATAGATTGCTCATCCCCGATATCGAGAAGAAAATGATCAAAAACGCCTGATTCAGAACCCTCTTCAACCGGGACCAGAAAACCACACTGAACCATGTACTGTATCAATCCGGCTGATTTCAGGCAAACCGACTTTCCCCCGGCATTGGGTCCGGAGATCAGCAAAATCCTCTGTTCACCATTCAGTTCAATATCCTGAGGCACCACCTTACGCCTGTCTGCGCGCAAGACCAGATCCAATAAGGGATGCCTTGCCTGCTTCCACCGGATGGAGGGTCCTTCCGACAATTTTACCGGATGCCCCTCCCACTGAAGGCTCAGACGGGCTTTAGCCCGTGTAATGTCAAGATAGCCGGCAATTTCATTCCAATGGTCGATTTCCGGAAAATAGGGCCTGATGACCTGGGTCAGTTCAATCAGAATCCTGATGATTTCCCTCTGCTCTGCAAGTTCAAGTTCCCGCAGGGAGTTATTGAGTTCAACCAGTTCAACCGGCTCAACAAACGCAGTTCTTCCGGTAGCAGATTCGTCATGGATAAAGCCCCGGACCTTCCTCTTATTGGCAACCGGCACCGGTATCACCAACCTGCCGTCACGAACGGAAGCTTGGGCATCCTTCTCAATCCAGCCCTCATTTCTCGCCTGCTGAAGGACAGATTCCATTCTCCGGCCAATGCTGGATTGCATCTGGAAAATTTCCGACCTGATTCTTTTCAGGTCTGCCGATGCCTGATCCCTTACCTGACCCTGCTTATTGAATACCTGATCAATCTTTTCCTGTACAAAGGGAAACACCTGAACCTGTTTTAACAGGGTTCTCAGTTCCGGCCAAAGCTCTGCAGGCTTTTTTTCGAAGAACAGAAGAATTTGTCGGGTTGCATTCAGCAACCGTCGCAAGTCAAGCCATTCATCGATTTCAAGAAAGGTTCCTTCGATCATTCCCCGTTTCAGGCTGTTCCGCAGGTCTACCGCTGGCAGGTCGGGAAAATCGGAATAATGTGCCAGTATATCAGCAAATTCAGCCGTTTCGGAAGTTAATCTTGAAATAACAGGAAGATCGGTGGAGGCAGTCATTCCATCGGCATTCTCGGATCCCAAGGGAGTAACACAAAGATCCCTGACTTTTTGCCGGATCTGTGCAAAGCCAATTTTTTCCTCAAAATTTTCCGGGTATACCACCTGAAAGTTCAATTGAAACTCGGCAAAAGTAACAATAACCGCCGGGTTACCGAAGCCTTGGTCTCAGAGCATCGAGCAGTTTATTCGGCTTCACCGGTTTGGCCACGGTAGCAGCGGCTCCAAGATCCATGCACTGTTTATTTACCTGTGATCCTTCGAAAGGGGTAATCGCAATAACCGGAAGGCCGGGAGCCCTCTTTTTCAGGTTGTTCATTGCATCGCTTAAAGTGGAATCCACAAGACTGGTTGACATAATAATACCATTGATCTTGTTTGATTTCTCAAAGAAATTCATTGCCTCCCTCATATGCTTGACCCAAACCAGATTCACCTTAGTTTTACGGAGCACCATTTCAAGGAAGAGGTACGACATCTCATCAGGTTCTACCACAAGTACAACAAAACTACTCCATTGATCCTCAAACTGCAGGCCTCCCATTGGCATATCGGAAGGTTCAAAGATCAGTCCGGCTTCCTTGGGCATCAGGTCAAAAGGATCAATCTCGGCAACTTTTTCTTCCACAAAAGGAGGGGGTAAAACATCAGGCGCGGAGGCAACCACCGGTTCAGCAACCGGTTTTTCAGTCATCTCAGGAATTGGTTTAACAGGAACCGGTTCGGTGGCCACGGGCTGATTTACCGGTTTTCTTGTTTTTGAAACAAATTCGGCAGGTGTAAAAGGAACAAAGTCCTCCAGTTTGGGCATAGGCGGCAGATACTCATCCGATTTGGTTACCGGAACGATAAATCTGAAAGTTGAACCGATTCCAGGGGTTGAATCAACCCAGATCCTGCCCCCCATTGATTCCGACAGGCCTTTGCAAATGGCAAGTCCAAGCCCGGTTCCGCCATATTCCTGCTGGGTCCCGGCCAAAGCACTTGAAAAACGTTCAAAAATCATGGATTGCTTTTCACGGGCAATTCCGATGCCTGTATCCTGAACGTAAAAAGCCAGGTTGCCCGAAGGCTCCATTTCTACTCCAAATTCAATAAATCCTTTATGGGTAAACTTGATTGCATTTCCGATCAGATGACGCATAATTCTCCTAACCTTTTCAACATCGCCTACAACCACCAGCTCCTGCGGGGTTTGGATCCCTTTAACCAGTAGTTGAATATGGGATTTGTCCAGATCCTTCATGATAATATTGAAATAGCTGAACATTTCCGAAAGTAGCCGCGATACCGAAAAAGTCTGGGGATTAAGCGCAAGCTGTCCGGCATCCAGTTTTGAAATGTCAATAATATCGTCGATGATCTGTAACAGGTTATTCCCGCTGTCCTTGATATGCTGGATGAATTCTTCCTTCTCCTCTTCAGTGACAGTCTCATCATTCAGGAGATTTGAAAATCCTATAATCGCATTCATCGGGGTCCGGATCTCGTGCGACATGTTGGCAAGGAATGCACTCTTCAGCGTATCCGCCTCATCCGCACGGCTCCTTGCATCCTTCAGCTTTTTCTCTGCTTCCTTGAGGGCGGTAATATTTCTGAAAACCATCATTTTTCCGAGCAAACTGCCGTTCTTCTCATATAAAGGATTGATGTCCAGATCAAAATGACTGGCCTCGTACCCGATCTGTATGCTTATCTCCTGATGTTTCCTCGAAGTATAGCGCAGGTGGTTCATTATTTCATAGTAGGGCTTAAAAACCAGTTCTGCAGGCTGCCCCTGGACATGCTGCAGTGTTACCCTGAACATCTTCTGTGCGGCAGGATTGATATCGAGGATCTTATTCAGCCGGTCAAGAATGACCATGCCGTCCATCATCCTCTCAACCAGCACTTTCCTGGCAGTTGTAACAATATTGATAAACTGGTTGTAATATAGGCCCCAGGCCAGCAGCGCACCGGAGAGTGTCATGGTCGCCGGACCAAGATCCAGCTTCTCAATAGGCGCGATCTTGAAGATGAATGTAATATTGCCGAGCCATGGGACTATCACTCCCACACTGAGAAGAATCGATTGCTTGACATCCACCTTGGGATTGACATTCAATGTCCTTATAATCAGAACTGTTCCTATAATAAAATAGATCAGGGAATATCCAATATGGATAAAAGACCAAATCGGAGAATTGGTTCCGGAATGCACCATTTTCTCCAGTATCTCCGGACGTTCGAGATTGAAAAATGAGTGATGATCGATCAGCAGGTTTGGAGCACGGTTGGTTGTTGCCATCACAACCAGAAGAACAGCAGGAAGTATAATCGGCGCGATGGTTCCCGGCGATTTCCATCCTTTGATCTCTGAAAAATCGAGAGCAAACAGGAGCCATAGCAGAGGCAGTGCAACAATCGAATAATATTCAAGCAGTGCCAGGATGTAGCAGATAGTGCCTGATTTAAAAAGAAGAACGAGAGAGTAAAGGAGCATCCACGAAGCCATGGTCAGCATGAGGAAGAAGTACATGATCCCCAGCGACGACTTTCGCTTGAACCAGCCGTAACCGACCAGAACGGAAGCCAGGGATGCAAGCACCATCACCGGCAACGCATATTTCCATTCTTCATATGTTACGGGTGTACTGCCCATTTCCGGATTTCTTCTTTAGGTTCCTGAAAATGGAAGAAAATAGGATCTCCAGGCTGGTGGGCATGGAGAATAAATTTCTGTTCCATTTCAGCTAAGTTATTCATTATTTAGGATTTAAAACAAAAACTACCATCCGGAAAACCATGTTCCCTGATTGTTTTTTTTGTTTTGCATTTTTAAAACGCCAATAATAATGCCATTTTTTTTTCCTTTGCCCGCATGAATTCCGGTAATTTTTCCTTTCGTCACATCATTTGGGATTGGAACGGCACTCTGCTGGACGACAAATGGTTATGCATAAGGTCTATCAATGTACTGCTGAAAGCCAGAAATCTGCCGGTGATTGATAACGAAAGGTATAATGAGATCTTCGGGTTTCCCGTCAGGACCTACTATGAAAAAGCCGGATTTGATTTCACCATTGAGCCATATGAGGTTCCTGCCCATCAGTTTATTGACCAGTATGATGCGGGCAAATACGATTGTGCACTCCAGCCGGATGCATTGACCATGCTCAATTACTTTAAAGGGCAGGGTTGCAGGCAGCACCTGCTGTCAGCCAGTGAATCCGGTGTTCTGAAAGACATGATCCGATATCACGGGATCAGTCACTATTTCGACAGGATCAAGGGATTGGACAATCACCTGGCGCATGGCAAGGAGGCACTGGGCCAGGAGCTCATGATGGAATTGGGTGCTGGGCCAGATGAAACCCTCATGATCGGTGATACCTGCCACGATGAGGAAGTTGCCAGGGCAATGGGGATAAAATGCATTCTTTTTTCAGGCGGTCATTTTCCGTCGTGGCGCCTGCAATCCTGCTCCTCAAGAATCGTGGAAAAGCTTACCGAAATCATCCCGGACCGTCAGGATTGAACCCCTTTCATTGTAAGCTGTATACGTTTTCGGATAAGGTCCACTTCCAGAACTTTTACCTTCACATGCTGATGTAATTTGACTACCTCAGCCGGATCCGAGATGTATTTGTCGGCCATCTGCGAAACATGCACCAGCCCGTCCTGCTTAACCCCGACATCCACAAAAGCACCGAAACGGGTTATATTGGTGACTATTCCCGGCAGGATCATGCCAGGCTTAAGATCCTCAATCTGATGAACATCCTGAGAAAATTCAAAGATCTTGATCTTACCTCTCGGATCCCTTCCCGGCTTGCTTAATTCTTCGAGAATATCCTTCAGCGTTGGCAAGCCCACCTCGTCAGACACGTATTTTTCAGGTTTGATCTGATTTCTCTTATCCGGATCGGTCAGAAGATCACTGACAGAACAGACAAGGTCCCTGGCCATTTTTTCAACCAGCGCATACCGCTCAGGATGAACGGCACTGTTATCCAAAGGATTAACGCCTCTGATCCTGAGAAAACCTGCCGCCTGTTCATAGGCTTTTGCGCCTAATCGCGGAACCTTTTTAAGCTCTTCCCTGCTGGAGAATGGTCCGTTCTCCCTTATGTAATCGGTTATATTTCGCGCCAGCGCAGGCCCCAATCCGGAAATGTAGGTAAGCAAATGCCGGCTGGCAGTATTAACCTGAACCCCCACCCTGTTGACGCAACTGACGACCACATGGTCGAGGCTTTCCTGAAGTTTCTTCTGGTCGACATCATGCTGGTACTGTCCAACACCAATTGATTTAGGATCAATCTTGACCAGCTCGGCCAATGGATCCATCAACCTCCGGCCGATAGAAACAGAACCTCTCACCGTGACATCATATTGAGGAAATTCTTCACGGGCCACATCGGAAGCCGAATAGACCGAGGCTCCGCTTTCGCTGACCACATAGACCTCAACCTCCCGGTCAAACCGGATATAATTCTTGATAAAATATTCAGTCTCCCTGCTGGCCGTACCATTGCCAATGGCAATAGCTTCAGTTTTGTAAGCATCGGTCAGCGACTTGATCTTTTTGGCAGCAGCAGCTGTTTCCCGCTGGGGCGGATGAGGAAATATCGTTTCATTGTGGACCAGGTTCCCTTGCTTGTCGAGGCAAACTAACTTACATCCTGTTCTGAATCCCGGATCGATCGCCAGGATGTTCTTTTCGCCCAGTGGCGGCATCAGCAGCAATTGCTGGAGATTATCAGAGAAAACTTTAATCGCCTCATCATCTGCATGATCCTTGTAAATATTCCGGAATTCGGTCTCAATGGAAGGCTCCAGCAACCTTTTATAACTATCCTTAGCTGCCTGAGCCACCTGACCTGACAATTCATTCCGTCCCTTTACCACATGGCGGTTGATGGATTCGACGGCCAGTTGTTCATCCGGTTCCACATGAACCCTCAGAAATCCTTCCCGCTCACCCCTTAACAGGGCCATCAGCCTGTGGGAAGGGCACTTGCGAAGCATTTCACGGAATTCGAAATAATCTGAATACTTGGTTCCCTCTTCTTCCTTGCCCTTGACCACCGTTGAGATGATCCATGCCTCCCGGTCGAAAACCCTTCTGAGCGTATTTCTCACTCCCTGATCCTCATTGATCCACTCGGCAATGATATCCCGCGCACCCTCCAGTGCCTCGTCAGGTGAAGACACCTGATCATTCAGGAATTTCTCTGCCATGAGCTCCGGATTACCTTCACGCTGGGCCATGATCATTCTGGCAAGGGGTTCAAGCCCTTTCTCCTTTGCTTTGGTTCCTCTGGTTTTCTTTTTGGGTTTGTATGGCAGATAGAGGTCCTCAAGCTCTGTCAGAGTGAGTGCTCCCCTGATTTTGGCCTCAAGCTCAGGCGTCAGCATCTCCTGGGATGCGATACTTTCAAGAATGGCCTCCCTGCGCTGGTCTGTTTCTTCAAGTTTAACAGACTGCTTCTTTATCTCAAGCAATGCGACCTCATCGAGGCTTCCGGTTTTTTCTTTACGGTAACGGCTGATAAATGGGATGGTTGCACCCTCCTCAAAAAGGTGGAGCGTATTTCTTACCTGCCATGGTTCAATGGATAACCCAGCGGCGATGGTTTTTACATGACTCTCATTCATATTATTTAATCATCTGACCGGTGGACCGAAATGATTCCCCGGGTCCGCCGGATCCTGTTCATAATGGTTTCAAGATGCGATCTGTCCTGAACGATCAATGTATAGACCCCCTCAAAAAGGCCCTCTCGGGGCGTAATGTTCATCGATCTCATGCTCACTTTCAGGTCTGAAGAGATCAGACGGCTGATTTCATTAACAACCGACATATCATCCTTTCCGGCAATGGTAATGTTTACCGTAAAAGAGGCTGCTGCGCCGTGTGAATCGGTCCAGCGGACCTTGACGATCCGGTAGGGATACCGCTCGATCATCTGTCTGGCATTGGGACAATTAAGCCGGTGTATTTTGGTTCCTTCTTTCACAGTGACAAACCCAAACACTTCATCTCCGAATATCGGGTTACAGCATTTTGCCAAACGGTAATCGACATTGTCGAGCTGATCATCAATGACCAGGTAATCCTGCTGTTGCGAAGATGATTTGACAAAACTTTCAACTGTTTTGGAGGTGGTCAGCTTTTCCTTCAGAAGCTCAGCGGGAGCTTTGTCACGGAGGTACTCCCGGATAGTGGCCAGGTCAATTTTATTATCGGCTATCTGCTGATATAATTCCAGTGCATCCTTAAGATTCAGCCAGTTAACAATGCGCTGGATGGTGGAAACATCAAATTTTATCCGCCATTGCCCGAGCTTACGCTTGAGCATATCCTTGCCGATATCTGTATCCTGGTAATCAGCCTCCTTCAGAAACCGCTTGATCCTGGCCTTTGCCTTTGAGGTGGTTACCCAGTTCAGCCAGTCGGTTTTCGGCTTCTGCTGCAGGGAGGTCACCACCTCAACCTGGTCGCCGTTGGTCAGTTTATGGCGGATGGGTACCATCTGTCCGTTTACGCGGGCTCCGGTGCACCGGTAACCCACTGCGCTGTGAACGGCGAAGGCAAAATCAAGCACAATGGCACCTGCCGGAAGCTTCAGAAGATCACCCCTCGGAGTGAAAATATAGATCTGATCGGAATACAGATCGTGCTTGGTTTTTGACTTATCTTCGCCGGTTTGCTGCGGCATCTCCAGAGCGTCACGGATGCGGGCAAGCCATTCAGTGCTCTCCCCTTCAGCCTTGTTTTCCTTGTACCGCCAATGGGCAGCGTGTCCTTTTTCAGCCACCTCATCCATCCTCCGGGTGCGAATCTGCACTTCCACCCATCGCCCTTCCGGCCCGATCACGGTGGTATGAAGGGATTCATAACCGTTGGCTTTTGGAGAGGAGATCCAGTCACGCAGGCGGTTGGGATTAGGCTGATAAAAATCGGTAACGATTGAATAGAGCTGCCAGCAATCGGCCTTTTCATGCTCCCCCGGGTTGTTCAATATGATCCGAATGGCAAAAAG
>Ga0172370_10003684_pt1 | contig 21063 bp, 15 predicted proteins | sample LakKiv5m_FD_114538 | JGI IMG/M metagenome (GOLD analysis project Ga0172370, IMG submission 114538) | Freshwater microbial communities from Kabuno Bay, South-Kivu, Congo - kab_022012_11.5m | ecosystem: Environmental > Aquatic > Freshwater > Lake | place: Democratic Republic of the Congo...
AGGGACTGGTACGCCTCCTATGCTTCGAATGATCAAACGGATCCTGCGGGGCCGGCTAGCGCCTCCCACCGGGTCGATCGCGGCGGTGGCTTCATCGGCGGCATCGCCGGCTACCTGCGGGCGGGCAATCGCGACTTCACCCCCCCGTCGAACGCGTACAACCTCCTGGGCTTGCGCTGTTCGAGGTCTTACCCCTGAACACCTGTTCAGCTGTTCTGCTGAAAGGCTGCGCTAGCAGCCTGTTTCTAAATAGGGTTTGCGAGCGCAAGGTCTGTGACCAGCCGCCGTCGTCCGGCGCCGCAATAGCGCGCGGACAAAGAAGGTCGCCCGCACCGTGCAGGCCGCGAGCCTGGCGGTGCGGGCGGCGGTGCGCGAGGTGCTGGCGCGGATCTAGGGACAAGGCCCGAGCAGCACTTTGAGGGCATCCGTGCGCAGCGTCACGTATTCACTCAGGCTCTCATACTTCTGGTCCAGCTTGTCCGCGCTGTAGGGCGAGAGCGGATCTTTGTACACGAATTTGTTCAGCAATTCCTGGTATGCCGCCAGCACCGGCACCAGCTTGCCAGCGCCGAAGGCTCCGCACTGCAGCGCGCGCATCTTGGCCAGCAGCTTGTCCTTCAACGCCGGAATCTGTGTGATGCGCTTGAACATCCAGTCGATGCGCCCCGGGCACCAGGAGTTGGGCGGCCCCCAAGGTGCCAGGAAGTCGTACCAGGCGTCGCCGAAGTTGCCAAAGGTCAAGTCCATGCCGGTCTGGATGATCTCGATCTTGCCGGTCGCCTCGTTGACATAGAACGTGAAGTTCTGGCCGGACGAAGCGAGGCCATCGATGTTCGAAAGCACAGCGTCGTTGGCATATGCGGCCAAGAGCCCGTCCAGGTTGATGATTCCGCCTACGGTCACTTCGAATTGCTCATCCGTGACCGTGGTGATGGCCGTCGCCAGTGCGACGAGTTCGCTGCCGTCGCCCGGATCCAACTTGTAAGCCTTTGGAATTTTCTTGCAATCACCCCACGGGCAATTCAGGCCGATGCAGCCGATGGTCGACTCGTACTTGTGGCCGTCGTTGTTGCCAAATACGGCCTTGAACAGGCGCTTGTCCACCGACTCAATCAGCTGATAAATTCCATAGTTGACACCATTGACCGTGACCAGCGCCCAGCTCCAGCGCGGTGCGTAGCCACCGACGGATCGCACGAGTTCGTACGCGATCGGCTCGCGCAAGAAGGTGGCGTCCTGACCTGCCGACTTCAAGCGAAGGGACTGCTCGCCCGCCGGGCCGATGCCAGCGAAACTGAACTGGTCGAACTTCAGACGGATATTCGGCTTTTCCGGGTTGGTGATCTGGCTGCCATTGCCATACCCTCGGATGCCGATGTTGGGAAAGGCAACATCGTCGATGCTCACCGTTGCGACGTACCAGTCATACACTTTCTTGCCATCGGGCTTGTTGACGCCGTCCAAGTACGCCGCCCAGTTCGCCGGATCCACCGTGATATGGACGGCATGAACGCCAAACGGGTCGAAGAGCTGCGCCGGCGCGCCCAGCTCGGCAGGCGGTTGATCATACGATGCAGGTACATCAGGGCTCGGATCGCCATCGGGCCCGTCTTTCGTCTCGGCGTCCGCTCCCGCCGCCTTTGCATCGGGAGCGTCAGAGGCGGCGTCCAGGTATGCTGTTGTTTCTTCGGCACTTGTCACATCGGCGCCATCGGCTGCCACGCTGGCGTCGCCTGCTACACCAGCATCGGCGACCGGCCCGACGTCAATGCCGGTCTTGGCATCGGGTTGCCGCGACGCATCGCCCTTCTTGGATCCCGTGGCAGGCGCCTCAGATTCCGAACACGCGGACAAGGCGACGAGCAAGGCCAGCGAGGCGCAGCGAGCAGCGGCTGTGGAGCAATGCATGGAGCCTCGTGATTTCCAGGTTCCGAGTCAGGGCGGGCAGGGGCACCGTCCCCTACCGTACGTGTGCGGCCCGAGCATGGCAAACGCCGGTACGCGCCGATTTTCGCGGCTGGGCGCGGTCGGTCAACCTTTTTGAGGACATGAAGCCGGCCTGCCAGCGCGGGGCCGCGGCGCAGGTAGACGTTCGCGAGCAACTGCCGCACACTTTCGCGCCTCAGGCTCACCTGCCCACGGGAGATGCCATGCACCACCGAATCGCTAGCCGCTTGGCTTTGTTGGCTTTGACCGTCGTCGTTTGCCTTTGGGCACGCGCGTCATGGGCGCGCGGTCCAGTGCCGCGCGCCGTCGCGCCAACGCGATCGAGCGAGAATCCGGCGCTGGCAGTGCAGCGCTACACGCTCGCCAACGGCCTGGAGGTCCTGCTGCATCCCGATCGCAGCGTGCCATTGTGCGCGGTCGATGTCTGGTACCACGTCGGCAGCGGCGACGAGGGTGCGGGCAAGTCGGGGTTCGCGCATCTGTTCGAGCACATGATGTTCCAAGGCGCTGTCCACACAGGTGAAGATGCCCACTTCGATGTACTGAAGAAAGTCGGCGCTTCCAGCATCAACGGTACGACCAGCACGGATCGGACGAACTACTACGAGGTCGTGCCATCGCACCAGCTCGAGACGGCGCTGTGGCTGGAATCGGATCGCATGGGCTTCCTGCTGCCGCTGCTGACGCAGAAGAGCTTGGACAACCAACGCGAAGTCGTGCGCAATGAGCGGCGCCAGAACTACGACAACGTGCCCTACGGCAAGGAACGCTTTGCCATTCATGCCTTGCTCTATGGCGAGGGGCATCCCTACCGTTACATGACCATCGGCCGCCACGAAGATCTGGAGGCAGCGACGCTTGCGGATGTGCGCGCGTTTTTCGAGACCTGGTATGTGCCGGCCAACGCGACGCTGGCGCTGGCTGGCGATTTCGATGTGGTGGAGGCCAAGAAGCTGATCGACAAATGGTTTGGCAGCTTTCCCTCTTCGCGCAAGCCGCCGCGCCGGAGCGCGGAGCCGACGCCGGTGCAAGGGCCGCAGCGCCAAGAGGTGCTGGATCCGTTCGCCCGGCTGCGCATGGTGCATTATGCTTGGCATTCCCCTAAGTTCTATGCACCTGGCGACGCCGAGCTCGACATCCTGGCGCACGCGCTGGGGCACAGCGGCACAGGGCGGCTGTACAGGCAGTTGGTGCTCGAGACCCAACAGGCGCAATCGGTGTCCGTGTACCAGGACAGCCAGCAACTATCGAGTGTGTTTCATGTTTCCGCCGTATTGAAGCCCGATGCCGACCTGGCGCAGGTCGAGAAAGCGATCGAGGAGGAGATGGAGCACGTCATGCAAGCGCCTCTTGCGCAAAAGGAACGTGATCGGGCCGTCACTGCGGTGGAAGCAAGTTTTGTCTGGGGCTTGGAGGATCTGCTGGCTCGGGCGCAAAAGCTCCAGGACTACAATCACTACCTGGGACGACCTGAGTCGATCGATGACGATCGCGCGCGCTACCGCACGGCTACTCCGCAAGGAATTCAAGCTGTGGCTGCACAGTTTTTCGGCAAGGACAAGCGTGTCGAAGTGGTGACGATGCCCCAACCGGGCCGCAGGGGAGGTGTCAAATGACGCGCCTGACTCGCCTGTGCCTCTGCCTGTGTGCCATCGCCTTGGTGGCAGCCAAACCACGAGCGCCGACGCCGCCCGCTGCGGAACCCGCGGCGCCGCCGGCGGTGGCTGCACCACAACCGCTCGTGTTTGCAGATGAACCCTTTCGGGACAAGCAGCCGGCACCTGCCGCGCCGCATCCATCGACGCCCCCCAAGCCCCAGCTGTTCGACCTGCCGAGCGGTTTGCAGGTCCTGCTGGTCGAGCGGCACGAACTGCCGACGGTGTCGCTGCAGTTGCTCTTCGATGCAGGATCTTCCGCAGATCCCCAAGGAGAGGAAGGGCTTGCATCGATTTGCATGGGCCTGCTGGCCGAGGGCACGCAGAAACTGGATCGCGTCGCCTACCAGGAAGCGCTGGCGGATCTGGCCTCGACGGTGTCGTCTTTTGCCGACACAGATCAGGAGGGCATTGCCCTGACGTCGCTGACGCGCAACTTCGACAAGACCATGGAATTGTGGGCAGATGCTCTGCTGCGTCCGGGTTTGCGTCAGGCGGACTTCGACCGCGACATTCGCCAGGCCCAGGCCGCCCTGCAGCACGCCAAAGGCAGCCCGGCGGCGCTGGCGGCCCGCATGTCGGGGCGCGTGGCGTGGGGTCCCGGGCATGCGTACGGGCGCTTCAAGACCGATCGCTCGCTGACGTCGCTGACACTGGAATCGTGCCGCAGACTCGTCGCGCGCGACCTGCATCCGGCGGGGGCGCACCTTTTTGTCGTCGGTGATGTGACGCGTGGCGAATTGGAAGCCAAGCTGACCTGGCACTTGCGATCGTGGGGCGGCAAGGCGCCGCCGAAGATGCTGCCGGACCCGCCCAAGCCGGCAAAAGGCAAACTGTTCTTTGTGGCGTTGCCGGGTGCGGAGCAGGCGGTGCTCACGCTCATCCATGCCGGCCCCAAGCGCACCGACGCCGACTACCAGGCGACCGCGCTCATGGCGACGCTGCTGGGCGGCGGCTTCTCCAGCCGAATCAACATGAATATTCGGGAGAAGCATGGCTGGGCTTACGGCGCGCGCGGCGGCTTCGACTACCACCGCGGCGGCAGTTCCTTCATCGCCAGTGCCTCGGTGCGCAACGATACAGTCGGCGGTTCGATCACTGAGATCCTCCATGAAATGACTGGTATACGCGACGCGGAAGTCACGCCCGCCGAATTGTCGCGCGACAAGGAAGGCGCCATCCTGTCGTTGCCGGCGCGCTGGGCGACGGGACGCTCGATCCTCTCCACGTTTCAAGGACTTCTCTACTTCGGCCTGCCGCTGGACGACTACGATCGCTACATCGCGCGCGTACAGGGCGTGACTGCTGCGGCCGTGCGCGACGCCGCCCTGGCTCACCTGCGGCCGGACGCGGTGCAGGTGCTGTGTGTCGGCGATCCGGTGCGGTTGCGGCCGCAGCTGGAGGCGCTGGTTCGCGATGGCGCCTTGAAAGGCGGTGAGATCGTAGAGTTGGACGCCGACGGCCGGGTGTTGCAGTAGCGCCAGCTACGGCATCGCCAGCGCGTGCCAACAACGGTGCACCTGCTTGTTGCGGTAGTCCGCCGGCACGGTTCGCGCCGTGATCTCATGCAGATCGGCGACCGGCAAGTCTTCCAGATTCGGGATGAAGCGCTGATGGTTGGTCGAAAAGAACAGTTCGCCCCCCGGCGCCAGGACCGCCAGCACCGCCAGGAGCAGGCGCCGGTGATCGCGCACGACGTCAAAGTCGCTCGACATGCCACGGCTGGCGGAGAACGACGGCGGATCAACCATCGCCAACGTCCATTGACGTTGCGACCGCGCCGCATGATCTAGAAACCGCAGAGCATCTTCGCGCACGAATGTGTGCTGCGGCCCGGGTCGGACATTCAGCCCCAGGTTCTCTTGGGCCCAGGTCAGGTAGGTGTTCGACAGATCCACGGTCGTCGTGGCCCGCGCGCCGCCGACGGCTGCCGCGCAGGTGAACGCACCCGTGTAGGCAAAAAGATTCAGGAAATCTGCGTCTCGCGCCCGATCGCGCACCATCTGCCGCGTTTCGCGGTGATCGGGGTACAGACCGGTGTCGATGTGGTCGGTCAAGTTGACCCAGAAGCGCAGGTCGCGCTCGCGCACCACGAAGCGCTCGCCGCGCGCATCCAGCCTGGCATAGCGCACCCCTGCACCCGTGTGACGGCGCTTGAGAATCACCTTTTCTTGCTGTACTTCCAGCACCTGGGCTGCTGCTGCGGCCATCGTGGGCAGCCATTCTGGCATCTCGTCGGTCTGCCGACGCGCGTATTCGGCCACGAGCAAGTGACCCTCGTACCAATCGACAACCACCCGAATCTCTGGAATATCCCAGTCGTACAGACGGAATGCGCCGATCTGCGCCTTGTCGAATCCTCGCCGCAAGTGTTTGTAGTTCTTGAGCACTCGGCGCGCGAGCATCTCGGCCTGGCGCTGGGTGGGGTCGGGAGTTGGGAGGGTCGTCATCAGCGCGGACGGTAACACAACGGGAATGAATTCCCACTCTACGGGTCAAGAAATCTCTGCGAGATTGGGCAGTCCGCAAGGCGGACATCTTGAGCCGTAGCGCCCGATTTCAATCGGGCGGGCTCATTTCGCGCGCGCCGGCAGCCCCGCCAGCAGTTCGCGCGTCGGATGGCGGCGCAGTTCCTGCATTGCGGCCAGTTGCCGCGTCATTTCAGCGTCCAGGAGACCGGACAGCGCCAGGGCGTGAACACGGTGTGCGGGCTCCAGCGCCAGGTTGCGCGTCTCGCCGCGATCCGCGGCTAGATCGAAAAGCCAGGATTCTCCCGTATCCAAGTCCTCGATACGTTTCTGGTTTTCCACCTGCAGCGCCGCCATGCGCCCGCCGATATTGGAGAACGCGAAGTACGGGCCGCGCACGAATGCCGCGTCGAGCAGGCTGTGGCCCTGGTAGCTGGGGTGGCTCGGCAACCCCAGGACATCGAGCAGCGTCGGGGCGACATCGACGGTCGTCACGGCGCGGGCATCGGTGGCCGCCGCCTCGCCTGGAATGTGCAGAATCAATGGAATATCAACAAATTCCTCGTAGAGATGCATGCCGTGGGCGTAGAGGCCGTGTTCACCGAACGCTTCGCCGTGATCGCTCAGCAGCACGATGGCCGTGTCGCGCGCAGCACCGCTTTGCTGCAGATCATCCAGCAGGCGACCCAGCTGTTGATCGGCAAAGATCAGCGCATTGTCGTAGCGGTTGATCAGCAGCGAACGGCGCGCTGGGGGCGGATGGAAGTCGGCGATACCAAAGCCCTCTGCCGCTGGCGCGAAGGGCGCGTGCCAGCCCGGCAACTCCGGCGGATCCTGCGTTGGCGGCGGCGTGTAGTAGGGCGAGTGCGGCCGCAGGAACTTCACATACGCGAAGAACGGTGCACCGCGCGCGTGCAGGGGCCGATACCAAGCAGAAAAGGCATCGACGATGCGGTCTTCGCGCACACCAGCCCAGCGGTGCACCTCGGGCGCCAGGGCCGTGCGTGCGGTCGTGCGGGCATCCAGGAAGGCGTCGCACAGGCCGGGGAACATGGGGGCGTAACCGTGTTCGGCTCCTTCCCAATCCGATGAAAATACACCGGCATGCCAGCCAGCGGCGCGCGCCAGGAGGTGCACCGGCACGCCGCCGTGACCCGCCGTGTAGTCATCCGCCTTGGTGGGATTGAGCTCGGGCAGCAAGCTGTAGAGCAGCGCCACCGTTGCCAGATCCGTGTGTCCGCCGTTGGTGCGCGCCGCCGTGAAGAGCCGGCCTTGGCGCGCCAGGCGGCGGATGTTGGGCGCGACACTTCGAGAATATCCATAGACATCCAAATGTTGTCGCGTGATCGAGTCGATGAACACCAGGACGACATTGCGCGCTCGCGGTGTGTGGCGCGGCAGCTTGGCCCAGGTGAGGGCCGGCATCGCTTGCGGCGGCGTGGCCCTGGCAAGTGCCTGCAGCCGATCAGGAAATGCCAGCTGTGCCGCCGCCGCGCGTGCCTGCGCCGCCACGGGGTCGCCTGCGGTGACGGTCAGCCAATGCGCCAGCCCATCCACGGTCGGGTGGATGTGGTGCAGCAGGGTCGTGCGCTCGGTCAGGGGCGTGCGGTGCCAGGCAAACAGACCCACGGCCAGGGTGATGCCGTACGCCGCGGCGCGCTGGCGTGGCCCGATGTACCAGCGGTGCAGCGCTGGCACGGCGCGCCACGCTCGGCCGAACTTGACGAACACAGCCAGCGCCATCAGGTAGAGGACGATCAGCGCAGCCAGCTTGGGGGCCTCCGGGCCCAACAGCATCGCGTCCGCCTCGGCTGCCATCGCGTGAACAAATGCTACAGTATCGCGGATATCCATGAAGTGCGCGGCCGCCGCGTGCCAGATCAGTTCGAGCAGCAGCGCCGCGGTCCACGCGCCGGCAGTGGCATCAGCGATGACATCGTCCATCGACAGCACCGGCCGCAAGCGTTGCCAGCCGGCCGCAGGCCCGGCGCCCGGCAGACGGCGCAGCGCGAGCAATGACGCGGCACTGGCCACCCACAACCCGCCGATCACCCAAACGAAGATGTCGACTGCCGGCCAGAAGTGGGCGGCCAGAGCGACCGTGCCGGCGAGGGCGCCGAGCAGGAGCAAGGCCTCGACTGGCCGGCGCCAGCGACCCAGCTTGACGAGCAACGCGATGGGGACCTGATCGGCACCGAGCCGGGCGACCGACCAAAGTGCGCTGATTCCATAGAGCATGAGCGCCAGCACCGCGGCCGGGACCAGGACAGCGAACAGGGCGTAGGCGAGATCCGGCGGGCGGCCCGTCACCTCGGCGCGACTCGACAGATGGACGCCAGCGGTGCAGATGGCATGCAGGAAGGCCAGGGCCAGGCTGCGCAGCGAAGCAGCGGCGGACAGGCGACGAACGATCTCGCGTTCTGCGAAACGATCCGGGCGCTTGCCGCTAGCGGGTCGCTGGGTCAACCGGCCTCCGCGGACCTACGGGCAGTCCTTCTTGCAGGTGTATTGCTCGAGGGGATCGCACTTGCCATCGCCGCACTTGCCTGCGCCGCCACCGCCGGGAGGCGTCAGACCGGGAATGCTGACGCAGCCTTGCGTGCCGCCGCATTCGAGGACCTTGTACAGTAGCTTCTGCGACGCGCCTGGCGCGCCGAAGTAGCACTTCAAGTAGCAGCCATAGTCCTTGCCGCAACCGGTGATGCAGCCGACCGCGGTCAAGCAGTCGTCATCGCCAAAGCAATCGGTGAGTTCGCTGCTGCATTTGCCGGTGATGCACTTCATGATGTCGGCGGTGCCGCCGCCGCTCGAAGCGGGGCAGTCCTTGGCGCAACTGGCCGTATCCTCGCCCTTGTCACACTTGCCATCGCCGCAGACGGCGGCGGGCGGTGCCAGGCAGTCCTTGGGGCAGTTCGCGTTGTCCTCGCCCTTGTCGCACTTGGCGTCGCCGCACACGGGCGCGGGCGGAGTGACATTGGTGCAGTCCTTCGGGCAGGAGGTCTTCTCGTCGCCTTCGCACTTGGCATCGCCGCAGACGGCGCAGTCTTTCGGGCAACTGCCAGCGGCAAGTTCGTCGGGAGCGCATTTGCCGTCGCCGCACACCGGGCAATCCTTCGGGCATTGCGTCGCTTCGTCGGCCTCGCACTTGCCATCGCCGCACACAGGCCCAGCCGGCACGTCAGCGACGAGATCCGCCGGGCCGGCAGCCGTGTCCTCCGCACCCGCCGCGACATCGTCCGCGCTCGCTGCGTCGGCGGCGGCCGCATCGGCAAGTGTCTGAGCTGTATCGCCTTTTCCGGAGATCGTGCCTTTGGCCAGACTCGGATCAGACGCGGCGTCGCTGCTGCAGCCCGCGCTGGCCCATCCCAGGGCCGACAAGGTGAGTACCAGCACCAGACCATGCAACCGCATTGCAGCCTCCGCCAAGCGAGTGCGACGTCCACTGTGCGCCGCGCACTGCAATGTACGGCTCGTGCTCCGCGGTTGGCAAGTGAAGGGGTTTGTGGATGGCCGGCCGGTGCTGCTGCGACAAACTGGACGAATCCCCGCGGCCCCCCTACATTCACCCCATGCCACTTTCGCCCGACAGCAAGCGGCCCCTGGGTCTGGTCCTCTCCGGCGGCGGCGCACGCGGCGCCTTCCAGGTCGGCGTGTGGAAGACGCTGCTCGGCCACCCGCGCGGCTTCACGGCCGCGCCGGACGTCATCAGCGGCACATCCGCCGGGGCGCTCAACGGAGCGCTCATCGCGGCCGGATTGGAACCCGACGACTTGCTTGAATTCTGGTTGGATCTCGCCGACAGGCCACCGGTCATCGCCAACGAAGACTTCTTCAAGTCGCTCGGCCGCGAACTGCAGCGCCTCTTGTGGCAGGAGCCGACACGCAGTTTCGCCCGCCGCGGACGTGAGATGCGCATCCTCGCCGATCTCGTGCGCAAGCACGCCTGGTACCGCGAGAGCGGCCGGCTGGCGATGATCCTCGAATTCCTGATGACGGCACGCTTCGACAGCCTATCGGGCCTTCTGTCCGGCATCGAGTCGGCCTTCCTCTTCTCGACCGAGCCGGTGCGCGAGCGCATTGCCAAAGCCATCGGCGGACGTGAACTGCGCGACTCGAAAGTCAGACTCGCCATCAACACAGTCGACATCCGCACCGGCAGTGTCGTGCGCATCGTCAACCACAAGCCGGACAAGCCGCAGTCCGCCGCGAGCCACTACCGCTACGAGCCGGTGATCACGCTGGACATGATCCTCGCCAGTGCGTCGATTCCCTTGCTGTTCAATCCGGTGCGCGTCAGCGACATGGATCTATGGGACGGCGGGCTTCTGGTGAATTCGCCGATGGCGCCCGCAGTTGCGTTGGGCGCGCACCGCATCGTGCCGGTGCTGGTGACGGTGCATCCAGATCACCAGCCGGAAGAATTGCGCACCATGGGGCACGCGATCGAACGGTTGGCGGATACCTTCTTGGAGAACGCGTACAACATCGATCGCAAGCTGCTGCTGGACCGCAACGAGCTGGCAAAACGTCACGGCGATACACACTTGCGCGAAGTGGCCTTGTACCGGGCGATCCGGCCGGGCGAGCGCGAGCACTTCGATGCCGGCAGCTACCTCTACTTCGAGCGCGCGGCGCTGATGGCGATGTACGAATCGGGCCGGCGCGCGGCGAGTGCGTGGCTGGCGGCGGGGCCCGTGCGGGATCGGCGCCACTTGCCGGAGTAGCATGGTCGACCTTGTCTCCACATACCTCGACGAGACCATTCACATCGCGCAGACGATCGATCGGGCTGCGATTGCACGGGCCGTGCAGTTGCTCAGCGAGTTGCGCGCGCGCGGCGCTCGTCTGTTCATCCTCGGCGTCGGGGGCAGCGCCGGCAATGCATCGCACGCCGTCAATGATTTTCGCAAGATCGCCGGCATCGAAGCCTACGCGCCGTCCGACAATGTCAGTGAATGGACCGCCTGGACCAACGACGTCGGCTGGGAAGTGGTCTTCGAGCGCTGGCTGATCACGTCCCACATCGGCTCGCAGGACGCCGTGCTGATCCTGTCGGTCGGTGGCGGCTCGGCTGGCACATCGCAGAATCTGGTGCGCGCGATCGATTGCGCCAAGGCCGCTGGCGCCACCGTCCTGAGCATCGTCAGCCGCGACGGCGGCCATGCCAAGCGCCGCGGGGACTGCACGATTCTCGTGCCGATTCAGGATGAAAGCCGCATCACGCCCCACGCCGAGGGCTGGCAAGCCGTCATCTGGCACCTGATCGTCCATGCCTTGGGGCCTGCCCCTTGAACCGCGCCGTGTTGCTCGACCGCGATGGCGTGCTCAACGCGCTGGTCTGGTACGCCGACACCGAGGCGCACGAGTCGCCGCGTTCTCCAAAGGACGTCTATGTCTTCACGCGTGTACCGATGGCGTTGCGCAGGCTGCACGAGGCCGGCTGGCTGCTGCTGATCGTCTCGAATCAACCCAACCTCGCCAAAGGCAAGTCGACGCAACAGCAGTTGGATGCGGTGCACGCCGAGGTGCTGTCGCAGCTGTCTGCGGCGGGTTGCACCGTCGACGGCGCATATTACTGTTTTCATCACCCCGACTTTGGAGCGCCTTGCCCGTGCCGCAAGCCACAGCCGGGTCTGCTGCTGCAGGCCGCCGCGGACCACGATCTCGATCTCGCGCAGTGTTGGCTGGTCGGCGACACCGATGCTGACATCGCCGCGGGGCACGCCGCGGGTTGTCGAACGGCCGCGCTGCAGGAACCGCGCTCGGCCTGGCGGCGCGGACAAGTGGCCGCCGATGCCACCTGCGCCGATCTTGCGCAGTTTGCGGAAAGGCTGCTGTCTGGTACGTTGCGCGCGGGGTAGGAGCCCAGCACATGCCCGAACTGCGCATCCAGATCTACTCCGACGGCGCCGACATCGCGGAGATGGTTGCCGCGCGCGACGCTGGGCATGTGCACGGATTCACGACCAATCCCACGCTGATGCACAAAGCAGGGCTGACGGACTATGCCGCGTTTGCCCACGCTGCGCTGGCCGCGATTCCAGATCTGCCGATTTCCTTTGAGGTCTTTGCCGACGATTTCGCCGAGATGGAGCGCCAGGCGCGGCTGCTGGCGAGCTGGGGCAGCAACGTTTTTGTCAAGATTCCCATCACCAACACCAAAGGCGAGAGCGCCGCGCCGCTCGTGTACGCGCTGGCGCACGCGGGCATCCAACTCAACGTCACCGCGATCCTGACGCTGGATCAAGTGACCAGTGTGGTCGCGGTGCTCGATCCAGAAGTGCCGGCCATCGTATCTGTTTTTGCGGGGCGAATCGCCGATTGCGGCGTCGACCCCGTGCCGATCATGGCGCGGGCCCACCGCCTGCTCTTCGGACTGCCACGCGCCAAGTTGCTGTGGGCCAGCCCGCGCGAGGTCCTGAACGTCGTGCAGGCGGAGCAGTGCGGCTGCGACATCATTACGATGACCCCAGATTTGCAGCGCAAGATGGGGCTGCTTGGCAAGAGCCTGCGGGCCATGTCGCTCGATACCGTCCAGATGTTTCACCGCGACGCCGCGGCGGCGGGGTACCGGCTGTGATCGTCACGCGCACACCCTTTCGCGTCACCCTCGGCGGCGGCGGCACGGACTTGCCGAGCTACTACCGCGAGCATGGCGGATTCATCTTCGCCATGGCGCTCGACAAATACATGTACATCATGACGAATCGCCCCGTGACCGGCGACATGGTGCGCCTGCACTACAGCCAGAGCGAGGTCGTCGCCCACACGAACGAACTGCGGCACGAGTTGGCACGCGAAGCGCTCAAACTACACGGCATTGAACGCAAATTTGAGATCGCCTCGATCGCCGACATTCCCGCAGGCACAGGACTCGGCTCGTCGTCGTGTTACCTCGTTGGCCTCTTGATGGCTCTGCACCAATACCACCGTCATTATGTACCGTTGCAGACACTCGCCGAGGAGGCCTGCCACATCGAACTCGACATCTTGAAGCAGGGAATTGGCAAGCAAGACCAGTACATGGCAGCCTACGGCGGCTTGACGGTGCTCGATATCGCCAAGGATGGCGAGGTGGCAGTGCGGCAGGTCTCGCTGCCGAGCGGCATGCTGGCGGATTTCGTTGCAAATACGCATATCTACTACACAGGCGCGCAGCGCGATGCCAAGGAGATGCTCGCCGACCAGGATGCGGCCATGAAGGACAAGGACGCGCCATCGCATGCGCAGGTGTCTGAGAGTCTCCATCAGATCAAAGAGTTGGGGCGCAACATCCTCGGCGCCATCGAGGCCGGCGACTTCGATCGCTGGGGCGTGTACCTGCATGAGCACTGGCTGGCCAAGCAGCGGCTTTCCAAAAGGATTTCCTTTTCCGCAGTGGATCAGGTGTACCGCGACGTGCGCGAGCGCTGCCATGTCCTGGGCGGCAAGGTCATCGGCGCAGGCGGTGGCGGCTTCCTGATGCTGTACTGCTATCGCAACCATGCAGCATTGGAACGTTTCATGGCCGAGCGCAGCATGCCGCGCTTGCACTACACCATCGAACCGGAAGGCGCCAAGGTCATTGCCCAATGGGGCTCCGGTGCGCTGATGCAGTCCTTTGCCGGTGTCGGTGGCGCAGCATGATTGGCATCTTGGGCGGTGGCATCTCGGGCCTGGCGCTGGCCGCAGCGCTCGGCGAACGTTGCGAAGTCCTCGAAAAATCCAACCGTTGCGCGGGCTTGTGCGAGACAGTGGCAGCAGACGGCTTTTTCTTCGACGCCACGGGGCCCCACATCCTGTTCTCCAAAGACAAGGAAATACTAGCCTATATTGTCGAGTTGCTCGGCGCGAACGTGCAGCAGAAAACGCGCCAGAACCGCATCTGGTTCAAGGACCGCTATGTCAAATATCCGTTTGAAAACGGCTTGTCCGTGCTCGACAAGCAGGATCTGTACGAGTGCCTGCTGGGCTACCTGAAAAATCCGCACGAGGGACCGCCGCAGAACCTGGCAGAGTGGGCGTACTGCATCTTTGGCGAGGGCATCGCCGACAAGTACCTGCTGCCCTACAACCACAAGATCTGGAAGTGGGATCCGCAGTTGACCAGCTTGGATTGGGCCGGTCGCATCCCGCGGCCGCCGATGGAGGATGTGCTCAAGTCGGCGATCGGCATTGAAACAGAAGGGTATTTGCACCAGCTGCACTTCTACTACCCCAAGCGTGGCGGCATCGAGGCGCTCGTGCAGGCGCTGGCGGATCGCTGTCAGGGGCGGGTGCAACTGGGCTTTGAAGTTGTGGAAATTGCGCGTGAAGGCGACCAGTGGCGCGTGACGTCCAAGGACGGCGCGGTGCGGCGTTTCGCGACCCTGGTCTCGACATTGCCGAGCCATGAACTGCCGAAGATCTGGCCGGATCGACCGCCTGAACTCGACGCGGCGCTGGGCAAGCTGCACTACAATGGCCTGTGCAATGTGCTGCTGGGCTGGCGCGGCGCGCGCGATGGCACGACGGCGATCTATGTGCCGGATCCAGACGTGATCTTTCACCGCGTGTCTTTTCCCGGTTCGTTTTCGGAGCATTGCGTGCCAGCGGGTCATGCCGCGCTGGTCGCGGAAGTGACGGCGGCGCCGGACAGCGAGCTGTGGGCGCGATCCGACGACGCCATCCGCAATGCGGTCCTCGCAGGTGTCGAGAGACTGGGCATTTTGCGCCGCGAGGATCTCGTCTACCAGAGGGTCATGCGCTACCCCTACGGCTATCCTGTGTCCGATTTGGACTACGCCGCCAACGTCGCTGCGATGCGCGCCACCGTCACCGCGACCGGTCTGCATTTGCTGGGTCGTTTCGCTGAGTTCGACTACATCAACGCCGACGTCTGCATCGCCAGGGCACGCGCGTTGGCGGGCCAGCTGGGCGGCATAGAAGGAGGCGCATGAAGGTCACGGTCGCGATGATCACGATGAACGAGGAAGGGGCAATCGCCAAGGTTATCGACGACATCCGCCGCGTGTTGCCAGATGCTGATATTCTCATCGTTGATTCCTCCAAAGACAAAACCCCTGAGATTGCTGCCAGTCTGGGCGTGGCGGTGCTGCGCCAGTTTCCGCCACAGGGCTATGGCCGTGCTATGGACAAGGCGCTGCGTGCCGCCAAAGGCGACGTCGTCGTGACGCTCGACTGCGATGACACCTATCCCACCGAGGCGATTCCCGAGATGTTGCGCTGGATTGAACAAGGTTTCGATCTGGTGAATGCCTCGCGCCTGAAGCGGCGCCCCAAGGCGATGCCGATGGCCAACTATGCCGCCAACTTGATCTTTGCTGGCACGACCTTCGCCGTGCATGGTCTGAAGACGATGGACGTGCACAGCGGCATGCGCGCGTACCGCAAGACGATGCTGGAGCAATTGCACTGGAATCCGGATGGGCCTGCACTGCCGGTCGAGCTGCTTATCCTGCCGTATCGCAAAGGATTTCGCGTCAAGGATATCGGAATCGACTACCGTGAGCGCGTCGGCCAGACGACGCTCAACCGCTGGCAGAGCACGCTGTGGACCTTCAGACGGATCCTGGGTCTACGCGGCGTGATACCGGACAGGAAGTAGATGCAAGCGGTCATTCTCGCAGGTGGTTTGGGCACGCGGCTCGGCGCGCTCGCCCAAGATCTACCCAAGCCGATGGTCGATGTCGGCGGCAAACCCTTCCTGGAACACATGATTTGCATGCTGGCGCGGCAAGGCATCCGCGACATCGTGCTGCTGACCGGCCACCGTGCCGAGGTGATCGAGCGCCACTTCGGCGATGGTACTGCGTTTTTCGCGCAGATCCGCTACAGCCGCGAGCCGCAGCCGCTGGGTACGGGTGGCGCACTGTTGCTCGCCCGCGACCTGCTGGCGCCGCAGTTCCTGTTGCTGTTCGGCGATGTGCTGCGCCGCATCGACTACGCCGCCTTTTGCGCGCGGCACGGCGGAAACTGCCTGGCGGTCTATCCCTACGACACAGCCGGCATGACGACGATTGCCTGTGGCAATGTGGACTTGGGTAGAAACGGACGCGTTGCATGCTACCGAAAAGGTGACGCGGCGGCCGCGTTGCCGTATGTCGACGCCGGATTCGGCGTGTTCACCCAGGCTGCGGTGGACCTGCTGCCAGCGGGAGCCAGTTCCTTCGAGACCGAGGTGTACGATCGCCTCGCACGCCAAGACCGCCTGGACGCAGAGGTCTTGGACCGCAATTTCTTCGATATCGGCAACCCGGTCGACCTTGCCCGGGCGCGCGCCGCAAGTTGGGACGGACCATGCGCATCCTCGTGACCGGCGGCGCCGGCTTCATCGCCTCGAACCTGACGCCGCGCCTCCTGGGCGCCGGCCATGAAGTGGTGGCGGTCGACAACCTGCAACTGGGAACGCGCGCACACGTCCGGCCCTTTCTCAGCAATCCCAAGTACACGTTCTGGAAGCTGGATCTACTGGACCTGGCCAAGGTCGAGGAGTTGTTTGGCACCCAGAAGCCGGATCTGGTCTGGCACCTGGCGGCCAACAGCGACATCAGTCTTGGCACGACGTACACCGACTTCGACCTCAAAGGCGGGACGCTCGTCACGTACAATGTCCTGGAATCGATGCGTAGACATGGTGTGAGGCGCATCGTGTTCTCCAGCAGCGGCGCGGTCTACGGCGAAGCGACCGTGCTGCCCACGCCTGAGGACTACGGCCCCTTGTGGCCCATCTCGCTGTACGCCGCGTCCAAGTTGGCGTGCGAGGCGCTCATCTCTGCGTTTTGCTTCAACTATGACATGCAGGCATGGATCTACCGCTTCGGCAACATCGTCGGCCCGAATCCGACCCACGGCGTGAGCTTCGATTTCGTCAAGAAGCTGCTGAAGGACCCGACACGGATGGAGATTCTCGGCGACGGCACCCAAACCAAACCGTATGTGTATGTCGAGGATTGCATCGACGGCATGGCCTACGGGTTCCAACATGCGCAAGAGCAGGTCAACTGTTTCAACCTGGCGGTCGACGATTGGACGTCGGTGCGCACGATCGCCGAGGTCACGGTGGCGACGATGGGTCTGAGCCAGGTGGACTTCGCCTACACGGGCGGGCCGCGCGGCTGGACCGGCGATGTGCCGAAGGTGCGGCTGGATACGAGCAAGATGTCGCGTCTGGGCTGGCGGCCGCGGCTGACCAGCGACGAGGCCATCGTGCAAACGGCCGATGCGATTGTCGCGCAGTTGCGCGCGGGTTGGGGCAAGACGTAGGCGTCCGTCGGCGATGTCGCGGTCGCGCATATAGCCGGTATATATTTATACTATTTCGCAACGTGCGCGCCCTGGCGCCAAGGGCTTTGCGCGCGGCGGTGTCGGGGCTTTTCCCTATTGACCCGCGTTCAATAGTGCCGTACCTTCGACTCGGGGCGACCGGCATGGGTTTGCCACACGGGTGAGGTTGGCGGATGTCGACACGGATAGCCGGTTGCAGCCTGGGCAAGAACACGCTCGGATTGGTCCATGCCAGCTTGTCCGATGCTGGCGAATTGCACGTTGACGTGAGCCGCAGCGTTGCGCATGGCGGCGACCCGCTGCCGCTGTTCGCAGCCTGGTACGAGGAATTGCGGCTCGGCGAATGCGCAGCACTGGTGGCGACCGGGACCCATGCCGCCGAGCTGTGCGAACCGATCCTCGTGCTGCCGGAAGAGGCTTGTCGCCAGGCCGCGCTGGAGCAGGATACTGCAGCCCCGCCCCAGCTCAACCTCGTCCACATCGGTGGCCGCGGCTACGGCGCCCTGTCGCGCCGCGCGGGTCCCGGCAGTCCCGGCGCGCCGCGCTACCAGTACCGGGTCGCGGAAAGCGACAAGTGCTCGTCTGGCACAGGCGAAAACATCCTCAAGCTGACCGCGCGCTTTGGCCTCGACGTGCCCGAGGCCGACCTGCGCGCCGGCCGCGCAGAGCGGGCGCTGCCCATCACCGCACGCTGCTCCGTGTTCGCCAAGAGCGAAATGACGCACTACGCCAACGAGGGCAGGTCCGTCGACGAGTTGCTCGCCGGCTACTTCGCGTCGATCGCCCGCAACGTACGCGCCATGCTGGCGCGCGTCGAGGTGCCAGGCCCCATCTATCTCGTGGGCGGCTGCGCCCGAATTGCCACGTTGCGCAGCGCTTTCGCCGGGCTTGTCGAACAGCCGGTGGTGCTGCCCGAGTACGCCGATTGCTATGAGGCATTCGGTGCGGCTGCGTTGGCGGCCGACCACGTGCGCGAAGTCGGGCGCACCAGCCTGCCGGCGGACCCGCAGCACCTGACCCGCGGCCGCAAAGCCCGCTTCGCGGCACTGGCACCGGCCCAGGAGCACGCGGACAAGGTGACCATGATGGCGACGCCGTCGGCAGTCGCGATGGCGAACGAACCGCTGGTTCTGGGTCTCGATCTCGGCTCCACCGGCGCCAAGGCCGTGCTGACCTCCATCGCGACTGGCGAGGCGCGGCTCGACCTCTACGACCGCACGCGCGGCAATCCCGTCGCGGCGGCCCAGCGCCTCGTCGCCACCTTGCTGGCCCGAGGGGTGTGGGACGTCCGCGCCGTGGCCCTGACCGGTTCAGGCCGGCAGGCGGTGGCCAGCCTGTGCGAGGCGGTGTTTCCCGACCACCAACCCATGGTTCTCAATGAGATCGTCGCGCACGCCACGGCCGCGATCCGCTGCGATCCGCAACGCGGCGCCGACCTGTCCGTCATGGAGATCGGGGGCCAGGACGCGAAGTACATTCGCATCAGCGGCGGCCGCATCGTCGAGAGCGATCTCAACACGGCATGCAGCGCCGGCACCGGCTCGTTTCTCGAAGAGCAAGCGCTTCTCTATGACGTTGCCGGCATTGAAGAATTCATCGAGCTGGCCATGCAGGGCACGCGGCCACCCGACCTCGGCCAGATGTGCACGGTGTTCGTCGCTGAGGCCGCGGGCGAGGCGCGCAAGGACGGCTTCACACTCGCCGACGTCTTCGCCGGATTTCAATACGCTGTTGTGCGCAACTACCTGCACCGGGTGATGGGCCAGCGGGTGCCAGGACAGACCGTGTTCTTCCAGGGCAAGCCGGCGAGCAATCCGTCGCTGGCGTGGACGCTGGCGGCGGTCACCGGACGCGCGATCGTCGTGCCGCCCAACCCAGGCGCCATGGGCGCGTGGGGAATCGGCCTGTGCGCCATCGACGAAGTCGGCGCGACGGCGCTGGCCGAGGCGCCGCACCTTGACTTGTCACGGCTGCTCTCGGCATCCATCGAAAAGCGTGACGAATTTCGCTGCGGCGACAGCAGCTGCGGCACCTTGTGCCCCATATCGCGCACGACCGTGCAAGTCGGCGACACCACGCGAGTGGCGCTGTCCGGCGGGGCCTGCCCCAAGTACGAACTCGCGACCGCCTCGCGACCGAAGCTGGACAAGGACACGCCCGATCCGTTTGCGCAGCGCCAGCGCTTGCGCGACCGGTTGGTGACGAGCGGCGGCGGCGGCCCGCGCGTGGCGCTGCCGGACGTCGGCGCCGTCCACACCTACCTACCCTGGTTGAGCACCCTGCTGCGCGAACTGGGAGCGAACGTCGAGGTGCTGCGGCCAGCCGGCAAGGCACTCGCTGCCGGTGAACTGCTCTGCAATGCTGCAGACGCGTGCGGCCCGGTCAAAGTTGCCTTCGGCGTGTGCGATACGGACGCGCCGTGGCTGTTCTTTCCCAAGGTGATGGGCGTCGCCGACAGCCACGGCAACGGCGGCGACACGTGCGTCAGCCAGCAAGCCTTGCCCGAGCTGGTGCGCGCATCGCTGGCGGCCCGCGGCAAGATCGTGACCGTGCTGAATCCATGCCTGGATTTTGCCTGCGGGCTCGATGGTCCGGCGCAGCGCGCCGTGGCGCGCGACCTGGCGCGCAGCCTCGGCCTGCCGGTGGCGGGTGCCGACCGCGCAGTCGCGCGCGCCGCCGCCGTGCAACGAGCGTATCAGCTCGAACTGCTGGAAATCGGCCGCTGCGCGGTGGAGCACGGCCGCAAGCATGCGATTCCGCTTGTCCTTTTGTGCGGGCAGATCCATGTCGTGCACGACGCCCAGCTTGGCGCCGGCCTGCCGGGGCTGCTGCGCCAGAACGGTGCGCTGGCGCTGCCGCTGGACTGCTACGACGCCAGCGCCGATGCGCCGGCCATGGCCAAAGTCTACTGGGGGGACGATCGCACGATGCTGAGAGCGGCCGCGGCCGCGCGCGGCGCAGGCGATATCTTCCCTTTGCTCATCACCTCGTTCGGCTGCGGGCCGTCGTCCTTTTCCGAGCAGATCTTCCGCCACTTGCTTGCCGGTTACCCGCATTCTGTGCTCGAGTCCGATGGGCATGGCGGTGCTGCCGGCTTCATCACCCGCATCCAAGCATTCCTGCAGTCGGTGCGGCAGTTTCGTCGCGCCGGCGACGTTGGCGCGTCCGACGGCCGCCGCGCTGCGCGTCACGCCGATCCTGTACCTGACAGCGCGACCTCGCTGCGGCGCGAGTCCCGCTACGTCTTCCTGTCTGGCCCCGACCACGCGGGCGAGGCGCTGGCTGCCGTCTACCGTTCGTTCGGTTACGACGCAGTGGCAGCGCCGGCATTGTCGCGCGATGTCATGGAACTCGGTCGCCGCGACTGCTCCGGCAAGGAGTGCCGCCCCTACCAGCTCATCTGGGGAGCCTTCCGCGCCTACCTCGACCGCCATCCTCCGGACAAGCCAACCTGTCTGGTGCAAGCCTGCGGCAACCTGTGCCGGGCGGGCGTCATGCCGATCAAGGATCGCATGTCCTTGTCAACCATGGGTTTGTCTGATCAGGTGTCGGTCGTGGCCATGACGACAGTGCGCGTGCCGGCCATGGACGCCAAGGTCTGGTGCGCGTTGGTCGCCGTCGACATCTTGCGCGCGTTGCTGGTCTACAACCGCGCGGGTCGGGCGCGCACGCAGCTGGTCCAAGCGGCCGCCCAACGGTACACCGCCGAGGTGCTCGCCCTGCTCGAA
>Ga0172370_10003685_pt1 | contig 21055 bp, 22 predicted proteins | sample LakKiv5m_FD_114538 | JGI IMG/M metagenome (GOLD analysis project Ga0172370, IMG submission 114538) | Freshwater microbial communities from Kabuno Bay, South-Kivu, Congo - kab_022012_11.5m | ecosystem: Environmental > Aquatic > Freshwater > Lake | place: Democratic Republic of the Congo...
CTGGGAGGCGCGATACGTCGTCCTCGGTCGCGCACATAGCGCTGCTATTCGCGCTTTCTGCGTCCTTGTCTGGCGCGTTCCCAGCGCACCTCCGCCGCGAGAAGTCATATTTCAGCAGCCTGCCAGGTGGCTGAGAACCAAAGCCTTGGCCGCCAGAACGCCTGGACGGCGGCACGGTGTCCTTGTATCACGTCGCCCATCGCGCCCTGATGGCGAACCGTCAGTCTCCAGCGTCCTCCCGGCACCCGCACGTGGAATCCGAGACCTGGGCTGCCGCGGCTACGTCGCGCAGGACGCCGGCCAACTCGCCCACAACCTCGGCGCGGAGCGAATAATAGATCCACACGCCGTCCCGGCGCGTGTCGACCAAGCCGGCTTTGCGAAGCAGTTTGAGATGGTGACTGATCGTCGGCATCGACACGTCGAACCTATCGGTGATCTTGCAGACGCACACTTCCGACCGAGCGCAGCACGACTCGTCGTTGATACCGAAGCTGCGCTTGTCGGCGAGCATCTGCACGATGCCCAGACGCACGGGGTGTGCCAGCGCCTTGAGACTTCGCACGGTCGCATCGAGAGCGGCGTTCTCGACCACGTCGGCTGCGCGCTGGGTCATCTTGTAGTCCTCCTGGCGTCGTGGCCGGCTCGAACAAGGCGTGCGCAGAGGATAGCAGACTCCGTCGGGCGGACACCGGCCGATCATCGCACACCGCGCGCTATGACTGAGACCACCGTACCGCCGACTGTTGAGCAATCACTCGGTCGAAGGACTCCGCATGCTTGCCGCGTCGCTCGACGAGGGGGTCACAGACTTGTGTCCACCGGTTTTTCGGCTGAGGGATACCCCGCTCGCTGTGCAGGCGCACCCTGCGCTCAGCGTGGAACTAGGGATCCGAAGTGTTTGTCGGCCGGGACGGCCGGGTAGAAAGGGCCTGGTTCCAGAACGTCGTCGGCTAGGGGCGGCGCATGGCGAAGACCACACAAGCCGGCGACTCAGCCGCAGGCGATGCTTCGGATGACCTGGGCATGCTCATAGAGGCTGAGCGCGACTTGGAAGCACGGCTCGCCGCCTCTCGCCAAGAAGCACATGACATCGTGGTTGCGGCACGCGCGGCTGCGCTGGAGGCCGAGCGGCGATTCGAAGCCGAGTTGAGGGAGACGGCCGACCGGCTGCGGTCGCAGATGGAAGCCGAGCAGCAGCAGGAACTGTTGCAGATCATCCAGGATTCTGAACGGCAGGCTGCTGCTCTCGGCGCGACTGGAGACCAAGAGGTACAGACCATTGCCGCCCACGTCACCGGCCTGCTCCTGGAGAAGGAGCACGACGTGGAGACGCCCGATACGAGGGCGCGGCGATGATCGTCGAGATGTGTCGGGTGCGCATCATGGGCGAGCGGGACGCGCTGCCGCACGTCATCGAGAGCCTGCAGGACATCGGCCTTCTTCATCTCGCGACCCCCCCCCAAAGCGATGCACTCATGACCTACAAGCTGGACGAACGCCAAGAACGGCACCGGCGCTACTTGCGCCGCGCCATCCAGGAAGTGGACTACTGTGTGGAGGAGTTGCACATAGGGCAGACGCAGCCGCAGGCGGAGTATGCGAAGTGCACCCTCTCGGATCTCTCCCGTTGGGCCTGTCTCGCCCGGAGAGTGAGCAGAGAAGTAGGCCGGCTCAAATCCACCACGGCGGAGCTGGAAGAGGAACGGGCCCTGATTCTCAAGTACCGCTCCTTCCTATCCGGCTTTGAGGCCGTGTTGGCAGGCGACATCAAGTGGTCCACGGCTGCCGTCTACACGGTGATGCTCCAAGGTGAAGGCGCCGATCCAGTGGGAAAGGTGCGTGAAGGCCTGGAGACAGCGATCGGCGATCGGTTCGAGCTGCGGAGCCGCGTGTTGCCGTCGGGGGGGACCGCCCTGCTCCTGATCGCGCCCGCATCCACGGCGACCGAGGTCGAGCGGGTCTTGGCTGAAGCCCGCGTCGAAGACATCCCCGTGCCCGTGTCATTCGGCGCAGTATCGTTGGCACCGGCGGCACCGCGCATGCTTGGTCGTCTCAGTGAAATACCCGCGGAACTCGCGAAGGTGGCGGAGGACCGGGCCGAACTGACACGTAGGTACGGATCCGAACTGCTCAGGGCGCGCGCCTGCATCCACGACCGCCTGGACGAACTGGAGGCTCAGCCGCTCTCCGGCGTAACCCGCCGGGCATTCGTGGTCGAAGGCTGGCTGCCGGTGGCGCAGCGGGCCGAGTTCAACGAGCGCCTGGGCGACGCATGCGGGGAAGCCCTCATGGTTAGCGAGCGCTCGGAGGAGGAGTGGGAGGACGACGAGGCGCCGGTGGTCCTGCACAACCCGCGGGTGTTCCGGCCCTTCGAGGCCGTCGGCAGCCTGCTGCCCCTACCGCGCTACGGCACCATCGACCCCACCCCGTATGTGGCGCTGTTCTTTCCGTTGTTCTTCGGCATCATGTTGGGCGACGTGGGTTACGGCATCGTCTTCGCCGCTCTCAGCTACGGCCTGATGCGTCGATCAAGGCATGGTTCGACCCTCCGGCAGATCGCGTTAGTGGGGATAGCCTGCGCCGTTCTGAGCACCTTCTTCGGCGTTCTGTTCGGCGAGTTCTTCGGCGACCTCGGCCACCGCTGGTTCGACATGCCGGTGGTGCTCTTCGATCGCGCGGAGGCACTGCAGAGCATGCTGATCATCGCCATCGGGATCGGCTACGTACACATCTTGCTGGGGTTGGGTCTGGGGGTGCGGGTCGCACGTCACCATCGTAGGCAGGCGATAGGGCGTGGAGCCATGGCTGTGTGCGTAGGGCTGGTCCCGGTGACGTTGCTCTCGATGCTCCGCGTGATTCCCGCAGGGGTTTTCGTGCCTTCCTGGGTCGCCCTAGGGATCTCCGTCGGCATACTCATCACCGCCGAGGGGCTTATTGGTCTGATCGAGTTGCTATCCGCCCTGGGCAATGTCCTCTCCTACGCCCGCCTCATGGCCATCGGCACGGCCTCCGTGATGCTGGCCACCGTGGCCAACGAGATGAGCACCCTGGTGCCTGTCGCCTTCTTGGGGACTCTGATCGCAGTGCTGTTCCACGGCGTCAACTTCATCCTGGGGCTCTTCGCACCCACCATCCACGCCCTCCGTCTCCACTACGTGGAGTTCTTCGGCAAGTTCTATAGCTCGGGAGGGAAACCCTATAGGCCGTTCGCCCATTGGGGATCGAGCTACCAACCTACTGCGTAAGGGGATGGGCTATGGAGACGCTTTTGGTGGCTATAGGTGCCGGGCTGGCGGTTGGACTGCCCGCACTCGCAACCGGGTGGGCACAGTCGAAGATCGGCTCGGCGGGAGCGGCAAGTCTGGCCGAGAAACCGGAGTTGACCTCGACCATCATCATCATGCTCGCGATCCCGGAGACGATGGTCATCCTGGGTTTCGTGGTCGCCATCCTGATACTGCGCTGACGCCGTCGCCGCGAAAGAGGTCACTGTGCCCCTTGATCAACTGATAGCCGCCCTCGGAGAGGACGCCGACGCGCAGGCGCAGTCGGAGGTCGAGCGGGCTCGATCTGAGGCGGCTCGCATAGCCGCAGACGCCCGGGACGAGATCGTACGCAGGCGCGCCGAGGCCCTGGGCCGCTTGGAGGCGGATCTCCGGGAAGAGACAGAGAGGGAGTTGGTGGACGCGAGGCGTCGCTCCCGACGCCTCGTTCTGGGGGCGCGGCAGCAGCTGCTTGACCGCGTGTTCGCCGCGGCCGAAGCCCGACTGCCACACCTTCTGGACCAGCCGGCCTATACCGCCGCGCTTCCCGGGGAACTCGCGTCGGCGCTGAGCTACCTAGGCACAGACCCTGCGACCATCCACTGTTCAGCGTCGATGGTCGGGCCTATCCGCGCGCTCATCGCCGGTTGGGAGGGGATCACGGTGCAGCCTGACGACGCCGTCGGGAGTGGCTTCACAGCGGTTTCCGGCGACGGCTACGTGACCGTGGACGTCACGCTCGATGCCAGGCTCGAACGCCTGCGTCCTCAACTGTCGCTGGAAGTCCTGCGCGAGCTGGAGGAGTCGCGCTCTGTGGCAGGGCGGGCCTCAGGCTCATGAGTCGCTCCTGGGAGGATCTGAACGCCCGCGTCGGCGGTCTGTCGAGCCGTCTGTTGAAACGGCCTCAGCTGGAGATGCTGGGCCAGGCCGGAGACCTGGCCGGCCTGGCCATCGGGCTGGAGAACACCGGGCTCCTGCCGCCCGGCTTTGCGGAACGGTCTTCTCCTGCCGCGCTGGACCTGGCGATCAGGCGGGTGTTCGCCGACCGATTGCGGTTGCTGGTGCTATGGTCGCGGGAGCGTGCGCACAGCCTTGCAGTGATCTTCGGGGACGAGGATCGGCGCAGCCTACGGGCCATCCTGCGCGGCGCGATCCAAGGGGCTCCGTCGGAGGCGCGCTTGGCCGGCCTCATGCCCACGCCCAGCTTACCCGAGAAGGCGCTGGAAGAACTGGCCCGCCAACCCACGGCGGCGGAAGTGGTGACGCTGCTGCGTGTGTGGGGCAACCCCTATGGCCCCCCGCTGCGCAGCGCGGCGCAGGCAGCTCAACCCGACCTTTTCAAGTTGGAACTGCTCCTGAGCCAGGTATTTGCGGCCAGGGCAGTCGCCGCGGGACGCGGGGGAGGGAGGGCACTGAATGACTATGTGGCGCAGGTGATAGATCTGGAGAACGCCTTCGCCGCTCTGGTCCTCGCGGAGCAAGGCCAGGACGTGCGGCCGGCCGAAGGCTATGTTCACGGCGGGCAGAGGCTGAGCCTCCGCGCCTTCTGCACGGCCGCCTCCGCCGGAGAGCTCCGGGAGGCCGGCTCCGTTCTTGCATTCACATTCGCGGGCACGCCGTTCGCGGAGGCCTTCCGCGCCTTGGCCGCCGAACGCGCGGGTCTGGAGGAAGAGGTGTTGGCGCTGCAGATCCAACATGCTGAGCGGGCCGCCCGCCGCGATCCGCTGGGAATCGCCCCTGTCGTGGCGTACTCCTTGCGCCTCCGTGGGGAGTCGCTCGACCTGCGGCGCATCATCTGGGGTGTGGCATTGGGAGCGCCGAGCGGGCAGTTGACTTCAGACCTGATCGCTGCGTTGTAGAAGGTGTGCTGTGGGCTATGGCGTCCGAGTGGTCTGCCGACCTGAGGTTGCGGCGGGTTTCGCGCTCGCAGGTCTATCCACTGTCGAGGCGGGTACCCCCGAAGACGGCGCCGGTCGGACACTGGCGCTCGTCTCGCAACCGGAGATCGGAGTGATACTGGTGGAGGACAGGTTCTACGAGGCGCTGACGGACGACGTCCAGAAGGAGGTCGGCCGCCGCATCCTGCCCATGGTCGTGCCATTCTCGGGGCCGGTGTGGGGGGAGAAGGCGGAGAGCGCCGAGTCTCACATCGTCGAGATACTCCGCCAAGCGATCGGCTACCGGGTGAGGCTGAGATAGATGGCTGAGATCGTGCGTATCAACGGGGCCTTGGTGGAGGCTCGGCCCATGGCCGGGGCCGCGCTCTACGAGGTGGCCCGCGTCGGTGGGAAAGGCATACTGGGCGAGGTCATACGGCTCCATGGCGACACCGGCCATATCCTGGTCTACGAAGACACCATCGGACTGCGCGTGGGTGAGCCGGTGGAGTTGACCGGCCGCACCCTCACCGTGCAGCTTGGCCCCGGCCTCCTCGGCTCTATCCTGGACGGCTTGGCCCGCCCACTCTCGCGTCTGGCTGAGGCCGAGGGCGGCGACTTCATCCAGCCCGGACAGCATGCTGTGACGCTGGACCCGATGAAGAGGTGGGAATTCGTGGCCCTGGTGGAACCGGGTGCCACAGTGGCGGGAGGGGACTTCATCGGGGTGGTGCAGGAGCGACCCACGCTCCAGCACAAGATCATGCTGCCGCACGACCAGAGCGGCGTCATCGGCGACATCGAATCGCGGGAGTGCTCCGTCGAGGAGCCGGTGGGGCACCTGGAGGACGGCACGCCGATCATGCTCTACCAGCGGTGGCCTGTTCGCGTGCCCCGGCCCTCGGCAGAGCGACTACACGCCGACCGCCCCCTCATAACCGCGCAGCGTCTGGTGGATTTCTTGTTCCCGCTGGCGGAGGGGGGCAGCATGGCCACGCCGGGCGGGTTCGGTACGGGCAAGACGGTACTGCAACAGTCCCTGGCTCGGCATGCCACCACCGACGTGGTGGTGTTCGTGGGCTGTGGCGAGCGCGGCAACGAGATGGCCGACGTGTTGCACGAGTTTCCCGAACTGATAGACCCTGTCACGGGCGACTCCATCATGGACCGTACTATTCTTGCTGTGAACACCTCCAACATGCCCATGGCCGCTCGCGAAGCCTCGGTGTATCTGGGGATGACCCTGGGCGAGTACTACCGCGACATGGGCTACCGCGTGGCCGTCATGTGTGACAGCCTCTCTCGCTGGGCCGAGGCTCTGCGCGAGATCGGATCGCGGCTCCAGGAGATGCCCGGCGAGGAAGGCTATCCCACGTATCTCGGGAACCGTTTGGGGAAACTCTACGAACGCGCCGGGCGCGTGGTTGCGAAGGGCGATCCGGAGAGGGTGGGCGCCGTGTCGCTGATCGGGTCGTTTTCCCCCCCTGGCGGCGACTTCTCCGAGCCGGTGACCCAAGCTGCCATGCGCGTGACGGGGGGACTCTGGGCGCTCGACGCCGGCTTGGCCCACCAGCGGCAGTTCCCCGCCATCAACTGGGAGGCCAGCTACAGCCTCTATACGGAGGCCACCGCAGCTTGGTTCGTGGAGCACGTGGCTGCCGACTGGCCGGAGCTTCGTGCCGCTACACTGGAACTCCTGCAGCGGGAGACCGAGGTGCTCGAAATCGCCGGCTTGGTGGGTCCCGAGGCCCTTCAGGATCCTGACCGGCTGATCCTGGACGCGGCCCGAGTGGTGCACGAGATGGTGCTGGGCCAGAATGCGTACGACCCCAACGACGCCGCCTCGTCTCCCACCAAGACCTACCAGTTGGCCAGGCTGGCACACGCGTTGAACAAGGCGGCCTTGAAGGCCTTGGAGGTGGGTACGGCATACAAGGATCTCGACTTGAAGCCGGCCACCACCGCAATGGCCTCAGCCCGCTCAACGGGCGACACGGCCATGGTGACCGTGGGGCGGGAGTTGTTGGGCCGGGCCTTCACGGGCGTGGGCGTGGCCATCGACGGATACCCGAATCCCATCGGTGAGGAGATCCGCCCTATCTGGGGTGCTCCCATCAACCCGTACAGCCGCGCGAAGCCGATCGACTACATCGAGACCGGCATATCCGCCATCGACGGAATGAACACCCTGGTGCGCGGACAGAAGCTGCCGGTGTTCTCCGGCCCGGGGCTTCCCGGCTTGGAACTGGCCGCTCAGATTGTGGAGAACGCGCGTGCGCCCGAGGGCGAGGCGTTCGCCGTGATCTTCTGCGCTATGGGCATCACCGCGCGAGAGACGCACAGTTTTCTTGAACGGTTCGAGAGGAGCGGCGCGCTCGAGAGGATCATTCTCTATATCAATGAGGCGCGCGACCCCACCATCGAGCGTCTATTGGCGCCGCGCTTCGCCCTGGCCGAAGCCGAGTACCTTGCCTTCGGTCTGGGCTACGAAGTGTTGGTGGTGCTGGCCGATATGACCCACTATTGCGAAGCCCTCCGTGAGATCGGCACGGCCCGAGAAGAGATCCCCGGTCGACGCGGCTATCCCGGATACATGTACACCGACCTGGCCAACATCTACGAGCGCGTGGGGATCCTGAAAGGCCCCTCCGGCTCCGTGACTCAGATCCCCATCCTCACCATGCCAGACGACGACATAACCCACCCTATCCCAGACCTGACGGGCTATATCACGGAAGGCCAGGTGGTTCTCAGCCGCGATCTGCACCGGCGGGGGATCTTTCCTCCCATCGATGTGCTGCCGTCTCTCTCGCGCCTGATGAACGCCGGGATCGGTGCGGGCAAGACCACAGTCGATCACCGCGAAGTGGCCAACCAGCTCTACGCCGTGTATGCGCGCGGGCGGGAGGCTCGGCTGATGACCGCCATCGTGGGCGAAGCCGGCCTCAGCGAGTCGGACCGTCGGGCCTTGGCGTTCGGCGAACGATTCGAGCGGGAGTTCGTCGGTCAGGGCGGCCGGCGGCGCACCATCAAAGACACCCTCGAGGTGGGTTGGCAACTCCTGGAGACGATGCGGCGCGACGATCTGTTGCGTATCAGCGATGCCACCTGGGCGGCCCGTCAGGCCGGTCGGGCGCGGGGTGTGACCTGATGAGCGGGGCTTCCGGTTTCGCCCCCACGCGCATGAACCTGTTGCGGGCACAGAAGCGTCTGCTGCAGGTCGAGAAGGGTATCGATCTGCTGCAACGCAAGCGCGAAGCTCTGGCCGCTGAGCTCTTCGGCCTGGTCACCCCGGCGGTGGATGCACGGAGGCTCATCAACGAGCAGACGGCCCGGGCGTATCCAGTGCTGCTCCGCGCCTTGACGGTGCATGGCCAAGCGGGTCTGCGGGCGCTCTCCTGGCCTGCGCGAGACCTGGAGCTGGAGATCAAGCCCCGCACGGTGTGGGGCATCGCGGCCTCGGACATCGTGTCTACGCCGGCCCTCGGTCGTACGCTCGGAGCCCGTGGCGCGGCCCCCGGCAGCACCGGCCCGGCCGCCTCCGAGGCCGCGGCCCAGTTCGAGATCCTGGCAGCGCTGCTTCTGGACGCGGCGCCACGCGAGATGCTCGTCCGCCGTCTCGGCGAAGCCCTGGCGCGGACCTCGCGTCAGCTCAACACGTTGGACCAACGCGTGGCGCCTGGCCTGCGCGACCACATAGCGGTTGTGCAGCGTACGCTTGAGGAGCGCGAGCGTGAGGAGCGGCTGCGACTCAAACACCTGCTGAACAAGCGCAAGACGTCGACTGACCGAACGACACCCGCACCCACACTCACGCCCGCTCGGCCGGGTACAGTGGTATCTCGAAGCCGCTGACCGGTCCCACCTCGACCCGCCCGCGCGTCACCCCAGGCGGACCTCCTCGTCGACCACGAGCGCCGATGCCGCGACCAACCGGAACGCCGGTTCCGGCGACAGTACGTCGTAGGCGAGGGAGCGTCGATCGAAGACCGCCCTTCCTCGGTCGACACAATCCTGCGTGGCGGGCTTTCCAAGATCCTCCTAGGCGACGTTCCGCACCGCCGGGATAAGCAGGAGAGGTGCTTCGGAGTGGCGCGCCACGTTGTGGCTCACGCTACCCAGGAAGAGTTCCTCCACGAAGCCGCGGCCTTGGCTTCCCATGACCACCAGATGCACGTCGTGTTCTTTGATGAAGCGGGTGATCTCCACGAAAGGGGATCCGTACCGGACTTGGATGTCGACCTCCAGGTCGCTCCTCGGTTGAAGAAGTTCTTTCATCGCCTCTAGACGTGCGCGGTCGGTTTCGTTGAACTCCTGCAGGCGACTCGAAAGATAGGGGTCGATGCGAGCCTTGTCTTGAACATGGAAAAGCGTGACCCGCCTGGCGCCGCCTGCGGCGAGCGCCCGCACATGCGCGAACGCCTGGTCCGCGTTCTCGGAAAAGTCGGTGGGGAAGAGAACATGCGTCGTGAGGTCGCAGCGGACAGGCTGAACGCATTCGACGCCATCAACCGTCTTGACCTCGATTCGGACCACCAGCACGGGCCTGCGGGCATGGTGGATAACGTCCTCGGCAACGCCGCCGAGGAACACTTCGCTCGTCAGCGAATGACCTCGAGAGCCAACCACGATAAGGGAGTAGTCCTCCTCGGAAGCAATCCGATTGATCTCGCGGCGGGCAAAGCCCGGGACCACTCGGGCCTCGACCTCGAACCCCTGCTTTTCCAGAGTCTCTTTCTGTTGCGTGAGGATGCCTTCCGAAAAGGCCGTGGTGTAGGAGAGTGCGACGAAGCCAACCTCCTGCAACGTGAGGCATTGCAGGAGGAGGCAGTGTTCGGCGCCGTACGCTTTGAGCCCCCCGAGGCAGTTCACCACGGCGAACGACGCGGGGGAGAGGTCCGTGGCGACGATAAAGCGACTGAACATATCGGTATCCTTTCGCGGCACCTTTTGCGGCTACGCCCCTGCAGTCGTCTCGAATGCCTTACTATGCCTCGTCATGGTCCTCCGATGCTCCCTTCTTCTGTATGACCAGGTGCGGATCCACCACCGTGGGGCACCCCAGGCCTTCTGCGCCCGTGCTCGAACCCAGGGTGGCGTAGGCGGGTTCTCCCCCCCAGTACCTGCGCTGAAAATGGAGGGCCACGTTGACTAGGGCGATCAAGACCGGCACTTCAACCAGCGGACCGATGACGGCGGCGAAAGCCTGACCGGAATTCAGCCCGAAGACGGCAATGGCTACAGCGATGGCGAGCTCGAAATTGTTGGAGGCGGCAGTGAAGGAGAGGGTAGCGGTCTTGGAGTAGTCGGCTCCCACGCGCCGGCCCACATAGAAGCTTACGAAGAACATGATCACGAAGTAGAAGAGCAGCGGGATGGCGATGCGCACGACGTCCAGGGGCAGCTCCACGATGATCTCGCCCTTAAGCGAGAACATCACCACGATGGTGAAGAGCAGAGCGATCAGAGTGAGGGGGCTGATGCGGGGGATGAACTGGTGCTCGTACCACTGCTTGCCCTTCAGGCGGATGAGCGAGAAGCGGGTGATGATGCCGGCCAGGAAGGGGATGCCCAGGTAGATGAACACGCTCTTGGCGATCTGGGCCATGGTGACGTCGACCGCGACGGTCTCGAGACCAAGCCACTTCGGCAGGACGGTGAGGAAGATGTATGCGTAGACCGAGTAGAAGAGCACCTGGAAGACCGAGTTGAAGGCCACTAGACCGGCGGCGTACTCGGTGTCCCCTCTGGCCAGCTCGTTCCAGACGATCACCATGGCGATACAGCGGGCCAGACCGATCATGATCAGACCCTGCATGTACTCCGGCATGTCTGACAGGAAGATGACCGCCAGGGCGAACATCAGGATGGGGCCGATCACCCAGTTCTGCAGCAGGGAGAGTCCCAGGATGCGGTAGTTGCGGAAGACTCCCCCCCAGTTCCTCGTACTTCACCTTGGCAAGCGGCGGATACATCATGACGATGAGGCCGATAGCGATAGGGATGTAGGTGGTACCCCAGCTCGCCTCTTCAATCACGTCGGCCACTCCCGGCCGGAGGTAGCCGATGCCCACGCCGATAGCCATGGCCAGGAAGATCCAGAGAGTCAGGAGGCGGTCCAGGAACGAGAGGCGGTGCATGGGATTCCCCCTAGGGAGCGGCCTGCCGGGGTACAACGACCATTCGATCAGCCAATGCGGCGTTCTGCTTCTTGGATCGGCGCGCGTATGGAATCAGAAGGAACACTCGTCACCACTCCGTGACCAACGCGTCGACGAGGACCTTCAGACGTGCGATGGCGGCCGGCTCCAGGCAGTAGCAGACCCGGGGGCCATCCACCTCGCCTCGGATGATCCCGGCTTCCTTCAGTATTTTGAGATGCTGCGACACCGTAGACTGTGCGAGCGGCACCTTGCGCGCGATCTCGCCGCCCAAGCAGGCGGTGCTACGCAGCAGTATCCGCAGTATCTGCACCCGTGCCGGGTGTCCGAGAGCCTTGGCCAGCAGAGCCAGTTCCGCGTCCGCCTCGGGACCGACGACCGGCGCTGCGTCGGATAGGGGTCGCGGCGGCGGGCACAGGTCGTTTGCCTCGAAACCACTCATCGTGTTTCGACGATACACGAAATATTCGTCGAGGTCAAGCATGCTCGAGGTCAAGGGTGCGTATGGCCGTCATGGTCGCGGTTGATCGGCCTCCGACTACTTTGACAAATGTCTAATGATGTCGGAAGATGGATGTAGCACAGGTCCACGCGGGCAGGAGGAGGATGATGAACATCAAGATACTGGGCACCGGGTGTGCCAACTGCAAGAAGCTCTACGCCGTTGTTGAAGAGGCGCTGGTGCAGACCGGGATCCAGGCCGAGCTCGCCAAAGTCGAGGACGTGCAGATCATCATGCGATACGGGGTGATGAGCACGCCGGCCCTGGTAATCGATGAGATGGTTGTGTCCGCGGGAAAAGTTCCTCGTGTGGCCGAGGTCTCAAGCTGGGTCGCCACCGCCGCCATGAAGGAAGCGGCGGCGATCTAGATGAGCGCAGTCAAGAGAGGCTGCTGTGCGGGCCCGGCGCAGGCGTCGAACATCGTGCCGACCGCATCGATGCCGGCGGGGGTGGGGCCGGCCGAGCGTGACTGGTCGCTCTACCGCCGGCCGGCGGCTCTCGCCGCTTCCCTGGTGGCGTGGTTCGTGAGCTATCACTATCTGCCCGTGTTCGCCGCGTGGTTCACCTATGACCTCTTGGGGCTCGACCCGGCCAGCCGCCTGGGTTCCTCGGTGGCGTTCTTCGTGTACGATGCTCCGAAGGTGCTCATGCTTCTGGTGCTGGTCGTGTACGTGGTGGGGATCATCCGGACGTTCTTCAGTCCCGCCACTACCCGTCGCATGCTTGCGGGGAGACGCGAATCGGTCGGCAATGTCATGGCCGCAAGCCTGGGCATCGTCACCCCGTTCTGCTCCTGTTCGGCGGTGCCTCTCTTTATTGGTTTCGTCACCGCCGGGGTGCCCTTGGGGGTGACCTTCTCCTTCCTCATCGCGGCCCCTATGGTGAACGAGGTCGCCCTGGTTCTTCTCTATGGTCTCTTCGGGTGGGAAGTGGCACTTCTGTACGTGTCCATGGGACTCCTCATCGCCGTCGTGGCCGGCTGGGTGATCGGTCGCCTGAAGGTGGAGCGTCTGGTCGAGCCCTGGGTGTATGAGACCATGGCCGGCGAGGTCGCCGAGGAGCGCCCCCTGTTCACCGAGCGTCTGCGCACCGGGCTCGACGCTGTACGGGAGATCGTGGGCAAAGTGTGGCCGTATGTCCTCGCCGGGATCGCCGTGGGGGCCGTCATCCACGGGTACGTCCCCGAGGACTTCATGGCGTCGATCATGGGCCGCGGCGCCTGGTGGTCGGTGCCGCTGGCGGTGCTTGCCGGGGTGCCCATGTATTCAAACGCCGCCGGCATCATCCCCATCGTGCAGGCATTGCTTGAGAAGGGGGCGGCGCTGGGGACGGTGCTCGCCTTCATGATGGCGGTGATCGCTCTGTCCTTCCCCGAGATGGTGATACTCCGGCGGGTGCTCACCCCGAAGCTCATCGCGGTCTTCGTAGGTGTGGTTGCGAGCGGCATCTTGATCGTGGGGTATGTGTTCAACCTAGTGGTGTGATCCCAGCCAACGCCTGATCGCCTGATCGATCAACGGACTCAAGACCGGCCCCTCCAGCCGGGGCTCGGACGACTTGGCGTCAAGCTGAGCCCGATGCGGCCGGCGGGGGGCGCCTCTGTCCTTGTATCGGCTGCGCGGGCGAGTGCCACTGCTCCTCATGGGGCCGGCTGCGGGTCCGCTGCATGCTGCGTGCCCTGGGGGCACCAGTGCGGTAGAGTGGCGACGGTTGCGGAAATAGGTAGAGCGAGGAGGGCATCATGAGCGGTGCCGGGCACGAACCGGAACACTCCATCTGTCCCGGATGCGGACGGGCCGCGCGATCGGTGAACGTGAAAACGGTGAAGCATCTACTCTCATATCCTCTCTCCCGCGTCGTCGCCGGTGAGGGGTTCTCATTTTGCGCCGATCACGAGTGCGACATCTACTACTTTCGGCCCGGCAGGGCTGACTTGCTCGCATCGGCGAATACTGAGCCCGAGGTGTATAGGGCGGCGGACATCAAGGAGCGCGCTCGGCCCTTCGCTCGGGGTGACGAGCGGCTTGTCTGTCACTGCTTCGGCTACACAGTGGGCGACATACAGAATGACGCTCGGAGCGGGCGCAACGCCATTCCGGCCGCGATCGGGGCGGAGGTGCGGGCCGGGATGTGTGCCTGCGAGGTCCTTAACCCGGGCGGCGGCTGATGCACGGCCGAGGTCCGCAGGGTCGCTGCGGAGCGTTGAGGTGATCCAGGACCAAGGTGACTGCCTGCGTCCTGTCCGCCGGGTGATAGACGGGTGGGGATTCGAGGCCCACCTGCTCGGCTGGGGACCGGCCCTCGTGCTCGCAGGGATAGCGGCTCGGTTCATCATGAACGGAGCCGGAGCCGGCAGCGCGGCCCAGGCGACGCGACCTATGGTCGCTACAACGGCGGCCGCAAACGAAGGGAGTCAAACGTGATCATCGCGGTACCGTATGTTGACGGAGAGGTGAATGGGCACTTTGGGCGCACGGAGGCATTCCTGATCGCCGAGGTGGGGGACGGCAGGGTGATCTCCCAAACCGTGCGTCCGGTCGAAGGCCTGCAGCATGACCACGGCGGTCTCGCGGGCTTCCTGAAGGCGCAAGGCACCGAGGTCATCCTGGCGGGTGGCATGGGAGCGCCGATGCAGGATGCGCTCAAGGCGGCAGGCTTCAGTCTGTACTGTGGCGTGAGCGGTCCCGTCGACGATGCGCTTGCGGCCTTTCTGAGCGGAGCCATCGAGCAGTCGGAGGGCACGTGCGGGCATCACCATGGTGATGTGCCTCATGACTGAGACGCTCGCGTTCATCTCCGACATACACGGCAACGTCGCATCTTTGCGGGCGGTCCTGGCCGACATCGAAGCACGGGGCGTCGAGCGCGTGTACTGCCTGGGCGACTTGGTAGGGTACGGGCCGGACCCGGAGGGCGTCATCGGTCTCATCCGCGCCGCCGAGATCCCATGCATCATGGGTAACTACGACGATGGCGTCGGGTTCGAGCGCGGAAACTGCGGGTGCTACTACGCGGACCGCGCGGCCCGGGCCATCGGCGAGGCCTCCTACGGGTTCACGGTCGGCGCTGTCTCGCCGGGTGGTAAGGCCTGGCTCCGCTCACTTCCGCGCGAACTGCGCGTCGAGGCAGGAGGGTGCCGGTTGCACGTGGTGCACGGTAGTCCACGGGCGATCAACGAGTATCTGCTGCCCGACCGCGATCCGCGGACCTTCGAGCGTCTCGCCGCCGCGGAGGACGCCGATGTACTGGTGTTCGGCCATACCCACGCCCCCTGGCATCGACAGTACGCGGGTGTGCACTTCGTCAACGTGGGGTCGGTGGGCAGGCCCAAGGACGGGGACCCGCGCGCGGCCTACACGTTGCTCCGGTTGGAGCCTGGCCTCGTGGACGCTGAGACGGTGAGAGTGACGTACGACGCTGAAGAGACCGCGCGGGCCGCGTTCGCAGTCGGGTTGCCCGCAGAGTTGGCGGAGTCGTTCCGCACGGGCCGCGCCTAACTTCGCAGGCCGGCGCGCAGGAGTGCGTCGCGGCTGAGCATGCCCAGGTAGTGCCCGTCGCCGTCGACCACAGGGAGCCGCTTGAGCCCGTGAGTGGTCATCAGGCGGATGGCCTCTTCGAGGGAAGCATCCTCATCCGCCGTGATCGGATGCGTGGTCATCACGTCCCCGGCCGTCACGCTCTCGAGGGAGGAGCGGTCGCCGTGCCCGCGGCCAAGATGCGACCAACGTGACAGCGCGGAACCGGCCACTCCTCGTTTCTTGAGAGCACGCAGGACGTCGCGATCGGACACGATGCCCAGCAGGAGCCCCTGTTCGTCCACGACGACGGCGCGTTGAGCGCCGGCCGCATCAAGCTGATTCAGCACCAGGGTTAGTGGGGTGGTGGTGGCGACCGCAGGTGCGTCACGGGTGGCGAGAGCCCCGACGGTCTGTTCGTTGCCGTGGATCTCTACGTGCGCTGGAAAGGCCTGCCACTCGGGAGAAGTGTGGGTCACCGTCCTCAGCACGTCGACGCGCGAGAGCATTCCCACCAGGTGACCGGCGCCATCCACGACGGGGAGACGCTTGAGATCTCGGCCCACCATGCGGTCTACGGCCCGCTCGAGGGGTTCGTCGTCTCGGGCGGATACGGGGTTGGCGGTCATGACGTCGCCGGCGATGAGGGCCTCGAATGCGGCGAGTCCGGCGTCCACGGTCGGCTCTTCGAGTTCGGCCAGCAGCCCGAGGCGAAGAGGCATTCCGCCACGGGTGATCAAGTCGGTCTCGGTGATGATGCCCTGCACCGCGCCGGCTGCGTCGACCACAGGCACGCCGTTGAACTCGTCCCGCAGCAGCAGGCGCACGACCTCGGCGACGGGGGTGGCAATGGTCACCGACGCCGGCAATGCCGTCATTGCGTCGCGTACGCGCATCCCCCGGAGGAAGAGGTGTTTGGCGGTGCGATGGGCGCGGACGCGGACCGCGTCCACCAGGATCATGCCTTCGCCCACCATCGGGTCGAGGTCGGCGAGCAAGGATTCGGCCTGCGCCTCCGGCAACACGATGCGGATCTCAATCGGCAGGTTGGCCGAGAGGTCGACGATGCTGTGGGTGGCCACTTCGCCGCTCTCGTAGCATCCGGCGATGCCGCGCGTGACGTGACAACGGGCGGCGATCTTGCGCCCTCTCACCAGGTTCACCACGGCGTCGTGGAGAGGACGCCCCTTCCATCGCGCCTCCTCGCTCGTGTAGACCGTGATGATGCGGTAGTTGACGGTCAGGGCGTCGCCTTCTCCTGAGAGCGGTCACCGTGCTATGCAACCATACTACAATCACCGCGTAGCGAGCGCAGGCGAGGATACGTTTCTGCACGGAGCGCCCGCTTTCGACCGGATTGTGTACACTAAGTAATGATGGGCGATGGAGTCCGCCCCGGCTGCGGCGCGCCGCTGATGACCCCTACCAAGCTTTCACTGTCGCTCGAACAAGGCGGAAGAAGGCATGGAGGAAGGCATGAGCGCACACGCGATGTCGGTCACAGACGTCGGATTTCGACCCATCCCTCGCTCCTCATTGGAGCTCGAGCAGTTGCTCGACCACATCGAGCGGGTGAGCGTCGCATTCCACCTTGACCCTCTGCGGCCCCAGATTGCGGCCTGTCGTGGGATCCTGCGTGACCAGGGCGTCGTTCACGTGGCGGTCGTGGGGCGCTTCAAGGCGGGCAAGAGTTCTCTCTTGAACCTTATCGCCGGCCAAGAGGTGCTACCGGTCGACGTGCTGCCCGCGACGGCCGTCGTCACGACTCTGAGCTATGGGCGGGCGGAGCAGGCACAGCTGCTCTTCCTCGATGGTCGGAGCCAGGAGTTTCCGCTCGAGCGCCTCCCCGAGTTCGTCACCGAGCAGGGGAACCCGGGGAACGCGCGGCAGTTGGCTATGGTCGACGTGAAGCTCCCGAGTCTCGTCACCTACCAAGGCATCCGTTTCGTCGACACCCCCGGCTTGGGGAGCGCGTACGTCCACAACACGCGCACGGCCCGGGAGTGGTTGCCTGAAATAGGCGCGGCCCTGGTTGCGACCAGCATCGACCAACCTCTCTCCGAGGACGACCTAACCCTGCTGGACGAGCTCGAGCACTTCACGCCCGAGACGATAGTCGTGCTCACGAAGATCGACCTGGCGCAAGACGGGCAGCTCGAGCGGGTGACTGCGTTTGCGAAGGAGCAGCTGGTGCGACGGCTGGGCCGGGAGCCACGTGTCTTCCCTTTCTCGGTGCGTCCTGGCTTCGCTACGGCGCAGGAGTCGCTCCGGAGGTATCTGCGCCGGCACGTCGCGGGTCGGCACGAGGAGCGGGCGCGGGAGATCCTTGTGCACAAGCTGAGGATGTTGGCGGCCGACGCCCGGGACTATCTAGGCGTCGCGCTCGCGGCGGCAGGGGCCGGCGCAAGGGCGCGGACCGATCTCGAAGCGGTGCTGGCGCAGGAGAGGCGGGAGCTGGAGGAGCTGACGCGCGAGATACGTCTGCTTGCTGGGGACTACGCGGCGCGCGCCAACGAAGCCTCGCGGCGGGGATTCATGGTTCTTGCACCTGACCTGACGGCACACGTTGTGGCGGACTTCGACCTGCGCTCGAGCGAATGGCGTGGCAACTTGGCGAAGACGTCGGCGGCGTACAGTCGTTGGGTCGCCGAGGTCTTGGCCCGGGAAATTGGCGAGGTCTCGTCACGAGGCGAGGAACTCCTTGCCGAGGTTACGATGCATGCCGAGACCGGCATGCTTCGCGTGGTGCGTGCCTTCCAGGATCGCCTCTCGCTCAACGTCGAGCGCGCGCTCCAGGTCTCCTTCGGCGGCGCGCGATTCGAGGTGGCGCCATTGCAGTTGAGTCATCCCGATGTGCGGGTCGACCGGGCCTTCGACGTGCCACTCGACTTGATCTGGTTCCTCGTGCCCATGCCGATCTTCCGAGGCCTCATCTACCGCCGTCTGCGCGGACAACTCGCGTGGGAGGTCGAGAAGAACCTATCCCGACTGGCGGTGGACTGGGCGGACGCGGCGGCCACGACGGTGGCCGACCTCGCCGAGCAGGCGCGGTCGTTCATCGGAGACGAACTCGCCACCCTCGACGAGCTTATCGCGCACTCGGCTGACGAGCGCCCGCGGGTTGAAGAGACGCTGCGAGAGCTGCAGCTGATCGAGGTGGCATTGCGAGGCGGCGACGGTGAGTGCGAGGCTGCCCGATGACCGGGGTCTGGGCCACCGCCGCCCTGTGGCTGGGGCTGGCGCTGGTCGCGACCCTGATCTCGCGCTGGTTGCACGTCGCCACGGCCCTCTCCGAGATCGTGGTGGGCGTGGTGGCCCAGTTCATCCTCGGCGCCGCGCTGGGCGGCGCGGTCCTGGGGGCCAACGACTCCTGGGTCAAGTTCCTCGCCGGGGCTGGGGCCATAGTGCTCACCTTCCTGGCAGGGGCCGAGCTCGATCCCGGCGTGCTCAAGAGCCAGTGGAAGGCCACTGTTGTTATCGGCCTGGTTGGTTTCACAGCGCCCTTCCTCGGCTGCGCGGCCGCGGCCTATTTACTCTTGCACTGGACCGTGATGGCCAGTTGGCTCGCAGGAGTGGCCCTCTCGACGACTTCGGTGGCCGTGGTCTACTCGGTTATGCTCGAGCTGGGTCTCAACACGACCGAGTACGGCAAGGCGGTGCTCGCTGCCTGCTTCGTGAACGACCTTGTCACCGTGATCGCCCTTGGGCTTATCTTCTCCCCGTTCACGCTTCACACCCTGGTGTTCGTCCTGGTGTGCCTGGTCGCCTTCGTCGCGCTCCCCTGGCTCACCCCGCGGTTCTTCCGCCGGTATGGGGGCCGCCCATCGGAACTCGAGGCCAAGTACATCCTGCTCCTGCTCTTCGCGCTCGGTGCTCTCGCGAGCTGGGCGGACAGCGAGCCGGTCTTGCCCGCGTATCTGATCGGCATGGTGCTTGCGGGGACGGTGGGTAAGGATCACGTGCTGGTCAGGCGGCTGCGCACCCTCACCTTCGGCCTCCTCACCCCCTTCTATTTCATCCGGGCGGGCTCCTTCGTCTCTCTGGGCGCGCTTGCTGCCGCCCCACTCACGTTCCTGGTGCTGTTCGCGGCCAAGATGGTGAGCAAGAGCATCGGTGTGTATCCCGCTACCCTCGTCTTTCGCTATCCGCGCCTGGAGCGGGCCTACACGACCTTGCTCATGTCGACGGGCTTGACCTTCGGCAGCATCTCGGCCCTTTTTGGCCTCACCCACGGGGTCATCACCCAGGCCCAGTACTCGTATCTGATCGCGGCGGTCATCGGGAGCGCGGTCATCCCGACACTGATCGCGAACGCATTCTACTTACCACGTCACCTGATTCCCCGCGAAACGCAACGGGGGGACGTGCACTTGGAACCGGTTCCGCAAGGGGAGGGTCTCGGATGAAGGATCTCGTTCTCGCCTACGACTGCTCCGATTCGGCAGACAAGGCCTTCGCCTTCGGCCTCGACCTCGCCGTGCGCTACCAGGCGACGCTGCACGTCCTCTCGGTGGCCCGGCCGCCGGAGCCGCCCAGCATGGTTGAGACCCAGGAGGTGCTCGAGGAATCGGAGGCCCGTTTTCGGGAGAGCTTCCGGGGATTGGACGAACAGGCGAGGGTCCAGGGTCTCGTGCCGCTCTTCGAAGTGCGCGCCGGCCATCCCGCGGAGCAGATCGTGCGCTACGCCGAGGAAGTCGAGGCCGACGTCATCATCTTGGGCCACCGTGGGCATAGCCTCTCGTTCGTGGACCGGTGGCTGGTGGGCTCGATCTCGAAGCGGGTGCTCACCTATGCCCACTGCACGGTCATCGTAGTCCGGTAAGACGTAGGGATAAGGAAAGGAGCCCGATCTTGACGCTCATCACCGAGGTGCATGCCCGCCAGATCCTCGATTCGCGCGGCAATCCGACGCTGGAGGTCGATGTGGAGTTGGCCTCGGGGGGACACGGTCGGGCGGCGGCACCGTCAGGGGCTTCGACCGGGCGGCTGGAAGCAGTCGGATTGCGAGACGGCGGAGCGGCCTACGGGGGAAAGGGCGTGCTGGAAGCCGTTGAGCACGTCAATCGAGAGCTGGCCGACACGCTGGTGGGCCAGGACTCAACGCGGCAGCGAGAGATCGATCACGCGATGATCGCGCTCGACGGCACACCGAACAAGGCCCTCCTGGGGGCGAACGCGATCGTCGCGACCTCTTTGGCCGTCGCCAAGGCCGCCGCCGATGCCCTGGGCTTCCCCCTCTTTCAGTATCTCGGGGGTGTCGGTGCGCATATGCTGCCCGTTCCCCAGATGAACATCTTGAACGGCGGCAAGCACGCCGACAACAACGTCGATCTGCAGGAGTTCATGATCATGCCGGTGGGGGCCTCTTCCTTCGCCGAGGCTCTGCGCATGGGGGCCGAGACCTTCCACGCCCTCCGGAGCGTCCTCGCGGGTCGAGGACTGAACACGGCGGTCGGTGACGAAGGCGGCTTCGCGCCGAACCTCTCGAGCAACGAGGAGGCCATCCAGGTCATCATCCAGGCCATCGACAAGGCAGGGTTCACGCCCGGTCGGGACATCGCTCTAGCAGGCTGCTGAAAACGTCTCACTCAGACGCGAGCCGGTAGATGAGAGGAACGAATACCGACTGGGGCGCGAGCCGACACCCGGGATCGGAACCCCGCGGGGCTTTCGGAGGGTCCACGGGGTCCCCACGTCTCCCCTCGCTCTCACGCGGGGCACAGCTCCGCCTCCA
>Ga0172370_10003687_pt1 | contig 21053 bp, 16 predicted proteins | sample LakKiv5m_FD_114538 | JGI IMG/M metagenome (GOLD analysis project Ga0172370, IMG submission 114538) | Freshwater microbial communities from Kabuno Bay, South-Kivu, Congo - kab_022012_11.5m | ecosystem: Environmental > Aquatic > Freshwater > Lake | place: Democratic Republic of the Congo...
AAATCGGACAGTCTGGTGTCCTAGTCCCCCGTCGATTTCTTTGAAATCGCGATCGACCCCTCCTCGGTCGGTGACGTTCGTCATCCGGCCTCCGGCCTTGCGAATTGCCGACTGGCATTATCACTTTAGACGATGAGACCATGGTCACGCATCACTTTAGCAAATAACAGGGGTTGTGTCTAGTGGCGGATAGTTATTTATCTTCCAATTTTTCTATAATAGAAACAAGTTTTTTAGGTGTAATTTCAGCCTTTATCAGATATGCATCGGCGTGTTTTTGCATAGCTATGCGTGATTCGTCGTCTTGTTGGAAGTTTGTTAAAACGACCACGTATGTTTTTGGAATCAGGTCTTCTTTGCCGCCGCGCAAAGCATCTAAAATATCGGTACCACGTCGTTCTGGCAACATAATATCAAGTAATATAACGTCATATGTTTTGTTGCGAGCAGCGATCAGTCCGTCATTGCCGTCAACCACCCAATCCACGTCATACCCAGCTTTTTTAAAACTACGAACATACATCTCGCCAATAAATCGATCATCTTCGATACATAGAATTGTTTTAATTGACATGGCGGCTAACTCCTATACATAGAGTGGTTTTTTATCCACCCATTTCCTTCGCTAATAAGGCCTTCGTTACTATTATCCCCCGTCTTCAGCTTATCCGCAACAGTAGCATAAATTGGTAGTGATATTGTAAAAATTGAACCCCTACCATCTTCACTGCGGACACTAATTGTACCGCCGTGTGATTCAACTATCGCTTTACTAATATATAATCCAATTCCCGTGCCTGCAACCGTTTCGCGAGATCGGTGGGATCGATAAAATTTTTGGAATAATTGACTAACCACACTTTGCGGCATTCCTATACCGTTGTCTGTAACGGATATATCCACAAAATCGCCATTGGCTTTGGCCGAAACGCTAACACTTCCGCCTTCGTTACTATATTTAATAGCGTTATCTATAAGGTTACCTAAAACTTCGCCAATACTGGCGCGATCCGCGGCAATGGATGGCAAATCTGGCGGAAAATCCACCGTCAACAGACGGTTTTGCGCACCAGCTCGTAATTTCATGTCGTCACTAATAGTGTCATAAATTTCATCGATCTTGTCTTCGACTAAGTTAATTTTCAAGTGGCGTCGGTCGTAGCGCGATGTATTAAGGATATTGTCGATATATCCGGACAAACGGTTTGATGAAACGACTAGTCGGTGAAACAGTTCGGGTTGGTCGTCTTTTAAAACACCAGTTAATTCGTCTTCCAGGACGTCCAAATAACCCCGAATAACAGTAATTGGTCCGCGTAGTTCATGGGCTGCAAATGCAATAAAGTCCAAGTTTTCCTCGTCAACAATATATGAACTGGTTCGGTCGACCAGGTTTAAGACGGTTTCAACTGTCGAACCTTTTTCATATGATGCGATAACATCAAAAAAACGACGACCCTCTTCGTTTGGCAATCTGTCGGGAATTCTGATCCAAACTTTTTCATTATGGACTGAGTTTTCCTCGCATGTGTCCAGCCAGGCTTCTAGGGTGTTGTTGCCGTTGAAAATCAAATCTATTATTTTTTCACCATTATTACTAACGTGTACTGGGGCTGATTTGTTGTTATAGATCACTTTGCGTTTATCATCGAGAGCTATTAGGCCGCAGGCTGTCATATCTAAGGCGTCCGTAACAGTTGATTGTTGCGGTGTAGTGTTTTCGGTACCTTTCGGAGTTTCCTGACTTTTTTTAGACGACAGTTCATATATTGTCTGCAGGGCGTCGCGAAATCCGGTCCTATCGTTTTTTGCCGTGTTTGGGTTTGGTAATTTCAGGTCTGACTTCTCGCCCGAAAGATTTACAATTACAGCCATCAAATCCCTGGTTGGTTTTGTCGCGGACAAGATAACTAGTATATTTGAAGTCAAACTAACTACAAGAAGTCCCCCAATAATCCCCCACAGCGCCAAAGAGTTTATCGATAAGGCAGATGTCAAGATCAAAGCGGACCCAATAATTGCCGAGATAAAAATTTGTATCAAAATCACGAAAATTAGGTTGTTTTTTATAAACCTTGGCCAAAATTGATTAGCCAGACCAGAGGGTTTTTTTATTTCCACGAGACGTCACCTTCACCGTTTGGAACGGCCGCGATCCAGGTTTGGCCACGAACAAGGGGGATATCCAGTCCAGCACTATCAGTAAAAGTGATTTGACTTGGTTTGTCGATCTTGTGCCAAGTAGCATTCACGGCAATTCCGTTTTGAAAAATTACCGCTTCGCCGCTACCGATAGTGGTAATCTGTTCCCTGTAACCATCTTCAAGTGTCGTTGTTTCATTAATGCGCAAAGCAATTACTACGCTCGGTGTAATTTGACCGGATTCTTGGTCTAGGTGTGGGTCACCACCCTGAGAACGTGCATAGGTGTTGGTTTTTGCATCGTAGGCATAGGTGCTGTTATACAAGGCACTACTAATTGTGATACTGATATTTGTAGCAGTTGGTTTTTTGCTTGGTTTACCGTTAACGCGACTAAATCCTGTGAATACCGAAGTATTGTAACCCTTTATCGCGTTCAGTGCGTCTAGTCGTTCAAAGCTTGTATAGACGTTATGTGGCGCATAGCGATCTGTTGAACGCCAATAGCTACCAGAATTAAAGAACTGATCAATATCTCGATAACTACCGTTTCGCACCTCATCTAGGGCAGCCTGGCTGCCGCCAACATGTCCGATACTAGCATTAAAAGCCGCGGCCCATTCGGCGTCATACAGTCGCAGGCTACGCACCGGCCCAATTAATTGAGGTTTTTCCTGTTGGTAAAGTACTAAAAATCTGGTGATACCACCTTCAGCGATGGCCTCAAATACCACTCCGCTATCCTTTAGACCAGATTGCGGACGAGCGTCTGGACTATTTTCGATCATAATACCGGTAACTGGTTTTTCTGTTGCAGACTTGTTGCTGTTAACAATTTCCGATCCAGTCAGTGGTGAATAATACTTTGTCTTTGGTTTTGGCTTTTCGATTTTTTTTACCGTTGACACCTTTTGAATGGCTGGTTTGTTCAAGATAATAAACGTGGTTGCCCCAGCTGCCAGAACAACTATAATTCCGCCAACTATCAGGGCGACTTTCCGATGTTTTTGGAACCACAATCTGAAGTTAATCCACATTTGATTTGTTTTTATAGACTTCATAGCTTAAGCGTTATTATAACAGAATTTGGTAGTTGGTGGGTAGTATATGCCGAAGACCTTGAGCGAAATCGATGGGGCTATGGTTTTATTGTTGCGCTGCGGCATTGATCGCTGTCTGCAAGCGCGAATTTACGATGTCTGAACCTAGTGTTGCCAGAGTTTCATTTAGGGCAGGACTGAATGGTGCCCATGAAACAGCCAGACGAATAATACTAAATAAGATTCCAGGCTTTTGACCGGTTTTTTCAAGAAGCGAATTCAATGTTTGCTGTATGGATTCAGCATCATATTTACTGTCTGATAACGCGGTCTGGGCACTTTCAAGTAACGTCACTACTTCGTCATGTGAAAGTTTACTCAGTTGTTTATCGTTTGTTACCATGTCCCAATTAAGGGTTGGTTCGACAAAGAAATACGACGTTAATGATGGCAAATCGGCCAATGTTTTAAGGCGATCTTGGGCAAGTTTTAGAATCTGTTTTAGAGTTATTTCATTCGCGTGGTTTGCTGATTCTGGCCAAAAATCTTTGGCGCGTTGGTAGAGATCGTCAGGTTGTAGTCTGCGAATCCACTGGCCATTCAGCCACAATAATCGTTTTTCGTCGAATCTGGCTGGACTTTTTTGAACTCGATCTAGGGAAAATTTTTCAACTAATTCATCCACCGAAAAGACTTCTTGTTCACTGCCATCGTTCCACCCAAGCGTTACCAAAAAATTTACCATCGCTTCGGAGATATAACCTTCTTTTTTATAATCTAATACATCTTTGGCGCCATCACGTTTGCCGAGTTTTTTCTGGCCATCAATAGACAACACGTACGGCAGGGTCGCAAGTATTGGGCGTTCAATGTTCAAAGCTTCATATAAATTCAGATATTTTGGTGTAGAACTGATAAATTCTTGGCTGCGAAGGACGTGTGTTATCCCCATTATCATATCGTCGATAATGTGACAAAAGTTATAAGTTGGATATCCGTCAGACTTTATCAATATAAAATCGTCAACCGCTTCGGGTCCGGCCGATAGTTCGCCCATAACTATATCTTTCCAGGTATATGCCTTGGGTTCAGATTTAAAACGCAACGGTTGTTTGCCGTACCAATCAGCCTGCTTTCCGTCTAGCGAATCCGGGCGATGGTCGCGATAAAGGAACGGCTTTTTATTAGCCTTACAAACTTCGCGGAACTCTTCAAGTTGTTCTTTGGAGTATGGATCGACATAAGCGCGATCATTTGCAATCAATTTATTCGCCCACTCTTTATATATATCTAGACGTTCAGACTGAAGGTATGGCGCGTTTGGTCCACCGATATTAATCCCTTCTTGCCAATTAATACCAAGCCATTGAAGACTCTTTTTGATTTGTTCGATACTACCTGCTACTTCACGAACCTTATCAGTGTCTTCAATTCGTAAAATAAATACGCCACTATTCTTTTGTGCAATCAACCAAGCAAACAAGGCCGTGCGTACACCACCAACGTGCATAGATCCAGTTGGACTTGGGGCAAAACGAGTACGGATAGTTGGGGTTAGGGGTTTGGGAAATGGGTATTGGGATGAGTTCATAGTTATTTAATTATAACAGATTAAACTATTCCCATTTCCCATTTCCTAACCCCCTACAAACTAGTTGCGATATGTCGTATTTGTTCACTGGATAATTTTGCATCGCCAGTGATTGTGTAAAGGATTCCACCGTTAACCCAGGCGGCATTGCTGTTGTTGTAGGTATATATCGTTAACCCACCTTCTTTAGTTTCAACAGATTCGTTGTTTGATTCTTTATCAACCTGTATTTTTACTGCGCTTGAGTCCCAGGTACTTTTTGACTGTTGTATAATGAACTTACTGTTACCGGTATTAGCGTGGAAATTAATCGTTACTTCATGATTAGTATAAACAACTGGACCGCTTATGCTGTATCCGTCCGGGCAATATTCTGGATATGTTGCGTTGATACCGGCTTGTGCGCTGGCTATTCGAACTGAAATACTGGGCATATTTAGGTAAATTAAATAACCAATAGCTAGTAATAAAATTATGCTAATACTAAATATATTTATAAATTTGAAATTACGTCGTAAAAACCCCTTCTTTTTTTCTGGTAATGCAGCAGGTTTACTTAGTGCTTCGGCGATACTATCATGTTTGATCTGTTTGGAAGATTTTTGAATCGTAGCTCGTGGTGCTGCTTTTGCCGCAGCTTGACGAGTCCGTTCAGCTTTAAGTGCAATTGGGTGTTTTATTGGTTGTATATCCATACGTGTATTAATGGGTTTAACCTTTTGAGGTATTAAAGTGGTGCGTGGAGCAAAATGTGAAATATTTTTGCTGACATCGCCCGGTTTACCGGTGGTAATTTTACGTCTAGACGGTTTTATGTCACTTACCATTATGTTTTCATTTCTGAGGTTTAAGCCTCTTGTTCGCTGAGTTACAGAGTCAATAGCTCTGACGTTATTGACGGTTTTTGGTTTAGTCGCCGATTTTCTTACCGGTAAACCTGTAGTGCTGTCATACTCATAACCATTTATAGTAACAGTCTTATTACCACTCATTTTTTCTCACAGCCTCTTTCGATACCTAGTGTATGCCTTTTTTCAACATAAGCAACATTAATATTCTAGGATTATTTTGTTAAATTTACAAGTTATGGATAAATAATGTATACAACTTGTTATAATATGTTTAGAATCATGGACATTAAACAAATTAGACGAAAAACGTTAATCAAACAAATATCAGTATACTCTATTATGACCTCGGCTGTTATTTTAATCGTTTCTTTGATTACGCTGTTCACGTTGGGCTTTAGATTTGATGCCAATGATGGCGATATTGAACAATATGCGTTGTTACAATTCAGCTCTACCCCTTCGGGTGCGTCAGTTTCAGTCAATGGATCAACGCTAGATTCCCATACTCCGAATAAAACCTCAGTGCCTGCTGGAAAATACCAGGTTTCAATATGGCGAGACGGATACGAAACTTGGCAAAAGTCAGCCACTGTTAAGTCGGGTACACTGACATGGCTAAACTACGCTCTACTGGTGCCTAAAAAACTAACCGTCGAATCCGTTGCAAGGTACGAGTCAGTTTATTCGTCGCGAGCATCTTACAAGGGTAACTATATATTTATTCAAAAACTGCTTAACGCACCAGTGTTTGATTTGGTTGATATTAGTTCCGACAAAATTAAAACTACCTATATTACACTTCCCCTAGACCTATACAGCGAACCAACTACTGCAGGTGTAACGCATACGTTTAGTATTGAAAAGTGGGATGATAGCGAACGTTATATTCTTGTTCGTCATGCTTACGCCAACAAAAACGAATGGCTGGAGGTCGATACGCAAAACGTTAATCTGTCCAAGAACATCACTCGATTGTTTGATTTGTCGATTAAAGACATACTTTTTTCGGGAAATAGTGGTAATACACTTTACGCGCTAGAATCTAACGATGTGCGTAGGCTCGATCTAGTGGCCGGGACGATATCTAAACCACTAATAAGTAATGTGACCAATTTCAATATATATAACGAGTCTAAGGTGCTGACATATACCGGTAGTGGACAGCTGGGAAAAGATGAACAGGTCTTGGGGTTGTACAGAGAGGGCGACGACCAACCGTCAATTATTAGGACCGTTAGCGGCGTTCATGGAACAAATCTGCATATTGCGACAACTCATTACTTTAATGAAGACTATGTAGCAGTTTCAAATGGTAAAAAGGTCGATGTTTTGAGTGGGAGTTATCCCAATAATAAAAGTGACAGTATTGGCAGCATGAAAGTATTCGCAACGTTTAATGTAGAAGACGAGATTAGTAAACTTACCTTTAGTCCTAGTGGTGAGTTTTTATTTATTCAGTCTAATGCGAACTTTTCGAGTTATGATTTAGAGTACAGAAAACTAGCAATCTCGACACTAGAAGGAAGCGGTTCTGTGTTTCGGTTAAACTGGCTGGATGACAACTATATCTGGTCCGACCGAGATGATAAACTAACCATTCGTGAGTTTGATGGAGTAAATATCCATAAGATTAATTCAATTGCCACTGGTCAAGTCGCAACATTGACAGATAACGGACGATATCTATACAGTATTTCAAAAACCACCAAGGGTTATCAGTTGCAGAGGGTTCGCATGATCCTTCCTTAAGTTTACTTAGCCCCAAACAATCTTTCCAAAAATGTAGGGGTGTTGCCGGGGATTGATTTAATAGTTTCTTTATTGTCGGTAGTCACTTTGGTTGAAGTACTTGTGTCTGGGCTGATCTGTTCGGCGATGACTAGCAGCCGGTTGATTGACGTTCCAACAGGTGTACAGGTTAAAAGTGTCAAGATAGGTTTGGTAGTTGGATAGACTAATTTACTAACATCGTTTGGTCCAACAACTTCTTTTTTAATTACACTGTATGTGTAGCGTACCGACAAATAATTCGCATAAATAGTGTCTCCGACGTTTAGTTTTTCAAGTTGTGCGAATATAAACTTATAATCACCGATGTCGAGCAAGTCATTGCTGCTGTGCCCAGCGATAACGGTGTTGCCTATTTGGCCGGGGTGGCTACTGGCGCCAGGTATAGCAAACTGTGCAACTCCTTGGCTCATTGCTGACATCTGTGAATCATAATCATTACCGATGTCGTATATTACAGGTACGTCAACGTTTATTTTTGGAATAATCAATCGCGGTTCGGGTCCAACCTTTATTTCAGCGTTTGGGTCAACAACTATGTTTTGGGGGTCTATGTTTCCTGGGCTAACATATGCCAAAACGTTTGAAACGATCAATCTGTTGTATTGTAAGAATGCAAATAATAAAACTACGATAAGCCCGGAGATTATTGGAATAAAGTGGCGGCTTTTTCTGATTTTTGCAGCCGACTGTTGGACTTTCCTGATTAGATCTTGGCGCATATCAATCAACGCCTCGTCGGTAGAGATTGTACGTGAACTGGCTGCGGGGTTTTGACTTTCCAGTGTCCGCTTTGTTTTTTCCAGATGATGGGTGTAATAACCTTCGTAGTATTTTTGGTAATACGTTTGCCAGGCCGTGTGGTAGTTTTTCCAGTCGTTGGTTTGAGTGTTTGGCTTTTCGGAATGCGTTCGGTGGTACGGATTAACAATCTCTAATGGTGCTGGTTTTTCTGACTGCGAAGGCTTGGTGACGTCTGGCGTATTTTGATTGGTGTACAAACTGTCGATTTTTAATCGAATGACTTGAATTGCAGCGTCCCGGGGAAGTTGTTGGGTTTGTTTTTCGGGCTTAATATTTACGGGCCACTGTTGCGACAGCGACATCTCACCTTGGCTGTTACTTGATTCTTCTGGCTTCATTGATAGTCCTCGCAACGCAAATCATTACGATCTGAAACGTTCTCTATGGTTAAAATCTGTCTTTTTGTATTCGATTTATCCATGGATATGCCTCATCCAAATAAGACAAGATTTATAACTCATAGATAACGGTCTCAAATCCTAACAATTTACATTGTGAGGACTACGGTACTATTGTACAATACTTAAGTGGTATATGGTATTTGGTAGATAGTATATGGTTCTTTTTAGTTTTGTGCCGCGATGGTGGAATGGTAGACACGCTAGACTCAAAATCTAGTGTCCTTAACGGACGTGCCGGTTCAAATCCGGCTCGCGGTACCAATTTAGTGATACATAGAAATTATAATCTTTTTCATTATATATCTTACTTTGGTACAATCATGGAATGAGTGAACAATTACCCAACCCTGGAGAAACCATACCATTTAGGGGGATAATTGGTGAGATTGTTCATACCAAACAAAGTAACGGTCGGGTTTTTGAGAAATACCGTAGACCGCCAGGAACACGTCTGATCATTGTTTCACCTGATAATAAAATACTAGTAACAAAAGAGCACCGTCATGAAACAGGTGGAATAGATTTACGACTGCCAGGTGGAAAAGTTCGGGATACACTTGATTCTTATCATGAACTTCTGACAAGCGGTCAAGACATGATCGAAGCCGCAAGCGAAGCAGCTACAGCCGAGGCCCTACAAGAAACCGGGCTTATCATTCACAATCCAGAGTTTGTGACAAAAGCGAATGCCGGTGCGACCGTTGAATGGGATCTATATTATTTTAGAGTTAAGGATTATGAAGAAAGCCCCGACGGGCAACAACTTGAGCACGGCGAAGATATCGAAGTCACATGGGCAACTCCAGACGAAATCAAAACTGCAATTGCAAATGGCGAAATGAAAGAGTGGCGAAGTATCGGTGTTCTTATGAGCCTAATATTTCCCGAATTGTGTGCGCAGTAAGGTTTTAATTTCATACATAACGCTGTACCAAATATAAACGAACTTTGGTAATATTATTTATATTATTTTAATCTGTAGTAAAAGATTTTATCGAAATATACCCGTAGTACAAGATTAACTGGAGAAAAATGGGCATAATACAACGTTGCCTAATTGTTATCGAAATATCAGGTTTCGAACTGATACTATTTTCTGGTGATTTAAGCCAAATACGTTAATTTACGGAAAGGTCGAACTTTTTTGTGGATAAAAAGATTCGACCTCTCGACTTTTCGAAAGGTTTGACTCGTTCGACCTGTCGATGCGCCATACCACCTACCACCTACTGCCTACAACCTACTACCTACCAACTACCAAACTTGTGGTGACGCTTTCGAGTATTTTTGTTGGGCTCCACAGCCAATGAACGGCTGCGACCGTGGCGGTATCGCCCTGCCAAATTTTCATAGGATTGTCGTACGGTGTACTGGTTACTTCTCCCCCACCTGCAACCACCAATGTATCTTGGTGGAAGACGGCAACGCTAATTGGGTACGAAATAGTGAATTTATGAACTGCCTCTACCAGATTGGTTAGCTGCATGCTAAATGTTAATACCTTGGGGAAATAAACGGCCTGAAAAAGTTTTTGAAGCTGAGCAAAAGATGTAATAATCAACGTTTCTGGTCGTTCTACTAGTGTTGGGGCGTTATTAATCATCATGTCGACAGCATCGCGTGTAATAGTAAGGGGTCCTGCATATTCACGAACAAAATCTTCATAAAGTATCGCAGTCTCGCTGTTGCGTCCTGCGTCACCAATTAGCAAAACACCCGTGGCCCATTCGCCCATCGCCTTCATTTCGGTCAACGACTCACGCCCCAGACCGCCCGATGGGTTGGATCGTCCGTATATTACTTCTGTTATTGTACTGGGAATAGATTTTTTCAGCACATCTGGCAGTAGTACCCTGACTTCACCAGCACCGGTTTTTAGCGAAAGTCCATAACTTTCGGCTGCGGCCTTAAAGCTAATCTTGTTTCCACCAATAATACCAAGTCGACCCTTATTTTTTAGCTGTTCAGGTTTTGACCACTCAATATCAGGATACAATGGTCTGTTCATACTTTGTTTGTGCCAATACGGATGATTCATACTTATAATTCAACCTCAATACTTACCGGACAATGATCTGATCCTAGTATATCTGGGTGAATTTGAGGGTTTTTGATTTTATTTGCGATGGACTTACTTGATAGCCAGTAATCAATACGCCATCCTATATTGCGGGCTCGTGCGTTAGCGCGCCATGTCCACCAAGTGTATGCACCAAGTTTGTCGGGATATACTTTTCGGAAAATATCGACAAAACCGGCGTTTTCGATTGCACTAAAACCTTCACGTTCCTCTATCGTAAAACCAGCGTTACGTTCATTTTGTTTCGGGTTTGCCAAGTCTATTTCTGTATGCGCAACATTGAAATCACCACATACTAGTGTGGGCTTTGTTTTTTCCAGTTGCTTGATGTGTTCGATGAACGCTGGATTCCATTGCTTGTGCCGCAGGTCCAACCTTGATAAGTCTCGTTTGGAATTGGGCGTATAAACATTTACTACCCAATACTTTTCAAATTCAAGCGATATGGTTCGTCCCTCTAGCGCTGGATCGCCGTAACTATCACCTGCTAATTTATACTTTTCTGCAATTTTATCTGCAAATCCATTTATGACTGACAATGGCTGAATTTTTGAAAAGACCGCGGTACCGCTATAACCAGGCCTGTCAGCGCTATTCCAATATTCAATGTAATCTGGTAAATCGATTTCAGCCTGACCTCGTCTTGCTTTTGTTTCCTGTAAACACAATATATCTGGTTTATGTTCTGTAATGAACGACTGAAGGACGCCCTTATTTATTGTTGCGCGAATCCCATTGACGTTCCAGGAGTATAACTTCATCAATTTTATTATATGCTTTTTATTGCTCGTTGAATATCGTAGTCTTGATCGCGACGTTTCATGGTTTCGCGTTTATCATAATTTTTTTTACCCCGTCCAAGCGCAATCACAACTTTTATGTAGCGACCACCAGTTAACAATTTAACGGGTATAATACTCATACCTGATTTTTTTCGATTATACATCTCGTCAATTTGTTTACGACTAGCCAGCAGTTTTCTTGGTGACGTGTCGATGCTTCGCGATCCAATTTTACCCTTTTCATTAAGTTTAAGGCTGAAACTGGCGTTATTTAGCCACAATTCACCTTCGCGGATACTAACAAAAGATCCTTTTAATTGCACGTGGCCGTCTCTGGCGGCTCGTGTTTCCATCCCAGTAAGTGCGATACCGACAACTAAATCATCGTCGAGAGTATAGTCAAACTTTGCGCGGCGATTAACGATTGATTTTGGTTGTATTTTACGCTTTTTTTTCATAACCACCACTTTAGTATATCACCTACTGACCACTTAACCATTTCGAATATGCTATAATTGCAGTGATGAAAATCATAATTGCGTCTGACTTATATTGGCCGGTAATTAACGGTGTATCAACATTCGCGCGTAGTTTAGCGAAAGGATTGGCGGCCCGCGGACACGAAGTTCTGGTCATTGCACCCAGTCAAACCGGTAAAAAATACACAGAGGTTGACGAAAATTATACAATTGCTCGCACCGCAACGATTGTCTTTCCCTTTTTTCAAAATTACAGGTTTTCACTAAGCCCATATAGTGAAGTAAAGAAAATAATTAACGAATTCGATCCAGATATCATTCACATTCAATCGTTTCTTATGATCGGTCAGGCTGTTATAAAATATGGTCAGAAATATAATATCCCGATAGTCAGTACCAACCATGCCATGCCAGAAAACTTGATGGATAATTTGAAATTACTTGCGCCCGTGTCTGGCCCCATTAATTTCATGCTTAAAAAATATATCGTTCGCATTCACCTTAAAACAGATTATTTTACAATGCCAACTCAATCGGCCATCGATATATTTGATCTGTCGAACAATAAATGGAAAGTTCCAATAGAGGCGGTATCGAATGGAATCGATCTGAGTAAATTTTCTGTCGGCGCAGCGCCAGAAAGTGTGGTAAAAAAATTCAAAATCCCAACAATCAATCCGATTATTACATTTGTTGGGCGAGTCGACGCCGAAAAACATATATCGGTTTTGGTACGGGCTTTTATCCGTGTTCTTGCGAAACAAAACGCTCATCTGTTGATTGTTGGTGACGGCACAGACTTAAACAATTTAAAAAACTTGGCGAAGGTTTCGGGCATATCGGACAAAGTTACGTTCACTGGACGCGTTAGCGATCAAGAGATTATTGACCTACAAAAAGTAGGGACAGTTTTTTGTATGACATCACCAGTAGAATTGCAAAGCATCGTAATGTTAGAGGCCATGGCAAGCGGTAAACCGGTTGTGGCGGTTGATGCGGGACCGTTGAAGGAATTATGCCAAAACGAACGCAATGGTTACCTGTGCGAACCAGATAATGAAAAAGAAGTCGCTAATGCGTTAGAACGTATTATTTCTAATCCAGATTTATGCGAAACGATGGGCAAAGAAAGTGTGGCAATTGCCGCAACCCACGACATAAAAAAGACCTTGGATCGTTTTGAAGAAATTTATACCAGCTTGATTAATCAAAGAACTTCTTAATCATCCCGCTGTTCCTCGATAGGTAGATCGTCTAGTTCTTCCACGTCTGATCTATCGGTAATTTGCTTTACAAGTTCTATCGCTCTCTCGCCCAATATGGTGGCTTGTCTTCTAAATTTAGCTATCCTGTCGAGTGCTCCGTGGTCATCAATATATCGCGTTATATCTCCGGATAATATTTCAGCTTGTTCTGCGATTAATCGTTCTATATTATGGGCAGCTTGTATATTATGGGCTTCGTTTTCATGGTTAATTTCCTGTAATTTGCCTGTCCAGATTCTGGCGTTCCATTTTTCATCAAATACTACAGCCCTAGGAGCAACAACGGTTTTCTCGCCAGTGAGGTCTCTGATTGTTCCACGACTCATTGGTTGCTGAATGACAATCACTCTTCCTCCAATTATTCGTATTGTCCAATCTTCGCTAGCGCTACCGGCCATATTGGTAATAAGACCTTCACCGTCTTCTTGCATTTTTGCACGTCTTTTTAGGATTGGTTCGTTGACTATCCTTCTGTCTTCATCGGTAATATAGGCACTTCCTTTGATTGTTAGAGTGCCAGGCAAAGGTAGCTCAACCCCGCCAATTATGGTTATTGTTTCAACAGCAGATCTTGGCCTCCAGAATCCAGTTTCGTCGGATTGTATCATTCCGTAACCATATAGGCTAATTGGTTTAGCGGCAGCAACAGACGATATTTCAAAGTAGCGTCTACCCAGATATTTATCCTGACTAAGTATCAACGCATCAATTAATTTATCCAACACAACATCGGGTAGGTTTCGATGATTTGTCAGAGGTATGATACGATAACCCTCGTTAACCAGGCGTGTAATTTCTGTCCAGTATTCAACATCGGCTTCTCGTTCTTTCAGCAATTCCAGTAAATTTGGACAAAACAATAGACCTTCTGCTAACATCTCTTCACGCGTAGAATACAGACCGGGCACAAAAAATTCGTCAATTGCCTGTCCGGGATAAATATCGGGCTTCAACGGTAATTCTGTAAATAACGACGTTTCACCAGCTGCGTTTAGGCGAGTATGTGCCAGATGAACTATTCCCTTAGTTACACTCTCTGCTCTATCGTGACTCAATTCTCTTATTTTTTCTGACATAGTGTGATAAGTATACTGGTTCTAGGTATCCATCACAAGCACTACTGTTTCATGTGATATATACTAACTAACAAATCTTTTTATAGCGTTTGCAACTTCGACTGGCGTTTCGTAGTGCGTGAGGTGCCCTACACCATTCAACACTACTAATTTTGCATCTGGAAATAGTTTTAATAATTTTTCTTGGTCAGCAATTGACGTTATGTCGTCAATATCACCTGCAATAAGAAGGGTTGGAACATTAATGCCATGCGCAAAATCACTTACGTTACTACTGATCGATGCCCGATAAGCCTCGTCAACTACCCTGCGGCTAGCGAATGAATTGAAATGTTGCAGATGTTGGTTGTGAATAAATTTTCGAACCGTTATATCGTGAGTTTTGGCCATCGTGATACTCATAGCCATTACGGCTGGTTTTGCCCTTAGTAATCGAGTTCCTGTTGGTTTGGGTAGTTTTTTGGCAAGCCAGTAATATCCGGTTGCAAGTTTCGACATAAAGTTACGAGGCCCCTTCAATGCGGGTGCTCCAATCGGGTTTTCAAGGATTAACTTGCGGACTGTTTTGGGATAAATAACAGCGTAATTGCTGACAATAATACTACCGAACGAATGACCCAGCAGTGCTGGTGGTTCGGGCAACCTTAGATCGATAATAAATTTGTTCAACCACTTCGCGTAGTTTGGAATAGAATGTTCATTGTCAAATGGTTTTGACTCACCAAAACCTGGCAAGTCTGGTACGATAACTCGATAACCATCAAGGTTTTTTGCAATCAAATCCAGCCCGTGGTGCGTCCCCCGAAGACCATGAATCATAACAATAGTTGACAACTTGGCGTTGTCGTTATATACCCAATAGTCAGTATCGTTTAGTTTAAGGTGTTTTGGCATATTTAATATTATACCTTATAGGTATTTGGTAGGTGGTATATGAGAGATAAATTATAGATACACTTATTTTACTACTATATACCAAATATTATCTACTAATTCCAACCCTGTTATGTTACACTGGTACAGCTATGATTGCCGACATTACAATTACTGAAAAAAGTTTTGGCCCCAAGGTGCTAATGAGTGGGATCAAATTCAGTATCGATAACGGCGAAAAAGTTGGTGTTATTGGCCGTAATGGTGTTGGCAAATCAACCCTGTTTAATATTTTGACCAAACTCGACAAGGATTTTACCGGCAAGATCATTTTCAAGCGCGGAACGGTCGTTGTTTCAACTGCCCAGGAATATCACGAAATGGGCAATACTACTGTCTTGCAATATGTTCTGGCGGGTTTGCCCGAGTATGCGCAGCTTAGTCGTACCATCGAAACCTATCCCGAAACTATGGGTGATGATATGAAACTAATAAACGATTATACTCAAGCATTAATGCGGTTTGACGATAGAGGTTTTTATCAAATCGAAGAACAAATAGAACGCGAACTGGATAATTTTCAGCTGCCGGGTATTGCTCACCGTCCCTTTGTCACCCTGTCCGGTGGCGAAAAGCGGCTAGTTGAAGTTGTAAAAATAATGCACAGCGATGCTGATTTGGCGCTAGTCGATGAGCCAACTAACCATATGGACTATATTGCAAAAACACAATATATCGAATGGATGAAAACAGCTCGCGAAGCCATGTTGGTGATTACTCACGACCGCGACGTCTTGAACGAAGTTGATCGGATTATTGAACTAAAAGATGGCGAATGTGTCAGTTATCGTGGTAATTATCGTGCATATTTAAAACAAAACGCTGTTAGCACCGGCACGCAAATGAATAATTTTGAAACAGTCGAAAAACGAATTGCAAACTTAAAGCTTAAAGTTGTCGAATATCAACGTCTGAAAGAAAAGTCTCGCAATCCAGTGACAATCAAACGGTTTAAACATCTGGAACAGATTTCTCGCAAAGAATTGGCAGACTTACAGACAAAGGAAAAGCCAACGTTTTGGATTGACAAAGAATCAGCCGCAAACCTGAACTACAAGGTTGCTACGCAATACGATAAATTTAAGGCCAAAAATATACGGATGAATTTAAAAAGCGATGAATCACGCAGCAAACACGTGCTTATTAATGTGCGTGATTTGTCGCTGGGATATGGTGATTCACCATTATTCAGCGGGATAAATATTGATCTTCGCGAGGGTGAAGCGCTAGAGTTACGCGGCAGAAACGGTGCCGGAAAAACGACTTTAGTGCGGGCACTGTTAAACAGTACCGTTTCTGACGATGGTATTGTTAAGTTTGCCGGTGATATATCTTTGGATCCACACATTAGAATTGGAATATACGAACAAGAGGTATCCCCCAAATATTTTAACCTGTCACTAGAAGCAGCCGTCGAACGAATGTATTTAGACCGCGACCTATCCATATCGACTACAAAAATTCGCAGTCTTATGAGCGATTACCTATTTACGGAAAGTGATCACAAAACGCCAATTTCACGCTTGTCGGGCGGTCAAAAGGCTCGTTTTCAACTAATCACAATGTTGGCCGATAACCCCCAACTATTGGTATTGGACGAACCAACCAATCATCTGGACCTGCCCAGTATTGAAGAACTTGAAACAGCCATGTCGAAATATACTGGTGCGGTTTTATATGTCAGTCATGATGGTTATTTCCGGCAAGCCATGGGTGGCGAAGTGGTTTTGCTGGAACGATAACCTATTCTTTATTGTTTTTGCTTATGGTATAATAACTTCATAAATTCTATGGGGTATTTACGTGATAAACACATATTCAATCTTTAGAAAAAAATCCAAAAATCTAAGGGCCGGTTTTGCGTTACCCACTGTTGTTATTGCATCGATTATCATGTTGTCCGTTTTATTGGTATCTGTAACTTCGACAACTGTAATTAGGGTGGCGCTGGTGACCCAAAGCTACACTCAACTGGCTCAAAATGCGGCTGATGCAGGAATTGCCTATGCCAATGCATGTTTGGCTGCTAATGGCGGAACACCATTGTGGAGCGATGGAAAACCCTTAAAACCAAATACCGACTGTTCAGGCAATCAACTACCGAATTTTTCGTGTACTGCAGGATCGACCGATAGTCGCTGTTCGGTTTCGGTTAACGGATCTACGGCAAGAGTTTTAGTGGTTGGCGGCGGCGGCGGATCAGGTGGTGCCAGTAGTGGGAATTATTCTGGTGGCGGCGGTGGTGGCGGTGTTATATATAACGACGTTGTATTATCACCCAGGTCATATACAGTAGTTGTAGGATCGGGTGGCGATGCCGGAGCGACTGGCGGCGGTACAGGCGTCAACGGTGGGCTTAGTAGTTTTGGCGTAGAATTGATCTCTGATGGCGGCGGCGGTGGTGGTGGAAATTCGGCGGGGGCTGGATCATCAGGTGGTTCTGGCGGTGGTGGTTCGGCAAGTGGCATTGGAGGTCAAGGTACTGTGGGTCAAGGTACATCTGGTGGTACCGCGCAAGCAGCCAACGTATCTGGTGGAGGTGGCGGCGGCGCAGGTGGTGCTGGAGGTAACGGTAGTGGAGGTACTGGAGGCGCTGCCGGTGACGGAATATCAAACTCAATTAGCGGTGCAGCTGTTTATTACGGTGGCGGTGGTGCAGCGAGAGGATCAGCTGATGGATCGGCCGGTTCTCACGGTGGTACCGAGGTAAACAAAACAGGCTCAGAATCACCGGGCGCACCTAATAGAGGTGCAGGTGGTGGTGGAGTGACAGGTGGTGCAGCCGGAAAAGTCGGTGGTTCTGGCGTAGTTATTGTTTCATACCTTACCGGGTCACTATCGGCTTCGGGTGGTAGTATGACTACGTCTGGTGGGTATACTATTCACACATTTACATCTGTTGGGAATTCTTCCTTTACAATTACATCGGTAAATAGCGGGAATAACGGTGGAATTGCCATATCGTCATTTTCGGTTGGACGCCCAACGATTAACGCAAACAACATAGTAACCATGATTAATTCGTCGGGTACGACAAAATTATTACGACCCTCAAACAGCACGGTTTGGCGCACATATCCAGCGTTCAGTCACTATACACCATCCAATATTGGTGCACGGGCCTGCCCACCAAACTTTATTCGCGTTCCCGGCAGTTCAACATATCAAACGACTAATTTTTGTGTAATGAAATACGAAGCAAAGCAGGCTGCAAGCACCACACCAGTTTCTAAAGCCGCCGGTACGCCGTGGGTAAGTATAGACCAACCAACAGCAATGATATATAGCACAAACGTTGAAGGTTGTACTGATGCCGGAAGTACCGTTAATCGTTGTCATTTAATTACTGAGAACGAGTGGTTGACTATCGCTCAAAATGTATTGGGTGTGGCAAGCAACTGGAGCAGTGGGGTTGTAGGTACTGGCTATATTTACAGAGGGCATAGTGACAGCAATCCGAACTCGTCTGCGGCGGCCGATACTAATGATGGTAATGGTTATTATGGTACCGGTAACGTTGCCCCATCGAACCAGCGTCGCACCTTGACACTGTCTAATGGTGAGGTAATCTGGGACTTAAGTGGGAATGTTGCCGAGTGGACGTCTGGCCAAGCGATGTCAGGAATACCCGGTGGAGCTGGGATGGCGTGGCGCGAGTGGAATGTCGCAGCATATGCAGCACCTACACCTCGCATTTCACCCGACCCATTTCCGTCTACAGCTTATGCTGGCGCAAGCGGGTGGGATGATACTACTAATGGAATAGGTAAAATATGTAGTGACTCTACCCCCACAGTGGTGTGGGGATTTGCGCGTGGCGGTACTTATAACGGCTATGGCGCGGGTATTTTTGGGATGAATTTAGACGGCACTCCAGACAATGTAAATGTCGGCATTGGATTCCGCGTTGCCAAGTATTAGTTTTAGAATAAATAATAACCATAGAGACTAAAAAGAAAAAACCTCTCTCATTTGGCATAGTCACACACTAGTGACAAACGAGAGAGGCATGGCAGACACACGCGGTAGAGCAGAAGGATCGGTTCATCGACAGTACAGATCGCCCGCCTGTTCGGTCCCGAAGTTCCCGGGCGGGCTGGATTTGACCTCGTTATCCGAACACGTTGTCGTGCGACTGCAGGATGCCGATGTTTTGGTTGTCAAGGTAACTCCCCCATTCTTCCGTCGGTTTCTTGTGGAGGTTGAGGTGTTGCAGAGTTTCCTTACCCCGTCTTGGGGTTACTTCACGAGTGTCAGGAAAGCTGTCATTATTGCGTTCCGCTTTACCCTTCCCTCTTTTCCAGTTCATTTGTCACCGTATGTCTCATGTCAACAAGCAACGGGGAGAGTTGTTTGAATCGTGTGAACCCTAATCCATCTGAAAAATACAATATCGAACTAATGCTAATGTGTTAAAGTATTATATAACGCCATCAATCAAATCCTGTTCAAAAGCGATTACTCCTTTATAAGAGGCCTCGTATCTGGAAATATCTGGTAGATTTAAATTGGTTATATGTGTCCACACGGTATTAATTAATTTAGAAAATTGTTCGATTTCAACAGTCTCATAATTAATATTCAGCGACACTATGTCGCCTGACGTCGTGGGTTCAACAAATTGTATCACGCCATTGTCTACCTTGTAGCTTCGGTAGTCTCTAGCGTTTTCGACCAATAATTTGTAAAAAAGTAACTGTTGCTTATATTTGTGAAGTTTAATTTTTTCATAGTCGGTCTTTCCGGTCCAGTTATGCGACGGTTTACCGGTTTTATAATCTGTGACAGAAATTGTTTTATTGATCAAATCAACATCTGCCATATCTATTTTTCCATTTAAGTGTGCATAGCCAACAACTGAATGTTGATTAGCGAAACTTAGTTCAGTTTGTTGAGTCGGCGTGAACGAATCATATTTTTTATTAAAGAATACCTGTAAGGCCTGATTTCCCTTTTTCAGAAAATCATGAAAATCAGTTTGATTCATGCGCTGATTGTCTAGGTTTCGTTCAAAATTTGAAACAATATCCTCAACAGCCAATCGCTTGCCGGTAGACACCAGATGTGAATGAGCATTTTGCAGCGTGTCGTGAATAGCTGTTCCGAATGCGGCGTTTGAACTTTTGGCCTGGGGAAAACGCAATAAATTCTTCAGTAAAAACGTCGCTGGACCACCGCGCGTTATATCCAAAAAACTGTGCAAATGGGTCACGCTGAGTTTGTAATTTTCGAGTAATGGTTTCAACAGGTCGGGCATCTGGTTTGTCGCAGGACTGACTATGGGTTGATACCAAGCCGCTTCGACAGATTGTATCAACTGATCGGTAGTTTTTGGCGGTGGTATTTGGTGAAACGACATCGTAGAGTTCACCAAGAATGAAGCCCTTAATGTATTGTTGCCGTTATCGTCGGTCAAACTGTAACTGATATTTAATTGATGTTTGGCACGAGTAATTGCTACGTAAAACAGCCGTAGCTTTTCATCAAAGCTTTCGCCAGCAGGTGCAAGTGGCAAGTTTTCCGTATAGTTTATTAATCTATTTCGATTGCGCGCTCGTTGTCCCCAAACTGTGTCAACTGCATTTATAACATAGATCGTATCAAATTCTAACCCTTTTGATTTATGGGCGGTCATGATGTTAACGGCACTCTCCGATTGGACTATACGTCGAGTTATACTGATAGTGTTGCCGATTTTTTGATTCAATGCGATAAATTCGATAAAGGTCGATAACGTAGGTGTGGTTTTAGGGTGATATTCACGAATTTTCAAACGAATGGTTCGAAGTGATTCAAGGTATGTTAAATATTCGTTCGGATT
>Ga0172370_10003688_pt1 | contig 21051 bp, 16 predicted proteins | sample LakKiv5m_FD_114538 | JGI IMG/M metagenome (GOLD analysis project Ga0172370, IMG submission 114538) | Freshwater microbial communities from Kabuno Bay, South-Kivu, Congo - kab_022012_11.5m | ecosystem: Environmental > Aquatic > Freshwater > Lake | place: Democratic Republic of the Congo...
CGCCACTGCCTGGGAAAATTCACGGAGGGTGTGTTTTCCTTTGTCATAGATACCACGGACCGGATTCAGCACATCTTCTGGCGGTTTGAAGATACGAATCATCCCCTGTATGATAAAGCCGGGGCGCAAAAGTACGGCGGCATAATTCGAGATTATTATAAGCGGGCGGACAGAATCATAGGTGAAATCATGCGCGGTCATGTTGATGAAAACACGCTGCTGCTGGTCCTATCAGACCATGGGTTTACAAGTTTTCGCAAAGGTGTTAATATTAATCGCTGGCTTATTAAAAACGGCTACATGAAGCTTCGCGAGGAGCCTGACCCGGAAGATAAAGAGGGCGGCGCACTGTTCAGGCACGTGGACTGGCAAAGGACCGGCGCCTATGCTCTGGGATTTTCCAGCATCTATCTGAATATTAAAGGCAGAGAAGGCAGCGGCCTTTTGCAGCCCGGCAGCGAGGCGGAAGCTCTGGCAAAAAAAATTGCCCATGACCTGCAGGCTTTTACCGACCCGGCCTCTTCAGACCGCGTCATCAAACAGGTATATGCGGCTGACGCACTATACACCGGGCAATATCGTACAGCAGCGCCCGATCTGGTGATTGGTTTTAATGCGGGTTACCGCATGAGCTGGCAGACAGCAATCGGCGGAACGCCGAAAGCCCTCCTTGAGCCGAATCTCAAAAAGTGGAGCGGCGACCACATTGTTGACCCTGAACTCGTTCCCGGTATTTTTTTCTCAAATCATAAAATTAAAACAGCCGCCCCTGAAGGCCTCGACATTGCTCCCACGGTACTGACTGCCTTGGGGATAAGCCCGCCACAGGAAATAACAGGAAAATCTCTTCTCTAAGTCATTTCCAGCGCTTCTGTTGTACCCAATACACCACTGCTATTTTGTATTTTTCTGACAGAAAATAAGGGCTACTCTGCTTTGATGTGCTATTATATGCATTTCAAACGTGCACTGCATGCTGCACGCACCTTGAGAGGCTTCTTATGAAAAGACGTAACTCTTAAAATATCTCGGACCAATGTTAACAGCTGCCTGCGCACTGTCCGGTGCACCCGGGGATACAAAGCAGTAGCAGCAGTATTAGCCGTTAAAACATTCAAGTTCTTACCTTGACTGTCACATGCATCTGCTCAGCAGCCTGCTTACGGAAAAAAATGAAGCAAGTTTATAAAACCGACGTTCTGTTTGGCAGGGAGATTGCCGCATCAACCGGACCTGACCTGATTACATTAATGAATGCGGCAAAAATAAAAAAAGCCATCTGTCCTAATCTTTAATATCCTACAACAATGCACACCTATCAAATATTACTTCAGCATTTTCCCTTTATCGTTTGCAGCTTCTTGAAAAAGTTTTAAACCATTCTTGATACCTTTACGAAGGCAAGGATGTTCTGTAATATATTCTCGATTTGGACGGGGAAGGTTTCCGCTCTCAATGCTTTTCTGAATTATTGGTAGCAACGATTGAAAAACAATCCATGCCTGAAGTCGGGTTCCATCTTCAGTAAAATGAATGGTGTCAATAAACAAATCAGGATCCCGTGGGAAAAAATAAGATACATCGATAAAATCCATTTGATTTGCTATTGCGTAAAGATGAAAAACCCTGTTTTGAAAATCAGTCAACCGTTTTATATTATCATAAGTAAGTGGCCAATATGTTCTATGTATATGCTCGTAAATTAATTTATGCCGCGTACGATCAAGTAGCAACCCATTATAAGGAAGCCAAACAAAAGAGGTGAGAATAAAGTGACAGCCGATATTATGTGTATTTTTTTTTATTGTATCGAAATCTTTTAAAATTGTGCTCAGATCTAAAGGGAGGTTATTATTAGAAATGTCAGGGTTCTGTTCATCAACATCCTGAGGAAACTCTAACGTATAATTTGGTTTTATTGGTTCTGAAATAATTTCTTTTTTATAAATTTTAAGAAGCAGTTCTTTGAGCCTTCTTCCCACGGCAGAATATTTCTCTGTTTTACCAACAAAATACAAAATTCCCTTTTCTTGAGAGTCAAAATCCGGGGCTGATGTTTTCACATTTTTTAAGAGCTTAGTATAGTGATAGAACTGGGTTGCCCCTTCATAATATATAACAATATCCGGCGCTAATAAAGCAGCTTCCTGCCTAAATATTGCTGCTATATCTGAAGAGATGATCGCTTCCCGTCCTGTGTTCATAATCTCAAACTGTATGTTGAACTTGTTTTTTTTTGCCCACAAATTAAGCCAGTGCTCAATATATTCTGGATAACTATGGGCGTAGTGATGCGGACTTATAGTGGTAGAAGCCCCTAAAAAGCATACGCGAATAGTATTTGCTGGTTTGTTAAGATTTAAATCGTGCCCGCGCCATCCAAAACTATTTGTTACCAACCCAGACGGCATTGTAACATTTTGAGGGAAACGATAGTATGGATGGACATTTTTTTCACACGGTTCAAAGGTCACCGTTTCCGGCGGATATAAATTAAACCGTGAATTAAATTCACCGTTTGCGATTGAATAAAGCAAAAAATATTTATTCCATTCCCTTACAGCCAAATTGGCAATTACTGGACCTACTGAGCTCTGCGCTTTTTTGAAAAGATTCTTCAAAAAAACATCTGGCTGCTTTTTAGGCAATAAAGGCGGGCTCTCAATAAAAAGGTCACTATCATAATTATCCTTTAAAGGTAATTTTGTTAAATAGTCAGAAGCCTGGGTTTTATTCGTTAGCAACCTTTTGGGCTTTGGTTTTTCTCCTAATGTAATGGATAAAACAGGATAACCATCTATTGCTCTTATAACCACTTCATTTAATAAAAGCCCCAAAAGACAAAAAACTATAACAACAAAAAAGTTTATAAATTTTTTTAGCAAATAAATATTCATAGTAAATTTGGTTTTCCCTCGAAAAAATGGGCATACAAATCTACATTCAGTTGAATTGGTATAGCCAATTGTTCAAGGACCACTGGCTGGAGTGAACCCCAATAACGAATGTTTACACTCATAGTTATAAGGGTATCAGATATTCTGTATAAATGGTAATTCCCGGTGCTCATAAAATGGGCATCCGGTCAGCATACAGTACCACAAGTTGATTCAACACTTTGCCCCAATATCGTACCAGCATTGTCCCTTTTTTCATAATATTTTTCAAGGACAACAGGACAAATACAGGAGCTTTATAGCAGTCTCGTCATTCGGGAACGAGGCGGCACTGTTTTTTATAGTCTTTTTTAGCGAGTTGTTCAATGACTCGATTGCATTTGTGGTACAAATAATTCGCTTGATTTCCTCGATGGATCTTGATCTTTGAAAGAATATTTCCTTTGCACTGAAACGACTTTCATGCCTTACCGTTATCGATGAGAAACAGAAGGCCTTAGAACCATTATAAAAAAAGCACACCCATAAACAGCTGTTGCTGCCCAGAGAGTAAAATTATACCCGAAGTTAAGCGAGAGGCCCCAGGCAATTATTGAACCCATCACAGAACAGGCTCCATTAACACCCCAGACCCAGGGAATCATTAAATGCCCATCCCGTTCAAGCAATTTAATCCCGAGGGGAAACGCCATACCCATGGTTAAGCCTAGCGGACAATTCAATAAAATCGAAACAGAAATGCGAAGCAGCCCGGAGGACCCTAACATGGATCTAAAAATAGACGGCAAAACCAGAATGTAGATGACCAGCAGCAAACAAAGACTTAATATGATGCGGCGTAGCCATGGATAAACAGCCGTGTCAGGAAAGGCACCTGATAAAAGGCTTCCAATGCCTGAGAAAATCAGCAGGCTGGCGAGGATCACAGCGATGGCATATAAAGGCTGGCCCAGAAAAAGAATAGATTTTTGGATTAAGGGGATTTCAACAAGCATGAATCCAAGTCCCAGACATGAAAAATAACCAATGTATCCTAACTTGTACACAGCTTTTTCATTCGTGAGGGAACTCACTCTATTAAACAGCAGTAAAGGCAATAACATGGTAACCACTACCATGATAAAGATGATAATAAAGAGTGATTTAAACATAAATACAGGGTAGGTAAAGGCAGTTGCCTGCGCGGGAAGCTTCCAGATATAGTGTAAAGGTTTTAAGAAGTTGAAGAAAAAGGGACAGTTATCTGTGTTCGGATCAACCCTGAAAGGGTACTGCTGCAAAAAGGCTTTTTTATCAGGGGAAAACAAATAGTCACTCAGCTTATTGGAAATTCTTTGTTCCGGATTCAGGAGCCACTCCAGATCCATTTTTTTTCTTAATGCATCTATCTTTAATATTTCTTCATGATTGAACGGTGATTTTTTCAATAAAAACAGAGCCTGACACCATACCGGCCGGTATTTCTCTGCCAGCATGACGATGTGTTTTTCAGGCTGCTGAACACGCAGTTCTTCTAAAGCCATTATGTTGCCGCTCAAAATCCTGAAATTTTCCAGATCATAGTTGAATCTCCACCGTGCAATCCATAGCACTCCGTCATCTTTTAAGTGATTATAATAGTCCTTAAATGCTTCCACTGTATATAGTGAATTTTCGACAAAGGTAAACGCTCCCGACGAACTGGCAACCCCGCTGTCAACATTACTTAAATGTATTATGTCATAATTGTCCTCTGATTGGCGGATAAAATTCCTTCCATCATCAACAACCAATTTTATTCCGGGTTTTCCAAAAAGTTTGCCATTAAAATCTCGGTAGGTTTCTGTATTAAGACGGGCAATGGTCGGATTTATTTCAACACCGGTAATTTTATTATGGCCATTGATATAGGCATTAAGTACATCTTGACCTCCGCCCACACCGATGACCAAGACATCGCCTCCTCCGCTGATTTGATAATAAAAGGAAGTAATAAAATTTTTGAGAAAATTAAGCTTGGTTGTATCTCCATCAAATGCGTGTATTGCTGCCCGTGCAGTTGAGTCATAATTTATATTTAGTGTTGCATTATCAAAAAACTTTGCTGGTTCTACGGTCACCCTATTGATGGGATTCCATTCTTCGAAAATTATATTAGTTTGCGGCACACCCTGAACGTAGTTTATTTTAAGAAAGCGATATATATAGGCATTGCAAACAAAAGCACATAATGACAAAACGGCAACGGAGAAACTTATTTTTCTTAACCAGCGCATAGAGCTATTCAACGAAAAAAGAATAGATGACAATGCCGCAAGAAATGAGGTTAGTAAAACCAGGCTGATTCCATCATAAATAAAAAGCAGGCCAATCACCAAAACACATCCAATCCCCGCGCCCACCAGGTCGTAGCAGTAAAGAACTGTAACTTTTTTTGAATAGTGTTTAAGCGCCAAGGTAATAGTAAGACCTGAAAAAAGATAAGGGATAAAAATAAAGAAAAAGATTTTAAGTAAAATCAAAAATGTAGATACAGACGCTGTCGTAATGGCACTGTTTATCTGAAGATAAACAGAGATAGCTAAAATAATTGTAATGGAGAAAAAAGAAGAAAACATGGCAAGATGGCTTGAACCCCGCTCTTGAGAAAAATAGCGGGGAAATAAAAAAACGATAACCCCGCTGCATCCGAAACCCAGCATAGCAAGGGAGATAGACATAAAAACAAAATGGTAATACATGGTTGCAGAGAATATGCGGGTCAACAGAATTTCCCATGTAAGCGTCGCTAATGCTATGAAAAAAACACCCCAGTAATTTTTTTTCATACACTCCTCCAATTTGTAAAAAGATGGTCACTCGTTATTCTCATTTGTTTATTGATACTCGCAGCAGACATCGATGCCTTTGCTGATACACGTGTTTGAAAAAATGGTTATTCAATGACCACCAACAAGAGCATGATCTTTCATGTTCGGATAATACATTATATCTTATTGAATTTTATTGAAAGCGCTTTCTGGATATCCACTTTTTTCTTTTGGATATCCTTCTTTTCAAATACCCGGACTCCTGATAGCTATGAATTCAAATAATAGTTATTTTTTGAAACGTTTGTCAGTCCTGAAATATCTGATGACCAGCGTCCGCATCGCCTCACAGCATAAAATTGCCGCAGGGTCCTTGGGAAATACATAATCCATAAGCGCTTCTTTGTCTGAGGTGAAATAGCTGGCAGCATCTTCAGGAAGGGTTATTGAAATAATGCGCCGGCAAATCTCTTTATACAGACACACTATAGTGCTTGCCTTGGTTTATTCGCCGATTCGTGAAATTCTGCCCGGGCAATTACAGAGGCACATAGCATGCCGGCGCAAAGAGAAACTTGTTCACCCGGCTCAATCCAAAATGAGCGATGCGATCCTCGAAATACCATTAAACAGGTATAACAAAAAAATAGCGGCTTCGACAATAATCACATTACTGCTTGCTATAACGTTTCTGCTCGATCCTTCAGCAGAGCAGGATAAGGGGGTGCCCATTAAAGGTTCCTTGTCAAGAGAATAAAGTTCTCCTGTGACAAAAAGCTTTGCTGTTGTGCCTTGGAGGAATCATCGTGCAGCCGAGCAGTCTCCGTTTCTTCTCCCGTTATTACTTTTATTCTGTGGATAACGGAATAACCATTCCGGTCCAGTCACCCATCTGGCTCAAAACAGACACAAGGCCGGAATTGGTTGAAAGGTAAGGTTTAGCATAGAGCCTTTGGATGTTTCTTGAAGAATTCCCAGATCAACTTTGTTGCGTCAAAATCACGGGACATTCTGCCAATATCTTTTACCGGTAAGTATTGAATAGTATTTGGCCAGGTATGTCCGCCTCCTTCAATAGCGTATAGCATAACCTCAGTTCCCTGACGGCAGTTTCTCCACGAGTACCACTTTACCGAACATCCATCGCTGGTGTCGGTATCCGGCAATGCTCCTGTGCGTAATTCGCCTGCACAACCATTATGCTTTATCCACAACTGTGCTGCCTTGTGGGTATCTATGATGTGGCCAAATTTACCTTCAATAATTCCTCCTCCCCGGAACGGCATCCATGGGTCTTCGCTCCCCTGTATGATAAGCACTGAAACCGCCTTTTCCGGTTTGAATTTGTCCTGGAAAAGCTCTGCGATGCCACCGTCAACAGGAGCGATGGCAGCAATGATTCCGGAAAGATGTGCCGCCAAATAATGAGAAAAAATGGCACCGTTTGAAAAACCGGTGGCAAAGATGCGTTGTTTATCAATGGGAAACTCACTGGAGATTTTCTCGATGAGCGTCGCAACAAACGCAACATCGTCGATATTTTCACGATGGGCTCTGGAAACAAATGGTTCCCGCCCGTCATTAAAATTCTTCCAGTAACCGTTCGGATAAACTGCTATAAAGCCCTCCCGGTCAGCAAGATTGCTAAACTTGGTCAGCTGTTCGATTACTGTCCCATCTCCTTCTGCGCCATGAAAAACAAAAACCATCGGGATTGGTTTATCTTTTTGTAAAGAGGGGGGGACGTGAAGGAAATAGGACCGCTTCAGGCTATTACATATGATTGTTTTTTCAACAGTTTGTCCAGCGGGATTGTAACGAATTATGACCAGCGCGGTGATAGTGCACAGCCCTAAAAGCAGCAAAAGAAGGACTTTTTTAAACATGATAAAATTTCCCCGATTATCAGAAATGTCATCAGAATAATGCTCGTAATTACCCTTTGATCGAAAATCTCACTATGCGGAACAGGTAAAAAGGATGGCTACATTATAGTCAACAAATAATCTCGGCATTACACTAACTGAACCAGAAAATGCAGCGCTGCCGTTGATTGCCAGTTGGTTGTTGAAGAAGTAGTTTTCACCCAGGTTGGTCAAAAACATCCGGGTCCAAGTCGCGCGAAATCGTGAGGAATGAGGCGTAGTGTATAGAACATCACAATGACAAAGCATGAGCGCAATGAAGCAGATGAGTGTTTTTCAACAGCCTAATAGTATTCAAGGTTGTGATGGTCAAGGCGCCTCGCAATGCACATAACCATAATACTTTTCAATTCTCAGACTGCGTGGTGCGCCGTCACTCAATAATCAATAAGATATCAGAATAGAGTTCTTGCAAAAAAAGTAGATACTTTGCGCAGAAAATAAGAGAGTAGGCATATTACAGCAAAATAGATAAAAAAGGAGAACTCCAGCGGCAATCTAAAGAGTATAAAATCATACTTGATCATGAAGGGTAAATGCAGCAAGAATATTTCATAGGAAAAAATCCCAATTAGTTCGAGAAATGAAGACGTCAACTTGAATGATACCAAAAAGTTTATGACAAAGATAACAAGAGCGATGAGCGAAATGATATGAATATACCATGCAGTCAAAACATACAGCGGATTGGGATTTGTGCTGTATATCAGCGCAAATCTTCTTGTCACAATGAAAATAAATGCCAATGCAATACAAATAGAATACCCCTTTATTTGTGATTCGCTCAAATAGTCGAACAGTTTCTTGACTTCGTCAAAATAAATACCCAGAAGACAACCCAGGGGGAAAAGGAACAAAAATACACATAAAAATATCAAAAGGAATCCTTCCATTATGGAGTTTAACACGTCAAATCGCAATTCAAGAAAAAACAGCAATGCCGGAATTAAAAAGATTACACAAAGCTGAAATGTCCTCCTCCTGGAAAAGGTTGATACAATAAACACGCAATAAAAAAAAAGGAGCAGGGTAATAAACCAAGTGCCGTTTATGTCCAGGATTGCTCTATCAATATTGATACCCAACATAGTTAATATCTTCTGCTGGAGAGAATATTCTTTTGCGAGCAGCACATAGTCAAGGGTTAAAAAGCTGACAGTAGCAATCCAATAGGGAACAAAGACTCTCTTGATTCTTCCTGCCACAAATTCAAGCAAACTGCTTTTTTTCAAGCTGTACGATCTCATCAGTCCGTACCCTGAAAGGAAAAAGAAAAGGGAAACACCGTATCCAGCTAAATACTGCGGAAAACACTTGGGCCCTTGTAGCAAGAAATCATCAATATGCTTCAGGACTATGCATAAGATCGACAATCCTCTTATGATATTTGTCTGTGTAAAATTCAAGAACATCGGGAGTTCCTTGCTCCGATGGACTGACAGTAAAACGGCTAGCAAAAGCACTGAATAGATAAATAGCGCGGTATAGACGGGGGCGGGCAGTGTAAATGGTGGATTATAATGAGGTACAAAAATATTCATTGCATCATGCAGGCATGATATTGGTTACAGCTTAAAATCCCCAAAAGTGCGCGGCTAAAATAATGTGCGTTTGGATAATGCCCAAAGAGGGGGTTAGATAACTACCTTCATCCTCCGGGCAAATGGTTTGCCACCACAACTGCTTGCGGTCTTCAAGCCGTGCTGTCGATTGCTGGTTCTTCGTTGCTATAATTATGCTTAACCTGCACAATAGATAGAGATAATCGGGCACGAAAAACCCGCTGAACAGGATTACTAAAAAGAGCCCCCGGCCGGCAAGGGACGGGTTGGGGAAATAACCGAGCAGGGTGCTTTTAGAAAACAGCAGTCCACAATAAATAACAGCATAAATAGTTTTATAGACAATAAGATGCAAGTCTAAGATTATTGAGGGCTTGCTGAAAAGCTGATTATTTACTCAGAGTATTTACAACAGCAAACGTAATAAAGCAAATCAGGATCGCTGCTATCAGCACAAAAGTGAAACCAAAATTCATTGAAACAGTCGTGTTTAAATAGACCAGATGAGTATTCAGGCAACCGATAATCACCTATGATAGGGCTAAAACTGGAAATAAACAAATTCTCGCTCCTGAAAACAGCCGAATGCCAGCAGCAGTATAAGCCCGCAGACATATACTGGCCAGCGGATGAGTACCGGCTGTCTGTTGATGAGTTGGACCAAATTGTACTTATGATGGAGCAGTTCGGCAGTGACGAGCAATATAATAAAGACAATGCCCAGGAGCAGCGGGATATTACAGCTCAACGTTTCGATTAATGAGGATGTATTTGCGTAAGCAAAGGCATTGTAGATGAGGATGCGGGCATCCTTAAGTGTTTTTGCACCAAAAAATAAGGTGACACAGCCAACTGCAGTAAGAGTGTATATTATACACAATAAATTATATAGTGATGGGAATTTAACAAGGCCAATGAAGCTAAAGAGTTTCTCCCGAAACCCCTTGGTCCATATTTCAACAAGCTGCAGGAACCCGTATAACGATCCCCAGATCACAAATGGCCAACTGGCCCCATGCCACAAACCACTCAGAAAGAAAACTGTAAAAATATTAAAATACCATCTCCTTGGCTCAACCCTGCTACCGCCGAGAGGGATATAGAGGTATTCCATAAACCAGGACGTCAGCGAGATATGCCAGCGCCTCCAGAAATCTTGAAGAGATGTTGAAAACAAAGGCATGTTGAAATTTTTCATAAGGTCATAGCCAAGGACACGGGCTGCTCCCCGAGCAATATCTGTATAGCCGGATAAATCGGTATACACCTGGATATAAAGCAGGAAGGAAGCCAGCATTACGGCAAAACCCCTGCTGTGATCCGGATCGTTGAATACTGAACCATTAAATACCCCGAGTCGATCAGCAATGACGAGCTTCTTGAAAAATCCCCAATACATAAGCTGAAGGCCACTGGTAAATAGTTTTTGATTAAAGCTTATTTTCTTGTAAAATTGAGGTAGCAGACGGGAAGCGCGCTCAATTGGACCTGCCACAAGCTGCGGGAAAAAGGATACATAAAGAGCAAACCGTTTGAAATTTTTTTCAGCCGGTATTTTACCGCGGTACAGATCTATAGAATAACTGAGCGACTGGAAGGTGTAAAATGAGATGCCGACCGGTAATAAAACATTTAAATCGGAAACTTTATAAGTTAAATCAAAAAGTTGAAATAATTCACGAAGGCTGTCATTAAAAAAATTGAAGTACTTGAAGCTGAAAAGTAACAGCAGATTGCCGATTAAACTGATAAGCAGATAGGGCATCCGGGCTCGGCGGTCAGGCTTTTTCTCCATCTGTAGGCCTGAAAAATAGTCTATAGTTATCGAGGTCAGCAGCAGCAATAAATATTTGGTATTCCAGCAACTGTAGAAATAGAGGCTGGCAACAAGCAGCATCCACTCTCGCCATTTTTGCTGAGAAAGAGCATAAAACAGTATGACGATCACAGGGAAGAAAAAGAAAAAATGGAATGAATTAAAAAGCATAGAAGTTAGCTTGACAAAGTTTTATGGCTTAAATTAAATAATACAAATTAAGTATTTGTTATGATGGTATATGGTACCATCATAACAAATACTTTTTGAAAAACTGTTGTTTTAATGTCCACGGCTTTGCTGTGTTGAGGTGGAGTGTGAAATGATGGATATTTTGTACGATCCACGGGGGGCAAAGTTGCTTCTGAGGTTATCGGGAAATACATTAAATCTCAGCATAAGAATTACCTATCGTTTAATTTTTAATGCCTCGCAGGTCTGCTGCGGGGTAATTCACTAATTTTTTATATTACAATCAATCCAATATAAAATCAAGGTATTTGAAGGCGCTTAAGAGCAACGCTGAAAAAAACTATTCAGATGTATCGTGCAGTTAGACGATAAATTTGAGTGTTTTCTTGTTTCGTTGTGTATTCCAAAACTTTATAGTATACTTAAAAAAAGTGTATTCGTTCTGTCAGTCGGAGGTTTTAGCTCGTGGGAAAAATGATAACAAAAATATGCTTATTTACTCTGTTTGCTCTGTTTTTAACCGCCATAGTAAGCATTGCGAACAAGCGTCTCGTTCTTGATCTTATCTACGATCCACAGATTTTTAAATTAGATAGCACCACTCATGTTTTGCTTATAGGGGCCTCTGATATCGAGTTTTCCCTAAACCCTAAATTAATTAAGAATTCTTATAATGTTGCGCGTCCCGCAGAAAACTTTTTTTACAACTACTATAAGCTCAAGTTTATTTTAGAATCTAACCCACAAATAAATACGATCATCATCGGATTTGGATACCCCAGTCTGTCCCAAGCATCAGCGCAAGATATTAACGGTGCAAATGCATCACAATTTTATGACCGCTATTTCATGCTGCTCGACGCTGAGGGAAGAACGTTTGCCAGTGGTTTTAATAAAGACTACCTGATAAATTTAGCTAAATTTCACTATGGAGTTCCATTGGAGTTTTATAAGCATATCGAGCTGTTCGGCAGGATTTTATTTAACAATCATAATATCAATTTGTATCCTTTTTGGGGGGGCTTTCAGAAGGATTTGGAATTTTTTAAAAAAAATGCAGAGAAAATATTAGGGAGCCCCATTCGCAGACATTACTATATTAATAATATACTCGCTGAAAAGTCCGACGTCTTAATCAACTATCTGGAGAAAATTGTTTTGCTGTGCAAAGAGAGGAACATACGGCTTGTTTTACTTAAAACTCCGCTCAAGAAAGCATATCGTAACGAGATTCCCCCATATCATCTAAAGCTGAATTCTAAAGTACTGGAAAGGGTTAAAAGTTTAAATTCCGGAATTGAGTCTTATGACTACCTATCATTTTTTACGGATGATGCTTATTTCCTTGACTGGGATCATTTGAACAAAAAAGGGGCAGATATATTCACTGCCCGGCTGAACAGGGATATATTTCTGCAATCTGACAGCCGGTAGCAGGCATCGCAACGATCATTTCCCGCACAGGCATCTTTCCCTGGTTCTATCCTTTATTTTTGCCGGACTCCACACGCTCTATCAGTACCCCTTCCCGTGAGATCGCTGCAGCAGAACAGAGACAGAATAGTCAATCGTCAAGGTTTAACCTCTCTCCACCCCTAAAATATCTTTTATTTGCCACTTTGCCAGCCTGACCTGCCTTGACACGGGGAGGTAATTGTAAAAGTATTCCAAAACGCGATTGCTGCGATTTACCCGCAAGGAGAATGTACGGTGTTTTGTTCCTGTTTCCGTCCATTGCAGACGAAGCAGTCGCAATACATTTACTTTTGCAATTTGATCACTTGGGATTTTTAGTATTATTTCATATAAACTGCCAAAAAATGACATTTTATATGAAATTTATTTTTGAAATACTATAATATTTTCTTGAAACTGTCACAATTTGACAGTATATAAGATATTTATAGGTATCCCCCATGAACAGGTTAACGAGACAATTTTTCGATAAAGCTCCCAGCGGATTGTTTTCCAGTCGGGATGTTTCGGTATTATTGCCGGGAGGCGATAACAGCAGGCATGCCCTGATCAAACGTACCATTGCCCATGGAGAAATCATCCATATCCGTCGCGGGCTGTACTGTCTGGCTCCTGAATATCGAAAACAACCCATCAACCAATACTCCATTGCCCAGCAGGTGTGCGGCCCATCATATGTCAGTCTGGAATCAGCGTTGAGCTATCACAACTGGATTCCAGAAGCCGTTTACGCCTGCACCAGTGTTAGCCTGAAGGATTCAAAGGATTTTGAAACGCCGTTAGGGCTGTTTACCTATAAGCGGGTCCCACAAAAAATTTTTTACGCTGGCGTTGAGAGGTTTATCGATGAAAGTGGCAATGTTTTTCTGATGGCCGCGCCGATTAAAGCGCTGGCCGATTATGTTTATATCCACCGGCGAGATTGGGCAGGACTTGAACCGGTCGTCAAGAGTCTGCGTGTAGAGCCTCAGGAATTAGAGGGTCTATCTGCTGAATGTTTACGTTTGCTGGCGGATAACTACCGGAGCCGCCGGATTCAAACGTTCATTAAAGGCCTGCAGAGGGATTTAAGCTTATGAGTATCAAGATGGTTCAAGAAAGACTCAATTCTTACAAATGCACGTCAGAAATTGAAGAAGAACAGGCTATCAGGGAGATCACCCAGGAGGTGGCATTGGCAGCCTTAGGTCGAACAGACTTTTTTAAGCATGCTGCCTTTCAAGGCGGCACCTGTCTGCGTATCTTCCATGGATTGAATCGGTTTTCTGAGGACATGGATTTTATTCTGCGGCATTCTGACCCGAATTTTGAACTTAAACCGCATTTGCAAGCGCTGGCTGATGAACTTGCAGCGTATGGCTACCATATTGAAGTCATTGATCGTTCTCATGCAGATGGTGCGGTTAAAAATGCATTTCTTAAGGATGATGCTATCGGCAAATGTATTCAATTTAATCACGCGGTAAAAACCGGGACGTTACGAAAGATTAACATTAAACTTGAGGTTGACACGAATCCGCCAGCTGGCAGCCGTCTGGAAATAAAATATCTGGATTTCCCGTTTATTTCATCGGTAACAACGCAGGATACACCCAGCATGTTCGCTGGAAAAATACACGCGTTACTTTGTCGGGAGTATGTTAAAGGCCGTGACTGGTATGACTTTCTCTGGTACACCAGCCTTAACACGGACATCAATTTTGAATTTTTATCAGCAGCCTTGAATCAGGTTGGGCAATGGAAGGGAAAGAACATCGCAGCGGGTATAGACTGGGTTCGGGCCGAACTTAAACAGAAGATCGCAGCTCTGGACTGGAAGACAACCACCGAAGATGTCCGGCGTTTTGTGCAGCACCATGAACAGCCGTCACTCAATTTATGGGGCACAGAGTTGTTCCTGAATCAGCTTGCAAAACTGCGGTGAAGGAAGGGCGTCGATCTCTGTCTGCCGGTTTGCAAGCCTGACCCATACGGGTATTTATTGAATTATGCCGACGATATATATACGGGAAGATGGGGATAACAGCATTAGGGAAAGGAAGCGGCACTATCAGCGGTGCAGCCATAGAGGGATAAACAGGTAACGTGCTTGCAGAAGGAATAAATCACAATAAAGGCTTACAGCAGCAGTTTAAACTGTTTAAACTGCGTAACATTTGACCCCTTATCCGCCAAAATGGTTTAAACCCTTGCAGTAGATCTTTTTTACCCCCGCAGCAATAAGACCTGTGGTTATTTTTTTGGTATGAATAGGGCTTTGAGACACATGCTTAAACAGTCTTTAACCACCCGTGCATTGAGTGAGCTGTTTGAAAAAGTGTAGGTAATAGGTACTTCGGAGATTGTCATCCGGTTGCGGTAAATATACATTGCTGTTTCAAACAGGATGTCAAAAGATTTGCTGCGGATCTGCTGTGAAATTATGAGCCGCATTGCTCTGTTGGAATATCTTCTGTAGCCGGATGTAATATCCCTAAAATATTGCCTTTTCCACACGCTGCGGGGGAAGTCAAGCGTCATGTTATAAATAAATCCCCCGGTAGCGCTTAATAGCTGCCGAAAAAGCGGCACCTGGTATTTTATGTCTCTGGCACCGATAACCAGGTCTGCATGCTCATGCCGCATGAACAGAACTATTTCATCAGGGTTGTGGCTCAGTCCGGCATCCATTGCAATCCCATACTCATAGCCCTGCTCAACCGCATAGCGCATGCCATCAAGCAGCCCGCCAGGAATATGCGTATTGCGCTCATGATGAATGACATGTATGTCTTGAAAGCTCTTTAAGATTTCAGGGGTTGCGTCCCTGCTGTTGTCATCAATCACGCATACATCGGCATATTTTCTTGCCCGGGATACAACTTCCCCGATCGTTTTCTCCTCATTGTATGCTGGTATGATAACTAAAAAATTACTGGACTTTTTAATGGTGCTCTCCCATGCCCAGATCCTTATCAGCTATAATAATATCTTCGGGCGTGTTGATGTTTACATATTTTGCGCCAATCAAAAACAGCTTTACCGGGTTACCGTCGTCAATGGCGCATTGTATAAGGTCGGGAAGTTCTTTTTCATGCCGTGACTGATTAATGGGCGTATATGGTATATAGTCAAATATGGCATTTTTGAAAACGCAATTACCGGTCCCCATGATGTTATTTATTGGTTTTCGGGGTTTTTCAATAAGGCGATATATTTTGTTAGTGCTTTCATTATAGATAACGCTGTACGTCTTCCTGATATGATTCATGTCATCAACCGGGGTAACCCCGCAGACAGCAAAAAGATCTTCTTCTCTGAAAACGGTTATCATTTCCATTGGCTTAGGATTTATTAAAATTTCATCAGCCAAAAAAAGAATAAAATCATCCCCCTCAACAGCGTTACGGCATTGTTCAATTGCACTGACAAGCCCTGCAAGCTGTTCCTGTATAACATACCGTATGCGAATGCCCTCATAGGATATGCCAAAGGTGTTGATTATATCTTCAGCCCGGTAGCCGACAACGATAATAATTTCTTTAACGCCGCTGAGCCTGGCGGATTCAATGCTGTACTGGATCAATGGTCTGCCATTGAAATCCAGCATGCACTTGTTAATAGGTTCTGTTATCTCCTGCAGCCTGTTCCCGCGGCCTGCTGCTAAGATTATTGCTCTCATGGCTTTATTCAGGAACCTTTATTAGAAGTCACCGGTTTTTCTTTCTGATCTTTATCGGAAGCTGCGCTGTTTTTGTCCAGTTTCATGTTTAAACAACGCAGATAAATAATGGAATAAAAAAGCAATTATTGCTGCAAAAGTTTTAATTAATTTTTGCTGAAAATGGCTTTGTTATTACCTATCCACGTCATTAGGCGTTCGATGCCTTCTTCGGGCATAATGCGTGGAGTCCAGCCGAGATCTCTCTGCGCCCGGCTGATATCACAGATAAAGTAATGCAAATCACCATGCCGGTCAGGGGCAAATTGCACGTTCGGCCTGACTCCATTTATTTTCTCTATGATATCAATACATTCCAGCAGCGAAATGGCTGTCTGCGTGCCGCCGCCAATGTTATATATGCCGGCTTTGCGTGTTGTGTAAAAGGCATTGAATGCCTCGCAGATATCGGCTGCATAGATTATATCACGGACCTGTTGCCCGGTCCCGAAAATGGTGATGGGCCAATCCAGAACGCTGCGAATGGCAAAATTTGCCACCCATCCGTGGTCTTCGCCGCCAAATTGACGTGTGCCATAGATACCGGTCAGGCGAAAGCTTGCCGCCTCTAATTGGTAGGTATCTATATATGCCCTGACATAAATATCCCCCGCAGCTTTTGATGCGTGCAGCGGTGTCAATATGCCCTGCAGTGTCGGATAGTCTTCGTCAATGGCGGCCGGCTCACGCACATACTTTTTCCCGGATTCCTGCAGCGTGTCATTTATTTTATTTCCATAAATATGAATGGTAGCGCAGCAGGCAACCGGCACGTTAAGTTTTCGGGAAGCTTCAAGCGCGTTAAAAGTACCGAGAACATTGGTGGTAATATCCAGTCGCGGGTCCTCCCAGCTTATGGTCATGGCCGGCTGGGCAGCCGTATGGATGATGTAGTCACACCCGCTGGCATGGTCCAGCAGTTCTTCAAAGTTTCTGACATCCGCTTTCACGAGATTCACGCCGAGACTGTTTAAATAATTCCAGTTATAATTTCTGGCCTGCTCTGCAGCAAAGCCGGTTCTCTCTAGTTCATACTTTGTCATATTATCATATGAGATTACCTGTGCGCCTTGTCGTGCATAGTATTCACACACATGTGATCCTAAAAATCCGCAACCTCCGGTTATTAATACCTTTTTAAGCATAATAGAACCTGTTTTTTTATTGGTAAGTTTTCAATCAATTCCCGGGTAAACGCAGATAGCAGGGGACCTGCTTATAAAGCAGAATATCTGTGCCGCACAGATAAAAACAGCCATTGATATAATGTTTAAATTAGCATAATATCAATGACAATGGCTGGTATGGAGCCCCTTTCAGGTCATTGCGAGAAGCGCAAGCGACGAAGCAATCGCAGCGCAAAAAGCTAAAGAAAATCCCTGTACTGACACGGCATCTTGGACAGTATTGCATATATATATTAAAAATTGAAACAACAATTTGCGACACGAATAAAAATCTTAACCATGATACCCCTGTAATTTTTCGCGTGCCGGTCATGTATTTACCGGACTGTCCCAAACATAGTAGTTGAATCAGGCTGTGGCAGACCCCGCGTTAGACGTTTTTTTTCGGGTGCGGCAACAAGCCATGGCGATAAAACCTTTTCAATCTTCGCGTAAAGTTAAACAAGATAGCGGCCCAAAAGCAAAAGAAATTATAATTTACAGAGGTGTGGCCAGTCAAGTGCATACCCGCTTAGTTCTTTTGTGTAAAGTAAAAAATAGACGGCTGGTTTTACTCAAAACCCCATTCACACTAATTAGTGGCCGTTGTCCCCATATAATGACCATTTAATGTTTAAGTGGGCGGAATCGCGATGATAAAAACGTTTATTATAATTTTGATAGGTGTGTTTGCGGCTTTAATGGCATGCGTTGCCATGACTATTATCGTAATGCCGATTGGGGACATGCAGCGTAGCGCCGCCCTCCTGGAGCAAAAAACCTCAGAGCTTGTCCACAAGGCGAAGGGTTTTGATCAAAAGCAGGCATTGAAGCTTTTAGGGATGAACCGTAACAATAATTTCTATTACCGGTTTGATAATCATCTTGAAAACACCGCCGTTGATGATCACGCATCTTCGGCATTCAAACCAGCGCCGGCAGCGGGTTTCGGCTTTAGCTTTGATGAAAACGATAGCGCCCGCCTCGTTTTTAACAAAGCCTCACACACTGCCGTAAACGGCATATGCGCTATTAAGAGTTCCCCCGGAGCTTTCATCACCAACGCGCAGGAACTGTCCCTCCACAGAGAAAGTCTCAGCGAAATAGAGATTCGTTTAAAGACCTCGCACGGGGAACCGATGCTGCTCGGCATGAGCAGCAACCCCGACGCGCAATGGAGCGAACGCGACAAGACGGCTCACCGGATTGTGATTAAGGGCTGCGAGTTGCAGCAAAAAGACATATTGACAATCCCGTTCGCCGTTATCCCGGACAATACGTTTCATACCTACACGATCCATGTCGAAAAAAAACTGACTGAGGTCTGGGTGGCCTTTGATGACAAGATAAGAAAATTTTTTATTAGCCTCCCCCAAATGCCGGACAATGAAATTCAAATCGATTATATCCGCTTTGTCACAAAAAGGGAGAAGCTGAGCAGCAAACCGTACGGTGAAACATATGTAACAAAACAGGGACAGATGCGCACAGTGCTCTTTATGAACACGCCCTGCCGCTTGCGCTACACCATTGCCATCCCGCAGGCAACTCATTCGTATCTATCCTTTGGAACAGGCATTTTAGAGGCCCATGCGCCGGTCGATTTTATGGTTTCGCTTGCAAGCGGCGATGTAGAAAAGGGGCTGCATCGGGAAACCGTGACTGATCAGAACGCCTGGATTGACACAAAGCTGGATCTGGCAGATTATGCCGGCAGGACAGTCGAGATCCTTTTCTCGGCATTGAGTCCTACGGGAAATGTCGCCTTCTACAGCAATCCGGTACTGTATACGCTTCCCCATAAAAAATTAAATGTTGTTATTCTTCTTGAGGACGCGCAGCGGCCTGACCATATGTCATGTTATGGGTATGCTGTCCGTGAAACCACACCCTTCAAAAGCAAATTTATTCAAAAAGGCGTTATATTTAACTATGCCTTTTCACAGGCAACCGAAACGCGTCCCTCGTGCCCGTCATTCATGACATCGCTGTTCCCAACGGCTGCCGGCGCATCCCGCGATGAAAGGACGCTCCATGAAAACTACCTAACGCTGGCTGAAATTATGCGGAGCCAGGGATATGCAACCGCATCGTTCCTGCAAAATGATAACGCCGGATTCGATAATGGGTTGCATCAGGGCTTTAGCCGTTCGTACAATCTCAGGGGTATGGACCGGCCCGCGGATATCTATGGCCAAAAACTGCTGGACTGGCTGGATGTCCATCAGGACCGGAACTTTTTTTTGTACCTGCATATCATTGATCCCCACGCTCCGTACAACCCGCCGGCTCCCTTTGACTCATGGTACCGTGAGGCGAACATCACCGGCGCACCCCTGACAAAAGATACGGTTTTTGACCCGGCATGGGTTCAAACACCTACCACGGAAGGCCGCAGGATGCTCTACGACGGCAGCATACGAAATAACGATTACTGGTTTGAGAAGTTCTGCGGAGTTCTCGCCTCCCGGGGGCTGCTTGAAAACACCCTGCTTATTCTTATTTCCGATCATGGCGAACATCTGGGTGAGCGTGACATATGGGGCCACCTGCCTCCTGGATACATTCAGGGCATTCATGTGCCGCTCATCATGGTGCGCCCCGGTAAACTGCCAGAGGGTAAAATCATTAACACACCGGTACAACTGCTTGATATCCTGCCCACTGTTCTTGATATCTGCGGAATTGACAAAAACAGCCTGGTGCTGCAGGGTGATTCGTTACTACCGCTCATCGATGGCGCACAGCCAGACTTCTGGGAAAACCGCATCTGCTTTTCCGAAGAGGTCATCAACAGGGACTTCGGCAACGGTTTTGACTGTCGTCCCTTTGGATCGATGATCATTGGCAACTGGCATATTCTTAATTCGCGGGAGTTTCTCCCCAGCGCCCTTCGCGCGAGGCGCACGGGCGCAGAGGCCGCTTTTTTAAAAGCTTTTAACTATACTGATGATGCAGCCGAGTCCCGATTTGTGAACAGCTTTTACTTTGACCCTTTGAGTAAATATATCGCGGGCCGCCTTCTGGAAAACTTTCACGCAGCCAACCGTCAAATTTGTCTGGCGTTCACGGGAGAGGAAAAAGCGTCTATTAAAATTGATCCCGTTGTTCAGGAACGGCTGCGGGCGCTGGGATATGTGCAGTAGTGGACGGGGACAGAGACATAGGGGAATAAGTGGGGACAGATAGTGTTCAAACTCCGATAGATAAGGGGCTATTTTTCAGTTTCATGGCGTTCAACTAACTTGTATATTTGCGTATTGCAAAAAGCTACTTATTGAAAGGCTACGTAATAAAATGGGACTTCAAAAGCCGTTTTATCCAGCATGCGTAATAGCAATTTTGATAGTACTATTATTTGGAGCCTTCACTATCTGCCAGGTATATCTGCTGAAGGATAACTACCCTGTCAGCAGGTTATGGGTAGGTAGTGATTATGTCTGCCTTTATAATGCAACGGAAAACCTTGTTCGAGGCGTTAGCTTATATGATAACACCTGGCTTTCCGTACCGGATTATCTTAAACAG
>Ga0172370_10003690_pt1 | contig 21051 bp, 23 predicted proteins | sample LakKiv5m_FD_114538 | JGI IMG/M metagenome (GOLD analysis project Ga0172370, IMG submission 114538) | Freshwater microbial communities from Kabuno Bay, South-Kivu, Congo - kab_022012_11.5m | ecosystem: Environmental > Aquatic > Freshwater > Lake | place: Democratic Republic of the Congo...
CTTATTATTTAAAGAGTAATAGTTTAGGTTCAACAACTTTAGGTTATAATGATTTGTTTTTATTAAGTTCAAGTAGTTATACTGCAAGTACAAATGGAATAGGCAGAATATTTATGTATAGTAATAGTGCAGATACAGATACAACAATACATGGGTTCTTGCGTGGTGGCGCTTGGTACAATGACACGTATGCAGGGCTTTTGGCTTTGAGCTTGGACTACGTTCCTAGTATCACGGGCGTCAGCTTCGGGTTTCGTTGTGTCGTAGTCCCTTGAGCTTTTGAGCAATTTAGCAATGGTAGTTCTGGGTATCTGGTTATCTGATCATCTGTTAATCTGGTAGTCGTCGTGGTTTTTGGCAAGCCCTGTAAAGGGCTTGCCTAGAATAAAATCAAAAAAACAAATAAGTGATATTTAATGTATGAAAACCAAACACCAACTAACAAAAGATTTATTAATTTTTTTTAGGGGACTATATTTTAGAATTTGTACTTTTTAGTTGATATTTTTCATAGATTTTGATAATTGTGTGATTAAATCTAAAATGTAATTATTAATCATTTTATTATTGTGTGCCTTTTATTTATAAATATAAATAATTACTATACAATTTTTATTTGCAAGGAAAGAATTCTTTGTTATCTATTGTATTTTCATAACATTTACAATCAACTGGTAACCCATAGCAAAATTGAATTTCTGTACCTGATTTAGTTAAACCAATTCTTTGATCTTTAAACCCTATACAAGAACAGTCCATGCTTAAAGTTGTATTACTTGTAATTGAATCTTCATCTTCTAATCTATTGTTTTGCTTAGGAAAGAAAAAAGCAATAAGTAGTAATATAATAAAGATAAAGATGCCAATTAAATATATTTTCTTCATAAATTATATATAAAATACTTCTATTTTTATATATTTCTTGAATAGCACATAAATATACATAATTAGTTCTCCGAAACCTTTATATACTTAGAAAACTATATTATTTATATAGCTTTTGCTTTTCAAGATGAATTTTTTGTTCATTTATGTTTTTTAATTTTCTTGATTTTGGTAATTGTTTTTTATGATTGTGAGGATATATATTTTGACTAATTTTTATTATTTCATTTTAAATTTAGAAATAATTAATCCAAATCTTATATTCTGTTATTAAAAAAATAGAGGTGTTAACAAATGGTTAAGTGTCCAGAATGTGGTTCTGAAAATGTTGTTAGAGATTCAAGAACAGGCGAATATGTTTGTAAGAAATGTCATGTTGTGATGTCTGAGGATCAAATAGATATGGGAAAAGACTGGAGAAGTTATGAAAACTCAGATAAACAAGATAATGTTGGAACAGGTTCTCCAATGAAATATACAAAGATCAATAAAGGTCTTGAAACAATGATTGAACGTAGTGGAAGAGACTTAAGAGGAAACAAGCTTTCAACTAAATCTAGAGCTCAAATGTATAGATTAATTAAATGGCATAAAAGATCATCAATTTCAAACTCTATGCAAAGAAACTTATCTATTGCTTTAACTGAACTGCGAAGAATTGCATCATACCTAAATATTCCAAATTCACTTGTTGAAACTGCTGCTCTTCTTTATAGAAAAACTGTTGAAAAAGGACTTATTAGAGGTAGATTAATTGAGGCTGTTGTTGCTGCTGTTCTTTATTCTGTTTGTAGAACATATAATATTCCAAGAACATTAAATGAAATGGCAGAAGCATCAGGTCTTACAAAGAAAGAAATTGGAAGAACATATAGGTTTATTGTAAAAGAACTTGATATTTCTGTTCCATTAACAGACCCAACATATTATATATCTAGATTTGTTTCTGTACTTAATCTTTCAGCTGAAGTTGAATCAAAAGGTAAACAAATTGTTAAGAAAGCAATTTCTTCTGGTTTAATTTCTGGTAGAGGTCCAACTGGTGTTGCAGCAGCTGCAGTTTATATTGCTGCATTAATGTCTGGAGAGCGTAGAACACAAAAGGAAGTTGCTAATGTTGCTGGAGTAACAGAAGTAACTATTAGAAACAGATATAGAGAGCTTAAAGCTAAACTTAAGCTTAAGGTTGATGCAGATATTTAAAATATCTGCATCTCGTTTCATTTTTTGAGGTTTATTTATGATTAATGTTTGGGATATTAATGCCTATTTTTATGATGAAGTTGAATCAAGATTATCTAAAGACATAAATAAATTAACTTTTAATTATTTAAAAAAGAATAACCTTCTTAGATATAAAAATGTACTTGATCTTTTTTGTGGAACAGGGAATGTTTCAATTTCATTATTAGATTTAAATGTTAAAAAAATTGTTGCAATTGATAATTCTAAACTTATGTTAAATAGATTTAATCATAAAATTAGATCTAATAAACAAAAAAACAAATTAAAGATTATAAAATTAGATATTCTTAATTCAAACCTAAATAAAATTTTTGGGCATGAAAGATTTGATGTAATTTATATAAAAAGAGCTCTTTATTTCTCTGATAAAGAAAATATCCAGATATTAAAGCAAGCGCATAAGCTTCTAAATAAGAACGGAGTAATAGTTGTAATTAATCCTGAAAAAAACCTGCGGAAATACATACAAGGAAGAATATTGCCTTTTTCAATCTCTTCTTTTCTTAGAAGATTGTGGGCGTGGATTGGAATTGGAATTAATGTTGTAAATTATAAATTATATACTTCAAATCAATTTGTTGATTTATGTGAAAAAAATTTCAAAGAAAATGCGCAAATAATTAGATTAAATGCCCCATCACCATCATATTACATTATAATTATCAAAAGCCTTAAATAGTTTTTTTTGCTTCTTTAAGTCTTATATCCATATATTTGAATCGATTTACCCCGAGGCTCTGCCCTGGTTGGGAGATTCATTTAACAAGTGTTTGTATTTCAATAGTTTTATATTTCTTTTATTATAGATTATATTTAAGAATAATACAATTATATTTGTGGAGAATGATTATAGATGCCTGTAATTAAGAAAAACCTACATCCAGTTTATAAAAAAGTAGCAATAGCTGCAGAAAAAGGTTATTTTACTACGCACACAATGCAGAAAAAATTAAGTTTAGATCCAAAATACCAGCCAGCAGTTTTAGATGTTGCAGAAAAAATTAGAAGAGCTCACTTTATTATTGGGGCAACAGGTAAACCTGGGCAATTTGTGACTAAATGGGGAAGAAGAGTAATTATTATTTCTGGATCTCTTGCAACTTTAAGAGGATATGATGCAATTAAAGAAATCCAAAAAACAAAAAGGATGTATGAGCAATTTAATAAAGCTAATCAAAAAGCTAATCCAGGAGCAAAGACAGTTGGTTTATCAAAAGAAGTAATCTTAGATGCAATTAAAAATACAGAATTTAGAATTGCAATACCAGATATTACAAAAGAAAAACCAATTAAAGATTATCTTCATGGCCCAGGAGGGGCAATGATTGCAGGTGGAATTGCAACATCTATTGTTATGATGCTTATTAGAAATAAAATTAGACGTGCAATTAATAATATGAGAGCAAAAAAAGCAATAAGTAGGATTTCATAAAAGAAAAAAATCAAATAAAAAAGATATATTCATCTAAATAATTAGTTTATTTTTTATTAATATTGTGTGATTTATTATGAAAGATACAGTTTATGATTTAGTTGTTGTTGGTGGTGGGCCAGCTGGACTTTCTGCTGCAATTTATGCAGGAAGATATAAGATGAATGCAGTTGTTATTTCTGGTTCTATTGGAGGAACAATTACTCTTGCTCATCAAGTTTGTAATTATCCTGGGTTTATTGAGATTTCTGGGCTCGAACTTATGAACAAGATAACAGAACAAGTACAAGCTCTTGATATTCCAATTTATTATGAAAAAGTAATGAGTATTAATAAACAAGAAAACTACTTTATAATCAATACAGATACAAGAACATTAAAGGCTTATAAGGTTATCTTAGCACTTGGTAATACAAGAAGAGAGCTTGGGCTTGAGAAAGAAAAAGAATTAATTGGAAAAGGTATTTCTTATTGTGCAACTTGTGATGGTGGTTTTTTTAAAAACAAAGTTGTTGGTGTTGTTGGTGGGTCTGATGCAGCAGTAACTTCTGCTCTTGTTTTAGCAGATGTTGCAAGCAAAGTATATATTATTTATAGAAAAGATAAGTTAAGAGCAGAACCTTCATGGAGTAATCTTGCTATTAATAACAAAAAAATAGAGATTCTATTTAATACTGAAATAACTGAGCTTTTAGGTGAATCTAAGTTAAATGCAGTTAAATTTCAAACAGGAAAGGAACTATCTTTAGATGGATTGTTTATTGAAATTGGATCTGTTCCAAATACTTCTCTATTAAATAATCTTGGTATCAAGCTTGATGAGTTTGGATTTATTATTGTTGATAGAGACCAAAAAACAAATATACCTGGTTTATTTGCTGCTGGAGATATAACAAATGCAACTGAATTAAAGCAAGTACTAACTGCAGAAGCACAAGGAACAATTGCTACTTTTTTTGCATATAAGGAACTTAAAAAAAATGATTCTAAAATTGAATATACATAAAACAATATCTTTTAAAACCCTAGTTTAAGTATATATCTTATGGGGTTAATTACTATTAATAGAAAAAGGGGTAATTTATTATGAATGACGTAAATATTAAACTTAAGAAAATATTTGAATCTTTAAATAAGAACTTATATAGAACTAATAAAACTCTTGAGTTGTATAATCCTGTTTCTGAAATATTTAATAGTATTACAACAGATATTAAAGAAATTGAGAACTTATTTGAGAAGAATAAGCATCTTGAAAAAGAAATAGAAGATGAAGTTAAAAAAAGAGAATTAATTGCTTTATATAAGAAAATGCATTCTGTTGTTTCTCAAATTAAAGATGAAATTGATTATATATACAAAGATATGAATGATGGAAATAAATTCTTAGAAAAATTTAGAGGATATAGGACATATATATTTAAGGACTCAGTTAAGACTAAGGATTTTTTAAAAAAAATAATACAATCTTTCTCAATTGAGAATTTTACTTTAAAGTTTAATGTTGTTGGTAATATTGATTTAACTGATGTTGCATCAAAGGTCCAAGGTAAGAAAAATGGAATTGATATACTTGTTCCTTCTGAAAATATTAATCTTATTTTTGAAGAGATTATTAAAGCACAAACAACCAAGTTTAGGTTAATTACAGAAAAAATAACTATTTATTTTGAGAAGGAAAACGTAGTTTATATTGAGGGCCCAAGTACATCTATTGAGTTTGCGGATGGAGATGCAAAGCAATTTGATGCTCAAATCTTAGATAATTAATATATCTAAGATTAATACATTTATATTATTTTATTAGGTTTTAATAAATGGAAGATAGACTAGTCAACTTAATTGATCAACCAAATTGGAAAATACTTCTTTTTGATTTAGTTAAGGAAAATAATTTTAATATTTGGAATATTAATATAATTAATTTAACTGACTTATATCTTGATAAAATAAAATCACTAAAAGAAAGTAATCTTTTAGTTCCAGCTAATGCCCTTCTAGTTGCAGCTATCCTTCTTAGATTAAAAGCTTATTCTATTAAGTTAACTTCAATTGATGATGAACCATTACAAATTCCAACAGAACAAGATATATATAATCTTAATTTAATTAGTTTAAATAACTCAATTAAATTAAGAGAAGGGGCTGTATCTTTAGATGAATTAATAGATATAGTTGATACGATTATGAATAAGCCAACTAAAAGCAACATAAGTAGGCAATTAAAAGAGAAATCAGAGACTGTATTTACGATCCCAAGAAAAACCATTGATATTACTGAAAGAATAGATAGATTAAATTCAATATTGTTAGACGAGAAGGACAAAGAAGGTTGTCTTGTTTTCTCTAAATTGCAAGAAAGAACAAAAGATCCTTTTGAGGTTATTGAGTTTTATTTTGTACCTCTTCTGTTTTTATCTCAAGAACAAAAGGTTAATGTTTGGCAAGATGATTTTTTTTCAGAGATATTTATTAAAGTTCTTTAAATACATTTATAAATTGTAGATATACTATATATTTATGTTTTAAACTAATTTAGATAGATGGCAGATATGTTTTATAAGAAAGGAAATAAAGGGCAAGTTTCACTTGAAGTAATAATACTAATTGGAGTTCTAATTGCAGTTGCTATTGTTCTTGCAGTTATTTTATTTGATTTTACAAATAAAACAAATGAAGCAACTACAAAGACTGTAAAGGGAACTGATGATGTTGTTGATAATTTCTTAGGAGACCTAAACTCCTGGGATAGTAATATTAGTGATTTAAATATTGCTTCAATGCCTGTTGCAAATCCTGTTGCAGGTATATATAATACGCCAATAAATGTTATTTTGAGCACAACAACATCTGATGCTAATATATTTTATACTTTAGATGGAACAAGTCCTACAAGTACAAATACAAAATATACAGGCCCAATACCAGTTGCTATATCAACTACACTAAAGGCGATTGCGATTTCAGATGGAATGATTAATAGTTCAATATTGACTGCAGTATATACAATTATCCCTCCTGATCAAGTTGCAATGCCAACTGCAAGTCCAGATGGGGGCAATTATTCCTCAGCTCAAACAGTTACACTTGCTTCTACAACTATTAATGCAGAAATATATTATACAACAAATGGAAATACACCCACTACAGGAGATACATTATATAATGGAGTTGGAGTTCCAATTAATTCATCTACTACACTAAAAGCAATTGCGGTAAAAACAGGTATGATTGATAGTGATGTAATGGTTGAAGATTATATTATTAATATTGTTGTACAATTATCTAAACCGACTGCAACTCCAGATTCTGGTTCCTATTCTAATTTTGTTGATGTTAACTTAAGTGCAAGTTCAGGTGCAACAATTTATTATACACTAGATGGAACAATTCCTACAACTGGTAGTTATACATATGGTTTACCTATACATCTAGTTAGTAACACAAATCTAAAAGCTATAGCTGTAAAAACGGGCTATTTAGATAGCGATATAATGTCTAAGGATTATAATGTTTATTTGTCTTTAAATGATTTATTTACTTTAAGTCCAGGTATTAATGGTCTTTATTCTTCAACATATGGTGTTTTTTCTGGATTACCTAGTTCAATAACAATCACAAAATATTCTATTGGTTTACATGATACAAACATTCCAATGGATAATAATATTAGTTTTACTCAAGGACAAACAAAGGATTTAAATCTAGGTATAATTAATAGTACATCTACTATTAAACTATATTTATCTGATGGAAATATAATTACAAAGACAGCAACAAACACAAATAATGGTCCAGCAAGTGGTGATTGTCCTACAGGGTTTATTCCTGTACCTGGTAATTCTATTTATAATACTATTTCTGGAACATACTTAAATAAGAAAGGATTTTGTGTAGCAAAATATGAGATGAAGATTGATGTAAATGATGATGGGATCGGAGATGAAGTTTCAACTTGTCAATATTCAACTAGAAGAATATGGAATAATGCAACCCCCAGTTGTAATTATAATCCTGGTTCAAGAGAAGTGGTATCAAGTTATAGTGGATATGCTCTTGGAAATATAAATACAGCGACTGCAAGAGCCGCATGTAGTTCTATGGGTGGTAACTATCATTTAATTACAAACAATGAATGGATGACCTTAGCAAGAAACATAGAAATAGTTCCAAGTAATTGGTCTGGAGGATCAATAGGTAGTGGATATATATATTCTGGACATAATGATACTGCACCTGGTTATGTATTAAATGCAGATACAAATGATTTGAATGGATATTATTTGACAGGCCAGATTACAGGAAATCAGAAAAGAACATTGACTTTAACTAATGGTTCTGTTATCTGGGATCTTGCTGGAAATATATGGGAATATACGGACAATCAAGTTACAAGGGAAAATCAACCCGATGGTTTTACTAATTCGCATGTTCCAGATAATACAGCAAATTTTTTTAATTATTCTTTTACTACTGTTGGAGGAATATCAAAATATATAACTGACAAAAATCTTGGTGACACTACATTTAAATATAATGATTTATTTTTGGCATCAAGTAGTTTATATAATGTAAATCATGGTGTGGGGACAATATATACTTATAGTTGGTATACTACTAGTACATCATCTTCATTTACTCGTGGAGGGTATTATGGTTCAGTGTCATATGCAGGCATATTAGGGCTATCTCTTCAAAATACATCAACTACAAGTGTAATTTATGGTGGACTTCGTTGTGTTTATATTCCTTGATTTTTAATCAAGGATAAATTCTTTTTTAATTATTTAATTAAAAATTTGCTTTGTAAATTAAATTAACCTATTCTTTGTTTTTTTATTTTGTCATTCTTTTTTATCCTAGTTCAACTTTACCAAAAAATCCTTTTGGATAATAGATAATTATTATTAATAGAAGAAGAGCAAACAATATTTGTCTGCCAGGCCCAATTAAAGATGATGGTAAGCCCACAAATCTTAATATTTCTGGTATTAATGTAAGGATTACTGTTGCTATGACTGTTCCTTTAATTGAAGCTAGTCCTCCAACAATAATTATTGTTATTACTGGTATTAATGCCATAAAAGTAAATGAACTAGGGTCAATAAAAGTAATAAAATGAGCAAAAAGAGAACCTGCAATTCCTGCAAAAAAAGCAGAAATCATAAGAGAGATTGATTTTATTCTATATGTATTTTTACCAAGTGATTTGCAAGCAGGCTCATCGTCTCTAGTTGCTTGAATTAATAATCCAAAGTTTGAGTTTATTATTTTTCTAATAAGTAAATATGATATTATTGCAATAATAATTGTTAAAAATAAAAAAGATATATTTGAACTAAAAATATATCCAAATATATCTGGTTTTGGTATTCCTGGTATTCCAAGTGGCCCTCTTGTAAGTTTAGTCCAATTAATTAAAACTGAATAAACTAGAAAAGAAAAACCAATTGTTGCAAGACCTAAATAATCCCCTTTAAGTTTGTTTGTTGGAATTGATAAAAGATAAGCAAAGATAGAAGGTATTATTGCTGCAAGTAAAAAAGATATAAGAAAAGGAACTCCATTAACAGTCAGGAGAGCAGAAGTGTATGCACCAATTGCAAAGAAAGCAATATGTCCAAAATTAAGAAGTCCAGAATAACCAATGGTTATTTGTAAAGATAAAGCAAGAATTAATTGAATTAAAATAATTATTAATAAATGTATTAGATATGCTGTAATCATTTTATATTATCCCTTTTTTAATTGCATCTTTAATTATTTTATGTAATCTAATATATATTTTTTTATCTGAATAATTATACATTCCACATTGAATTGTATTTTGCATATATTTATTATTGTAATATGGTTCAATATTATATTTTTTAAAAAATAATTGGCATTTTTTAATATCTTTTACTTTGAATGTAATTACAGGGGATATTTGTTCACCTATAATTATATCCTTTAGATCAGAAAATAATTTTGAATTTGAATTTATTAATTCTTTTTGTTTATTAATTGTTCTCTTATTTAACTTATCTAGTTTTCTTAATAAACTAATAAATTGAGGAATTAATGAGGTGTGGGGGGTTTGATTTTCTCTTGCATATATTATGTATTTTTTTAAAGATAATGAACCAGGATATTCATTTGAATCAAGTAATATTCTTTCAATATTTGGTTTGTATGTTACTATTCCCATTACAGGTAAACCACCTATTTGCTTTGCAGAAGATAATATTGATATGTCACAATCTGGATGTTTGTAATACGGATATGATGATACGCAATCAACTATGCTTATAATTTTATTTGATTTACAGATTTTAACTAAATTATTACAATCATTATATTTACTATTGCTTGTTTCAAATTGTGTTATATAAAAGAAATCGATTTTTTTATTTAAATATTTTTTCGCATCAATTTCATTATTAACTATGATTATTTTTTTTGAGTATTTTTTAAATAATTCAGAACTTCTTTCTCCAAATTGTCCATTTGAGATAATTAATATTCTTTTGTTTATTGTAATTGATGATAAAATACATTCAATTGCAAGTGAAGCTGATCCTTGAATAAATAATACCTTCCTATTTAATTGATTTTCTAATTTTAATTTGCATTTTTTAAATAGGTCTTTAAATTTTTGGGATCTGTGAGAGTATGCAATCTCTATATTAATCTTTGAAGGAAGTGGGCCAGATGCAAAAAATAAATTTTTGTTCATATTTTATCCTTTAATCCATCCTTTGTTTACACCAAGTATCCCATTTGGTTTAAACAATAAGAAAATAAACAATAGCATAAATGCTATTGCATCCTTATAACCACTTGGAAGATACCAAATACCAAAATTCTCAACTATGCCTAAAACAAATGAACCAAGAACAGCGCCAGGAACAGAGGTTATTCCACCAATAACTGCTCCTGTAAAACCTTTAATCATAAGACTTGAGCCCATGCTTGGTTCTAGGTTTTGTTCAAGAGAAACTAAAACACCTGCTGTTCCTGCAATTAGTGAACCAATAATAAAACTATATGCAAATAATTTTTTTGAAGATATTCCTTGTATTTCAACTAAATCTTTTGATTCAGAAACTGCGCGCAATGATTTTCCTAAACTTGTTTTCTTCATTAATAGAAATAAAGAAATAAATAAAACAATAGAAGTAATTATTATAATTATTTGAAGAGGAGTAATAATTGAACCAAGTATCTCAAGACCTTTTGTGGTTTTAATAAACCCAATTGTTTTAACATCAGCTCCAAATATAATTAATATTAAAGATTCAATAATTATTAGAATACCAATAGAAGCAATCAATAGAATTGATGACCCTGCTTTCTTTTCACGAAGCTTTGTATATGCTGTTTTGTTAATTATCCATCCAATTGCACCAGCACAAAGAATTGAAAGAATAACTGAAACCCAAAAGTTTATTCCAACCAAACTATAGAAAAGATATAACATGTATCCGCTTGCAACAACAACAGAACCATGAGCAAAATGAACAAACTTGTTTGTTGAATAAATAAGAGAGAAACCTGTTGCAATAAGAGCATATATTGCACCAGCAATTAATCCATTAAACAATAATTGTAGAAATATCATATTTTTCTGTTCTCTTTTTTTCTTACATCTTGATATTCATATAATATAACTAAACAACAATAGTTATTTATACCTTTTTCCAAAGATAATTAAAATTAATTAGTCAAATATATTTCTGGGGGGTTAAAAGTAATACTTTGTATTACATTTATAAATTTAATGGTATATATTATAATTATGGATGGAAAACAGATTACAATAGTAGATGCATCATTTTGGATACATTTAGTTAAAACAGATCTTGTGCATATATTTCTATTGTATTATAATAGAATAATTATTCCATTAAAAGTAGAAGAAGAAATTACTTCCTCAGAGTCATTTAAGTTTATGGTATATATTCCAGAAGATATTAAACAATATAATAAATTAAAACAAGAAGGAATAATAATTGTGCAAAATCCAAAAATAATTACAAAACAATTAAGTAGTCAAATTTCAAAAGATTCAGGAGAATTATATTGTATTGCATTATCCCAAGAAACAGGCTTAATTGTTTTTATAGATAATGGAAGGCCATATAATTATTGTAAGGAGAACAATATACTGGTTGCAAATATAATTGAATTTTTATTGTTTTTATATATTGAAAAAAGATTAAATAAAACGGAAGTATATTCTAAAATTAATGTAATTAAAAGCTCAATATCAAATAGTTATTTAGAAGAAATTGAAAAATATTTACAAGGTGTTTAGTTATGGTAAAATATAAATATGACTTAAAGGATAAGATGAATGTAAAAACATTGAGGTTAAAAGACTCTTTATCAACTGTGGTTTATGCTGTTGCCAGAGAAAAAAATTTAACTGAATCAGAATACATTAGATCATTAATAGAAAAGGATATTTCAGAATATAGATTAACTAAAGGAATTGATGCTTATAAAAATAAAGAAGTTAATCTTTCAGGCGCAAGCGAGATTGCAGGATTACCTTATCGTGAATTTATGGAAAAGCTAGAAATAAAAGGAATTCCATTAAATATGGATACTGCTCCAATAGAATATGGGCTTAATTCAATTAAGAAATCATTAAAAAAGAAAAAATAAAAAGAAACTTTATTCAAGCTTCTTTATTTCATATTCTACTCCTGTAATGTCCCCTATATTATTAAAAGATATTTCTCCTCTTGTTGTTTTATAGTTTTTAAGCGATAACCAGTAATCTCTAATACAAGTATTGTTCTCATCACAAACTTTAAGCCCATCAGCAATAAGTTTCATTGAATCATATCCTCCAGCAACAAGCGTGTCTGCTTCTTTTCCTGTTATTTGTTTATAATTCTCCCAAAAATTGGTTTCTTGTTTTGTTATTGGGGAAGGATAATATATATTGGATTTATTTATTATTTTTTCTGGTATTCCTTCTGATAATATGCTTGGGCCATAAACGAATATTAAACCTTGATAATTTAATGTTTTTAATTCATTAATAATTAATGGCATGCTTTCTGGTGTGCTCATAACATAAACTGCTTGTGGGCTCTCATTAATTACTTTTGTGGCTATACTTTTGAAATCTTTTGTTTTGGAATCAAATCCTTCTTTAATTTTTAAAGTTTTATTATTGGTTTTAATTACTTTCTCTATTTCGTCTTTTACTGCAATTCCTGCAGGAGTATCATTTAAATAGATTATTCCAAATGTATTTATTTTTAATTCTTTAATTGCATATTCTGTTGCTATTTTAGTTTCATAATTGTCAGAAACCCAGACTCTAAATATTAAATCACCTTGTTTTGTAACATCTGGGTGTGTTGCTCCTGATGCAAGATATAGTACTCTGTTTTCTTGAGTGATTGGTGCAACTGCTAATGCAACTGATGAACAAACAGTCCCGGTTATAATTTTTATATTATCTACTCCTATTTCTTTTTGATATGCGTTTATTCCTGTTTTTGGATCGCACATATCATCTTCATAAATTGGTTTAATTAATTTTCCATTTATTCCTCCATTATTATTTATTTCTTCTACTGCAAAATCAAAACCTTTTTTTAAAGATTGTCCCCAAACACCAGCATCTCCTGATATAGATGAGATGTAACCTACTTTAATATATTCTTGTTTATTTAATGAAAATAAACCAGTTGTTTTAAAGTTAATTACTAGTGTAATTGCAATTAATGCAATTACAATTAATGCAATTAATATTTTATATTTTGTTTTCATAAGTTCTCCTTCTTCATTCCATTTAGTTATTTCATTAATAGATAGTACTTGCATTTTCAAGTTAATAAAATAAATGAAGTTATTTTTTATCAAATGCCCCTATTTTTAAATCTTTTTAATCAATAGATAAAATATGGTGCTTGACTTAAAGGATAAAAAGATTTTATTAGAATTAGACTTAAATTCTCGTCAAAGTTATTCAGCAATAGGTAAAAAAGTAAAATTAAGTAAAGAAGTTGTAAATTATAGAATAAATAAACTTGTTCAAGAAGGAATAATTACGAATTTTACTTGTGTTATTGATTATTCCAGATTAGGAGTTATTGCTTTTAGAACGTTTTTACGGTTATGTAATTTAGAAAAGAATAAGCAAGAAGAAATTGTAAGTTATCTTAAAAATACTTCTCAAGTAGGATGGGGAGTTATAATAATTGGTAGATGGGATATTAATTTTATTTTTTGGTGTAGAGAAATACATGAATTTACTTCTTTTTGGGATAAATTTTATATTAAATTTGGAGCCTATATTGAAAATAAGTCCACAACAATAAATGATTGGTATTATATTTATCCTAAAGCTTTTTTGGTTCCAAAATATTTATCTGAAATTCCAGCATATAGTTATTATAAGCAAATAGATCAAACTATAGATTTAAATAAAACTGATTTTAAACTTTTATCTCTTTTAGCAAAGAACTCAAGATCAAAAATAATTGATTTGGCAAGAGAAGTTAATTTATCTGAAACTACAGTTCTTTCTAGAATTAAAGAATTTGAAAAAACAAAAATAATTTTAGCATATAATATTGGCGTTGATATAAATAAACTAGGGCATAGTTATTTTAAATTGCATATGAATTATAAGGATTTTAATCTTAAGAGATACAATGATTTATTAGGTTATTGTCAATATCAAGAAAACGTGTGGTCAACAGCTCATTTAATTGGAGGAGATGATATTGAACTAGATATTTATATTGAAAATGAGGAAAAATATATGTTATTCTTAAATGACATAAGAAGTAAGTTTTCAGATATAATTAAAAATTATGAGACAATTAAATATCTTGTAGAATTCAAATACAATCTTTTTCCAATTGAAATAAAATAAAAAAAGGTAATAAATTATGGTTTACAATTATAAAAAATTAATTAAGAAGGACAGATATTAATTATTTATTTTTACTTGCCCTGCTAATCTCCCGTTTAGTTTTGCAATGCATCCATGGATTCTTTGTTCCGAAAAAGGTAAACTTACAAGATATGAAGTTAGACATTTAAAGAATAAGGCAAATAATCATTTGTATATTAATTATTATTCTAATTTCTTTCAAGGTATTGAGATGTTTATGTTTTCAAATAAATATTTTTGGAAAGGAAAACTTTTTTTCAGTATTGAAGGAAGCCAAGCAAAAAAGACGATTAACTTTGTTAAGAAAAGCAAAGATTATTATCCATATAAAAACAGATATTCCTATCTTGGCCCAAATAGTAATACTTATGTTCAATGGGTTTTAGATTCTTTTCCTATGCTAAATATAGAACTACCAAGAAATGCAATTGGAAAAAATTATCATAGAAAGAAGAAATAAAATTAATTTCTTGTTATTTGTTCCTTATAAAATTAGATTTTCGATTATTTTAAGTGTAGTAAAATTGTACTTTGTGAAATTTTAACACACTTTATTTAAACCTTTCGGTTCTTATATTGCTATGGACTTAAGATATATAAAAAGAGAAATAGAAGATAATATTATTTCTTTTTTGGATCATGATGAAATTATTGCTATAATGGGTGCAAGACAAGTTGGTAAAACAACAATGATTGAACATATTTTAAGTGATATTAAAAATAAAGAAATAGTGAAAATTAGTTTTGATAATTTAGAAATTAAAAATTTGTTTGCAAATAAAACAGATGAATTTATTGAAAAATATATAAATAATAAAGATATCTTATTTATTGATGAAATCCACTATGTAAAAGATAGTGGTAGGATATTAAAATACATTTATGATAAATACAAGGGTAAAATAAAAATAATAATTACTGCTTCTTCTTCAGTTGATATGGCAATTGAAAGTTTAAAATTTCTAGTTGGGAGAGTAATTATTTTTGAATTGTTTCCATTTTCTTTTTATGAATTCTTATTAACAAAAGATGAAAATTCAGCAAAAATGTACACGAAAGGAGATCTGTCTATACATACATATAATCTTTTGGAACCATACTTAAAAGAATATTTAAAATATGGTGGTTACCCAAAGGTTGTATTAGGAGAATCAAAAGAATTAAAAGAAAAAATACTGAAAAATATAGCTTATACTTATGCATTAAGAGATATTAAATCTTTAACAAAGTTAACAGATGATTTTAAATTAAATAATTTGTTGAAAGCATTATCCTTACAAATTGGGAATGTTATAAATTATAAGGAATTGAGTAACGTAAGTAATTTAAGTTATCTGGAATTAAAAAAGTATATGAATTTATTAGACAAAACATATATTTGCAAAGAAATAGTTCCATTTTATAGAAATAAAAGAACTGAATTAACAAAAAGCAAAAAAATTTATTTTATTGACCTTGGTTTAAGAAATGCAATTATAGATACTTTTTCTGTTGATGGAATAGATATTGGATTTATAAAAGAAGATTTCATATTTTCTGAATTAATTAAAAATAGTATTTTACCAAAATATTGGAGAACAGATGATGGGGCAGAGGTTGATTTTGTAATTGAAAAAGGGTATGATTTATATTCAATAGAAATTAAAAATAATCTTAAAATTCCAAATATTACAAGATCATATCTTAATTTTATAAAAAAATATAACCCAAAAACAGGTTTTTTAGTAACTGATTATTTATCTGATAAAAAAAAATATGTATCCACAGATATTTATTTTATTTCATTTATTAATTTATTTATTTTACTAAATAGGATTAAAAGATAACTTATGCTTAGAATAAAAAACTTAAAGAAATATTTTGGAGGAGTAAAAGCAGTTGATGATGTTTCTTTGGAGATTAAGTATAATCAGATAACTGGGCTTATTGGACCAAACGGGGCAGGTAAATCAACTATCTTTAATATTATCTCTAGTTTTGAAAAAGCAGATTCTGGTAAAATCTATTTTGAAAAAAAAGAAATAAATTCTCTATCTCCTGAAAAAACAGCAAGAGAAGGAATTTCAAGAGTATTTCAAAAATCTCGTCTTTTTGATAACTTAAGTGTTTATCAAAACTTACTAGTTTCAATTGATGAAGAAAACACTAACTTTTTTAAAAGTTTAATTAAAAAAAACATGATTTTAAAAGAGCATAAAGAAGAAATAGATAAGATATTAAAATTATTTGAAATTGAACACATTAAAAACCACAAGTGCTCAGATTTATCATTTGGTCAAAAGAGGCTTGTTGAATTTGCAAGAGCAGTTATTAGACCTCATAAATTATTAATCTTAGATGAACCAGTTGCTGGTGTTTCTCCTCAGTTAAGAAATAAGATTATGGATATTTTAAAGAAGTTAAAAGGAAACGGAGAAACAATTCTTTTAATTGAGCATGATATGATATTTACATTTAATATTTGTGATAAGATTTTTGTTCTTGAGAAAGGAAAAGTAATTGCATCAGGAACCCCCTCCCAAATAAAGAATAATAAGAAAGTTTTAGAAGCATATCTTGGAGATTAATTATGTTAGAACTTAAAGATATTCATGCAGGTTACAAGGATCAAGAAATCCTAAAAGGAATAAACTTTACAATAAATCCTGGACAGATTACTTGTATTATTGGTCCTAATGGTGCTGGAAAGTCTACTCTTCTTAAAACCATCTTTAATTTATGTGAAATTTATTCTGGAGAGGTTATTTTTAAGGGTAATAATATAACAAGATTACCAACATATAATTTAATCTTAGAAGGAATTAGTTATTCACCACAAGGAAGACAAGTTTTTTCAGATATGACTATTCTTGAAAACCTTGAAGTTGGTTTAAGTATTTTTAAAGATAAAGATTATAGGCTTAAAAAAATACAAGAAGTTTTTACTAGGTTTCCTATTCTAGAAGAAAAGAAAAAAGATTTAGCATACACCTTATCAGGTGGTCAACAGCAAATATTATCTATTGCAAGAAGTCTTGTTCATGAGCCTGAGCTTTTATTACTTGATGAACCATCTCTTGGGCTAGATCCAAAAACCCAAAAGCAGATATTTAATATAATTAAAGAACTTAACAAAGAAGGGATATCAATTATTTTAGTTGAGCAGAATGCAAAAGCTGCTTCTGAGATTTCAGATGTAATTTACATTCTAGAAGATGGTAAGGTTGGTCTTAAGGGAAGCAAAGATATTTTAAAAGATAAGAGAATAAAGGATATTTATTTTGGTGGGAGATAAGTAATCTGATAGGTTATTAAAATAAGAAAGATAGCTTTTTAAATTGGTTGCGTCGTCTATATATAACAAAAATGTTATATTGGGATGACTATGAACTTGTATGAAATTAAAGAAAAAGTAATAACTTCTAGAAGATTAGTTTATTCAAATCTTCAATTATCAAAACTTATTTCTAAAAAACCAAGTATAACAAATGTATATATTTCTAGATTAATTAAAAAAGGGCTTGCTAAAAAGATTAATGGAAGAGTTGTGTTTACAGCAGATGATTATATCTTAGGAACTCAATTGATTGAACCAGCATATATTTCACTTGGTTCTGCATTATATTTCCATCAAGTAGTAAACCAAATCCCTACAATTACAACTTGTGTAACTACAATAAATAATAAATATTTAAAGTTAGAAAAAATAAAATATCATAAGATAACTCCTAAATTATTTTTAGGATTTAAAAAATATAAACTTGAAAGTAGTTATGCATATATAGCTGATCCTGAAAAAGCAGTTTTAGATGCAGTGTACTATAAAATATATAATCAAGATGTGGTTAAAAAATATAAACAAAGAATAAATTGGAAAAAACTAAAAGAATATAGTAAATTGTATCCTAAAAGAGTAAGAAAGGTGATTTCAAGTGTTAGATAAAAATAAGATAACTGAATTATCTTCTTTAAGAGATCTTAAACCATATCAACAAGAAAAGCATTATATTCAAACAGCAATACTTATTGCTCTTTCTGATTATCCATTAATTTTTAAGGGTGGAACATATTTATGGTTTTTTCATGGTCTTGATAGATATTCAACGGATTTGGATTTTACAATCCAAGATATAGATACAAAAGTGAGTATGGAAGATTTATCTAAAGAGATGGTGAAAAAAGTTAAAACAAAACTTATGTTACTTGATGATATTGATTGTGATTGTAAATTAAATACTTTTCGAGAAGGGATTGGATTTTCAATAAAAGTTAGTGCAACTGGCCCTCTATATACAACTCCAAAAAGTATTTGTTTTGTTGATGTAGATATTAGCTTTAGAGAGAAGGTAATTTTACCTACAACTCCATACAGTTTAGATTTTCCTGCATATAATTTTCCTGTAGTAATTATTACAGGAATGAATTTACAAGAGGTTTTATCTGAAAAAATAAGAGCAATCATTACAAGAGATAGTGTAAGAGATGTTTATGATTTGTGGTATTTGCTTGATAGGAAAGAAATCAAATTAACAAGAGATGTATTTAATCATATTAATCAAAAATTAAAGTTTGTAAATCTTTCTTTTGATATAAATGAGTTTAAGAAAAAGTTAAAAGAAAAGGAAGCAAATTTTAATAATCTTAATCAAATAGTTTTTAGAAAATTAGAACCATTTAGTTATTATTATAATTCAATAATTGAACAGATTAATAAAATAGAAAAATAAAATATATAAACCTTGTTTACAAACAAGTGATGCAACCTATTAATAACAAAATTGTTATTGTGGTGTTTCGATTATCTTATAAATAGTTTATTTCTTTAAGATATTTCTTTATTTCAAGCCCAGCAAGATCTTGAGAATCATGTGATTCTGAAATTAAAGTTGGTTTCATTTTATATTCTTTAAGTAAAGTCCCAAATTCTTCAAAATGAGGATAATATTCGTATTCATTGTAAGCTTTATGTACTTTCTCTCCTTTCAATGTATAATCTACTGGGTAGAAATGGCAATGAAGATTACAAAGTACATCTTTTCCTAATCTTTTTTCAATCTCATTAAAAACTTCCACATATCTTTCTTTGTTCTTTAAACTTCCGTCTTCTCTTGCATGAAGATGAGCAAAATCAATACAAGGAACTGTTAATTCTATGTTCTCACAAATAGTAATAATATCATCTAAAGAACCTAGTTGAGATTTCTTTCCACCAATTTCTGGAGATATTTTTGGTTTAGTTATTCCAAGTTCTTTCATTTCTGTTATTACGGGTTTTAGATTATTAATAAATCTCTCTCTTGCTTTAATTGGATTTTCTCCATAATAACCAGGATGAAGAATAACGTTATGAGCATTCATCATATCAGCAAGTTTAATTGCTTTTAATAGTTCTCCTTGTGATCTTTTAACTCCTTCTGGGTCAATAGATGTGAGAACAACATAATAAGCAGCATGAACTGTTAACCAAATATTGTTCTTTTCTGCATTTTCTTTTATTTTAAGAGCATTCTCTTCTCTCATTCTTGCTCCATAAGTATAAAGGACTTCATAAGCATTAAGCCCAATATCATGTATCCATAAAGGCATATTAACTCTTGAATCCTTTCCTTTAGAGAATTCTGTTTTCCAAAAATTAGGAGGAATACCGCTTGTTCCTATTCTTATTTTATTTTCTGGCATATATAAAGATAATTAAATACCTAAATAAATAAAAAGAGTTTGAATATAAGATGCATTATGGGATTACTGTTAAAAGTTTATTTCAATCATTATCTTGAAATGTTTCTTGGTTACCTCAAAGGTCAATATATTAGAATTACAAACCCAAGAAGATATTTTTTGTTAAGAAAAATGAGGGGAGATTATTCTGTTCTTTTAAAAAAGAAAGTAAAATTACAAAAACAGATTACTTCTATTCTTAAATCAAATAAAATACAGACAAATATTATTTCAAGAATAAAGACAATTGGAAGTATTGATAGAAAAGAAAGGTATTCAAAAATATTAAAGAAGAGTAAAAATTATTCTTCAAATGATGTTATTGGGTTAAAGATAATTACAAAAAACAAGAAAGATTGTTATAAAGTATTAAAATTAATTATGTCTAATTTCGTTTTACAGAAAGTAGAAGATATGCAAAATCCAGAGGATTTCTTTAAAGAACCAAAAATAATGAGAAACACAAATAGCATTGCAAAGAACCATATTTTTGTTAAAATTATATTTAATGGTTCTCCAGTGCATATTATCTTAATGCAAAGATCAGATGTTGCTTACGTCCACAAGCAAAGAAAGATATATATTAAGTTTGTGAAAAATGTTATTAAGAGTAACTAATGTATTGCTTGGTTACAGATTTATGTTTGTATCTTCAATAATAAATACTTTTTCTATGAGTTCGATATGTTTAGAATATTTCTCTTTAAGTTCAGAGATTATTTCTAGAAGTTCATTGTAATCTTTAATAATTAGTTCTGCTTGAAGTATTGTGTTGCATAACTCTTTTTAAAATATAGTGTGTACTCTCTTTTTATTGACTAAACAGAGGGAACACACTATGAATAATAAGAATGTAAATGTTAATAAACGTAACTGGAAGGATATC
>Ga0172370_10003696_pt1 | contig 21032 bp, 22 predicted proteins | sample LakKiv5m_FD_114538 | JGI IMG/M metagenome (GOLD analysis project Ga0172370, IMG submission 114538) | Freshwater microbial communities from Kabuno Bay, South-Kivu, Congo - kab_022012_11.5m | ecosystem: Environmental > Aquatic > Freshwater > Lake | place: Democratic Republic of the Congo...
CGAAGCATCTCGAAAATGCGTTGGACATTTATATTCGTTTGAACGATACTCACTCTATTCCCATTCTGCTTATGGAATCCGGCATGGCCAACGCGATACTGGGCCAGTACAATGAAACAAAAACATCTTATAAAAAAGCTCTTGAAATTTGGCGGCGAATGGGCAATTTTTCCTGGCAAGCAAGTTTGCTCAACAACCTAGGTTTTTTACATCACCAACTAGGAGAATATGAGCAGGCGGCACAAGCTCTTGAAGAAGGATTGATTTGTGCACAGCAGAGTGGATACAAGCACATGGAGGCGTTGATTTCAATCAGTTTAGGCGATTTGTATGCTGACGTAGAAGACTTTGAGGTCGCAAAACAAAATTATGATCAAGCAAGCGACCTCCTTCAACAACTCGCCGAACGTTTTCTAATCAACTGCCTTGCTCTTGCAGAGGCCAATCTTGCTCTCCTAAAGAAGGAAACATCGATTGCACGTGAAATTCTTGACAATGCAACGGCATCAATCAATGCAAGCAATTCTAATTATGAGCTTGGCCTTTATCAGCTGGTATATGGCCGCCTCTTGTTGCAGGGAGACAGGCCTCAGCAGGCAATTACAAAATTGGCGGAGGCTGAACGTTACCTCACTGAAGACGGACGTGAAATGGAAAGCGTTTGGAGCCATGTATGGTTAGCAGCAGCACAATACAGAAATGGAAACCCGGCTGCCGCACGAGAAGAAATAAAGATTGCCTTGCAAAACCCTGGCCAAATTAAACACTTTATAGTTGTTGCCGCAAGACAGGCTAAAGAATGGTTGAAAGATCTAGGGAATGATCGTGATATCAAGCCGTTTCTGCAGGACTTATTTGAAAGAATAGTTCGTTTGGATAATCAACTCCCGCGTATCCGCCGCCAGCTGCGGCGTCTGGCGCGAACAACAGAAATTTTGGCTCCGAGCCTCAGTGTTCATGCTTTCGGGCGAGGACAAGTACGAATTAACGGCAAGCCTGTCACGATGACCGAATGGCAGACACAATCTGTCCGCGAACTATTCTTTTATTTTCTGGCTGAGAATCGGCCGCTGACGAGGGAGCAAATTGGAGAGACGCTCTGGACAGATACAGATGAGTCAGCAAGACTCAAATTGCGTTTTAAGAATGAGATGTATCGTCTGCGGCGCGCGGTGGGACAGAATGCAATTCTCTTCGAGCATAATTACTATCAATTTAATTCAATCATGGAGCATGAATACGATGTTGAGGCTTTTGAAGCCTACTATGTTAAGGCAAAATTTTCTGCTGCGCCAGCAGAGCAAATCGCCTTCTATCAAAGGGCGGTTGATTTGGTGCGCGGAAAGTATCTGGAAGATATTGACGCGACCTGGGCCTGGCCTGAACGGGAACGGTTGAGCCAAAAATTTCTCTCGGCTTCCCTGCAATTGGCAGAGTTGTACTTCAAGGATGGGCAGAACCCAAAAGCGCTCCAGGTATGCCAACGCGCCCTGGAATACGACGCCACCCATGAAGCTACTCATCGCCTGATGATGATGATTTTTCACCGCATGGGAGATCGTTCATCCATAATTCACATTTACCAGACCTGTGAAGAAGCCATGCAGAGAGCATTTGACCTGCCCCCTTCGGATGATACCCGAGAGCTTTATCATAAGCTGATTTCATAAACATTTCTGTTACCCGAAAAAACAGCCTTTATAGGCCGTTTTTTCTAATCTTTTGAAGCCTGTTTTGAAGCCTGATAGGGTGTATCCTTTGACAATCAATAATAAACCTGAAAGGATAATTTTCCCATGAAAAACACTTTTACTCGCTTTTCCATGCTCGCTAGTAAGATCAATCGTCAGCACATTCAAATCGTTTTAGCCATCCTCGCTCTTGCCATGCTCGTTCTAGGCATTGGCGCTCCAGCTGACGGCGGCGCCGGTATCCGTTAAGGGTGATCCTTCTACTAGCCCTTATTTCCGGGCTGTTAGTTGGGCTAGGATGGGCCGGCTGGCAGCATCGCCCTTATCAGGCCCCGGCCTTACAGTCTACTTGGCTGGCTTTCGTCGCATTTTTTCCACAGATCGTAGTGGCATATTGGCCCGCCACTCGTCATCTACTGCCTGATTGGCTGGCTTCAATAGCCCTATTGATTTCGCTGATTCTATTTGCAGCTTTCGCTTGGCGAAATCGTCACTTGCCAGGGATGCCGATCCTGCTGGCTGGCTTGGCCCTGAATTTCATTGTGATCGTGGCCAACGGTGGGTGGATGCCCATCAGTCCGCAAACTGCGAGCCGATTGACTGGAAATGATATCTTAGGGCTTATGAGCCTGGGAAGTCGGTTTGGGCAGAAGGATATTCTTCTGCTTTCGCAGAATACGCACTTTGAGTTCCTGGCGGATCGCTTGCTCCTGCCGGCTTGGTTTCCTTATCAGGTAGCGTTCAGCCTGGGAGATGTTCTGGTTAGTTTGGGTATATTTTGGCTTCTGGCGCATCCGTCAGTTAAGGCCAGGATACCGCCAAAAGAAAGGGTTCATCTTGATTACATCTAAAACGTTCGCAACAAACTTATCTTTCAAAACTGATTTGAGGGGATCTCGCTCTGGATTGAGCAGTGTATTCGCGGCCGCGGTGGTCAGCCAAGGTTTTCGAGAAATGCTGCTTAGCGATCCAGAAACGGCCCTCCAGCAAGGTTATTTGGGAAGAGACTTCGCTCTCAGTCGGGAAGAGAGGCTTCTGGTCATCTCGATCGATGCAAAGTCACTGACTGATCTTGCAAAACAGGTCGTTCAAACAATTGGGGGATGAGTTTTTTTACTTTGTGTAGTCGTGTTCAACGACGCGATTGCTATCGATTTGGTATTTACCGGAGCGACGCGGTGGAAGGGGATGCGGTGAGCAGGGAGTCACCGCATCCCGCGTCCCCTTATAAACAATCATGGTAGACATGTCATTAGAGAACCTGCCCGGCGCATTAACTCAAATAAACGCATTTTTTCAAACATATTCCGACCTGCTTTTTATTGTAGATCGCGATGGGATTATTTTGGATTATAAGGCTGGTAATTCAGCCCCGCTTTATATTACCCATGAAACTTTCCTGGGAAAGCGCCTGCAGAGTGTTTTACCGCCTGAGGTGGCGCAAAAGATTTCCAACGCTCTTGAGCGGATGGGAGCCAATGGGGAGACTTTGCCGCTCGAATATTCGTTAAAGCTTATTGACGCGGAACATTGGTTTGAAGCACAGCTTGTTCCCTTATCACAAGCCAACGTGATCGTTATTGTTCGGGATATTACCGGGCATAAACATGCTGAGGAAAAGAATCAGCGTCAACTCAAACGCCTGGCCGCTCTCCGGTCTATTGACTTGGCGATTTCATCCAGTCACAATCTCGATCTGGCGCTTTCGGTAGTATTGAATCAAGTTGCTGCTCAACTGAATGTGGATGCGGCGGATATTTTATTGCTAAATTCGCAAACCCATATCCTTGAATTTGCGAACAGTATCGGATTCCGTACAGATGCCCTGCAGCGCACAAGCCTATCCATTGGAGAAGGATATGCAGGGATGGCGGTCTTGAAACGGGAAGTGATTAATGTCCCTAACTTGAAACACGGTAAGACGGGTTTCCTTAGTTCCCCGAGCTTCTCCGGTGAGGGGTTTTGCTCTTATTATGGTATTCCGCTTATAGCAAAGGGACATGTTCTCGGCGTGCTCGAGATTTTCCATCGTACTCCGCTTACCCCCGATGCGGACTGGCTTGAGTTCATGGAAACATTAGCTGGTCAGGCTGCCATTGCCATTGAAAATGCAATATTGCTCAAAGAGTTGCAACGAGCCAATTTTGACTTAACCCTGGCTTACAACACAACTATTGAAGGCTGGTCGCGTGCTCTCGAGCTAAGAGATCGTGATACAGAAGGTCATACAAAGCGCGTTACTGAGATGTCTCTCAAGTTGGCGCGTCGACTGGGATTAAGTGAAATTGAACTTATTAATATTCAACGAGGCGCCATTTTGCATGATATCGGCAAAATGGGTGTTCCTGACAGTATCTTGTTGAAGCCTGGCCCGCCTACTTCTGAAGAATGGCAGATAATTCGTCAGCATCCTCGTTATGCCTATGAAATGCTGTCGCCGATTTCCTATCTCAGCTCGGCCTTGGATATCCCTCATTATCACCATGAGAAGTGGGATGGCACAGGATATCCGCATGGTTTAAAAGGGACACAAATACCGCTCAATGCGCGCTTGTTTGGTATCATAGATGTGTATGATGCTCTTACTTCAGATCGACCATATAGGTTGGCCTGGTCCAAACAAAAAGCAATTGCATACATTCGTGAACAGATTGGCCAACATTTTGATCCGGCGATTGCCCTGCAATTTCTAGAGATGATCGAGGCTGACAATCCGATAAATTAAAAAACAATAACGATTTACCTCCAAACAAAAACCGTCTCGGCCGATGGTAAAAAATGTAGGCACGGTGGATTTGAATTATTGTTCCTGCGAGGCATCTTAAATCAAAAGCCGCCTTGTCGGCGGCCGATAAAATTGTGAGCGCGGAGAGACTCGAACTCTCAACCAATGGCTTAAAAGGCCACTGCTCTGCCATTGAGCTACGCGCCCATGCTGGAACGGTAAAGCGGACTGCATTCTATCATGGCAAAGTAGAGCCGTCAACGTAATATCTGTAAAAGTCAACGCATCAGAATGCCTGGAGGCAAAATGGCAGAAGTTCAATATGTAACCGAATCTGATTTTCAGACCGAAGTTCTGAATGCGGATAGACCAGTCCTGGTGGATTTCACCGCTACCTGGTGCCAGCCCTGTAAAATGATCGATCCGATTGTCAAACAGTTGGCGCAGGAATGGGATGGCAAAGTCAAAGTCGTCAAACTCGATGCCGATGAAAACCCGGGCGTCCTGATGCAATATGGCGTACTCGGAATCCCAACGCTGATGCTTTTCAAAGCCGGCGAGATCAAGGAACGTGTGACAGGCTACCAGCCAAAAGATAAACTGGTAGCGAAAGTCGAGTCGCATCTCTAGATGTAAAAACGGGTCTTTCGGGACCCGTTTTTAATTCAGACCAATTGGCCTTATTCTCTCAACCGTTTTTCCAGTTCACTCAACTCCACCCGAGACGTCATATCCAGGCTGATGGGCGTAACAGACACGAGACGTTTTGTCCGCAAGATGGCAACATCACTGTCTTTGGCTTCCCCATCCAAAATCGCAGCTTCTTTGTAACCGACCACGCCAGCATCGCTCCAGGAAGAGCGCTTTGGTGCGACTGCATCATAATAACGTTGGCGCGCCAGCCGCGTAACTTGCCAGGTGGTTTGTGGTGTGGCATCAGAAGGAACGTTTACGCTAAGTAGATGTGCATCTTCGGGTAAATGTTTTTCGAGCAACATGCGGGCAAAGAAGGCGGTGAAATGAGCCGCGGCAGAAAAATCAACTTCATCAGAATATGAAAGATGATATTGCTGATGCGCTTCGAGCGACACAGCCAATGCAGGGAATCCTTCTGAAGCGGCTTCCATCGCTGCCCCGACCGTCCCTGAGATGGTGATGCCGAGGCCGAGGTTTTCGCCGTAGTTGATTCCAGACACCACCAGATCAGGTTTCTGTGGCATGATCTCAAGGATGGCATGCAGGACGGCTTGAGCAGGGGAGCCGCTTACTGCGTAGACGTTCCAGCTTTGACCGTTGATTTCGAGTTGCTCCTCGTGGATGATTCCGCTCGAGGTGCTTGGCAGACTGCGACCCATTCCAGAAGATTGCTCTTTCGGGGCCGCGACTGTTACATGTCCGAGTGATGCGAGGGTGCGTGCCGCGGCCCATAATCCGGGTGAGCGGATTCCGTCGTCATTGGTCAAAAGTATTTGTGTGATCTTCATAGTTGTGATAATAAAAGAAGCGGGGAATCCCGCTTCTGTGATGGCGCCCTCGGCGCGACTCGAACACGCGACCTATTGCTCCGCAAGCAAGCGCTCTAATCCACTGAGCTACGAGGGCATTAGCGAGCTGGGATTTTAATGCAGAATCAGGGTCAGGTCAAGGCTCGATTTATGCTTCACAAAAATCCAGTGCATAAATGCACATTCTCATTCTGTTAAAACTTTGTGGTATATTTTGCTTGAGAGCGAAAAGCGAGGACCTATGAATGAACGCATATTGATCATCGAAGACGATCAGGCCATTTTGAAACTCCTGCAACGCGGATTGGCTTACGAAGGCTACACTGTCGACACAGCCACCGATGGCCGAACAGGTTTGATCCTGGCGCGCGACCACACACCAGACATCGTTATCCTCGATTGGATGCTTCCCGGCATGGACGGCCTCGAGGTCTGCCATCGCCTGCGGACGGGCGGCTCGATCCCGATCCTGATGCTGACTGCCAAAGACACCGTGCAGGATCGCATCCAAGGCCTTGACGCCGGGGCGGACGATTACATGATCAAGCCGTTCAACCTCGACGAATTACTGGCGCGCGTGCGCGCTCTTCTGCGCCGCACACAGCCCGAACGTGTTCCGGTCCTGAAATTTGCCGACCTGACTCTCGACACTGGCTCACGCCAAGCGGCACGCGGCAGTCGTCTCGTGGCATTGACCGCCAAAGAATATGAATTGCTTGAACTTTTCCTCCGCCACCCAAAACAAGTGTTAACGCGTGAAGTCATCTTCGACCGCGTCTGGGGTTATGACTTCGGCGGCGAGAGCAACGTGCTGGAAGTCTACATCCGCTATTTGCGTCAGAAACTGGAAGCCGAGAACGAAGCCCGGCTTATTCATACGGTACGCGGCGTCGGTTACGTGTTGCGCGAAAATCCGTAATTTTTTTGTCACTGCGAGCCGCTCTTGGGCGAAGCAATCCCTTGTATAAAAAAGGAGACTGCTTCGGAGAAGAACACTCCTCGCAGTGACATATTTTTATGTCCCTTCGCCTTCGGCTTACTCTTCTCTACTCCACACTCGTTGGGGGAATACTGCTCGTCTTTGGAGCGGCGGTTTATATTCTCATTAGCGTTTTACTTCTTAATCAAGTAGATAATACCCTCGCCAGCACAGCAACTGAAATCATGAAAGTTACGCAGGTTGATTCAGGCGGCGAGATCAATGCACTGGCGCTTCCACTTGATATGACCAGTACTGCCTACGTACAATTATGGGGAACCGATGGAAAGCTCAAAACATCATCACCGACGATCTCACGGCTGGGCAAGCCACTTGACTCGGTGGGGTTACGCTGGGGGCAACCGATCTACAGAGAAAACACGGTCAGCAATGCACATTTACGCGTGTTAAGCATCCCATTGCAAGTGGGAAAACACAACGTTGGCATTCTGCAGGTAGCTTTAAATTTAAGCGTGGTAGACACCGCTCGTAGCAGCCTAGTAAACACTCTGCTTTTCTCAGCGGTGATCGCAGTTGTGCTGGCTGGCATCGGCTCGTGGCTCGTTCTCGGGCAAACTCTTGCTCCGCTTGCTTCCGTTACCGAAACGGCCGAAGCCATCAACCGCGCCGATGATTTGTCGCGCCGCATCCCATACAAAGGCCCATCCAATGACGAGATCGGCAGTCTGATCGAATCGTTCAACCAGACACTCGAACGCCTTGAGACGCTATTCACATCCCAACAACGCCTGCTGGCGGATGTCAGTCATGAGCTTCGCACTCCATTAACGGTCATCAAAGGCAACGTGGATTTAATGCGCCGCATGAAGCAACTCGACGATGAGTCGCTTGCCAGCATTGATCAGGAAGCCGGTCGCCTCACCCGCCTCGTGGGCGGCTTGCTTTTACTGGCACAGGCCGAGTCAGGCAAGTTAACACTCAGTATGAGACTCGTTGAATTGGATACGCTTCTGCTTGAAGTCTTTCAGGAAATGCGCGTTCTGGCTGGCACAAAAGTCCACATGAAAATGGCGGACATCGACCAGATCCAAATCACCGGCGACCGTGACCGCTTGAAACAGGTTTTGCTTAATTTGGTTGGCAACGCGATTCAATACACGCCCCAGGGCGGGGACGTTTTCATGGGACTCGCGAAAATCGGCGACCAGGTCCGCATCATCGTCCGGGACACCGGGCCGGGGATCCCCGCCGAGGATTTGCCCTTCATCTTCGAGCGTTTCTACCGCGCCGAAAAATCGCGCACGCGTTCCAAGACCAGCGGCTTCGGCCTCGGACTTTCCATCGCACAATGGATTGTCGAAAATCACGGGGGAACAATCAAGGCTGAATCAAAAGAAGGCAAAGGCACAGCCTTCGCGATCTGGCTTCCACTTCAATTACCGGAAAATTTACAAGCAACCAAAAATTAATTCAACCCCAATCTAATTTTTGCCTGATGGCACAGACTCGCCCCTCCCGCGTTCAGCCATTCATTCAAGCGCGGACTTTCGCTTAGGCCTTGCACAGCATCGGCATAAATGCCCTCGCCCCAATAAATATATCGGAGGGTTTCCGCGGGTCGGACTCCGCTTGTGATGACCCCAATCCCGGCATTGTAACCAGCTAACGCCAAACTGATCTCTCCATTTGCTGCGTCAAGAGAACGTTTGAGATAAGCTAATCCACGCGCCGCATTTGTATCGGGATCAAAGGGATTATCCATGATGAAGAAATGAAACGGCATGACCTGGAAAAGCCCCAGCGCGCCAGCACCGGAACGCGCGAAAGGATTCCCGCAGGATTCGATCTGCATAATAACGGCGACCAGGTTCAGGTCCAGATCCGAGGCGCTTGCCCATCTCGAAATGGACGCGGTCCAATAATCCACTTCCGGTGTGAAGAGCGGAGCCAGATTCGCATTTGTCGTTTGAAGAGTTGTAGCTTGAGCGGGAATGTTCGCGGCGAAGAGCGCCAGCAATAAGCCAATAAAAAGAACTGACAGCGGCGCAAGAATAAATACAGATAAACAGCCGCTGCCTTCTTGGTGGTTGGCCGCGGCTGTTTGCCGATTATTTTGATTGTGACGAGCGCGGGGCATAATGTTTTCCTTTTATACCGGGTTTAAGAAACCCGCGTCGATTAATTTTTTATGTCATTGCGAGTCTTCGAGAAGCAATTTCCTCCTCGTAATTTTATTGCTTACGCGTTTCTCCGTCATACGGCGAAGGCGGCCCAACGAAGGACATATTGTGATACGTTGGCTCGGGGTGGTCATATTGAGTTGACGGCGTCGGCTTCGGCGCGGGACGATGAGACTGGGCCTGGACCGGTCGCGGTAGAGATGAAGCGGGCCGCAAGATAGGCTGCGAGGACGTGACGGAGCGCGGTTGTTGCATCACTGGCCGCTGACTTTGCGCCGCGCGAATTTCAGCCGTGGAGAAAAGATTGTCGCCGGAAAGTGAGAACGTGCCGATGATCAAAACGCGGATCAGCCAGACCATGACGGCTACAAAGATCGGCACAGTTTTGGTCATGGTTGCCGCGCTGAGTACCGCGGTTCCCGTCGCGCTGGGATGATTGACGATGGCCACGGATACGCCCCACCAGGTCAGCGTGGCGTTGAAGCCAGCTGCCAGCAGCCACGCGCCGAACAAATACCAGACTTCGGCGGGTTCGTCGCGGCCTTGTTGCGGGGTGAAGATGCGCGCGATACCGGCAAAGTCAATACCGCAGAATGCGATGGCGAGGATGGTCGCCCAGCGGAAACCGGCAAAGGCCAGATCGCCGAGCACATCTCGCAAAGCAAATTGCGTGGTGCTAAAGTTAAAGACTTCGAAAGCCAACAAGGCGCCGACGATCATCAGTCCCCAGGCCGCGCCTCGATTGAACTGGCGGCCATGCGTGAGATCGCGCCAGAGTTTTGCCAAACCATCCCCTAGTGTACTTGTTGGACGATAAGTGTTCATTTCTGCCTCCTTTTAGGTTACAGATAGGCAGATTATAGAACAATTGTTCTAGTTATGTCAAGGGGTGGATTTTGAAAAAAATAACCTGACAAGCATCTGATACTTGTCAGGTCAAACTTTCTACTTTTTCATTGGCCTTGCCATTTCATCCTTCACCGCGTGATACAAATTCTCGGCCTTGAGTTCGCTCAAGGCATAGCATTGCGCTTTCAAATGCTCGGCGAGATTCTGCGCCAGCCCCTGATCGAACGCGGCGTGTTCCATGTTGATGACCACGCTCTTGACATGCTCATGCGCGATCAATTCAGCGAAGCGGTAGGATTCCTCCTGAGGCGGCAGGGTGCCGATCGAAACGTTGCCCGCCCCATCGGTCAGGACGATCAGAAGCGGTTCCACATCCGGATGAGAATATTTTTCGTGCTGTAAAACGTCCGCGGCCATGAGCAGGCCCGCCGAGAGCGGAGTCTTGCCGCCGACGGGAATATCCACCAGCGCGCGCTGTGCAAGTTGGACGGAGTTCGTGGGCGGCAAAATGAGCGTGGCGCGATCCTTTTGAAAAACGATCAGACCTACGCGGTCGCGGCGTTGATAAGCATCGGTCAGCAAGGATAAGATTGCGCCCTTGGTAGCGTTCATGCGCTCGGCAACCGCCATCGACCACGAGGCGTCCACCAAAAACAAAACCAGATTCGCCACGCGCTTGACGCGAATCTTGCGCTGCAGATCGCCGCGCTCAATGGCAAAAGCCAGCCGCTTGTGTTTTTCCATGCGCTGTTTTTGGAAAGGCGCGGCAGCGCGCAGAGTGGCGTCAAAAGCGATATCGTCCAGTTTATCACCGGCCGGACGGGCCTTGATGTAACGTCCATGCTTGCGGTCGGTCTTGGTCAACGAACGGCGACCGGCGTGCCTGCGCGCCAGCTTATCGAGCGGCGTATTTAATTTGCGCGGTCTGAAAGCCTCGCCGGGCTTGATCTTCTGTCCGCCCTCCCACCAGTTGGCGTCAGTGTGCGCGAAGACATCCTGAGGCATTGGCTCAGGTTGGCCCTGTTGTTGATTTTCCTGGACTTCATCTTCCAGTTTTAAGTTTTTTTTTCCTCGGGTTTTCCTTTTTCAGACTCGGAATCATCTTCCGCTTCGCTCGGGACCGATTGACCGGCCAGCTGCTCGATGCGCTCCTGTAACTGCTCGGACGTGATCTCGGCCTGCTGGAACGGCGAGCGTTTGATACGATGCGGAAGCGCCAGCTCGGCGGCCAGCGCAATATCGTGATCGTTAATTTTTGTGCGACCTTCAAATGCGGCTTGCGCACGGGCGGCTTTGAGAATAACCAAATCCGCGCGGTGGCCATCTACATTTAGCGAAGCTGTCAGCGCGGCGATAGAAAGCAAGTCGCGGCTGGTGTATGTAACTTGATCCACTAACTCGCGTCCGCGCCCGATCTGCTTCGAGAGTTCGTCTTCCTTCGGCATCCATTCTTTTCTGAATGCTTCAGGGTCGCGCTCGAAGGAAAGGTTGCGTTCCATGATCATGACACGTTCGCGCGCCTCACGGATTCCGACAATATCCACGGAAAGCGCAAAGCGATCCAACAGCTGCGGACGAAGCTCGCCTTCTTCAGGATTCATCGTCCCGACCAGAATGAAGCGAGCCGGGTGCGAGAATGAAATTCCCTCGCGCTCGACTACGTTCACGCCCATCGCGGCGGAATCCAGCAAAACGTCAACGACATGATCGTCGAGCAGGTTTACTTCATCAATGTATAAAAGTCCGCGGTTGGCATTTGCCAGCACGCCCGGCTCGAAATGCCGCTCGCCTTTCTGAATAGCCTGCTCGATGTCGAGCGTTCCAACCACGCGGTCTTCCGTGGCGGAAACAGGCAGATTGACAAAAGGTGTGGTACGCGTATGAAAGGGCAAATCCTTCTTGCCCGTCGTATAGCGTTCCTTACACTCGGTGCACCACGTACCGGGCTTGTCCGGATCGCAGCCGAAGCGGCAATTTTCCACAACCTTAACTTGTGGAAGCAAAGCCGCCAACGAACGCGCCGCGGTAGACTTGGCTGTTCCGCGTTCGCCGCGAATGAGTACGCCACCAATGCGGGTATCTACGGCGTTAAGAATGAGCGCACGTCTCATGCGCTCCTGTCCAACGATAGCAGTGAATGGGAAAATTGCAGGCATGTTGACTCCGCCGCTGATTATATCTCAGGCGGAAGGCATCGCAAGAGGCAAACACATGAGAACAAGATGAAAAATCTTGACGGTTTCTAAAATTCCATTTATCATCGGCATTTGTAAGATGCCAGTACGATTTCGTTGGAACAAAGACGAAATGCCCTGATGGACTGGTGGGCCATTTTGATCATCCGATGGACGTGCGACATCATCACCATTTTTTCTTTTGCCAGAAGGAGGCAAAAACAATGTCCGAACGTATCGTCGGAACGGTCAAGTGGTTCAATGCGGAGAAGGGCTACGGCTTTCTCTCCCGCGATGGCGGCCCTGACGTGTTCGTCCATTATTCAGCTATCCAGAGCGATGGTTTCCGCAAGCTCGTGGAAGGCCAGAAGGTGGAGTTCACGGTAGAGCAGGGTCCGAAAGGCCCGCAGGCCGCCAACGTGGTGCCGCTCTAAACTCACCTGACAAAAATCCCCGCCCAGAAATGGGCGGGGATTTTTCTATTTTCAAATGTCATTGTGAAGGCTGGGTCTCGATACAGCGGTGATGGTCAAGTAGTCTGAAAGACGTATCGAGACCCGCCGCCTACTCGACCACCAGCCCGCGGCCATCCAGCTTCATCACTCGGACTTTGGCAGGATTCCGCCTAAAACAGCGTACCCCAGCCCAAGCAGGATCAGCGCAAACTTGATCGTGGCGCAGACCGCCGCCAGTCCCGGCCATGGACCAGCATAATCGCCGAGCAAAATTTTCCACAGCGCAAAGTTCTCCGTCGCGTCGAACAACGCCGCCGCGAGACTGCCCCATCCCACCCAGACACCAAGCGATGCGAGCCAGCCCTTATGTCGTCCCATCGCAAGCAAAACGGCAAACGCAAGCGCAAGCGCGTAGGATGGCATGAACAGATAATCAAGGCCAAGACCGAAGGCGGCGTATGCATATGGCACATTGACCACATCCGAATTGGGTTGCTCCGCCATATTACTTGCGATCATCCACGCTTGATTCCACGAATTTGTGATGGCTTTTGCCTGAGTTGCTGTGCCTGCCAATTCAAATGAGACAATGCCCATCGGCGCGGCAGGCGTTTTCAGCGGTGACCCAATCACTTGCATAATAGCCGCCATGATGAGCGCCCAAAGCAGAAATGCAAAAAAGATCGGCTTGCGAATTGTGGGCGGAATGAAATCCAATGGATGTTTCATTTTCAGATGACTTTTCTGTAAACGCGATGATTTTTATATTCCACGCCGTTCAGGTTCTTCAAGTCGGCCCGCATTTGATGAGTCGTCTCAGCCACCTGCGTCATCTCGACAAATTTGAACTGCTTGAAATCCAGCATGGTTCTGCCCATCTCATAATAAAGCAAAGCATTTCCGCCCGTGCCCTGAAATTCAGGTAAAACGCCCATGCCATTGCCGGAAACAGTTTTGGTACGCTTCATCTCGATCAACAAATCAAAAATCCCAAATGGAAAAAGATGGCCCTTGGCGCGCTGGAGCGCGGCGGATGCGTCCGGGAATGCAAACAAAAATCCGACGATGTCTTCGCCGTGCATGATGAGTTTTATCAGGCGATGATCGGCGACCATAAATACATTCTGCACGGCGTAATCAATATCGCCCTGCGTGAAGGGATAATATTCCCAGTTGTTGATGAAGGTTTTGTTGTAAGTCTCGCCGATGCGCTGCGCCCAACCGACCAATTCCTTCTTGCTCTTGAAATTCTTGACGGACAATTTACCGCGCTCCATCACACGTTTGGCGATGCGCTCGACGCGCTCGGGAATTTTGAAGGCGTCCGAGGGCAGATAACACGAGACAAAATCCACTTCTTTTTCGAAGCCGAGCGCTTCGATCAATTTTTGATAATACGGATAGTTGTAATTCATCATGGTCATCATCTGGCGATACTCATAGCCTTCGATCAAAACGCCGTAGCCGTCAAATGGAGAGAGGCCTTTCGGGCCGATCACGGTGCTCAGTCCGCGTTGATGCGCCCAGTCGAAGGCAGCATCAAAGAGCGCTTTGGCCACATCAAGGTCATCAATGCAATCGAAGAAATAGAATTGGGCTTTCTTCGTTTTATGATATTGATTGAAGAGTTTATTTTCCCCGGCGCAAATACGCCCCACCACTTTGCCGTCGCGGAAAGCTAAAAAGAAATCTGCGTCTGAATATTCGAAGAAGGGATGCTTCTTCCGATTGAGCGGAAGATATGCGTCTATATAAAGCGGCGGCACCCACTCAGGACAGTCTTTGTAGAGATCATAATAAAACTCGACGAACTGTTTAACTTGTGTCTTGTTGTTCGTATCAACGAGCTGGATGGTAACCATAAGTTCCTCCGGCAGAAGATAACTTGCATCAAGTATATAATGGGACTCGCATATAAGGAAAGTGTCAATTTTCCTCTCCACAACCTGACAGAAACCCAGCGAGTGTTGTAAAATCAGTCCACTTCATGTTCAAAGAGGCAGAATGACTTCCCCCACACACCAGGAAATGCTGAAAAAATATGCCGAAGTGATCGTTAAGATCGGCTTGAACATTCGCAAGGGACAGCGACTCATTATTACAAACTCACGAATTCGAGGGGTGTCTTTGCAGGCCGTACCACTGGTCCGCGAGGTTGTCCGCGTGGCGTACGAGGTCGGTGCGCGCTACGTGGATGTGATCTGGGGCGACGAGGAATTGCTGCGCATTCGATTGCAGAATGCGCAGCGCGAAACGCTGACCGAATATCCGAAGTGGCAGATTGCGGGATTAATGGATATTGTCGAACACGGCGACGCGATGCTGACCATCGTCGCAGACAATCCGGACCTTATGAGCGGACTCGACACCGAGGCGGTGGCAACGCTTCAAAAAATCCATCTCGAAAATTACAAACCGGTCGGCACAGCCGTCAGCCGCAGTGCTGTGAATTGGTGTCTGGTGGCCGCTTCAAGTCCGGCTTGGGGCGCTAAAATTTTCCCAGATGTGTCGCCCGAAGAGGCGGAATCCAAATTATGGAAAGCCATTTTCGAGTCAACTCGGATTGATCAGCCCAATCCGGTGGCCGCCTGGATGAGTCACATCGAAAATCTGCTGACGCGTTCAAAATATTTGCAATTCAAACAATATTCATCCTTGCATTACAAAGCACCTGGCACTGACCTGACGCTTGGCCTGCCGCGCGGCCACAAATGGATCAGCGCGCGCATGCCCGCCGAAAACGGCGTGGATTTCACCGCCAACATGCCGACCGAAGAAGTGTTCACGCTGGCTGACCGCCAACGCGCCGAAGGCACGGTGACAGCGACCATGCCGCTCAGTTACGGCGGCACGCTGATCGAAGATTTCAGCGTGACATTCGCAAACGGACGCATCGTAAAAGTCAACGCGAAAAAGGGCGAAGCGGTTTTGAAAAAATTGATCGAGACCGATGAAGGCGCGACGCGTCTGGGTGAAATCGCGCTGGTACCTGCCAGTTCCCCCATCGCAAAGCGCGGACAACTTTTTTACAATACGCTGTTCGATGAAAACGCATCCTGCCATCTGGCAGTGGGACGCGCCTATCGTTTCAATCTTGAAGGCGGCGAGCAAATGACGGATGAAGAGTTCGAGAAGCACGGCGGCAACAACAGCCTGACGCATGTGGACTTCATGATCGGCTCGACCAAAATGGACATTGACGGCATCCGCGAGAACGGCACTGCAGAGCCTGTGATGCGCAAGGGCGAATGGGCCTTCAAAGCCTAATTTTTCTGACTCCAGAGGGAACATGCCAAAACCAAAATCCGATCTCGCTCTAAAACCCGATGATATTCTGACGGCTGAATACGAATACATCGCCCGCACTGTTTTCCAAGCCAACGAGGATCGCTCGCGCGTGGCATCCTTCTATTTTGTTTCGGTCGGCTCCATTGTGGCGGCCATTCTCGGCACACAATTCGCCACCGACAAGTCCTTCAGCATCGCCAATTTGATCGCGGTCGAAGCCGCCTTACTGGATGGCTTGACCAGCGCCGCAGCATTTTATTTTGCACTGTTTGCAATTGGCGAAATCCTTTTATGGGGTTGGGCGCTCATCATCCTTTCATTCATCATGGGTGCGCTCCTGCAATGGTTTTGGTACAAACATCTTTTGGTGGACGACCGATAAATTCAACAAAGGATCAATCATGCCGCGCGACTACAGTCTCAAAAAGCAAAAACCGACCGCGCATCAACGTATCCCAAAATACAAAGCGGACGATGCATGGATTCGGGAATATCTCCACCACGGACAAATTGCCCATATCGCCTCAGTCTTGGACGACCAGCCGTTTGTTACACCTTCGACCTATTTCTACGACGAAGCTGGAGGCCGCTTAATTTTCCACTCCAACATCACGGGCCGCGTACGCGCCAACATCGAACGGAATCCAAAGGTCTGCGCCGAGATCAGCGAACTCGGTAAAATGCTTCCATCAAATATTGCGCTGGAATTTTCCCTCCAATACCAAAGTGTCATTGTTTTTGGAACTGCGCACATTATCGAAGATCGGAATGAACAACGCGAAGTTTTGCATAAACTGATTGCAAAATATTTCGACGGGATGGAACCCGGCAGGGAATATCGTCCCGCCACCGACAAGGAATTGAAGCATACAACAGTTTACGAAATTAAGATTGATTCCTGGAGCGGGAAAGATCACTGGAAAGAGCGTGCCGATCAATCTGACGAATGGCCCGCACTCGACGAGAAGTGGTTCAAGTAAGGAGACTAAAATGCCTGAAGAAAAATTTCGCACTGAAGAATTCCACATCAACGGCAAAGAATTGCTCGCCCGCATTAAGAAACTTGTCCACGAAGGCAATATCCGCCGCATCATCATCAAGAACAAGGAAGGCAGCGTGATCATGGAAATCCCGATGACCATCGGCGTGGTCGGCGTCTTGCTTGCGCCAACTCTCGCAGCGATTGGAGCCATCGCGGCGCTCATTACCGAAGCGACTGTCGTTGTTGAAAAAACGGAATAAATGAAAAACTTCCGGAAAGAACTCTGGTTCAACATCCCCACCCGGCGTGGCTTTGTAAACATTACTCCGCAAGTGGAAACATGTCTCCAAGAGAGTGGAATTCAGGAGGGCCTTACTCTGATTTGCGCGATGCACATCACCGCGTCCATCTTTATCAACGATGACGAATCGGGCCTGCACCAGGATTTCGAAAAATGGCTGGAGGGACTTGCTCCCCACGAGCCGACGAGCTATTATCTTCACAACCGAACAGGTGAAGATAACGCGGACGCGCATCTCAAACGCCAAATCATGGGTCGTGAGGTGATCGTGGCCGTGACAAATGGTAAGCTTGACTTTGGTCCGTGGGAGCAGATTTTTTACGGCGAGTTTGACGGACGGCGTCGCAAGCGCGTGTTGGTTAAAATCATTGGCGAATAAGCTAAGATAAAAAATGGCAGCCGAATTTTTCTCAGCCATCAAGCAAGGCAATCAGGATGAAGTGCAGCGCTTGTTGCGCGAGACCCCCACCCTGATCCACGAAAAAGAGAACGGCATCTCCCCCATCCTGCTTGCTCTTTATCACGGTCACCCTGAACTTGCAGAACTCCTCGCCGAGAAAACTTTCACGCTGACAATTTTCGAAGCGGCCGCGATCGGCAAACGGGCTCATATCGTCCGCATCCTGATGCACGACCCGGAACTGGTAAACGCCTATTCGGATGATGGATTCCAACCCCTTGGTTTAGCCCGCTTCTTTGGTCATCGCGAGGCCGCGGAATACTTGATTAGCGCGGGAGCTCGCGTAAACTCTCCATCAACAAACCCCTTGAAAGTCACCCCGCTTCATTCTGCCGCGGCAGGCGGGCACTCCGCCATTATTAAGCTACTGCTCGATAACGACGCCGATCCTAACGTAATCCAACACGGTGATTTCACTCCGCTCCACGCCGCGGCCCAGAATGGCGATATTACTTCCATTCGCGATCTGCTTCTCAATGGAGCAGATGCGCACGCAAAATCAGCCGAGGGCAAGACCGCTCTCGATTACGTAACCTAGGCCGGAAAAACTGAGGTGGTCAATGTGCTTAAAGAAGGAATCACCAAGCGGTTCAGAATCCTCGGCTAAATTCTAAAAAGTGCGGCGCATTGCGCCGCACTTTTTTTACAACCAGTTCACTCCCTTTGCGTAGACTTCCATAGATGGAATATCCATCATGCAATATCTATTTATCAAGGAGAATGATATGTCAAAGACCCATAAGTTTTTCAGTATGTTTACCCTGCTGATCCTGCTAACGCTAACCTTCGCCACTCCCGCCCATGCTTTCGATGGGCGTTCAGGCGATAAAGTGGTTATCAACGCAGGTGATGTCATCAACGACGATCTATATGTCGGCGCAAATCAACTGGTTATGGACGGCACTGTCAATGGCGACGTGCTCGCGGGCGGACAGATGATCACCATCAATGGCACAGTCAACGGCAATGTAATGGCAGCGGGACAAACCGTGGTCATAAATGGCACGGTCACAGGCAGCGTCCGCGCTGCCGGCGCAGTAATCTTCTTCGGCGAGAAAGCCAAAGTCGGTGGCGACATCGTCGGTGCGGGCTACAGCCTCGAGGTCCGCAAAGGAAGCGTGACAAGTCGCGATGTTATTTTCGGTGGCGGACAAATTCTGCTGGCGGGTGATGTGACTCGTAATGTCACTGTTGGAACCGCCGCACTTGAAATTGGCGGTACTGTTGGCGGCAATGTCAAAGCTGAAGTAGGCGAGGCCAATCAAGGCCAGGCCGGACCGCCTCCCGGCGCATTTACCGGACAATCAACAGTGCCGGTACCGCTGGTTGCTCAAGGGTTGACAATTGATCCATCCGCAAAGATCACGGGCAACCTTGAATATACACAAACCAGAGAATTGACTTTTCCTGGTGGTGTAGTTGCTGGAAAGGTAACGCGGACCACTCCACCCGCTAACCAATCTCAATCTCAGCCCGTGATGCAAGAAACAGCCGGTCAAAAAGTAGGCACTTGGTCCCTCAATTTAATCCGCTCGCTGGTCACACTTATATTGGTCGGACTGCTTCTGTTATGGCTGTTCCCGGTCTTTTTCAAATCGTTGAGCGAGAAACTGCAAAGCAAACCCTGGCCGAGCCTGGGCTGGGGCGTGATTGCCTACGCGGCCTTCTTCTTCGCCGTGCTTCTGATTTTGTTTGTGATGATATTCGGCGCGATCATTTTTGGAGTCCTAACCCTGGGCAGTTTAAGCGGAACGATCATCTGGCTTGGAATTCTGACATTGCTCGCTTTCATCGTGGGCTTTGTGCTGGCGACTTCATTTGTGGCGAAGATCGTCTTCGGCGTGACTGTTGGCAAATGGATTTTGGTACGTGCCAACTCGTCGTTAGCTGAACACAAATTCTGGCCCATGATAATCGGTGTTGCCGTAACAGTTGCTGTGATCGCTCTGCTATCCTTCCCGCTTGTCCCCACTGGCTTCCTAGGTGGCTTGCTAAACTTCGCAGTCGTACTTTTCGGTCTGGGTGCGATATGGCTATGGGGCCGCGAAGCATTGGCAAAGAAACCAATTACTTCATAGATCTCAATCAACTAAAACAGCCGAGGATAAAATCCTCGGCTGTTTTAGTTAGTCATCTTTGTTTATAGGCAATCCTTTAGATATAGGATCTGTTTCGAAATTATTCCACTATTCCCAACTGCATTGCCATCTTTAGCAATACCTATATATTGGTAATCAAACCAGGCCTTGGCGCTTGCCCTTAAATCCGGGCTCAGTTGTTGAAGTGTGTTAACGTTGATCGTGTAATTTCCATTTTTATCACTGGTCATCTTACCCGCGTTTTTCCAGGGGCTGATCGTGATTGGTTGGGTCGTCAGGTCTTCCATTCGGTAGAAAAGATCTACCTCGACAACATAGACATTGGAAGTTGAAACGCCGAACGTAATATCCTGTGGCGGACAGCGTAGATTGAAGTAACTGCCTGAACGGGTCAGGTTGGTAAACAAAACTTCTCCTGCTTTCGAAAGTCCTCCTGCATTCGCCGGTAACGTGGCGGTTGCAGTTCCGCCACTCACCGGTGGATTCACCGCCGCTCTGGTAGTAGGAGCAGTTGTTGGGGCTTGAGCAGGAGCTGCTACTGTTGGAGTTGGCGCGGGCGGGTTGGTTGGCGCAGCCGTGGCCTGAACAATTTGAGTCTGGATGACCGGAACCAAAACAGTCGCAACCAAAACAACCGGCGTGGGGGGAATCGCTGCGGTAGGCTGGACAGCTGGCGCAACCGGAGCACAACTTACCAGAACCAACACTAACACTAGAAACAAAATCTTTTTCATCACGTGCCTCCTTGACACAGCAAACATATCCTAATTGTGAAAATGATTATACAGGTAAAAAATTAATCACATCTGCGCCTTGCAATTTTGATAGTTTTTATCAAGTATAATGCCGCCTATGATAACACCGACCGAAATCCAGGCCCGCCTCGAGCGGATTCTTTTAAAGGTAGAAAAACCGGGGCGTTATGTAGGCGGCGAACTCAATATTACTGTCAAAGATTGGGATAAAGTCCGCACCAAAGTGGCGTTTGTTTTTCCCGATATTTATGATATCGGCGTTTCCAATGTAGGGCTGAAAATTTTATGCGATCAGGTCAACCAACGCGACGACGCGCTGGCCGAACGCGCCTACGCGCCGTGGACTGACATGGAAGCCCAGATGCGCGAGCACGGGATTCCGCTTTACACGCTCGAATCAAAGCGCCCTTTAGCCGGGTTCGACCTGATCGGCTTTTCCCTACCTTATGAAACGCTCTATACCAACACACTCAACATCCTTGACCTGGCCGGGATTCCCGTCCGTAGCAAAGACCGCACCGACGAGCACCCCATCATCCTCGCGGGCGGACACGCCGCCACCAATCCCGAGCCGATGCACGCCTTCATTGATGCCTTCGCCATCGGCGAAGGCGAGGAAGTAATTCAC
>Ga0172370_10003699_pt1 | contig 21026 bp, 16 predicted proteins | sample LakKiv5m_FD_114538 | JGI IMG/M metagenome (GOLD analysis project Ga0172370, IMG submission 114538) | Freshwater microbial communities from Kabuno Bay, South-Kivu, Congo - kab_022012_11.5m | ecosystem: Environmental > Aquatic > Freshwater > Lake | place: Democratic Republic of the Congo...
ATTGCAGAACAGGCAAACCGCTGTAAAAATATTGTTAGCGGTTTGCTGAATTTTGCACGCAAAAACCAGGTCAGATACACCGAAGTTGACATTTATGACTTTGTCAGACACAGTATTGAATCTGTGATTATTCCCGAAAATGTAACAGTTGAAATTATTTCCCGGCTGAATGATAACAAGGTTATGATTGATCCTGACCAGATGATGCAGGTTTTAACCAATCTGGAGAAAAATGCAGTGGAGGCCATGCCTGATGGCGGTAAAATAAAAATTGAATTGTCCGGTAATGAAGACGAGGTAAAAATAAATGTCAGCGACACCGGAACAGGTATTTCCCCTGAAAATATGGACAAAATATTTACACCCTTTTTCACCACTAAAAAACCCGGAAAAGGCACCGGACTTGGCTTACCGCTCATTTATGGTATTGTCAAGATGCATAAAGGTAATATTCATGTGGAATCAAATCAGGATGCTTTAAAAGGACCTTTAGGCACTTCATTTAAAATATCGTTGCCCAGAAAAAATATAACAGAAAGAATTAATATATAAATTAATGATTATGAGTAATATAAATGATTTAAGAGCAAAGAAAGTTCTGATAGTAGATGATGATACTGATTGTCTTTTTCAGTTAAAAACACAGTTTGAAAATTTTGGATTTAGTGTAGTTACGGCAGAAAGTCAAAAAGAAGGTGAAGATTATATTGAAAACAACCGACCTGATCTGGCTATTTTCGACCTGATGATGGAACATGATGACAGCGGTTTTATTCTGAGCTATAAAATCAAGAAAAAATATCCCGAAGTACCTGTTATCATAGCCACTGCTGTAACAGCCGAAACAGGGATGAAGTTTGGCATTGAAACTGAACAGGACAGGCAATGGATTAAAGCCGACCTTTACCTCGACAAAGGTTTGCGTGGCGACCAGTTGCACAGGGAGGTAAAAAAAGTAATGAAGATATAGTTTTCTAATACATTCTCAGCTTTCATAAGCTGAATTACTTAAAATAATTCAAGCAAAAGTATGTAAATTCCAACTTTAACTTGGAAATTACATACTTTTATTATTATCTTTGCTGAAAACCGAAATATGTTTGTTCAAAGAGAAATTGAAGAAAAAGTCAGAAAAAGCATGGGAAAAAGTCCTGTTACGGCAATTTTAGGACCCAGGCAATGTGGCAAAACCACTCTGATAAAAAAAATTTCAAACGATTTTCCTGACAGTATTTATCTTGATCTGGAAAAACCATCTGATAAAATTCAGCTAACCGATGCTGAAACTTTTTTTAAAATGCATCCCAACAAACTGATTTGTATTGACGAAATTCAAATGTTACCCGATATTTTTCCGGTCATCAGATCCATAGCTGACGATAAATCAATGAATATCAGATTTATCATTACAGGTTCAGCATCACCAGAACTGCTGAGGCAATCGTCAGAATCACTTGCCGGAAGAATTATGTACTTTGAATTATCTCCTTTTTTACTGACTGAGATTGAAAATATTATTTCATTTGAAGATTATTGGATAAGGGGTGGATTCCCGATAAGTATTCTGAGTACTGATCAGGAATACAGTATTGACTGGCGACACAATTTCATCCGTACTTTTCTGGAAAGAGATATTCGTAACTTCGGAATTAACATTTCTCCCGATTCACTTTCGAGGCTCTGGAAAATGCTTTCGCATCTGAACGGTCAGATTCTTAACTATAGTCAGCTTTCAAATTCTTTGGGATATAGTGATACTTCAGTTAGAAAATACATTGATATTCTGGCATATACCTACATGGTCAGGGTATTACGTCCATTTCATGCAAATATCAATAAAAGATTAGTTAAAAATCCCAAAATCTATCTTCGCGATACAGGAATATTACATTCCCTGCTCAATATTGACAGTTTTAATGAACTTTATTCACATCCGAATTACGGTAGCTCATACGAATCACTTTGTATTGAAAATATTATCCAAAGATTTTCCCGTTGGGAACCTTATTTTTACCGGACCTCCAACGGTAGTGAAATTGACCTGTTACTGGTAAAATCAAACAGAATTATTGCCATTGAATGTAAAGCCTCGGCTGCTCCAAAACCTACTACCGGTTTTTTGAACGCAATTAAAGATTTATCAGTTGAAAAAGCTTTTATCATAGCAAGGGTTGAAAATCCTTTCCCTTTAAAAAATAATGTCATGGTATATAACCTGAAAGATTTTTTGAAAACAGATTTATAAAATATATGTAAATTCAAAACTAAAACTGGAAATTACATACTTTTTCATCATAATAAGCTCAAACTTTTGATTTAGTCATATTTTTTCTCTTCTTTTAAAACGGAAGCATTGAATTAATCGCATACCCAGCTTAATACTCACTTTACTCCCTTGCTCAAATACCCGTTTTTCAAAATTTATTACTACAGGCTAATATTAAATGATTTCTTTTCAAGCAGATAATAATAAATTTGGGATTAAATCAGACATTTTGAAAGTTATTTGCCAGAATCTTGTTCTGATGTTTAAATTATTGATTTTCTATGATAGATAATTATTATTCGGGTGTTTATACGTAATTTTAAGATTCACTTTACCCTATTTTCTAAAATTTTCTGATTAAAGCATTTTTGTATCAAAATTCTAGAAAAACAGATTGTATGGCAACATTGAATGTACTTGTGGTTGATGATGAACCGGTAATCCGGTTGCGAATTATGCATAATTAAAAAAAATGCCATTGATGTTCCTTTTATGGATAATGATTTTGTTTTTTCCATCGTGGAAACTGGTTCGGTAAAAGATGCAATAGAATTGATTAACAATAAAGCTCTGGATTTTGTATTACTTGACAATTAGCTTCCATGTTTGAATGGAATTGAAGTGCTTGAATGCATTGAAAACAAACAACCTGATCTGGCTATTTTCGACCTGATGATGGAACATGATGACAGCGGTTTTATTTTAAGTTATAAAATCAAGAAGAAAAACACGGATGTGCCTGTGATTATTGCAACTGCAGTTACAGCCGAAACGGGTATGAAATTCGGTGTGGAAACCGAACAGGACAAGCAATGGATCAAAGCCGACCTTTACCTCGACAAAGGTCTTCGTGGTGATCAGCTGCATAGGGAAGTAAGAAAGTTGATGAAGATTTGAAATCTTTTATCACAGCTAATTTAAAAAGAAAAAACAGTCAATTCAAAATTTTGAGAACTGACTGTTTTAAACTGTATACACAAGCCTTTTAAACTTATTTGACAGTTTTATCCATGATTACCATCAAAATTACTAACAAAATAACACCTGAAATAATTAAGTAAGAATATGGACTGACAAAGTTTAAGGTATAACCCATCCATTGATTTCGTTTAGGAAGAATAATTCTTGAATCCTTAGTATTAAAATAAAAACCCCCCATAATAATTTTCAGGATCCTTTCTCATGACGTCAAAGTCATCTTGGTCAAATTGGGTTTTCATCGAAACTAATTATGTTCTAAAAAGCTCTAATAAGCAGTTTCCTTGTATAATTTAGATGCAACAATTCCCGCCAAAAGCAATTCCCCCAAGCCCCATACAGTTCCCAAAATTGAAAAATCTAAAGGCATAAATCCATATACAACTAAAGACATATTACTTGGAAAATAGGTCACAAAGAAAACAATCAAAGATGATATAATAGCTGTTTTAATTTTCGACAAAAAGTATGGCTTTAAAAGCGAATAGAGTAATGTTAAAAATACTCCATTACAAATACTCACAAAGCAAATGAACACAATGGCAAAGTTGCTTAATGGGGGCAATCCCCTGTTTGCCAGTATTTCATCCATCTTATCCCCAACTACAGGTATCATTGTAAGCCCGCTTGTGAGGATCACTATTCCTGAAAGAATTCCTGTTATTATTACGCTTTTTAAATTTATTGACTTCATAATTTAATTATTAAATGTTTCTTTTCTGAATTGAATCGGAGGAATTCCTACTTTAATTTTAAATAGCTTACTAAAATTCTGAGGATATTGAAATCCCAGTTCGTAGGCTATTTCATTAATGCTTTTATTGCTTGATATAAGTAGAGTTTTTGCTTTTTCAATCAAGAAATAATGTATGTGTTCCTGGGCATTTTTACCTGTTTCGCTTCTCAGCAAATCGCTGAAATAGTTAGGTGAAAGGTGCATTATTTCAGCACAATATTTCACAGATGGCAATCCATTATTTTCAGCATTGTCAGAATTAAAATAGTTTCTCAGAAATTCTTCAAATTTTGAAATAACATCCTTATTCTGATTAGAACGGGTGATAAATTGTCTTCCATAAAATCGTTTGCTATAGTTTAGTAGCAACTCAATGTTTGTTAAAATCAGATCATGTGAAAAGTTGTCAATGTTGGTATTGTATTCATTTTTTATTTGTTCAAAAATTGAAAGCAGAATTTGTTTTTCCTGGTCTGACAGATGCAATGCCTCATTTTCAGAATAAGAAAAAAAAGAATATTCATGTATTTTTCTTCCAAGGTTTGAATTTCTAATTAATTCAGGATGAAAATACAAGCCCCAACCTTTTGAACTACCAGTGTCTCTTTTTCTGTCAAAAGTAATAATTTGCTCAGGTGCAGTACAGTGCAATGTCCCTTCCTGATGATCAAAATGCTGCCTGCCATACATAAACTGGCAATTACTTTTGAAATTAAGGGTGTAAAAACTACATACAAAACTTCCTGATTCGGGTGCATTCTCAACATTAACCTTTGAATAGTCTATGATAGATAATAAAGGATGTTTAGGCTTTTCAAAACCTGCAATCCTATGAAGGTCACTAATTGTCGTAACTTTGTAAGCGATACTTTTCATATTTTCATACAAATTTTAGATGCAAAGGAAATCAACTTTTGGAAAGTTGAAAATAGCAAAATTACAGATTGTTTTATTCAAATTACAGATATTATTTCTGTATTGCTTGCCATTGGGTTGTGTGTTTTCTGTATTTAAATTGTAATTACAATATTGCCTTTATTTAAGCCTTTTTCAATATATTGGTGAGCTTCAATTATTTTTTCCAGCGGATAACTTTTATCAATTACTATTTTCAACTTTTCTTCCTTGAATAGTTTAATGAGTTCATTCAGAAAACTCAGCCGTTCAGAAAGCGGTTTGAATGCCGTTGCAGAAAAGACAACTTTTTTCCCTTTAAACATTGAAGTCCAAAAGTTTTGAAAAAGGATAGAAATTGTAGGATAGATGGTCAGATAAAATCCGTTTTTATTCAATGATTTTTTAAACTTTAATGATGAGGGTTTACCTGAAACATCTAAAATTACATCATATATCAGCCCATTTTTGGTTACATCCTCTTTAGATTCATCTACAATGAAATCAGCTCCAAGAGATTTCACCTTGTCAAAATCAGACACACTACATACTCCTGTAACTTCTGTCTCAAACAATTTGGCTATTTGTATTGCTGCCAAGCCTATACTTCCGGAAGCCCCATAAATGAGAACTTTTTGTCCGCTCTGTATATTTGCAATTGCTTTTAAATGATTCCATGCTGACAAAGCACCACAGACAGGTGCTGCTTCCTCGTTTGTCATATTTTCAGGCACTAATGACAATAATCCCGTCTCAGGCATACACATATACTCGGCATTGCATCCAAATCTGAAATCAGTAACACCAAAAACCCGATCACCCTTTTTATAAAGCTTTACATCTTTGCCAATTTCTTCTATTTTACCGCAAAATTCAGTGCCCAGAATTGGTTTTTTAGGTTTTGTCAAGCCAATAAAAATTCGACCAAAATAGGGCTTTCCCTTTCTTTGTATAACGTCATCTATTCCAACAAAACAAGTATTAACTCTTATCAGTAATTCATTATTTCCAGGTTCAGGTTTCTCCACTTCCTGAAGTTGTAGTACCTCCGGAGGTCCATATTTGGGGCAAATAATTGCTTTCATTATTAAAGATATTTTTGGATGATAATGAGTTACTCTACATCTCATGCTCTCTGAATCAGCTCATTCAGATTTAGCTTTCATTTGAATGAATTTAGTATTAAAAAATTTCGGACAACAATAAATCCATCTTAACTGCCCAAGTCCAATCTTTTACAAGCAAGATGTCTGTCTTCAATAATGGAGAAATACTTCTTTGAAACTCAAATCCCAGATTGATTTTTTCATGAAAAGAGAAGGAAACTCCGGCATTATAGCCAACACTTATTCTTTTCCAGTTTCCGCTGTATTCAGATGTTGGGTAACTAGGATTAACCAAGTCAAGTCTCTCAGATTCTATCATTTGATAAAGTAATAAATTAGAGTTCAAACCTAAGTGAGGTGTGATTTTTAAAGCCTTTAATTTGAATAAGTTATAGCCAAGGCTCGATTCCAGTGTTATGTAATTGAACTTGTTTTGAAGGGTATGATGAATCAAAGGACTGTGAAAATTAATACCTATGTAAGCTGATTGTGCTTCTTCTGTATATCCCTTTTGCTGAAAAAGAAATCTATTTGTCAAATAGAATTTGGTTCCGATAGCTTTGCCAATAATTAAACCAACACCTTGAGTTTTTAATGAATTCCATTGAAAGGTTCCATCATCAGGAATCTGAGGATTAAAATTTGTTTGGCTTGAAATGTTGTAAATGATTGAAACCCCATAATCAAGTTTTCCCTGTGCTTTTAGAATTGTAAAGCTTATAGAAAGAATTAATACTAAAATGATGTTTTTCATAAAAATTAAGATTTTAATTTGTTAATAATACATTGTAAGTTTTAAAATTTATTGATGAATCTGTTTAACTTCTAAAAACTCAAATTATTGCTCTGAATATCTTTTTTTTAAACAATAATCACTACATTTCCACTGTTCTTTCTATTTTCAATATATCTGTGAGCTTCAGCAGTCTGTTCAAGAGGATAGCTTTTATTGACAATTGACTTGATTTTACCCTCCTCAATAAGTTTTGCAATGTAATGCAAATCTTCAATTTTTGGGCTTACTAAAGCACAAATCAATCTTTTCCGACCTCTTAATGATGTCCAAAGCATCTGAAGGAGTTTTTTCATCTTGAAACTTGCCAGCAAATAAATACCGTTTTCTTTGAGAGAATTTTTATAATGTTTTAGAGTGCCTTTACCTAATATGTCAAAAATCAGATCATATTTATCCTTGTTTTTTGTAAAATCCTCTTTCTGATAATCAATCACCTTATCAGCACCAAGCATTTTTACAAATTCAGTTTTTTTAGAACTGCATACTCCTGTAACTTCTGCCTCGAAGAGGTGCTTGGCAAGTTGAACAGCAGCAGATCCAATTCCACCTGAAGCACCAACAATCAGCACTTTTTGTCCTTTTTGAATGTTAGCTTTCCTGAGTAAATTTAAAGCAATTGAAGTTCCGTATGGAATAATTGATGCTTCATCATAAGCTATATTTGATGGCAATATTTCAAGAAATCCATTTTCGGGCATGCATAGATAGTTTGCATATGCTCCCATCTTTTCTCCTGTGTACCCAAAAACTTTATCTCCTGTCTTGAAAAGTGTAACTGCGTTACCCACTGATTCAATTTCACCGGAAAAAGAATTACCTAAAACATTTATTCGTGGTTTGCTAAATCCAAAACTAATTTTGGCAATAATCCAAAACAGGAAAGGCATATTGAAATTTTTGGGAGAAATGTTCTTATAATTTCTGGCCAACAAATCACCGAAATTAATCGAAACAGCTTTTACCCGGATACAAACCTCATTTTGTTTTGGAAGAGGTTTAACTAAATCTACTATTTGGAGTACATCTGGCTCACCATATTCTTTATAAACAATTGCTTTCATTTTTCCCATCTCATTGTATTTTTTATTGATTTCCATTTTTAATCAGTAAGTCTTTATTTTGCTATTGAATCAAAACACTTTTAGCTAGTACTTCCTGAGCAGTGATTATTTTAACAATATACATTCCTTTGGGAAAATTAGATATATCTATGGTTATCAAGTTTTTATTTACGTCTGAAACATTGCTAGTCACATTTTTAACTATGTCTCCTAATAAGTCGCATATTACAATTTCAACAAGTGCAGGATGTTTTTGATTCAATTCAATATTTAATTGATAATGAGCAGGATTTGGATAAATATTGACCATAGTTATAATGTTTGTAGTTGGAACAGAAACAACTTCAGTCAGGTCAGATACATATACACTTCTATTCTCGACAGGAGTAGGATTGCCAAAAGTTATTTTTTTACTAAATACTGCTTGAAATAAAGGGAAATTATTAATTCCGTCATACCAACTATACATGCTTTGGAAAGCTTCGGTTTTTTCACCACTTGCAGTATCTTTGATATATTGTGTCCTTTTCAATCTCAGAACATTAGTGTAAGTGTTTTTGGGTAATACTAAAGTTCCCCAGCCATCAGCAACAAGTGTGTTATATCCACTGTACTGATGAGTTTTGCTATTTAAAATATATGTGGCAAATGTACTATCTGTCATCTGGTCACCAAAACTAAATGGGAATTTAAACATTTTTAAAGGATCATTGCAAATCATAACATAACTGGGTGACCCATTGCCAAGCCTGGAATATTCACTGGTGTCTGCATAATAGTAGCTGTAATAATCAGTTGCTTTTCCGGCTAATGTTGCTTTATTGAAAGAGGTAATGTAAGGGGTAAACTGAGGATCTACAAAAAAACTATGACCTTTGAATTCACTAACCTTTAAGCTGCTGTAATCCCATAAAGTATTTTCACCTGTTTTGTTAAATGATAAACCAGTAGTGTCAGCAATGTAGATTACCTGAATATCATCTATGTTTGGAACCGTGTTGAAGTTGTACAATGTTGGACTTTGGCAAATACCTTCTGAAAACATCAGAAAACAGAGGATTGAAAGAAAAATTATCTTCTTCATGATTTTAAATTAATATTTGATGAATTTAAACATTTCTGTATCATTCTCAGATTTCATCATCAGGAAATACACTCCTTTTGGGAAATCGGAGATATCAATGCTGGCAAAATTTTTAAAATTACTCATAAATACCTCATGTCCTGCCAAATCAAGTATTTCAATTACTGTAAAATTGTAATTGTCTGTTTCAACTGTCAAATTGAGTATTGCAGGATTTGGATAAACTTTTACAAGAGAGTTTTTATGGATTGGCTCATTTATACTACTATTAGTGCTGCTAATGGCAATATTATCAAAAGAAACAGTCAGCCATTTTGAGCTGCAATCTGAATTTCTATATCTAATTGCTAAAAAACATGGTCCGCTTAAAGAGGGCAAATTAATATTGGTCTTTTTTCTAAAAGAGTCATCCGCAATGTAATTATTATCCCTAAAATCAAACAAACAGTTTTGTGGTAGCTAAAGAAGGATCAGGTGAGCCATTCAGCAAATAAATCGCAATTGTATCACCATTCTGAGGCATTGAAAATCCTGAAAACTTATATCTGATGGAATCTAATTTGCCTCCGCCAGGAATTAAAAATGCCGGTGACACAAACCAATTATCTGTCAGAGTAATACCTGTTGATGGAGAATAACTGTGACTAACACAATTAGTTCCGGAATAACCTCCTGTACTAAAACTCCAATGACTAAATGAAGTAGCAGCTTTTTTAAATTCTAACCAACCCGATCTTTCAAAAACATTATCAAATCCTGAGTTATAGGGAAGAATTACTTGTGCTTTCAAAGAAATACTAAATAGGGTTAGTAACCCCATAATTGAAATTTTACTTAACTTTTTCATCTTTTTTATTAATTTAAAATTCTAATTTGTAACTTAAAAATGGAAGGATTATTTTATGACTTTTATTTTCAATCTTTTCTGTTTTGTAATTATAAGAGTATCCTTCATAGTTTTTAGTTGCCAGGGCATTTTTTACCTGTAAAGCCCACACACTTGAACATTTTGCTCTGTTTGTTCTGAATGTGATGGTTAGATCAAGGAAACTGGTCGCTGGTAATTGCATTTCAAATGCCTTAGTATCATCATAATAAACTGTTTTGTCACGTATTGACTCTTCCATTAAGATAGGACTGATTCGATCGCCACCAACAAAACTAAACCTGGCATTTAAACCAAATATTTTATTGTTTTTCAAATTAATTTCTTTGCCAACTAAAGCATTCAACACATAGCCTTTGTTAAATTTTGTATTCCTCCATATACCATCATCTCCTCTGTATTTTGAAGTAAAAAGGGATGAAGTAATTAAGAAATAATATCCATTTTGTAAAAATCGTTCAATTGTTATATCCACACCTACATTCTGGCCTAAATTTATATTTATCAATGAATCACGGAATGTCCAATCTTGTGTGTAATTAATGATTGAATAGGAGCTAGCTTGCTTGCCCGGAATATCGTAAAGATATTGAAAGTAAGGTTCTATCTTTATTCTTAAATTATTGCTAACCTGCCAGTCGTATGCTAAAATGTAATGCAAGGCATGTGATTGTCCCAACTCTCTGTTTGGATAATTATAGTTTCCATTAATACCATGCCTGACAAGATATATTTTCAATTCTTCTATTTGGCTATGCTTACCAAAACCATAACTTATTGAATGTGAAGGAGATATTTGCCATTTAAGGCTAAATCTTGGATCAATTGAAAAATCGTTGTTTAAGGCAAAAAAATTGGCGTTAACACCTATATTAAGTGTAAGAAATTCAGTAATATCCGATTTTGATTGAAAGTATATCTCTGAAAAACTGCTTTGACCATTTTCTTTAACAAAATTCTGAAAAGTTGAAGGATTATTATTAATAGTGCTGTTCAAATCAAGATGATAAAACAAAGCACGGTAATTTAAACCTGCCTTCATTGTACTTCTTTTATTGATTTTATGGTTGATTGAAGTGCTGAAAATGATTTTTCCAGAATTGTCAGTTAATAACCAATTCGGTTGTGCAATTAAATTGTCATCAATGCGCTTCATGTCCATCCTATTAAGTGTCCCTGTTGCTGCCACTGAAGTGTTCATGTAGGTTTTCGTGCCAAGTAACAACTTATTTGATACACCTATTGCTCCCATACTAAGATTCCAATCTAAACCGCTTCTGGAACTTTCATTTTCCCATTTGGAGGAATCAAATAACAGGGCCTGATGCATATTATCCAATGCGCCTAAGCCCCACACAGAGAAACTTCCATGTTTATTTGGAAAATTAAGTTTAAAACATAAATCCTGATATATAGGCAAACCAGTATGGTCAGGTAACAAAGGTTGTAACAAGCCCAGTGTGGAATAACGGTAATTAAACAAATAAGAAGCATTTTTTCCCTTCTTGAATGGACCTTCTGAAGCTATATCAATGCCTTGAACTCCAATTTGAAATGTATGCTCCCTCTTTTCACTATTACCTGTTCTAAGTTTCATATCAAAAACTCCAGCCAATGCATTGCCATATTCAGCAGGAAATGCACCTGTTAAAAAATCGGAATTTGCTAACATCTGACTGCTAAAAACAGTTACAATTCCACCTCCTGCCACATTTGCACCCGGAAAGTGATTCGGGTTTGGAATATCAATACCCTCTAATCTCCACGACACTCCCTTTGGTGAATTTCCCCTGATAATAATAGCATTATCCTGCATATTTCCTGTTGTTATTCCTGCAAAAGCAGCAGCCATACGAGCAGGATCATCAACACCTCCTGCATATCTTCTTGTTTCTTCCACTGAAAATGATCGTGCACTTACAGATGCCATAGTATTTATTGGTTTATCTTTTTCTGAATAAGCCTTTATAGTAACCTGACTCAGTTCGGTGATTGCCTGTTTTAACCCAATAATAATAACTACTTCTTTTCCTGAGGTTACAAGAATACCTGAAATTACTGCCGGTTCATAACTTATATAGGAAATCTGCAGGGTAATTCTTCCTAATGGTACATTTTCAAGTTTAAAATTTCCATCAATATCTGTCGCAGTACCAATTAAAGGATTTGTACCTGAAATAGTAACTGAAGCGCCTACTAAAGCAATTTTACTATCTATATCCTGAATCGTTCCACGAACAGTTTGTTTAATTTGCTGACAAAACACCTGTAAAGTGTTCATTGAGATAGCCAATATTATTAAGATGATTTTTACAATTTTCATTTTGAACATTTAATGACGTAAATTAATTAGCAACTAGTTATAATGAAATGAATTCCAATGTCTTCCACAATTTGTAAGTCGTTAAATCAAAATCTTTATAATAAACATTAAAATTTTTAATTGTGCTGTAATTTGCTAATTTGTAAGTAAATTTAAAATCACAGTTACAATAAGCCACAGGCTCTTTAGTATCCTTTAAATATACATTTACATTTTCCTGATCAAGCACAATAGAATCGCTGGGTAGGGAATTGCAATTTTTACGAATTATCACATGCAGATATAATGTATCATTACTGACTTCATACATTATTGTGTCTGAATCTGTTAACTGAATCTTACCAAGAAAACAGCCACCATATTCCTTTTTTAGGAGTTGAGGTGTTTTGTTAAATTCAAAATATGAACATCCACCTAATAATAATAACGATAATGTTATTAATGCAAAAAATTGATTTTTAAGTTTCATGATATAAAATTTATAGTTTAAGAAATTAAAATTTTTCTAATTTTTGGTTTCATAATATAATACTAATTGAAGCTACAAAGGAATTGCCCGAAAAAAGCATGAGAATAGCCAAAATACTGTTATTTGTATTCAAATCACAGAATTTTTGACATCTTTCAATTCTATTATTTTCTCTATACATTTTTTCTGATCCCTTTGAGCATTTTAAAAATTGAAGCCTATATATAAATTGGGCTCGAAAAGAAAATACTTGTTCCACTTGTTATTCATAACTTCAAACGACTCAGGCACATTGGTATTAACAGGCCAATATTGACAATGTATCTGCGGTTCTAAATAAACTCTGTCCCTGAAAATGGGTATATGATATCCAAGATGGTATGAAGTATATAATTTAAATCCATTAGCAATTTTCTCATTGCTTAAATTATAATAAGTTTCTAATTGTGGTAGTATTTCTACAGTGGCAAACACACCTTTCCAGATTATACGCTGGTAAGTAATACCAATACCTGATTCACGAAGTCTTCCGGGGTAAAAATTCATTTCATCAAATTTTAATTGTTCCTGAATGGGCATCCCCATAGGAGCAAACATTTTCCAGGTAGCTACCTTAATGCTAAATTTGTCCTTTGATGTGAGCTTGTACCCAAAATGAAACTCATAATGGTGCGTATTTGTTTTCTCTTCACCGAAATTAAGTAAAGACAGATAAGTGGTACTCAGCGAGAATTTGTGGTCGTTAACAACACCATTACCTGATTTCCTTGATTCCTGAATGGTATTCTGACTAAATACCTTTGTGACCAGAAAGGCAAACGTCAACAATAAAGTGATTTTTAAAAAGTTCATCATTTTAAATTTTTAAATTAAACAAAATTTTTGTGGCAAAAATGTAATACCTTTTTCACTCCGTTCGTTGACTTAAGTTAAGAAAAGGTTATATTTTTTGCTGCTGTCGGAAGACTGTTTGCGTCCCTTTCAGGTGATTTTTTGGTAGTGAATAGAAAAGTATCTTTTTGTAATTATCTATTATGTTTCATTATTCTTTTGCGGATACGGCTCAATGATTCTGGTTTAATACCTAAATAACTCGCAATTTGATATTGTGGTGCTCTCTGAACTAAATCTGGTCTGTTTTTTAATAAATTCACGTATCGTTCCTCCGGTGAAGCCATTTTGTATTCAGCAAATTCTTCCATTTGCTTTGCAATTATGATTTCAGCTAATGTACGGTTTAATGATTCCAGAACAGGAAATTTCTGATACATTTCGGTTTCCAATTCAGGATTACCCACAGCTACTATAGTATCTTCCAAACACTCAAGAAAATACTCTGAAGGTATTTTTTTACCGTAATTTGTTGGTGTGATTGCTTGTTCCTCAGTATAAAATTCAGTAGTCTTTTCTTCACCATCTTTTATATAATAGCTTCTTATACAACCCTTTATCACAAAATAACAATTATTGGTAAAATCCCCTTCTCTAAGTAGGATAGTGCCTTTTCGGTAGTGTTGTATAAATGCAATTTTAATCAATTCATTTTCCAACTCTTTTGTGATTGGAATGTATTTAGAAAGATATTTTATTATTTCATTTTCCATTAATGTCTTATTATTATACAAATATTGTCCTTTATTTAAATTATCCGACATCTATGAAGCAGTACAAACTTAACTGTTTTTGTATTATTGCTAAACCTTTCACTTCCAGACTGAGTAACTCACAGAGGACTCAGAATTATCAGAAGACAGATTGAATCCCTATCAGGTAACCCCAGTCGGGTATGAACATCAGGTAACTTCTGAATCTTTTATTATTCTTTAATAAATTTAGTAATAAAAACTTCATTTTCACTGGCAATCACCTTTAAAATATAAATACCTGAAGCAAGCATAGAAACATCAATATCAAAATCTGATAATTTAATACCCGAATTGTAATCCATAATTAAATTTTTTCCTGATACATCAAAAACCATTATTGACAATTCACTATAATCATTATGGCTTCGAACCAAATTTAATGTATTCCTTACCGGATTTGGATAAATGTTAATGTAATGATTTCCATCTGTTTCATTTATTGATTCGTGCTTCAGGATAGTAATATTAATTGTATCGTAACCATCACAACCATCTTTTGTTGCTTTAACCCAAATTGTTTTTACACCCAGGCCAAATTTTGTTGAGTCAACAGTGATTTGTTCTGAAGTAGCATTGTTTGACCACAAATATGAATCATAACCACTGCCAGCTTTTAAAATCATAAATTCAGCATTGTATAAGGTATCATCTTCCCCTAAATAAATGACAGGATTTGGCTTTACAATTACTTTTCTATTGATACTATCTCTACATGCTTTACTTGAGTTTGCTCTTAACCAAACAGTATAGGTACCACTTGTGCTGTAAGAGTGAATATTATTTGTGTAATGATTGACAGTTCCATCACCCAAATCCCAATCATAATCAAGGCTACCAGATTTAATGGCCGACATATTGGAAAAGATAAAGTTATTACCAACCAGACACTGGACTGAATCATTTATTGTAAAGTCAGCTTTGGGCTGCGGGTGAACAGTGATTATTTTATACACAGAATCACTACAACCATAATCTGTGGTAACACGATGCATGACATTATATTTGCCATCAGAGGTAAAAGAATGACTAATATCTTTGCTAATGCCAGATGATGCATCATTAAAATCCCAGTAATAACTATTTATATTTCCGCTGCTTATGTTTGAGTTATCAGTAAATGAAAAGTTGTTATTCTTCAAACAACTTTCAGTTTGAGATAATGTAATTCCTGCTTTTGGCTGAGGTCGAACAAACACATTTTTTATCAAACTATCTTTACAACCAAAAATAGTAGATGTCATTAACTTTACAGAAAATGTACCATCTGATGAATAAATATGAAGCGGTGAGATATTATTGGAAGTGCTTTGATCACCAAAATACCATGTAAAGCTTGCAGCACCAGAAGAAGTATTATTAAAAATAAAATTGTTGTCCGACAAACACTGGTCATCATCATCAATTGTAAACGAGGATTTCGGATGAGGCATCACATCGACAGTATTAATATTGCTGTCTTTACATCCAAAAGAACTGGTGACAACCAATTTAACTGTTTTTGTACCAAGAAAGGTATATGTTTTTGGAGCAGGAGAATTGAGCAATGAGAAACTTGTATCACCAAAATTCCAAACCGATGTATTATAACCTGTACTTGTATTGGTGAAAGTAAACAAATTGCCATGTAAACATTGAGTTGAATTATTGATGGTAAAAGAGCTTACAGGATGAGCTAAAACCTCTATCGTTTTAATAATTGAATCTTTGCAGCCTGCAATGGAATAAGCCACCAGCTTAACATTATATGACTTTGCTGAAGTATAAGAATGAGTCGGTGAAGTTGACGAGGAAGTAATATAATCACCAAAATTCCACAAATAACCGGTTGCTCCGGTTGATGTATTTGTAAATACAAAATTGTTGCCTGTCAGGCATTGTGGTGAGGTATTAACAGTAAAATCACTTTTCGGGATAGAAACAATTGTTATTAAAATAGTATCGGTATTGGAACAACCCGCTGCCACATCTGTCATTTCAAGGACATAACTGGTATTGACAGTTGGTTTTACAAAGATTTTAGACGATGTACCAATCACAGTATTATTCATAAGCATCCATTTGTAACTATAACCTGTTACAGGAGTTGGTCCGATCTGCAAAGAATCACCTATACATAGTGATTGATCAGCACCAGCTGATACAACAGGTTTTGTTTTTATCTGTTTTGTCGTTATCAATGTATCATTACCAGTCGAGCCATCAGTTTGAGCATTTGGCAAAGATGAACATACAAGTATTGAAGGTGTTGAGTTACCTGTAAAATTGTATGATCCTAGTAATACAGTATCGGTGGCCATGTTTTTTAAACTACCTGTCCAGCTTTTAGGTGTTTGTGAAGAGCTATTTATACGCCAATTTATCGTTGCACTTTTCAGGGTGTCTTTTCCAAAATTCTTAATCACAGCAACAACAGGCAGAACGCCCTCACAGCTTGGATTGTTGGGTTGTGTAATAGCTACGATGCCTGCATCGTTGGCAACAATAGTAAATTCATCAGCACCAATATCAGGTGTTGAAGGATCTCTTGTTTCACCATCAATATCAGTTGTCACCCCAGAAATTGGTTCAGCAGCTCCTTTTAAGGCAGAATTTTTTATATGCAAATCAGTATTGCTGATAAATAATGGATTTACCGACATCGAATTCAGGTCTTTTCCTGTTGCTGTCGATAAAGCTGATAAATTTGAATATGATGAACCCCAGTAGGCAAAGGTTGAACCATTTGCTTTTAGGTTGTTTCTGTTGCTTGCACTGACTTGTGTTCCTGTATAAATGTAAAATACATAACCCGTAGCCACCACAATATTATTGTTTTTCATTACAATATTTGAGGAAGTATTACCCGATGTGGTTATGCCTGAGATATTACTTACACTACCACTAAAATTTATATTATTGAATACAACAAACTGGTAATCAACAGCATCCATATAAACCCCATTAATTCCGGTTTTTGCAATAAAATTATTTGCAACGAGCCCGTTTGCAGAACTTGTTGCATTGCACCCTGTCAAATAAATTGCATTGTCGGTCTTGGTATTATAAAAATAATTTGCCATTACCTTGATGGCATTATCGCAATCGCTTAGCTGCATATCATAATTGTTTGCAACATTGCTTATTGAGTTTCTGAACACATTGCCTTTAAATGTTACACCATCGTTATAACTCACCTGTACAAGGCTACTGTAGGCACTGTCAAAAACATTTCCCTCGAATATGGTACCTGACTCATGGGCTGTGCTAACTCCCACATACTGAACACAATATGTACCGAATTTTACAAAATTGTATTTAAAAGTATTATTATTATCTGTTCCCTGGTCAGACCAAATATTTACTCCTGTTGCATTAGATGAATTGATAACAGTATTAATCATCTGACAATTTGTAAATGTATTATTATTCGCACCATTGAGGATATGTACCACCTCAGAAATTGAGTTTGTTCCTGTTCTCTGGAAAGTAATCCATTTAAATGTAACATAATCAGCTCCAGTTAATTGTACGATAGCATTGTTGTTGCCTGTTGCTGTTGTTGAAGGTAGCCTGATTACTACTTTTGAACTATCAGAACTAATCCCTTTAAATACGACAGGATTGGAACTACCCATTCCGGGTAATTCAGCAATGGTAAGCTGTTCATTATAGATGCCATCATTTACATTAAAGTTTACTGCACCACATATCCCCCTTGAAGTCATGGCAGAAATGGCATTATTGAAGGACTGAAAATCGGAACCTGAAGCACCAATGGTATAGTTTCCGCTCATACCTGCATAACGTGTTAAGATTAATGTATCGTTTTGTTTATTTCCATCAGATGTACTGTTTGGATTCGCTGTCCAGATTTTAAATGTATATGCAGTATTTGAAGAAAATGTTTTATTACCAAGCAGAATTGAAGCAGAAGAACTTCCCGGAGGTACATTGCCTGACCAATTGAAGGTTGTTTGAGAAGTACCATTTAACTGCCAGTAAATCTGAAGACTTTTAATCGTATCAGAACCATAGTTTTGAAATTTAACCTTTACATTTTTATTTCCTGCACAAAACACCAGCGGGCTGTCAAGGCTTGATATTCCGGCATCGTTGGCAATGGGATAAAACTCATCTGCACCGATATCGGGCGTGGTAGCATGGCGTGTATCCCCGTCAATATCATCTTTAACCCGCCAATAGGAAAATGCTTTTCCATTGAGACCTATATTCGACACATGCAAATTAGTGTTGCTGACATATCCCGGGTCAATATTCAATGAATTGGCATCTTTTCCGGTATTGCTTACCCATGCTGATAAGGAACTGTAAGTAGTACCACCCATTTTTCCTAATACTGTACCAGTAGTATAGCAGTTGTTATTGACCACGGTGTCGAGGCCACCATTGGTACTTGGAAAATCGTACAACAATCCTCCTCCTTTGTTGATCAGGTTATTATTTTTTACTTCAATATACGAATTGGTGTAGGTGGAGTTGTGGTGGATAATAGCCCCTGCCGACAGGCTGTTGGTGATCAAACAATTGTTGTAATAAAAATCAAGGTAGTTGACACCATAAAGCGAAATTCCGCTGCATGAGGTGGTACCACCGGCATTTAAAATCCAGTTGTTGTTGATGAGGCTTGGCAGTGATGAACTGCCAGTGACACTCACCAGAACAATAGCCCTGACCACCTGTGCATTGTTAGCCAGCATATACATTTTATTTTTTGTTATCATCACAGCCGGGCTGCTTTCAAGCCTGATGGCATACGAGATGTAATGACCTTGTCCTGAGCCAAAATCTCCCAAATTAAAAGTATTTGCCGATATATTAAGATTTGTTTGTGAAGTCATGTAAATACCTATGCATCCTGTGGTATCGAACACATTGTTCACAATAGAGTTGCCTGAGCATGCAATGGTGTCATAAATGCCATTGTAGCCATAGATCATTTTATTTTGTATAAACAGGTTGGTATCTCCGTTTCCATTGAAATAAATATGTGCACCTATACCTATGGTCCATCCTTTTGAAGTACTGCTTGGCACTTTTCGTGTTTTCATCCAGCAACGAATGATATTGTTGTAATTAGCATCGTTCAGTATCCTTAATACTGAATAATAGGTATTATTTCCTGTTCGTTCAAAACCAATTTCCTGGAACCTGATGTAATCAGCACCATCCAGCATCAGCACATAATCGTCAGTGGCAGAACTTCCTGTGGGATAAACAAGTTTACACTTTGTGCTGTCGCCCCCGGCTGACTTAAAAGTAATGGTATTTGTAGCTGAGGCTCCCGATATAGCCGACAATTTTACCTGCACTCCCGAGTAAACAGAATCATAAACAGTAAACACAACGGCATTGCTGACACCGGGACCCTGTGCTGTGCCACCGTCAGCACGTGTGCCTGAGAGCAGGTCGGATACTGCCGATGCCCATGTTTTATAATTTGTGCTGCCAGCTGCGCTCAAAGGATTGATGGTGTAGTTGCCGCTTAGCTGACTAAATACATTTGTATAAAACAATGACAGAAATAAAATTGTAAAAAAAAGTTTCTTTAAAGAAAAATAGTAATGTTTCTTCATGATTTTTTTATTAATTAAACACACAATGCGAGAAAAGGATAGCCATTATACAAACAAATATAATAAATTAAAAGGCAGTTAAGGCTTTTAACTACTATATTTTTTCAATGTTTGCTGAGCAACGACAGAAGCTTGTGATTTTCACTTTTTACTAATGAATAATGAAGATTAAAAATAACATTAACAATACTAAAATTTGCTTTTCATGTTTGGTTTTTTATCAGGCATTAAAACACAAGAATAGTGTTTTTTAATCCCTCAGTTTTATTATTATGACAAAAAATTATTACATCCTTACAATAAAAAAGGCTGCCCTTTAAAGACAGCCTTCCTCATTTAAAACTAAAATGATATGCTAATCAACTTTTACAAAACGGTAGCTGAGGTTTCCTTTGCCTTCGATGTTCAGGTTAAGCAGGTAGATGCCATTATCCAGACTGTTGACTGGTATTTCCAATAAGTTTTTCCCCTGTGTCAGCACCTTGCTGGAAGAATACAACTGTTCACCCAGTAAGTTGATAATGCTAATGGCCATGTTTAACTGCTGCTTTGCTGTAAGCTCAAAATATAACTTTTCCTTTGCAGGAACAGGATATATTTGTCCTGCTGATTCGATCAGCCCGGGCAATAAATCTTCCACTGAAACTTTAATTCCTGCTTTATCTACTACAATCTGAACATTATTGATAGATTTATTTGTTTCGGTAAGTGTTACAGTCATTTTAGTGCATTCGATACCAAAATGATCGGCATAGATTTGATAAGTGCCCAAAGCAATGTTTTTGAAGGCAAAATCTCCATTATCATCTGAATAGGTATATGCAACTGGCTTGTTCATTGCATCAAACAAGATAACAAGAATACCTTTCAGATAATCAGATCTGTAATTAGAGCCTTTGTTTACCTTTCCACCAATAAAACCGGGGCCACCTGGATTGGAGCCGGCAACCATAAATATTTCTGCCCACACCTTGTTGTTATTTGGGTCAAGATTTACTTCAATAGCATTATTCCAATATACTGTTGAATCAAAATACGTAGGCAAATAATTGTAATAGTAATTCGATTTTGGTGATAATGCAGCTTTCAGGTAATAATTGCCTGAACCAACATTATCAAAATAATAGAACCCTCCTGAATCGATAACGGTTGAGTCTAATGCTGAAATCATACTATCTTTAGGATTGTATTGAATTAAATAAACAGTG
>Ga0172370_10003700_pt1 | contig 21025 bp, 19 predicted proteins | sample LakKiv5m_FD_114538 | JGI IMG/M metagenome (GOLD analysis project Ga0172370, IMG submission 114538) | Freshwater microbial communities from Kabuno Bay, South-Kivu, Congo - kab_022012_11.5m | ecosystem: Environmental > Aquatic > Freshwater > Lake | place: Democratic Republic of the Congo...
ATCTTTGCACCTTGGTTATTGGCCGCGCCAAAACCAATGTTCGTTTTATTTTTGATTATTTTTAATTGTACAGACGCACCTTGGTGCGTCTCAATAATTTTTGTCGTTTCATCCACCGACGCATTATCCACAATTATTTCTTCAATTTCTAAATTTTTTGCACCCAAAAAAACCGATTTGATCTGTTCGGCAATTTCCTTCTCATTATTCCAAGTGACAGTAATTACTGACAAATTCATATATTAACTTAAATATTCCTGCAAAGCTTCTTGCCAGCTTCTTTGCTTTGGCATTTTGGTATTTAATAATTCTGTAAAGTGTGGTCGCTTGGCCGGGCGCAAAAATTTATCACCCGACACTGGATTACACACCACATTCAATTTTTTTAATTTAAAAATTTCTTGGGCAAATTCGTACCAAGTGCAGGCGCCGCTATTGGCTCCATGATAAACACCAAACGACTGGTGCTGTTCCAAAAGCTCTCTGGTAAATTTAGCCAAATCCGCAGAATATGTGGGGCAAGTTTTTTCATCATCCACCAAATCTAATTGTGTTTTGCCCTGATTAACTGCCAAATCCAGCATAATATCTACAAAACTTTTTTTGGCAGTTATACTATCCCCTGTTGGCCCAAATAAACGCGACAGACGAATTAAATAAAATTTGCCATTAACTGATTTTAATAAATTTTCTCCCAAAACTTTGGTTTCGCCATATTTATTTATGGGGTCAACAAAACTACTTTCATTATATCCGGTATTATTATCACCTTTAAAAATATAGTCGCTGGAATAATGCACCAAAACAATCTGCAAATCCTTACAGACTTCTGCCAACTTGCCTACGGCAAAACCATTTATTTCTTGAGCAAGCAAATAGTCACTGGAATTTTCTTCAATTTTGTCTATTGCGTTATAAGCAGTGGCGTTAATTACCACTTCTGGCTTTTCTTTTTCCAAAATAACATTAATTTGATTTTTATTAGTCACATCCAATTCTTCTTTATCATAAGCTAAAACCTCATGAGTTTTTTTAAACTCTTCTACCAAGGCTTTACCCAACATTCCTTTTGCACCAGCAATAACAATTTTCATATTCCTTATTCCTTATTCCTTATTCTTTGTTTAAATTCTTCATAATCCTCCACATAATCACTCCTATTTGGATTGTAATTCGTAGAACTCAGCGCCAACAACACTGCGTCGGCTGAGATGTCTTTAAATTGATGCCAAACAAAGGCGGGCACATAAATTGCTGAGGTGGGCGCAGTCATTTTAATTTCCTCCAAACCATTTCCCTGGTCAATTAACGCTGTACAAGTCCCTTTTTGCAAAACAAAAAACTCTTGTTCAACTTTATGGCAATGCGCGCCCGTGGCACCTTTGATATTGGTAATGAAATAAACCCGCTTAACTTCAAAATCAATGTAGTCTTTGAGTTCAATTGGACTCATCACAAATTTGGGAGTGTCTATTTTTTTTAGTTCGAATTTTTGAAATTGATTCATAATGTTTGATAGCACACAGATTTAACGGATTAAACAGATTTACACGAATTATACTATCCGTAAATCAGGATTATCCGTAATCAGTAAGTTATGTTACAGCTTTCATTTTAGTTGTTGACCGATCCAATTTTTCCTGAAACTTATTCATCTCCTCTTTTTTCTTTTGCCAAAGTTTTTCCACCCACTCAGTGTTTTTTAAATACCACTCCACAGTTTCGCGCATGCCAGTTTCAAATTTATCTCGCGAATAATTTGGCGTCCAGCCCAAAGCGCGAATTTTGCTGGCATCAATGGCATAACGGCGATCATGCCCCGGACGATCAGTAACATATTCAATCATTTCTTCACCTTTACCCATAATTTGCAAAATCATTTTAGTTAATTCCAAATTACTGCGTTCATTATCAGCACCCACATTGTATACTTGCCCTGGTTCGCCCTGATGAAGCAGCAAATCAAGAGCTGAACAATGATCCAACACATGTATCCAATCGCGCACATTCAGGCCATCGCCATATACCGGCACTTTTTCGTCTTTCATTAATTTGAAAATAAAAAAAGGTATTACTTTTTCTGGAAATTGAAACGGACCGTAGTTATTGGAACAATGCGTAACAACCACCGGTACTTTGTGCGTAACAAAATAAGCATTACACATCAGATCTCCACCAGCCTTGGCCGCAGCATAAGGCATATTTGGCCAAATAGGAGTAGATTCAGTAAATTCTCTGTCCTCATTCAGTTCCAAAGCGCCATAGACCTCATCAGTTGAAACATTCACAAATTTTTTAATGACATTAAATTTTACCGCATCCAAAATCATTTGCACACCCAAAGTATTGGTTAACACAAAATCTTTGCAACCGCCATGAATAGAGCGGTCAACATGCGTTTCTGCCGCAAAATTTATCACATAATCAATATTTTTTTCTTTCATTACCTCATTTAATTTGTCCAAATCAGTTATATCACCCTGAACAAAACTGTAATTAGGGTTATTTTCAATGTCACGCAAATTATCCAAATTCCCGGCATAAGTTAATTTGTCATAATTTATTATTTTATAAGCTGGCTTGTCCGGCGTAGCTTTAGCGAAGTCGGAATATTTGTTAAGCATGTAGCGGACAAAGTTGGAACCGATAAACCCTGCACCTCCGCAAATTAATAAGTTCATAAAGTTTGTAAAGTTATAAAGTTTATAAAGTTATTTATGAAGGAAGTTATGATGTATTAAAGCCCAAGCTGCCAAAGTCTGGCCATCCCAAATTTCATTTTTGCGAATCAGCTCGTCAATTTCATCCGGTCGGCGATAAATTACTTCAATTTGTTCAGTCTCATCCAATTTTTGGGCAAATTGCTGATCAACATTACCTAAAAAAACATGACACTTATCTTTAGCCAGCCCATTTAGGGGCTGAAATTCACCAATCTTTACTAATTCTTCCGTAGTCCAGCCGGTTTCTTCCATTAATTCTTGCTTGGCCATTTCCTCGGCAATGATTCCTTCTTTAATTCCGCCACAAGGAAATTCCAAGCTCCATTTATCAAATAAATAGCGGAATTGATTGATTAAGATTAAACGTCCATCTGGCAACACCGGAACAATTAAAACATTTCCGTGCGTTTCACCATAAAAATATTCGCCCTTTTGCCCGTTTTCCAATTCAAACTCATCCTTTTTATACTGCCACCAGGGGTTGGTTGATAGAGTTTCTTCAGTGAGTTTTTTGGGGTGCTTGTTCATATTATGAACCAAACCCCAAACTCCAATAGCCAAACCCCAACACATGTAGGAGTCTGGTTATTGGAGTTGGGTGTTTGGATGTATTTACTGACATTACTTAAATAACTCCGCTAAACTTTTCACATCAAAACCTTCCACTTTCTTCACAACGGAGTGTATGCTCCCTCCTCCATCGCCTTCATAGCGCGGAAAGATGTGAGTATGCAAATGCGGTACCACCTGACCGCCGGCAGTTTTTTGATTCCATCCCACATTAAAGCCGGCCGGTTTTAAAACCGCTTCAATTTTTTCCATAGTTTTTTTAACCCCCAAAAAATATTTTCCAGCCTCTTCATCGGTTAAATCAAAAAAAGTTTCAGCATGACGTTTGGGAATTACTACTGTATGTCCTTTGGCATGAGGAAAAATATCTAAAAATGCCAAAACATTTTTGTCTTCGTAAACCGTATAATTAGGAACTTCTTTGTTGATTATTTTACAGAAGATACAATCCATACTTACTGATTACGGATAATCCTGATTTACTGATGCTAATCGTTATCCGTAAATCAGGATTACCTGCCTGTCGGCAGACAGGTCAGAGAATCGGTAAGTATAATTCTACTTCATTTTACTTTATTTTTCAACCCTGTGATAGTGGTGATGGACGGTAAATCTTTCCACACAAATATCTCGCCAACTTGTTCCGGAGCGCTGTTCATAATTTTACTAACCCTATCTAAATCAAGATTATTGCCATTTTGCGCAAACCAACATTGATTGGCGCCAGTGAGTTGTTTCATTTTTAATAAATCAGCAGCTTCTGGATTAATGCTAAATTTATTAAATAATGCCACACGTTCGTTTTGACCAAACTGATAATCAATGGGAAAACCACCACCAATGATTGAACCATTTGAGAGAGATTCAAGAGGCAAGAGAACCCAGGTGTCGGAAAGGACACAGAACTTATCTTGTAACTTGTAACTTGTAACTTGTAACTTATTGACGATCATTTGCGCGGCGTTATATTCATCAACACTAACAACCCTCATATCCGGCCCAGAAGCGTATGTAAAGGTGGTAAAAAAACTTAGGAATAAAATCAGCAACATCAACATTACCCTTTCCACTTTCCACTTTATACTTTTTACTGATAAGTGATATGTGATCTGTGATAAAGATTTAAAAAGTAAAATTATTATCAAAAATACCAAGATAACATCAAGTCTTCGCGTCAGTAGTCTGTCTCCTACCAACCCAAACCAACCAATAATATAACCGCTAAAGACAATTAACGAAAGTAAACCAATAGCTTGCCAAGCACGACTGCGCTCACACCAAGCTTTAATCATTCCCCAAATTACTAATAGCCAAATAATTATCATTGTTGGAATTAGCCAATAACGCCAAGCATTAAAAACATTTTGAGTAAAAGCATAATCTGGTGTGTGATTAAAAAGTAAATTGCCGCTCAAAATATCATGCGGGCGAACTAAGGTGGCATAAAACCAACCAGAAAACTGGCCAACGAGTTGTTTAAGATTACCCAACCAATTGATGTTGGAAGTAAAATAACTAATATGTGAAACTAATTCAATGACAGGAATTACAAAAATACTAACAATCATTAAAATAAACACCCAAATCTTCTGTGCTATTTGCTGTCTGCTATTTGCTATTTGAAATTTGGCAGATAGCAGATAGCAGATAGCAGATAGCAATATTACTGTCCAAATCAAAATAAAGAATAAAGTATAAGAAAACAGCATCAAAACGCTAAACAAAATCGCCAAGTGCTTTTGCCATATTTCATCCTCACGCCAATATTGCAACCACATCATTAAAGTAAATAAAAATAATAAAAGCCCCAAAGAAACCGGCAGGCTTAAAGAACCCAAGACTTGCAAAGGAAAAGGCAAAAGCGACAGCCAAATAAGCCAGAGCCCAGCTCGGCGATAACCAAACAATAGAGTACCAATTCTAAATAATAAAAGCGGTAAAGCGATAGACCATAAAATTGGCATTAACCAAATATTAATTTGCAACAAATCGACTACCAAAGTCTGAGAAAGCAAAACACTGGTGCCCCACAAATGCCCATAAGCATATTTTTGCGGATTAAAAAACACGGATGGTAATTTTACGTTGGCTACTTCTTGCCACTCGGCCTCTTCACCAATTAGCACAGGTAATATTGGCTGCCGATTATTCAATTGATTTTCCACAGCCAAATGCCGCCACACGTCTCCGCCCCAGGGCATTTGGTGTGAGATTGGCAAGTAAAAGTGTAAAAGCAAAGTTTGCATTACTAAAACTAACAAAATAACTTTAATTTTATACTTTGCCAACAAAAATAAGCCGCTTAAAACGGTTAGAACAAAAAATAGCCAAAGATAATTATTATTAATAATTTGCCAAGGCGATTGCGCCACAGACATTGAAGGCTTTTGCAAAAATACCAGCCAATAAAAGGCCAAGAGCCAGAGAACTACATAAATTAGCAAAATCAAATAACTGCTTTTTAAAAAGGCAAAATCCGGAGGGGCAGTTTCAATAATATCTTCATTGGCAATTCTTAATTTTTGCAAAAGTTGACGCAGGGCATAAGAAAAAAGCGCCACTGCCAAATAAACGCCAAAAATAATTGTGGGTGTCAGCCGATAAAAAACCAAACAAATTGCAGAAAATATGCCCAGCAAAAAAAATACCGAAAGCATTGCCAAAATCTTGGTTGACCAAATTTTGCGATTCAGGCCAAACACTCGGCGCCAAATATCTTTCCACAATTCACCATTAAGAAATAAAAAAATAAAAAATAATATCCAGCCCAGCCATTTTGTTTGCCAAGTGGTAAGTTGAAAATATAGAAAAAATAACGTTACGACCAAGGCAACTACATTTATCAATTTGTATTTTTTCAAAACCATAAGTAATAATTGAAACAAGTAATGATAGTTGCTCAGCAGAGTTAATTATTTTTTCGCTGCGGAACTCGTGTATACTCACTCAAACAGTCCTCGCTTCAAAAATTATTAACTCTGCTTCGTCTTCACTATCATTACTTGCCACTCATTTGGCTAAACACATCAACTCTGCTACAATATAGCCGTATGCATAGGCTATTTAAGCAAGGAAAGTATATCATCCCAGCGCCCATAATTACAACCCTGGCTTTATTTGCTATCTGGAAATTTACTTCTGTAGTTTGGTGCACCACAATTTGGATTTCGTATCTATTATTCTTTGGCTATTACCTGGCTCAATACTTTATTCCTAAGGAAAAGCGAATTTGGCAGCTTTTTTGGGGCGTTATTGGACTTCTCTGTCTTTTAATAATCCCCTCTTCTATAATTTATTATTTTTGGCAAATTAACCAAGAGGTTTTTACTGTTTTATTAATTATTCTGCCAATTTTAATTTCTTGGCAAAAAACTGAAACCGAAGATATTTTTGCGGGCGTGGAAACAAAAATTGATTTAGAAGCATATGCACATTTAAAATCTTACCTTAATACCAAATTACTGGTGTTTTTGGCATTTTTAACTCAATTTTTATTGTTGATTACCTTAATTGGCAAGCGTTACGGCGACACCCTAATTTCTCCTTGGACCATTATTGGCCAAAGATTTTTTTTAATATTTCTTTTCTTAAACATTGTCTTATTTTGGATAATGCAGAAATCCAAACATATTGCTTCCAATATGTTGCTTCTAATTGGGCAATCATTTTTGTTGTTGTCTGTCACTTTAATTATTTTTAAATACGGTTATGGTTTTGATCCACTTATTCATCAAGCCACGGAAAAGTGGATTTTAAACCACGGCTTTATTTTGCCCAAACAGCCATACTATATAGGGCAATATATGCTCACCATTGTCAGTAGTCTCATCAGTAAAATTTCGCTCACCACCATTGATCAGACGTTGGTACCACTGGGCGCCAGCCTTATTTTGCCTTTTTCACTTTATTTTGCGCTTTCTCGCAACAATTTGCGCTACAAATTATTTTCCGCTTTGTTATTTATTTTTTTTATTCCCTTAACTTTCTTTACTGTCTCAACCCCCAACAACTTGGCGCTTTTATTTTCCGCGGCGCTTTTTGCCTGGATCTGGTATGAAAATAATAATGCCACTATACGAACTCATTATTTTGGCGTAATTTTATCCGTGGCCATCTGCACCATTCATGCTTTTATTGGCTTGCCAGTTTTAATAATTTATTTGGGTTCAATAATTTTGCCAAGAGTTAAAATTAAAATTCAGTGGCTGGCCTATACAATTTATGCTTTTATCTTAGCTTTAATTTTGCCCTTAACTTTTTATTTCAATTCACTGCGCTTGGGTGAAAAATTCAATTGGCTAAATCCTTTAACTAACTTGGTGGGTTTTTGGAATGTTTTTAAAATACCTCATTGGATCTGGCTAAACAAAGGCAATTCTTTTTGGCAAGCCTTATATATTTATCGCGAAGCCATTCGCCCTTTGGCCGTAATTTTAATTATTATTGGTATTGCCATTGCCTGGAAAAAATACCAATTACGCCAAAGCTTATTTTTTGTGGGCAGTATCATTGGCCTGTCCCTTTCAGCTTTTATACTTTCTACTGCCATTAGTTTTAATGATGTAATATCTTACGAACAAATGGATTATGCTATGCGCGTTTTGGAGCTGGCGTTAGTAATGTGCTTGCCATTTTTTGTGATAGCCGCGCGTGAATTTTTTATTTTAATTAAAAAAAGAAATTTCTGGCAATTTATTGTGACTGGCACTGCTTCTGTTTTATTATTAATTACTTGGTACTTTACCTACCCCACGCGTGATCCAGTGTCATTTTATACTGGTTATAATGTGCGCGAGGCTGACATTGCCACAGTGCATGCCATAGACAACCGCAATAATGGCGTTAAAGATTATATTGTTTTAACCAATCAAACCGTGGCTTCGGCCGCATTGCGTGAATTTGGTTTTGCCCAATATTTAAATACCGCGGAAGGCGAACAATATTTTTATTCAATTCCGACAGGTGGGCCGTTTTATCAATTTTTTCGCAAAATGGTTTACGAGGAACCCAAGCGACAATGGATGGAACAAGCAATGCGTTTTGCCGGCGTAAAAAAAGCCTACTTTGTGCACACCAACTACTGGGCACCGGCCGCGCAAATTCGCGACGCCGCTAAGTTGGAAGCAAATAATTGGTGGGAGTTGGAGGGTGGAAGAGTTTGGGTTTACGAGTATAAGTTATAAAGTAAAAAGTTATAAAGTAGAAAGTGTGATTGTTATTAAACAGGGTAAACAAAAAACCGCGAAATAATCGTGGTTTTTTTAATAACATACTTCACAAAGATTAGCAATTTAACAATTTAGCAATATAACTATCAATCTTCGCTCTCAATTCATCGACATTATTTGGCTCAACCAAACTTCCTTTACCCACAATTTCAGCCACACCCCCCGTATCGCTGGCAATCACCTCTAAACCCCTGTCCAAAGCCTCTAAAATAACATTGGGGCGGTTTTCCAGACAAGTAGAGGGAAAGATAAGAACTTGGCATTGCTCGTAAACTTGGTCCAAATCTGCACCCTCCAAGCGTCCATGGATAATTACCTCTAGCTTGTCTTTAGCCCATTGTTTAACTTCATGCTCAAGGACGCCAGCACCGACGATGTGGAGCGTTGCACCGACAACGCCATTCCACGCTTGCATTAAAACTCGGATGCCTTTGTGTTCGACCAAGCTGCCAACAAATAAAAATTTACAAGAAGTGTCCCCTCTATGAGAGGGGTGGACGGCCGTAGGCCGCCGGGTGTGTTCGCCAACGCCCACCAACACACCCCGCACTCCCGCCTGCGACGGCGGTCGTGTCTGCCCCTCTTGATAGAGGGGAAACTGTCTACATTCTGCATTTTGAATTTTAAATTCTGAATTTCTAAAAAACCCCCTACTCTGATAAAACTTCTGCAAAAACTCGCTCGGTGAAATTATTAAGTCCGGCCCGCCTAATTTTCTTTTCATTATCCACGAATATATTTTTTGTCCCCAGTTATCTTTCTCATGATTCCACAGCAACACTCCACTTGGTTCAACCAACTGAACATCATGAAGATACAATATCACTGTGTTTTTGTGTTTTTGTGTTTTTGTGTTTTTGTACATTCCAATCCCCATTAGATTATGTAATTCTATTTCGCTTGGCTTCTCATCCTCAATAATTTTTTTAATTACACGTGCTGAATGCCGACCAAAAACATCAACCACATGCCACAGCAATTTAAAAACAAAACCATGCTTATTCAAATCTTTATACCAACACAAATTAAGCGGATAAAAACGATAGATTTTTATCCCCTCTTCATTTGAAATTTGCGGACGTAAAAAATTCTCACTATTTTTTGGTGCGCTGGTGATAATAATTACCTCTTTCCTCTGCTTTAAATATTCTTTGGCTCGGGCTTCCACTACTTTTTCTGCTCCGCCAACAGCGTAGGGTTTGTAGAGGTTGTTAATTAATAATATTTTCATAGATATTTTCCGAACTCCGAACTCCAATAGCCAAACCCCAATTCGCTGGAGTCAGGTTATTGGTGTTTGGGGTCTGGAACACAACACAATTATACAATCAATTTACATTTTTGCAAATATAAAATAAATCAACCACTATCCGTGCAATCCGTGGCGCGAAGCGCCATCAGAATACAAATATCAACCCTTCGGCTCCGCTCAGGGTAAACAAAAAAATCCCAGCTCGCACGATTTATCTGCCGCTGAGGCAGATCTCCTCAGTTTATCTCCAAAATTTAGAAACAAACTGAGCAGGCGAGCCGGGATGATCTTGTCCCTTAAAGCCGACTGCTCCTACAAACCTTCAAGGCCTGTGCCCTCCGCTGAGAGTTATTGGAGCTACGGCCAGTAGTGCGGGTCCGGAGGCTGGTCCTCCGGATCATACTCTCCCAGGGTGTACATGAACACCTCCTGAGCTACTTCTTGAACCTGAGGTGCGCGGACTGGCCCGCGTACTTGCCCTTGCGCAGGGCATTCTGGGCCTTGATCTTGTCCTTCTTGTCCTTACGCGTCTGCGCACTCTGCTGATCGGCCATTCATCCCCCCATGGGATAAGGTTGTTAATAATAATCTTACTGCAAATCTCTCTCTCTTGTCAACATTTTGCCCACTCTTTATACCCAATTGTGCCTTAAAATAGCTGTTGTCAGAATTTGGGAAATAAGATACAATGACACTGATTATTTAACCGGACTCCAAACTCCAATAACCAAACTCCCGCGAATTAGGGTCAGGCTATCGGGGTTTGGTGTTTGGAATATTATGCCCGACGCCAATGAACTTGCCAAAATTCCCCCGCAAAATTTAGAAGCCGAAATGTCACTCCTGGGCTCGATTTTGCTTGATAAAGATGCAATGTTAAAAATTGCCGATATTGTTGATGCTGAAGATTTTTATAAAAACGCGCATGTAAGTATTTTTGAAACCATGGCCGAACTGTATAATAAAAATGAGCCGGTAGATGTGCTGACCTTGGGTAATCGTTTGGAAGAAAAAGGCTTGTTGGAAAAAATTGGCAGACGCAGTTATTTAATTACTTTGTCCAATGCTGTGCCCACAGCCAGCCATATTGAACAATATGCCAAAATTGTAGCGCGCAAAGCCACGTTGCGTAAACTCTTGGGCGCGGCACAAGAAATTACTCGTTTGGGTTTTAAAGAGGATGCTGAAGATGTGGAAGATGTGTTGGACGAGGCGCAAAAACAATTGTACGGTGTTACTGAAAAACATTTAAAACAAACTTTTACACCCATTCGCTCTATTTTGAATGACGCGTTTGAACGCATAGATGAATTACACAAAGAAAAAGGTAAATTGCGTGGTATACCCTCAGGCTTTCGGCAATTGGACAATTTACTGGCCGGTTTTCAAAAATCCGATTTAATTATTTTGGCGGCCCGCCCCTCTGTGGGTAAAACCTCTCTGGCTTTGGACTTTGCCCGCAACGCCGCCGTGCGCGCCAAAGTGCCGGTGGGAATTTTTTCTTTGGAAATGAGCAAAGAGCAATTGGTAGACCGTTTGTTGTGTGCCGAAGCTGGCGTGGATTTGTGGAAAATGCGCACCGGCAATTTATCTGATCGCCCGGGCAGTGATGATTTTCCGCGCATTGGCCATGCCATGGGTATTTTATCTGAGGCGCCAATATATATTGATGATTCTCCGGGCAACAATGTAATGCAAATTCGTACCAAGGCCCGCCGCTTGCAAGCCGAACATGGTTTGGGTATGATAATTGTGGACTATTTACAACTTATGGAGTCGCATAATAGTCATTTTGCTGATAACCGTGTACAGCAAGTGGCAGAAATTACCCGTAATTTAAAAGGTCTGGCGCGTGAATTAAATATTCCGGTTATTGGTTTATCACAGTTATCTCGTGCTGTAGAGCAAAGCAAACCGGCCATACCAAAACTGGCCCACTTGCGCGAATCCGGTTCTATTGAACAAGATGCAGACGTGGTAATGTTTATTTATCGCAAAGCCGCAGACCGCAACTATCGCTTGGATGATATTCCACCGGATGAACGCTACCTGGCTGAAATTCATATTGCCAAACACAGAAATGGTCCCACAGGCGAAGCTAAGGTATTTTTTGACGAACCGCACGCGTGTTTCAAAAATTTGGAAACGAATTTTGTGGCACCAGTGGTTAAGCCTGTTGCGCCTCCTGCCTCCGCGCCAGTACCAACGCCTAAGCCAGCGGTGAATGATGTACCGGCTTTTTAAATTCATTCCGAATCCCCAAGTGAAACGAGGGGTGAGGAATCTTTCTAAAATAAAAATATTTTAATTTAACTTTAACTATTCCTAAAGCTAACGAGAGAGAAAAGATTCCTCTCTCGCCCTTCGAAGGGCTCGCTCGGAATGAACGAATTTATGTTCAACAAACTCAAACAATTTAAAGACCTGCGCGACCAGGCCAAAGACTGGCAAAGCAAAATGTCGCAGGAAAGTGTAAGTGCCACTGCTGCGTTTGGCAAAGTTAGCATTACTATGGATGGGAACTTAACTTTAAAAGAGCTAATAATTGATGATGAATTATTGGTTTTGGATAAAAAGGCCAAGCTGATTGATGCCATTAAAGAAGCGCACGCAGATGCTATGAAAAAAATGCAAAGAGTGATGGCTATGAAAATGAAAGAAATGGGTGGGTTGCCACAAATGCCAGGACTCAACTAAAGTGCTTAAAACACAGATGACGCAGATGTCTATGCAGATAACGCTGACCACGCGGATAAATAACGTCACATCTGCATTGTCTGCGACATCTGCATAGTAATCTGCATACTCTGTGTGTTCAGTTATGTATTCATCTCCCATCCAAAACCTCATCTCCGCCTTTACTCGGCTTCCCAGCGTAGGTGAACGTACCGCCGAACGCTATGTTTTTTATTTATTAAAAGCCGGCAAAAAACCGGCGGCTGAGCTGGCTCTGGCTTTAAAAAACTTAATTTCTCAAGTAAAAAGCTGTGAAATTTGTTGGGATTTTTCTGACACCAGTCCTTGTGCCATTTGCGCGGACAAAAAACGTGATCAAACTGTTATCTGTGTGGTGGCCGATTCACAAGATGTGCAAGTTATTGAAGAAATCGGCGCTTACCAAGGTCTATATCATATTTTACGCGGAGTGATTAAAGCCCAAGATTTGGATATTTTAAATTTTTTGAAGGTTAAAGAATTGTTGAAACGTGCCCAAGAGCCGGGCGTCAAAGAAATAATTTTAGCCCTAAACCCAGACTTGGATGGTGAAAACACAGCCATGTTTTTGGAAAAAAAGCTTAAAGAAAAAAAACCTCAAATCAAAATTACCCGCCTAGCGCGCGGACTGCCTATGGGAGCAGATTTGCAATACGCAGATGAAATAACTTTGGGCAGTGCTTTGAAAAATAGAAATTAAATAAAAAAATCTCCGCGTTAACGGAGATTTTTTATTTTTTTAAATTAACCTAAATGTTTGGAAACCAATTTGGTCATTTCAAACATATTTACTTCCTTTTTGCCAAAGATCGGCAACAGCTTGTCATCAGCAAAAATATTTCTCTTGTTCTTTGGATTCTGTAAATCGTATTTCTTAATATATGCCCACAATTTCTTGACCACTTGTGAACGTGGCATTGGGCCCTTGCCCACTACTGCTTCTAACTCTGCTGACACTGTTAATGGTTTCAGCAAAGCTGGATTGGCTTTTCTTACCATAGAATGTAAGTTAAGATTAATATAACGCTTTGATTGCAAAGCAGGAGTATTATACCATATCCCCTCTTAGAGAGCAACAGGGAAATGGAAGGGTGGGGATATCTTCAGTAAGACCGCAAATTTTGAGTGTTTACCTAATTCTATTTTTCAGTTATAATTAATTCGTTAAAGCACTAATTTCAAAATGCAAATTTCAAAATGCAAAATGGCCAATTGGTATTCTGCAATCTGAAATTTGAAATCTGCAATTTTATGGCATTGTATCACAAACACCGTCCGCAGAATTTTGCCTCGGTAATCGGCCAAGAACCTATTGTTATTACTTTAAGCAATCAAGTAGCTACTCAAAAAGTAGCGCACGCTTATTTGTTTTCCGGTCCGCGCGGCGTGGGCAAAACCACTTTGGCCCGTATTTTGGCCAAGGCCGTAAATTGTGAAAACAGAAAAACAGCCACCAGCGAACCGTGCGGCCAATGTTCTTCTTGCCAAGAAATTAGTGAATCACGTTCGATTGATGTAATTGAAATTGACGCGGCCTCGCACACTGGCGTAGACAATGTGCGGGAAAACATTATTGACAATGCCCAATTTAAACCCACCAAGTCCAAATACAAAATTTTTATTATCGATGAAGTGCACATGCTTTCTACCAGCGCTTTTAATGCACTACTCAAAACTTTGGAAGAACCGCCAACTCATGTAATTTTCATTTTGGCCACTACTGAACTGCACAAATTACCCGAAACCATTATCTCACGCTGTCAGCGCTTTGGCTTTAAAAAAGTAGATTTTGAAACTTTAAAAAAACATTTACAAAACATTGCCAAAGATGAGGGAATTAAAATTGACAAAGAAGTGGTAGAGCGCATTGTGGGCAAGAGTGATGGTTGTGTGCGTGATGGGGTAAGTCTGTTGGATCAGTTGATGGCCAGCGGTGAAAAACATTTAACTTTGGAAAATTCCACGCTCATTCTCCCCTCTTATAGCCGAGAAAATGTTTTGCGCTTTATTGGCGCTTTGATTAATAATGATACAGCAAGCGGAGTGGATTTATTAAATAAACAATTGGCAGACGGCGTAAATTTAAATGAATTTGCCAATGATACCATTGAACTGTTGCGCCAAATGATGATTTTAAAAACCGTAGGCGCGCAAAATTATAATTTTGATTTAAGCGATGCTGACAAAAAAGAGGTAAATAAATTGAATTTACAGATTACACCAGTTCAATTTGTGGCTTTAATTGATTTATTGATGAAACGCGCCACACAAATTAAAAGTGCTCCTTTGCCACAATTACCGCTGGAGATGGCATTGGTGGAGTGGTGTAAAAACACGGATGACGCTGATTTCTATACGGATGTCGCGGATCATGCGGATAAAAAAGTTGAAAAAAAGGCCGAGCCAGTTATCAAAAAAGAAGAGTTTGAGAAAAAATCCATCACCCAAAAAGTAAAGGAATTGGTACATAAGGCTGAGCCATTTGGTGTAAATGAGGTGCATTCGTGTTGGAATAATTTTATTCAAAAAATTGAAGTTCAATATCCATCCTTGAGCTTTATTTTAAAAATGTCGCATTTGCTGAGTGTTTCTGATAACACTTTAAAGCTGGGCGTGGGTTTTGGTTTTCACCGCGACAAATTAATGGAAAAACGCTGTCAAAGCGCTTTGGAAAATATTTTGTCTGAACTTTTAACTACCAAAGCTAAGTTGGAAATTGTAGTGGTGGAAAATAGCGACACTGTAAGTAAAGAGACGGACGATTTGCAAGAATTGGCCTCGTCGTTGGGTGGTGAAGTGGTTAATTGAATATTCAAAAAACCGACGTTAAAGTCGGTTTTAAGTTTTGCTGCCAGACTTGGATTCGAACCAAGATAAGCAGATTCAGAGTCTGCTGTCCTACCATTAGACGATCTGGCAATTAAAAATCTGCTATATAGTTTAGCAGTTTTTTTGTTTCGCGTCAAGCTAAAAACATTATGCACACCCTTGTCTTGACATAAAATTTTAGTGTGGTTCAAGTAATCGGCAAGAAAAAGAACTATACTATATATAACAACCAAGCCTAATTCTTAATTTTAACCATATGGTACTTTGGATTATTGCAATCGTCCTGGCGGTCCTCTGGCTTATAGGATTGATTGCCTCATATACTTTGGGGGGTTGGATTCACCTGCTTTTGGTAGCGTCCATAATTTTGGCAATTATCCAAATTGTCAATGATAGCCGAGGGCACCATGGCCAAAAAATGGCCTAACTATTGACAAAAATCGCCAAAAGAGGCGATTTTTGTTATAATTAATTTACTAAATCTTTAATTAAAATAGTATGGACACTCAACTTAAAAGCACACCCAAAGATGTTTTTTTACAATTGTTTAATATTGTCACTTTTTATTTAAGCGTCATTGGGTTAATTATGCTCTACGCGCAATATATCAATGCCCTGCTTCCTGATGCTCTAAATTACTATTTTACCGGAATTTCCGAAACAGTGCGCGTGGCCAGTTCTATATTATTTGTTTCAGTGCCGTCATATTTGCTTAGCGCCTGGATGTTGAACAAAGATATTGCCAATGCGCCTGAAAAAAGAGAATTGAAATTACGCAAGTGGCTAACTTATTTTACTCTCTTTGTGTCCGCGATAACAATTATCATAGACTTGATGATTTTTGTTTATAATTTTTTAAATGGTGAATTAACTTTGCGCTTCTTCTTAAAAGTATTTGTGGTTTTGCTGGTGGCGGGCGCGGTTTTTAGTTATTATTTATGGGATTTAAAACGCCAAAATCTTAAAACCAATATTCCTAAAATTTTGGCCATTGTCTTGTCGGTTTTAGTGCTGGGAAGTATTATTGCAGGATTTTTTATTGTAGGAACACCGGGAGCTCAACGCAATCGCCGTTTTGATGATGAGCGCTTGCAAAATTTGCAAAGTATTCAAGATCAAGCAGTAAATTATTGGACGCAAAAAAATGTTTTGCCGCCCAAGCTTAGTGATTTGGAAGACAGCATTTCTGGCTTTAAAGTTCCCACAGATTCAGCCACCAAGTTGCCCTATGAATACAACATTACTTCTCCCCTGTCTTTTGAATTATGTGCTAACTTTGCCACCAATGACGCGGATTTTGGCATTAGCGCTTCGGCCCAAGCCAATTCACCCTATTTAAATTCCTTTCAGCAAAACTGGTTTCATAACTCTGGCCGAGTTTGCTTTACCCGCACCATTGATCCCGAGTTATACAAACAGAGTGCTAATGTGGTAAAACCATTGCCCAGATAACATGAGAATTATTCCTCTTGCTGAAATTAAAATTTCTTTTGCCAGGTCGTCCGGAGCTGGCGGACAAAATGTTAACAAAACTTCCACCAAAGTTTTGGTGCGTTGGCCAGTTGACAAATCAGCGGTTTTTTCGGCAACAGAAAAAAGCAGAATTATAACCAAGCTCTCAAATAAATTAAATTATCGAGGTGAAATTGTTATTGCAGTAGAGCAAGAGCGTTCACAATTGCAAAATCGAGAAATCGCTTTGGCGCTTTTGCAAAAAATAGTGTCAAATGCTTTGCGTGTACCTAAAAAACGCGTGCCCACAAAACCTTCCCTCACTGCTAAATTAAAAAGATTGGCCAGCAAAAAATTGCATGCAAAAATTAAATCATCCAGAAAATTAAAAGCTACACAGGATTTAAATTATCAAGCAGATTGATGTGAAAACAATTATTGTTATCCCCACTTACAACGAAGCAGAAAATATTGAAAAATTAATCAAGAAAATTTTTAGTTTAAATATTCCTGATTTGGAAATTTTGATTGTGGATGATAATTCTCCGGATGGCACGGCCGACATTGTTACCAAACTCCAAACTCCAATAAATAGACTCCATTTGATAAAAAGACGGGGTAAATTAGGATTGGGGTCGGCATATATTGCAGGGTTTAAAGAGGCTCTAAAACTTAATGCTGATTATATTTTTGAAATGGACGCGGATTTTTCTCATGACCCAGACGATCTCCCCCGTCTGCTACAAGCCGCGCAAAATGCTGACTTAGTTATTGGCTCGCGTAAAATTATGGGCGGAAAAATTATTGGCTGGGGCTTTACTCGAAAACTAATGAGTAATGGCGCTATGTGGTTTTCCCGAATCTTGCTGGGCCTAAAATCACGCGATGTTACTGCCGGCTTTCGCTGTTTTCGCCGTGAAGTGCTGTTAAAAATTAAACTTGACGAAATTGGCAGTAATGGCTATGCTTTTCAAGAAGAATTGTTATATCGCACAGAAAAATTTGGTTTTAAAGTGGCAGAAGTGCCGGTAACTTTTATTGATCGCCAGGAAGGCAAGTCCAAATTAAGCAAAAAAGATATTGGAGAATTTTTTACCAAGATGATCAAACTAAAACTGCAAAACTTATGGGAAAATTAATTGACGGAAAAAAAATCGCGGAAAAAATTTTGCAAAAAACCACCAAGCAAGTAAAAATTTTGCAAAAACAAGGCGTAAAGCCAAAACTGGCAGTGGTTTTGGTTGGTGAAGATCAGCCGTCGCAAACTTATGTGCGCAAAAAAGCCCAGGCCGCGCAAAAATGTGGCATAGATTTTGCGCTTTACAAATTTCCTGCCAAAATTTCGCAGAAAAAATTGATTGCTGAAATCGAAAAAATTCAAACTGACAAAAAATTATCCGGCTTAATTGTGCAATTGCCTTTACCCGAACCGCTTTACACTACCGCTGTTTTAAATGCCATTAATCCGGCTATAGATGTGGACTGCTTAACTGACACTAATATTGGCAAACTAATAATGAACACTTACACTCTGCTACCACCCACCCCGGACGCGGTTTTGGAAATTTTAAAATTTTTAAAAGCAAAAATTAGGGGTAAAAATATTGTGATCATTGGCACCGGTGCCCTGGTGGGCAAACCTTTGTCAATTATTTTAAACAACTTGGGAGCCACAGTAATTGCCTGCAACAAAGAAACCAAGAATATTAAGGATAAATGTTTAAAGGCGGAAATTATTATTACTGCCGTGGGCAAGAAAAAAAATCTTTTAACTGCTGATATGATTAAAAAAGGCGCCATAGTAATTGATACAGGCATTTTATTTGTTAACGGAAAAATGCAAGGCGACGTGGATTTTGCCAATGTTAAAAACAAAGCTAGTTGGATTACGCCAGTGCCCGGCGGCGTTGGACCAATTACCGTGGCCAAGCTGTTGGAAAATGTGGTAAGGTGCGCAGTTAAAAACAAGACTTAAAAAAATATCCGCCGAGAGGCGGATTTTTCTACCAAGCTTTAGCTTGGGTTTAAGAGTCTAACCCAGCCTAAAGGCCAGTAGAATATTTTAGCACTTGTTCTAAATCACTCATTGTCTCTACCTTCACCAACTCTTTCCTCAACTCCTTCACTCCTGAAATATTTTTAAAATAACAAAGCAAATGCTTGCGAAAAGTTTTTAAGCCATGCTCCACGCCATAATGTTCCAAATGCAACTGCGCATGACGTAAAACAATTCGCTTCATCTCGTCAATCGCAATTGGAAATTGAAAATTGGAAATTAGAAATTCTTGGAAAACCCAAGGGTTTCCCAGTGCCCCCCTACCAATCATCACCCCATCAGCCCCAGTTATTTCTAAACAACGTTTAGCATCTTCAGCAGAATTTATGTCGCCATTAGCAATTACTGGAATTTTAACCAGTTGTTTAACTTTAGCAATTGGTTCCCAATCTACTACTCCGCTGTAGCCTTGAATTTTGGTGCGTCCGTGAATAGTAATGGCGTCTACGCCGGCTTGTTCCAGTTCCTGAGCAAAGTCCAAAATTTCATCCTTTTTAGACCAGCCAAGCCTCGTTTTAACGCTCACTGGAACGCCTAAATCTGCGTTTTTAAGGGCTTTTACTATTTCAATGGCCCTTTTATGGTCTTTCATAAGAGATGCCCCTGCATGGCTCTTTCCGGCAATTTTTGGCACCGGGCAACCCATATTGATGTCCAGCCCATCAAAAGGGCGGGCATCAATATCCTGAGCAAGGCCTGTAGCAGGCCGAGTCGAAGGATACTTTTCAATTAACCTCCTCGCCGCCTCCACAATCACCTTGGGTTTCCCTCCAAACAATTGTAAAACAATTGGCCGTTCGATCTCCTCAAACTCACACATCTTCAACGTCTTCTCATTTCCCCGCACAATCGCCTCCGCAGAAACCATTTCACGGAATATTACGAAGGGCTCCCCTCTCTCGGCGAGAGAGGGGTTGGGGGGTGAGTAAGTCACCACTTCTCTGCACACTCGACAAAACGGGCTGTCGGTCATGTCAGCCATGGGAGCTAATGCTATTATTGCTTGTCCATTATTCTTTGTAAACCACATAAATTATTTTAAGTCATACTTGCCCTGAACCCGAACGTAAGTGAGTGGTTTAGGGTCAGCCATTGGGGCTAATGCCAATATTGGTTTTGGTAATTTTGTCCAATTCACAGCTTTATAACTTTAAAACTTTATAACTTTTAACTATCCAAAGGGCTTTTAATATTTTTTAAATTTGAATTCGCTACATGCGTATAAATCTGCGTGGTCTGGAGCTTAGCATGCCCCAGTAGTTCTTGAATATACCTTATATCCGTTCCATTTTCAAGTAGATGTGTGGCAAACGAATGGCGCAAAGTGTGTGGCGAAACATTTTTCTTAATTCCCGCTCTTTCTGCAGACTGGCCAACAATTTTTTGAATTGTCGCTTCGGTTAATCTACTACCCCGCCCATTAGTAAAAAGAAAATCATTGGCTGTTTTTAATTTTGCCTGAATTGCTAAAATATTTTTCAATTTTTCTGGCAACATTACAAATCTATCTTTTCCACCTTTTCCTTGAAAAACTCTTAGCATCATTCTGTCTAAATCTATGTCTCGCATCTTTATATGCGTTAACTCACTCACCCGCACACCTGTGCCATACAGCAAAGAAATTGTACAATTATGTTTTGGATTAGTAGTCATTTCTATCATTCTGTTAACTTCTTCTTTTGACAAAACCACTGGTAAATATTTGTTTTTCTTTGGTTGGTGAATATTAACAAAAAAACTCCGCTTCCAAATTTCACCATAATAAAAATGAATCGCGTTATACGCGACCGAAACAGTACTGGCCGAATTTTTACCACTCAAAAAATCAAAATAATTTTTAATATCCTCGGTGTTCACTTCTCGAGGATCTTTTTCACAAAAACGCAATAACTCTTCGTTGTAATGAAGATACGATTCAATGGTGCTTCGGCTATAATTTCTAATTCTTAATTCCCTTGTCAGATTGGCGAAAGTATTGTCCTCCTGCATATTTGGTGGTAAAATATCTTTAGCTTATACCCCATAAGGCTATAAGCCCAAATTAATCAAAATTATAGCATGTTTTAGCCCTTTATACCACAAGTTGGTATAAAGGTAGTTGTGACGGAATCACTCGCGCGAGCTCGTGTATTCCGTCACAACGAGGCGCGCTTCCAGCGTTGTTCTGCTCCATCACTCGCTCCGCTCGTGACTCCGCACA
>Ga0172370_10003701_pt1 | contig 21024 bp, 15 predicted proteins | sample LakKiv5m_FD_114538 | JGI IMG/M metagenome (GOLD analysis project Ga0172370, IMG submission 114538) | Freshwater microbial communities from Kabuno Bay, South-Kivu, Congo - kab_022012_11.5m | ecosystem: Environmental > Aquatic > Freshwater > Lake | place: Democratic Republic of the Congo...
AAATTGTTTTGTGGATTCTTCTACGTCCGTCAAAAGTGCAACAATATCCTTGTCCAGTCGATCTTTTCTGCCCACATGAATAAATCTGGCTTTTTCATCAATAAATTTCTGTTTGTATCTTTTTAGTAATTCGCGTCCCAAATCAAACAAATAGCTTCTTTCGTCATCCGATCGTTTCCAATTCTCAGTGGAGAAACCCCACCAAGTAACGTACTTGATGCCCATTTCACGAGCTTTGTACAAAAGCCGATCAAAGTTTTCAACGCCTTTTCGATGCCCTTCAAAAGTAGGAAAGCCTTTTGCTTTGGCCCAGCGTCTGTTGCCATCCGGAATAATACCTATATGAACAGGAACCTTAGTATTTGTTTTTAATTCACCTTCTACGGATTTTTCTTGGTGTGACATAGCTGTTTAGAAACCCATTATATCAAAGAAGTCGGAAAAAGAGCACCTTGCCTGTATAATATACAAACTATGGACGGAAAAAAAGGTAAAGAAGCACTCAAAAATTATATTCAAACTGCCAAACCAATTATTCATGAATTCTTAACTGTAGAAATCGATAGAGCTGCAGAAATGGGTTTAGTAACAAAACATCTTATGAAATCATTCAGGGATATGGCGGCCGAAGGCAAGGGCATAAGGGGCCTGTTGATAACACTGTCCTACCAAGCATGTGGAGGTAAAAATATTGATGAGATCATAAAAACAAGCATTTTTTATGAACTGTTCCACGCAGGCATTTTGGTTCACGACGATTTTATGGACAGAGATCCGCTGCGTCGTGGAAAAACAACGGTACATGAGACGTTCAAAAAATATGGCCAGGATTTGGGAGTAAAAATACCGGCGGATCATTATGGGAATTCAATGGCAGTAAACCTTGGGGACGCAGTTTTCTATCTTTCGTGGAGGGTGCTTTTGTCGGCGAGGTTTCCTGCAGAAAGAATAATTGAAGCGGGAAAATTGTATACCGACCATATTTCTCAATTATCTTACGGCCAAAGCTTAGACCTAACCATAACAGGAATGGATAACATAAGCGAAGAGGATGTGCTAAAGGTGATATGGACAAAATCAGGGGACTATTCGGCACTTGTTCCTTTGCTTATTGGAGCGGTGTTAGCAGGAGAAACAGATAAAAAGAAACTTAAAGCATTGGAAAATTACGCCAAATGTTTAGGCTGGGCTCTTCAGATTCAAGATGATATTTTAGGAACATTTGGTAAAGAGGAAGAGTTTGGCAAACCTGTGGGATCGGATTTTCGCGAAGGAAAGAATACCTTGCTGATATTGCATTTGCGAAAACACGGCACACCGGAACAGAAAAAGTTTCTAAAGTATGCGCTTGGCAACAAACAACTTACAAAAGCAGACACCGAGAAATTAAAACAGATGCTGATAGACGCAGGTTCAAAAAAGTATGTTGAAGATATGGGTTGGAAGTATGTTGAAGAAGGCAAGACTTATATTTCTGACATGACAAGTGACCGGGAAATTGCCGAGATCTTTGAATCTTTGATTATTTATATGATGGAACGGACGAAGTAACTTACAGCTAATGTGCACCTTTTTTAGTAGCCGTATTCTATTTGAGCTGTACTGGTCAATAACCTACTGTCTGAGTTTCCAGAAGTTCTATCCATACTCGTTAAATTGTACAGCAGGTTTTCATCGTAGCTGATTGTTTCTGATGGATATTTTATGGATAAATCTCCAAGGTGGCGATCAAAGGTAATTGCATCTGTAGCTGGCTCCCCCAAAGCTATCAGGGAACCTTTAACTTTCAATAACTTAGCGTTGTCTATGGTCGACTCCGGAACTATAACCTCGTCATAGTCCGGTATATCGATACTCCCATAAGAGATTATTGTGGCCTGAATATTGCCAGGAAAGTCGGTATCGCTTGGGGAATAGTCGTTACCACCTGTCTCAGCACCATTACTGCTACAACCATATGCCCCGCTAGTGCTGTTATACCAACAACTATATCCAATATTGTTTTCTACTGAAACATTTTGATCGGTAACAACGATCAAGCTTCCACGTGTACCACTACCCTTATTAACAAAACCCGCAGTGTTATCAAAAGTCAGCGGGTCTGAACCCAAATAGTAAATCACAGCAGCACCGTTACTGTTAAGTGTATAACCACCCGCGTCTACTAAATCTTGAATATCGCCAGAAGTTCTTGTGTAATAAACTACATCGGGGGTCAGTGTTCCGTTTACTATCCCAAGATCAGTCATGCCGTTGGTATTCAACTCACTAATCAGTGAGGACAGGAGTTCAAACCTTGTGTCCCTAAACAAACCGAACTCATCAAGATGAAAAGCATATCTTCCTTCGGGCGATGGCTCCGTCAGATAATAGTAAGTTGGGGCCGTATCTAAACTCTCTATTGCTCTACCAGAAACATCAGCATCAGAAAATATATAACCTCCGGTGTATGGTGTACCGGCATTGTGGGCAGGAACCCTAAGACCACCTAGAACAGGCGCTTTAGCATACGGTGAGCCTTCTGGGCGTTCTACCAGACCGCCATCAAACAAAGTTCCATCCTGGCTGGTCTGCGAACATTGGTTTGGATTAAATCCCACTGCAAAAACGTCTCCATGAATAGCTGTTAACCAATCGTCGGGACTTAATTCAACATCCATTCTCATATAAATATCGTACATGCTTGCTGGAAGAGGGGTGTATGTCGGAGCCGGTCCCGTCAACGCCATATCAGTAATGTAAGTCTCAACGCCTGATGAACCAGCAAGATATGTTCCAGAAGCACTGTCCCCTCCACACTCTACATAAACAGCCTGACAAAGGCCCGGTGTAACACAATTAGCACAGGTCGTTGCAACTGTAACTTCTTCTCCCGCAACAGGCGGGTTGGTTATATCCCGCCAGAAACCAAAGGTTGTTTTACCGGAAATAGTGGTGTTTTTAAAATTAAGACCTGAAGCAGGTATAATAAAATCAACATTTACGTTATCTATGTTACTTCCATCAGGTGGCGTCCCCGATTCACAGTTGTTGCTACTTGGTATATGCCTTTTAATATAAGTATTCACAAGGTAAATATCTGCCATAAAATTCGAAGCTATGATCGCACCACAAGCGCCTCCTCCAACGGTGACCACAGCTTTGTAACAATACCTTCCCGCGGAAGCAGGCAAAAACGGCGCTGATGTGCACTCTTTATTTCCACCTGGAATGGGTTGAGTGCATGTAACCGGAGTTCCTAATGGGGTTGATGAATACGTTGCCGTAGAACAATTTTGTAAACCAGACAAATTATTGGTGGAAGGATAAAACTGGACTTGGACTATACTCGTATCGGGAGTGCTTAGATTCAGTCTGAAACTCGAATCTGAGTTTTGAACTTGAGACATGCTCCAGGTTCCGCCAGGCGGAGAACCAACAACAATGTTGCCGTAACTAAATTCTGTGCCAGTAGTTGCATTAAGTAACCTGCTGCCAAAAGAGCCGTTGCACTCGCTTGCGGTATTTCGGGACTTCACGTACATCGTGTTTGTACCAACAGATAACGAGCTTGCTGGTACAGCAATATTACACGTGACAGTTTGGGGTATTGCGGCTCCAGGAGAGGCAACGTTGCCCGTACATAAATTATTGTAGAGAGCTGGATTAAAAGATGCTGATTGGACGGCATCTTTGGTGTAGTTAGATGGAGTAAACTCGAATTGAAAAGTGTCCGATAATTTATTGTAGTCGGCAAGACTTATGCTTAAGTTTATCGTACTTGTGGGCGGATAGCAGCCCGCCGCTCCTGATGCGCTGTTCACTTTAATTAAATTAGGTGCAACCGTAAATGCATATGTTCCACTCGAAGGTAAGGTAGCAACAGTGACAGCATTTTTATTTTTTGCTTTTACATCCCAGCTATAGGTTTGTGCCGTTGTTTTACAATTGTAAGTGGAAGTACCAACATTATAAAAATGCTGGGTAGTGGCTACACCTGTTACGGGTATCGCAATAGTAGCGGGTGTCCCTGCTCCGGGATTTGTAAGTTCCAAGTTCTGGTACTCAACATCCGATACGGGACACGAACTTGTTAAGTACCAAGACAAAGGTACCGTGGTTGTATTAGCAGCGTAAGTCGTGCCGCTCGCCGGAGCTCCTGTGCTCAAACTTGGCACACCGCTACAGCCATTTGCATAAATAAACGTGAGGGTTGAGGACTGAACCGTATCCCACCCAATTGTATGAACAGTGCAATAACCCGAACCACCAAAATAATGAATCTCGGAGATCGAATCAATTCGCACAGTATGCATGCCAGTTGTAATCTGTTTGGCATCTACCCTAAATTTATTTGCAAAATAACCGGGCAAGGAAAACGTGGTTACACCATCAAATATGATATCTTGTCTCTCGTTAATACCCCACATTACTTTTGCAGGACGTTGAGAACAAGCTTTGGCTAGATTGGGCGAGGGGACCCACGTAAATTCAAGGTAGTTTCTAGTGGCACTATAGGCAAAATTTGGAGGGTTAGACCCAGCTATGGCAGCTACGTCGGAGTTAACACCTAGTCCCGCCGCCGCTCCATTGACAACCCCTACACCACCCCCAGGACACAAACTACCCGATGTAGATCCCACGGTATAAGGGTTAGGAGAATAAGTTGCTGTGCATCCTGACAAATTTGCTGAACCGCCGCAACCATTCCAGTCACAACAACTTATACACGCCCCTCCACTTTGGGAAGCAACAGTGAGAGAAGTAAAAAGCCCGGTACCATAAAAGCACATTTTATTGGAACCGCTCCCCCTGCAAGTTCCGTTGCTGTAGCCATAATTAGAGCACGTGACAGCTGATCTATTACATATTTCCGGTGCAGTCAAACCACAAGGGTAGGCAAAGACATTACTCGAGCCCAAAATAACAATCAAAGAAGTATACAAGACAAAAACTAGAGGCAGGATCTTTTTAGTCACACCATAATATTATTGTAAATTGCATTGGAAATCAAAGATGAATTAGGTACTTGCCCAAAACCCAAAAATATACTATATAATATCCCGTATGGTTTCCGTAGATAAAATTTCTAAAGCATTTGGCGATAACATTGCAGTAGATAATCTTTCATTTACAATAAAAGAAGGTGAGATAGTTGGACTTCTTGGACCAAACGGCGCCGGCAAGACAACTACCATGAGAATACTTAGCGGCTTTTTGTCACCGGATGAGGGCGATGCGTTTATTGATGACATTTCGGTGGTACAAGATCCTGTTAAAGCACAAGAGATGATTGGCTATCTTCCGGAAAATAATCCTTTATACAAAGACATGCTTGTTTCAGAACTTCTTAACTTTTCACTTGATCTAAAAAAACTGCAGGGAGAACGCCGCCACAAAGCATTGGATTTTGCAGTAAAGGCAGTGAATATTCAGGATGTTTACTACAGACCAATAAATGAACTTTCCAAGGGTTTTAAGCAGAGAATAGGCATTGCAACGGCGCTACTTCATAAACCCAAGATCCTAATTATGGACGAGCCAACTGAAGGCCTAGACCCAAATCAAAGAACCGAAATAAGGGCACTAATCAAAAAACTGGCAAAGGATCATACCATAATCATAAGCACTCACGTCATGCAAGAAGTTGAAGCTATATGTTCAAGAATGATTGTTATTAACAAGGGTAAAAAAGTGGCAGATGGTTCGGTGGACGAACTATCGCGCGGCGCAAAAAACGAAATTCTAATCCACGCAGAAATAGAAGGTAAGAAAATAAAAGAAACTCTGCAGGAAGTCAAGAAAATTAAGAAACTTCATATAGAAAAACTAAAAGGTGACAGGATTGCTGCACAAATCGTTACAGACAATAAATACGCTGTGCAACCTGATCTTGCAAAGTTTGCCAAAACACATGACTGGATTATTTGGCAGTTAAAAGAACAGAAAATGGATTTGGAAGATGTATTCAAGCAACTTACAAAGGAGTAAATATGGATCTTAAGCTAAACGGCAAAAATATACTGAATATAGTCAAAAAAGAGCTCAACGCTACTTTCAACAGCCCGGCTTCTTATATAGTTCTTGTAGTGTTCTTGGTCCTGTGGGAATTTATGTTTTTTAGAAACGCTTTTCTTATTTCCACAGCTTCGATACGTGATTTATTTGATTGGCTTCCGTGGTTACTCCTTGTGTTTGTGCCGGCAATCACAATGGGAAGCATCTCAAAGGAAAGTGACGAGGGCACGCTGGAACTTGTACTTACCCACCCTGTAAAGGAACTGGAACTTGTACTTGGTAAGTTTTTTGGGGCGCTTGTTTTTGCTGCAACAGCGCTATTATTTAGCTTTGGAATTGCACTTTCTTTTAGCAAATTTGGCCAATTTGACTGGGGCATTTACACGGCACAACTTTTGGGCGCTCTGCTATTTGCGGCGGCACTTATTTCTATGGGTATTTTTGTATCATCGCTTGTCAAAAGCCAAGTTGCTTCTCTACTTTTAACAATTGGTCTTGGTTTCTTATTTATCATCGCGGGAACAGATTTTTTAACCCAAACTTTTCCATTTTTTATTGCAAATATTTTAAATAGACTGGCTCTTCTTACGCATTTTATGTCAGTTAGCAAAGGCGTTATTGATATCAGGGATGTAATTTACTTTTTGGCCTTTATTATAATTTTCCTTGCACTTGCCTATCTCCAACTTCTAAAACGAAAGTACGGAAATAACAAACAGAGATATTTAATTTTGCAAACCGGCATATTTTTATTTGTTGGTATTTTTATTCTTACTTCTGTTTTGGGCGAGAGGTTATCTCTTAGATTAGATATCAGCCGAGGTCAGGTCTTTACACTGTCAAAAGCGACCAAAGAAACTTTGGGCAAGGTAAAAGATCTTATAACAATTACTTTGTACACATCCCAAAAACTGCCACCAGAAAGCACGGCTGTATTAAGAGAAGTAAAAGACACGCTAAACGATTACAAAGCAAACTCAAAGGGCAACATTCAAATCAAAACAATCGACCCGTCCAAAGATCCGGCACTAGCTCAAGAAGCTCAAACTCTGGGAGTTCCGGAAGTAAGATTTAACCTATTGCAAGGTCAGGAATTTCAGTCAGTGACGGGATATTTGGGTCTTGTGGTTTCCTACGCCGGCAAGAACGAAGTTATTCCGTTCTTAAAAGATACAAGCGACCTTGAATACCAGCTTACAGGCATCATTAATAAACTAACGCAAAAAACCAAGAAAGTAGTGGCGTTTGTGGTTGGTAGCGGTGAGAAAAATCTGTCAGACTACAGTCTTTTACAAAAAGAGCTGGCAACACAATACGATGTCCAAACAGTGGATCTTAAGACTGAAGGAACAAAAATTGCGACTAATATAAGCTCACTGATTGTGGCGGGACCTTCGGAAGCTTATACAGATGGCGCTAAAACAGAGATACGCAATTTTATGAAAACAGGCAAAGGCGTTATGTTTTTAGTAGATACCGAAAGTGTAACTCCAAGCCAATACTCGGTAATCGGAACTAAACAAACCGAGAGTCTGACAGAACTTCTTAAAGAAATTGGCGTAACGGTAAATGGAGACAGTGTGTATGATTTGCAGTACAACGAAACCATTCAACTAAATGCAGGACCAAGCGGAATGTATTTGATCCCGTATGCATACTGGATCAAAGCAATGCCGCAAGACAAGTCCAACCAAATAACAACAAAGCTGGATTCAATTTCCTTCCCGTGGCCAAGCAGTATTGCAACAGACTCGGCAAAACTTAAGGAGCTGGGCTACACAGAACTTAAGCTTTTAACCACAGGTCCAAACGCAGGAACTTCGCCCATAGGCACAGATCTCAATCCAACTACAAAACCAGCGCAACAAGGTTTGGGCCAAAAAACGGTGGCAATAGGCCTGGAGCCTGTTAAAGAAAAAACTAACGAACTGTCAAAACTTATTGTGATCGGAGACTCGGATTTTCTGGCAGATACGGCGGTACAAAACTCGGTTCAAAATGCGGTCTTTGCACTTAACTCGGTGTCGTGGCTGTCTCAAGAACAATCATTTGGTGCAATTAAGATAAAATCGGACGCCTTTGGCACACTTAAATTTGCAAACAAAACACAACCTGAACTTATCAAGTACGGTAACATGGGTTTAGCGGTACTACTTCCGATATTATTTGCAGTTATTAAACTTGCAATGCGAAGAAATCTCCGCGATAGAGGTTATGATCTATGACTAAACTTGGAAGTTTAAAGTATCTAATGCTTGTATTTGGTGTTTTACTTTGTGGGGTAGTTGGTCTTGCTATTTACGATAGATTGCAACCAGCTACAAACACTACTATAGCTGTAGCAAGAACTGATTTATTTGCAAACTTTAATCTTGACGCTGTAACTAAGATCACACTCAAAAATGCTGATGCAACAGTGGAGCTGGTATCAAAGGATGGCAACTGGCTTGCGGGTAACAAAAAGGCCGATCAAGCAGAGGTGAAAAAACTTGTTGATGAACTAAAAAACACCAAACTGTACGATCTTGTTTCCAAAAATCCGGAAAACCACACAGACCTGGGAACTGACGCGACAACTGGCTACGCTGTTACTGTTGAACAAGGAGAAAACAAAATTGAGTTTTTGGTTGGTAATTCGAGCGGAACGGGATCGGCTTTTTTCTTGAGACGCTCAAACGAAAACGAAGTGTATTTATCCAGAAGTAGCTTAAAAGGCCTAATGAACACAGATATAAATAAATGGCTTAACAAAATGGTGGTTACAACTGATTTTGAAAAACTAGGTAAAATTGACGTAACCGGTAGTAAAACTTTTTATATCTACAAAAATAAAGACAGCAAGTGGATTAGGGTTTTGTGGGGCGCAGAAAAAGAACTTACAGATGAGAACGTTACAAGCATAAAAACTATGTTCTCACCTTTGGAAGCTTTTGCATTTGCAACGGACGAAGAGAAGAGCAAATATACAGCTACCGGTGACAAGATGACTATTTACTTAACTGATATGGAAAACAAGGAAATTGCTAAATGGGAAATTGCAAAAGTAGATGACAATTACTTTGCAAAACCTGCTACTTCCGAAGATATATTCAAACTATATACTTCCAAATTAGATCCGTTGTTTGAAATAGGAAAATAGAACGTTCGATTCCGAAATAATGGCTCGGTGGAGCACAACAACTTCTTCTAACTTAATCCTACGAGCTCGGCGTAATTTTTAGCACTCACAATTTTTGGTGGCGGCAGATCTTTATACGCTTGATTTGGGACAAGTTCGAGAGTTCCGTTTTTTGAAGTTATATAGTAAGCCATGCCGTGTAATTTTTCTATCTGCTCGTAATCAAGTTCCGTATGACCGCTTCGCCAGTCATCGTACGTCACAAGCGGGTATTTTCCAACATTTGTCCAGGAATGTGCATAATCGGGTGTTGTAAGAATTTCGTCTCCAGGCTCTCCCTTAACCAAATAAACTGCATCAACCATGTTGTGTACCCACTCACCCTTTGTATTAAAATGTTTCTTTTGTATTTGGTAGATGCCCTCGCCTATTAATACACGGGTAGTTTCGTTTATTGTTTTGGTATGGTAGTGGCCAAAAGTTTTGGGGTATTCATTGCCTATCATCTCGGCAGTAACCACAGTCATGTTGGCCCATTTACCGTTTGTCATGTCGGTGAACACCCAATATATTTCTTTGTCGGGGTTTTTTTGAGGATCTTTAAGAACAGGTTTGAGATGCTTGATGTTTCGGACAGCTGAAATTTTCACTAAGTTATTCTATCTTATCGGCAGAGTATCCGGCAACCCTCAAAATGCTAAAATGACATAATGAAAATCTTAGTTACAGGAGCGGCAGGCTTCATAGGCAGTTATGTTAGCAGGGCATTAATTTGGAGGGGCGATACTGTAGTAGGAATTGACAATTTTAACGATTACTATCCAAGAAAGTGTAAGGAGTTTAATGTAGATTTGATTCAGTTGGCAGCAGGAAACAGACCGATGTATGGCAACGATAAAGAACGTATTGATAACGTATACGAGAAGTTGCTCAGTTACTACTCGGGAAGCAAAAAGGCTGTAGGTTCATTTAGTTTTTTTGAAGGGGACATTGTTGACTACGATTTTATTCATAATTTATGTACAAAAGAAAAATTTGATGCGGTAGTTCACTTGGCGGCAATGGCAGGAGTTCCTCTTTCGCTTAAAAAACCGCGAACGTATGTGCAGGTTAATGTTGACGGAACAATGAATTTGCTGGAGGCAGCGAGAGAAACCGGTGTTAAGAAACTGGTTTTTGCATCATCTTCTTCGGTATACGGCAACCGTGACGATAAAAAGGTGGAAGAAACGGATAATGTTATGTCGGCTGTTTCGCCTTACGGCGCATCAAAAGTTGCAGGTGAAGTTATTTGTCATTCGTGTGCAAAAGTTTTTGGCATAAATGTTGTGGTAGACCGAATCTTTGGACCAATCTACGGGCCCCTGCAACGTCCCTACGGAATGTTTATGCAAAGAGCTATCAACTTTGCCCACAACGGAAAAACGCTGCAAATCTACGGACGTGAGGGCTTAGACAGTGCAAAAGATAGCACGTACATTGACGATCAGGTAACGGGACTACTGTTGTGTCTTGATTATGACAAATCGGATTTTGAAGTTTTTAATATCGGAACATCCAATCCTCAATCTATCAGAATGTGGATTGAGGAAATTAACAAAACTGCACCTAACAAGGTAAGTTATGAACTTATTGAATCGGATAAAGGCGACGTGGCCTCCTCAGCAAATATTGAAAAAGCTAAAAAACTACTTGGTTACAACCCAACAACACAACTTGCAAAAGGAGTTAAACGCCAAATAGAGGTTTTTGAACTAATGCCTGAATGGTATAAAACCCTTGAAAAAGTTTAATAGAATCTAGTTACCTTTGGTCAGGCTTCCTTCGTGCATGTAAATAGCGTAATCAAAAATGGCCGGCAGGAAAGAAAAAGTCTTTTTGGCTGTTACAGTTTTGGTTATGTTTTCAGCGCCTGTTGCTCCGGTGAGACGGCCTACTGATACGATTTTGTGACCTTGTGCCGGAAGGTCATTATTACCAACTGCAGCTACGGCAATTCTTGTTGGTCTGTGTGTGCTTTTTATTCTAAGGCCATAAGGTTCTTGTCCACCAATGTCATCTGTAACACTGATATCTTTACAAGCTTCGTACACAAATCCCGATGCGCCTGCGAAAGAGGCATTGCTAGCCGCCACAAAAGCTTCGTCACTAAGGTTTAGCCCGTTACTGTTGGGTTCATACTGAAGACCCATTCGGGCAACCACACTTGAGTCTGCACCTGACGGCGTGCCATATACAATATAGTAAAGTGCCGTAGCTTTAGCATCCTGGGTGGCATCCCCATGTTCCTGCCCCCAACACAACTTTACGTCGTCACCTTGATAAGTATCCAGTCTAACCTCTAATACTGTCCCGGGGTTATCGAGTTGAGCTTCAAAAGGAGTGGTTTCGTCGTAACCTTTGTCAGGACTTACAGTTACCAACGCTTCGGTCAAGGAATCTGCGTATGGAATAAGGCATCCGTCTGTACCTTCGTTTGACGAAGCGTTGCCAAAAACTACATTGCACTCAGGATCCTCGGTATCTCCGACTAAATTGTCGAGATCAGTTGTCGAAGCCGCAACAGCAAGCTCAATACCACCTTCTGCTGCATTCAAAACACGCGTAAAAGTATCGGTGCCTGTTGTTCGTTTTGCACTGGAAAGACTTCTATTGGCAACATTTACACCAACTACCAAAGCAATAGTGGTAGCCACAACAACAAACAGCAGAGCCTGTCCTTTTTGGGATTTTTGATAAACAAAAGAATTAAGAGCAGAAACTTTTTTCATACGTGCAACTAAGATAATTCTCCAACACTCCACTTGTTATGTCAACAAGTCTTACCAATAATCTGGGTGGATTAACCAAGTGAACAGGCTGAGATACATAGGTAACAATTTGAGTAAAATGCGTGCCTAGCCCATACACTAGTTTACTAATTAACTCGTATCTTATATAATTTAAGTGATATGCCTGTTCAATCAAATCGTCACGGCACTATGCAAATAGTATTGGTGGTTATTTTATTGTTTTGCTGTTTTTGTACATTCCTCCTTCTTGAAATTAAGAGTGTTTTGAACAAACCCCCGTCTAACAGTAACGGCACCATAGATTATACCGTTAAAATGAGATCAAACTGCCTATCACAAGACGAATTAAGAAAACGAGCAACAGATCTGCAAAACAGAAATTATCAGGATGTTGTGAGTAGCTTTTTATCTGCAGAAGATGCTGCAACTTATGTTAAGAGGTGTGGCGAATCTGAATACGTGGAAAAATACACAACAATAATAGATGTTCAAACTGATGCAATTGATTTTGACTCATCGGAAGACCAAACTCAATCATTGAATACTTTTCGAGCCGGCGATAATCCAATAATATTTTATCCCAGAAATCTTACCGCCGAAGAATTGCCGACCAAACTAACCGGAGTAAGTGCAATATCTTACGCCGGGATTATGTTTGTGGATATAAACAATGCAGGTATTCAAAAAATCGGTGATATACCAGAGACTATTGACGAGGTAGATATTTTTGGAGACAGGGTTAAGGGGGTACAAGTAACCCGAGATGAAATAGATAACCGGGCACAAGATAAATCCCGAAACGACAATGGGGTTAAAATCGAAACACGATCAGTGGGTGTTATTCTCTTCAATGCACCTAATTTTCAATTTGGTAACCCAAATATAACTGAACAAGTAAAACAGGTGCTGTTTACAGATCCAAAGTCCGTTGCAAATTATTACCACACTGTATCGTTGGGCAAACTTAACTTGCAGGAGGGTGGAATAACCGAGGGATGGCTTACCTATTCTAAGGAAATTAATCTGTCAGATGCATTTTGTAGGGATGGCGCAATACCGTTGCTTATGCGTAACCTGTATGACGAATTTGATAGAAGAAAATTGCTTAGTGAAGGAATAAAAAATGCAGATAGCTTGATATTTATTTCACCTTTATTTGGAACGTCCACGCCAAGACCCGGTACAGAGTGCCGAGCCTTTTCTGCTTATGCCAGCTTAGGTAAAAATATCAAGTTGGGAGGTAAACAGAGATACTATGTTTTTATCAAAAGCCTATCTTCTGTTTACTCCAACGATGGAGGCTATGCATTACTTACACACGAAATCGGACACAACAATAATTTTGGGCATGCAGGAGGTATATCTGATTCCCTATCTTTTCTTTCCATATATGGGAATATGTTTGATACCATGGGCAGCATTTCACCTAAATACGCAAAGACCCTTCGCGGTTCGTTAAGTCCAATTTTCTTAGCGTATAAAAAATGGCTTAAAGATCCTATTAACTTTAGGAGCTTAGTCAACGTAGAAGATTTATCGATTAACGTTCCTAAAACGGTAGTTATCAAAGCTGTAGGGTCAGATTACGCCGATAATCAGGGGCCCTTCCTTGTAGAACTTAAAGGTATTGACTATTACTTAGAATATAAGTCAGCGAATTGGATTACTCTAGGGTCTCCTGTCGAGCCTGTAGGCGGAGTGCTTGTTACAAAACCCTATTTATCATTTGGTATGGATGGGACTGTAACGATAGATACCAAACCCGGTACTTGTACGGGTAGCAGTAGCGCGTGTGAAATACCTGAGCGCGAAGAATTTGAAGATGCTCTGATCAAACCCGGAGAAAATTACGTCATATCTTTTGGATACAACAAAGGCGGTAGACTAAGAATCACAACAATTTCCGCTAATAACACGGAGGGTACAGTACAGGTAACGTTACTTCAGAAACCTCCTAGAAAAGATCCCCCGGACCGCACTAAATAAAACTAAGTTCTTTTTCAACAACCAGTTAAACTACTCCGCGTGGTACCCAATTTCGATACAAAAGTTAATCCAAAGTAACTGCGTCAACCTTGGCCAGTGCCTCATTAAACTTCCAAAAAGCATCGTTACCACCAAGTTTGGCTAGACACTCAGACGCTTCTGCGGATTTCTGAGCGGTTGCATGAAATTCCAAAGGAAAGTGTCTGTAAACCCAAGCCACATCACTATTTTCTTTGTATAGTTTTACAGCCGTATCATGAAATCTCTTGCAGAATGGACATTCAAAGTCTGAGTATTCCACAAGTACAAATCTTGCATCTTTGTTACCAATCAAATGATCCTGATCGGTAACCGGGGCAAGCCCTGTAACTTTTTCTGCGGCCTGACCACCAAGTTGTGGCACGGCACCGGTTTTCATATCGTCAATTGCTTTTTTAACGTCAGCATATGGATAAGCGCCCGGTACTAAATAAGCAACGTTGCTCTGTCTATCAAGCAAAACATTGCCGGGAGTTCCTGTAACACCTGCGTCTGTTCCAGTCTTTTGCTGATTTGCAACCGTTGTTGCCATCTCACCAGAACTTAAACAAGCCTTAAACGAAGCAACGTCCACACCAATTTCACCTGCAATAGCACTAAGGGCTTTGCCTGCGGGAGCGGTTGGCGCGGTAGGATTAGCGGCTGTAGGCTGTGTTGGCTGGACAGCTGCGCCGTTTGTTCCTGCGGCTTTTTCACCCAATACATTGGTGCCCGATTTTGTCTTTGTCCATAAAGTACCGGCAAAAAAGGAAATGCCTGCCAAAACTATTACAACACCCAACTGCGCAACCGGAACAAAAGGAAATACGTCTTTAACAGATTTTTGTTTTGTCTTTTCCATAAATAGTCTCCTAAGAAAAATATATAGCGATAGGTCTAGATAATACACTATAAGTACTTTGGAGAAAAGGGTTTGTGGTAAAGTTATATGGCATGAAATTTACAGTTGTTACATGTGTAAAAGACGGCGAACAGTTTCTGGGCCACTGCCTTCAAACTATACAAGAACAAAAATATAAGGATATTGAGCATGTAATTGTTGAGGGCTTTTCAAAAGATGGAACAATGGCCATCATTGGCAATTATATTAAACAAAATCCGAACAAAAACATTAAACTAATACGCTCAGAACCAAAAGGCATTTCAAACGCAATGAATATTGGTATCAGAAATTCCACCGGCGAAATCATACACTTTTTGCACAGCGACGATTATTACATTTCTTCCGATGCTGTTGAAAGAGCCGTAAAACTGTTTCAGACTAGTCCCGGCCACGAGTGGGTGATCGGTAACATTGTTGTGGAAATAAACGGAGAAATACGCGAGTTTAAGAAAAACATAACCAAAAAAAATTTGCAAAAAATGATGAGCGTGTTTAACTGGATTCCGCATGAAAACACCTTTGTAAAAAAAGCTATTTTTGATGAATACGGCTATTTTGATGAAAAGCTAAAGCAAACTATGGACTACGAGTTTTGGCTTAGATTCATAGATAAAACCGACCCGCTTCTTGTTAATGAAAGTTTTACAGTGTTCATAATTCACCCACACAGTACGTCTACAAACCCCGCAAACTGGACGCGTATTGCAAGGGAAATGTTACACACGTGGAAAAACTACAAAATTATTCCTTTTGTTGGAAAGGCCGAAAAACTTACCAAGCTGCCTATCGTGGATAAAATTTCAAGTCTTGTTAGGGTTTAGTAGCCGTATTGGATTTCTACCGAGCTTTGAGTGAAACCTGTCACAGGTCTTATAGCATCACGGTCCAGTTTCGTCAGACGATACAGCATGTTTGAATCGTAGCTTACAAACTCCCCGGGATATCTTGCGGACAACAAACCAAGCACACGGCCAAACTCTACGCCCGGACTGCCGGAAGTATCGCCCCTAGCAATAAGCGAACCCCCAATTTTTAATACCTTCATATCAGTAACATCGTCTTCCATCTTCATTGGCTTGGAAACAGAGTTGGGCGTTATTGTAATAACTCCGGTAGTAAGTATAGTGGCTTCGATGTTTGACCGAAATTGCGCGTCACTTGGTTGGTAGTCCACAAGAACCGGGCTATATTTACCGCAAGAACCTGTTCCCATAAGCGAGTCCCATTTACATTCGTAGCCAATAGTCGGGTCGATGGTAACATCACTGTTTGTTATGATAACCAGCCTGCCGTCAGTATTGGATAAATTACGAAAACCGTCCGAGTTGTTGAATTCAATGTCATCGCTTCCTGTGTAGTAAAGCACAGCTATCTTGCCACTGTTTAATTCATAGCCGCCGTTTGTAATCATGTCCGAAAGATCATCTGATTCAAAGACATCGCCGGAATTTAACATAAGATTACTTGGCAGAGAGTCGACAGTACTTGGTACACGCAAAGGCTCTGTCATCAGCAAGTCAAATCTTGCATCTTTAAACGAATCCTGTATATCATTATTATTGCCGTCTTTGGCTAGATTAAACGCATATCTACCTACCGTATCCGGTTCCGAAAGGTAATAGTGCGTATCAGAAGCGCCCAATCGCTCTACATCCTTGCCAACGATATTCGCCTGAGAAAATACAAAACCACCGGTGTATGGTTTCCCTTTTGGCGAAGCAATAGAAAATTTCCGATAAGGATTGCCCTCAGGTCTTTCAAGCAAACTTCCATCAAAATAAGTTCCATCTTGGGATGTTTCGTTACACCAATTAAGGCTCACACCGGGAGCATATACATCCCCGTGCGCACTTGTCATCCATTCCTTGGGAGTTGGTATGGTTCCTACTCTCATATACACGTTGTATTCGGTCGGCGAGGTAATGGGCAGAGTGGTAGGTAGGCCTAAAAATCCGTAAGTGAGAACTTCCTCAAACGGACCGTCTGGACCCAGACCTGCACAATCTAAATAAACATCTCTGCACACATCATCTGAAATACAGCCGGACTTGGGGTCATTTGGGTCTCCGCCACAATTTGTGTATGCGCTGATACTACCGTTGCCATAAGTCGCAAAATCAACCGTAAATCTGGCTACGCCGTCATCGCCGGTGGACCTGGTAAAATCGCCGTTGGCAGGATCGTTTGGCAGAACGTCTAACGTTACTTCTTCGCCAGACAAACCTACACCCTCATCTGAGGGTGTGTTTTTTTTACACGAGTAGACATCATCAACGTCTCTTGATAGGTGGACCTTTACAACATACACCTGCGCCTGTCGAAGAGTTATCTTGCTGCACCCGTTTGCAGTTGCCGTGGACCTAAACCCAAAACAGTAACTTCCAGGATTATCGAAAGTAAAACTATCAGTAACACAACCGCCCGTAAGATCTGGGCAACTATAAGTATCCCTAACTGTAGTACCCTCTACTGCCGGCGGAAGGGTGCTTATTGAACTAAAATTACTACAACCGGAACAGTCATCACCACAACTACTGTCATCTGAGTAATCAAAATAATAGTCAGCGGGGGACGAGTTTGGCACACCTAGAGATAGTGTAAAATCCGAATTTAACTGCGTGGAAGGAACTAATTCCACCGCACCCACAATATCCTCGTTGACCCCTATCGAGTACTGAGCAGGGTCTCCAATTTTATCAAGCAATCTTTCGGTCTGGTCACAATCATTAATTGTGTAAACTTTCAGTGTATAAGTTCCGATACCTAAAGTTGGACTTACGGTACAAGTAACAGTTACTCCGTCAGATGCAGTATTACAGTCCGGATCTTGATACAGAGTCTTTGACACCGTTTGTTGAGTAGTAGAAGAAAACTCAAACCTATACTTGTCATTCATGCGGTTTTGATCGTTTAAGGTAATTGTAACCGGTACCTCGCCTGCTTCATTACAAAGATTTTGAACCATTTCTGTAACTTCAACAAAATTTGGTACAATACTAAAAGTGGAATATGTATTTGCCGCAGATGGGGCACGACCAACGTACGGATCAACCTTGTTATCAAGAGTAGCAGCCTCTGCATACCATCGATGGGTATTAAGGGTTGTGGAAGTTGTGTCAGTACACCTGTTAAGACCGGTGCCTTGGCTAGGTGAGTAAGAGGCTGTATAGTACCCAAGGTTAAGGGGCAGCGGCATGCTAAATTCTGTGTTTGACGGAGAACCTAACACAACCGCTTTGTTGTACTGAGCTGCATTTGGGTAAGCACACTTTGGATCAACGTGCCATTTTAACGCTACGGCATTTGTTGTTGGGGGAAACATTTCCCCGTTTCCGGGGCTTACTATTGAAAGTGCAGGCGATTGTCCGCAGCATTGTTTTTCAAAATATTGAAGAGCGCTTGTTTTTGTTGGCGGGTTACCTGCAGCAATGTTATTGCAGTGTCTTTGATCTGCGCTTACCACACATGCAGTTACAATATCCCACGAATAAGTTCCGCAGTTGAGTTTTTGAAAATCTATCCTAAATCTATTGGGGGTATAAGTGGCATCGCCCGGCAACCAAAAAGTACCATAACTATCCTGCTTTTTAAATTCTATCGCCTGTACATACGTTTTATCGCACCCCCAGTCCGGAACCGGTTTCCAGTCAAATTGGATATATTTCCTATCTTTGTTAGCAGTATATTTATTGGGTTCGGATGGGGAAACATCAGACGATGTTTGATAACCCGAAGGGATTCCATTTGCAAACGGGTTTGCCCCGGTCGGGGAAGAATAGGAATAGCTACACGTGGTAGATCGCGAAGGTTTGCACTCATCCCCCTCCTTGCCACAACCTTTTCCGCAACATCCGCAACCGCTGCCGTCTGCCCCAATACACTGCATACTGTCAAAAAAACCTGGAGCATAGAAACACACATTGTCACTGCTTCTACAGGTATCCGGGTATATTTCGCCCCAATGGTTTGAGTGATTCACACACAAATCACATGTTCCATCCCCGTACCATACCTTAGTAGAACCCGTGGCCGCTGTGGCCGCAAATGATTTAAATGCGAAAAAACTTAGTAGCAAAATAGGCAGAAGGGTTCTTTTCATACATTAAGGATAGTGCAAAACTACGGCGTATTCAATACAATCGCTAAAACAACCAGTACGATTCTTGTATCGATCAGCCCCGTCAAAGGTTTTTTGTTTTACAAATTCATTGTTTCTTTCACTGTATATATCTTCTTGTCCCCTGTATCAAAGTAAATTCTCATCAAAAGCTCGCCCAGAAAGCCCGTCATCACAAGCTGCAACCCCATGATCATAAACAGACCTGCAAATGTTAAAAGAGGCCTGTTGCCGATGGCCATACCTAGTGCAAATTTCTGAAATGTAAGATATAGGCTTAACGCGACTCCAACGCCAAAAATGCCCACGCCTATTGAACCAAACAGCCTGCCGGGCATCAGTGAGTACGGTTTTCTTGATATGTCCATCAAGAACTTGAGCGAGAACAGATCAAAAAACACCTTAAACGTTCGCATAATTGATCCATAATTTGATGTGCCAAATAATCTGTCTTTATAGTCAACATCTATCTCAACGATTTTAGAAGTATACAAACTGCAGTAGGCTGCAATATACCTATGCATCTCACCATAAATTCTTAGATTTTTCACAACATACGCTTTAAAACCCTTGAGTCCGGAACCATTGTCCTTGAGACGTACTCTTGTGATTTTGGCTATCATTTCGTTTGCAATAGCAGAGGGTAGCGTTCTAAAAACAGAGGTCGTTTTGCCTTTCCAACGACCAACTCTGTGAGTGTTAACTACGTCATAGCCATTATCCAGTTTTTTAACTACGGTTAAAATTTCCTTGGGATCTATTTCCACATCAGACGAGTAGGTTAAAACGTAATCGCCTTTTGCATGGTCAAAACCATTTTGATACGCCTGGGTCATTCCCATATTTTTACCGTGCTGAATAAGTTTAATTCTCTTATCATCCTGTGCAACTTTTACAAGTTCTTCCCAGCTTCTGTCCTTGGAACCATCTTCAATTATGATAATTTCATAGTCAAAAGGGGCGTCTGTAAGTGCTTTTGTAACTTCAGTATATAAAATAGGGATGTTTTTCTCCTCGTTGTAACAAGGAATTATGATCGAAACTAGTTTGGTTTTTTCCATGTTGCTATTATAGCAAAAAGTGAAGCTATAGCTTAAACTTTTTTGGCGGAGTTATAAAAGGCTCACTTCCGTAAGTAGGCAATTTTTGATCCCCTATCTGCTTTTTGCCCGTGGCCCAGTTAAATACATTTGCCACAGTAAAGCCTACTTTCAAACCTGTAAGAGAACCTGGACCGTCGGTAGGTACTATTTCGGCAATCTCGGTTGGTTTTATTTTGTACTTTGTTAAAACCTCCTGAATTTTGGCGATAACATCAAAGTCACCTTTTTCTGAAAAAAACTCCGTACCATCTTTTTCAAGCTTTAGTTCGATTACTTTTCTGTCGCGTGTGTCAATCAAGATTTTGTACATTTATATACCTCTCTTGTTCCCCTAGGTAATCAAAATAGATATGAATTGTGTCGGCCGGCAGCATATCTGTAGCCACGTCCGGCCACTCAAGTATTGAGAGCGAGTCTTTTTCCGCAAAAAGCTCGTTAAGATCCAGATCCGATAATTCCGCTTTGTTTGTAAGTCTATACAGATCTATGTGGTAAATATTTTTTACAGCGCTTTTTGCTATGTGCTTTTTGTACTTACGAATAATCACAAAGGTTGGGCTTTGCACTCGCGAGTCAAAACCCAGCTCCTTGACTAAGAAGCCGGTAAAAGTTGTTTTTCCCGATCCAAGATCGCCGTGCAAAGCCAGCACCATACCTGGCTTAAGTTTGGCGGCTAACTCACAAGCCAATTTCTTAGTATCTTTGGTAGATAATGCTGTAATTTCCATAGTATTAGAACCGAAATAATTGTCCCCATTGTATCGGTAAATATGTCAAAAAGCGAACACGCCCTGTTGGGAACATATAGCTGGATTAGCTCTATTACAATACCATACACAAGTGTAAAGATTGCGGCACCGGGAACGCTTTTTAACGGCTTGTAGACCACAAAACACAACAGCGAAAAGAAAAGGAAGTGTCCGTTTACATGATAAGTGTCTGATCCAAGACCGGCCGATATCATAGTTTTACCCGGTATAATAGCCAAA
>Ga0172370_10003703_pt1 | contig 21021 bp, 19 predicted proteins | sample LakKiv5m_FD_114538 | JGI IMG/M metagenome (GOLD analysis project Ga0172370, IMG submission 114538) | Freshwater microbial communities from Kabuno Bay, South-Kivu, Congo - kab_022012_11.5m | ecosystem: Environmental > Aquatic > Freshwater > Lake | place: Democratic Republic of the Congo...
AAACGAAATAAAAAAAGTTCTTGAAATTCTTAAAGAATATCAAAAAGGAACAAGAAAAACTACTCTTAATAGAGAATCAAAAGAAACTAAAAGATATTCGCCGTATCAAACTTTGATTTCTTGCCTTCTTTCTCTCAGAGCAAAAGATGAAGTAACTGAAGTAATTTCTGAAAATCTATTCAAGATTGCAAAAACTCCTGAAAATATACTAAAAATTCCAGTTCCTAAATTAAAAAAGATAATTTTCAAATCAGGCCATTATAATAAAAAAGCAGAAGCGATTAGGCATGTTTCTCGAGAGTTTATTGAAAGGTTTAATTCAAAAGTTCCTGATACAAGAGAAGAACTCGAGTCTATCAAGCATATCGGACCAAAAACTGCAAATATAGTTCTCGCGTTTTCATTTGACAAGTCAGTTATTCCTGTTGACGTTCACGTACATGTCTTAGCAAATCGCTTGGGATGGGTCAAAACGAAGACTCCCGAACAAACTGAAATAGAACTAATGAAAATTCTACCTAAAAAATACTGGGCCGAAATTAATGGAATATTTGTATTATTTGGTAAAAAAATTTGCGACACAAGATTGCCTTTCTGCAGTATTTGTCCTATCAAAACGTTATGTCCGAAAATAGGTGTAATTAAAAGTCGTTAAAATTTTTATAGCGTTTGCTATTTTTCGTATTTTTAATAAGAATGAATAATCGGCTATTCTTTTTGGGGGAAGTACAACTTATAATATTTCTGAATTTAGAATAATTTTTCAAAGAGGTAATATTAAAATAATAACGATTTTTTCCATTTTTAAAATAGGTTCTCACGGGATTTGATTCTATTTTAAATTCTAGAAGCATCTCACGAATATCTTCAAGAATATCTTTTCTATCCTGATGAAATCTTAACATTTGAGAATTTACATCTACTGAACCTTCATCATCAAAAAAAGCTCGTATAAATCCTTTTTTAAATTCATTATTTGCTTTCTTCATTTCAGGAGTTATTAATTTATTAAATCCTTCTGCAAATTTACCTATTAGAGAATAGATTATATCTGAACAAATTTTAGGATAAAATAAACCTATGTTATTTCCATCAATTATTTCCTCCATTTTGAATATTCTCTTCAGCCACTTAGTATGGTCATAATCAGGTTTATCTTGCAACCATATTCTGCCCTTAACTCCGAAAAGATTCTCCATATAATCATAAAATTCCTTTATTAAGTCCTTATCAGAATTTGAGAAAAAGACTGCATGAAATTTTTTATCTATAGAACCATCACCCATAATATGACCGCAAATTGAACCTAACTTAGAATCAACTTTAATAGGAAAAGAAGGTTTTATTTCGCCATGATTAATGCCTGATTTTATAGATACCAAATTACTTTCGATATCAGCCCAAGAATAGCTCGATAAGGAAATTATCTTAACTAATTTAATAAACGGAAGAGTTCTATAACCTTTAAACCATCCATAAACTGTAAGTGAAGATTTTTTTATAGGATTTATAGGACAATTAAGCATTTTACAAAAGGCTTTATTCTTCCAAGGAGTATCTGAATTTGAAGCATCTTTAAGAAGTTTGGATAAAAAATTTAAATCTAATTTTAAATGGGTATGCATCAAACATGGAATTAAATCTTCTAAGAAAAATTCCTCTTTCATAGTTAAATAAAGGAATTGGAGTTTATAAATTTACTCATTTCCATAGGATACCAAGAGAATCGGTGTTTAACACTCGCGTTAACAATATAAAAAATAAAGCACCCCTTACTAAAAATAAAAAATAAAATAGGTTTAACCTAACGCTCTTCTAATGTTATCGATGGCTTCTGCAATTTCTTTGCCTTTCTTTGTAAGCTTTATCAGCTTAATTCTGCCTTGCTTTTCAAAGCCCACAAGCCCAAGAACTTCAAGTGCTTGAAGAATCTTAACCGCATGTGAATAAGTGCAGTCTACTTCTTTAGCCAATATGCTTCCATATCGCGCTTTCGAAACTTTACTAAGAGCAACCAGCATTAATGCCGGCTTTCTTCTGAAAAATATATCGAAGTTGTCTTTCATTTTGGTGATGTCCATAAATTTTTAAAACGATCCAAAATTTTGGATCATCCAAAAAACAATATATGGTGATTGTTTTTTGATTTAATTTTGAGAATGCGTTATGTATTCTCAAAACTATATATCTAAACCTATATTTCTGCTTTTAAACCTTTCTCATAAAAAATTCAACTAATCAGTAGTTAATAAAAATCTAGTTGCAATTCCAGTGTGACTAATAAAAACAATAAAAAGGCGTTTTCATAAAGTTTAAATATGTTCTTCAGTATATAGTTGGATGATAGATATTAAGCTTATACGAGAAGACCCTAAATTAATAAAAAAGAATTGTAAAAATCGGGGTTATGATATTAATGTAGATGAAATTCTTAAATTAGATGTTGAATGGAGAAAACTTAAAACAGAAGATGATTCTTTAAGAGCAGAACGAAACAAAATTTCTGAGCAAATTAACCAGGCTAAAAAGGATAAAAAGCCAATCGAGCCAATAATAAAAAAAGCCAAAGATATTCCTTTAAAATTAGAGAAAAATGAAAAAGAAGAAAACGAATTAAAAGCTAAAATTGATTATTTAGTCTCAACTTTGCCCAATATTCAAGCAGAAGGAAATCCTATTGGCGATGCAGATAAAAATAAAGAAGTTCACAAACAAGGAAAGATTCTAAAAATAAAAAATCCAAAAGGCCATCTGGAATTATTAGAAGCATTTGATTTAATTGATATGAAAAGAGCTACAAAAATTGCTGGCGCGGGTTTTTACATCCTAAAAGGAAAAGCTGCGAAGTTACAAAGAGCTTTAATTCAGTTTATGCTGGACTTCCATGTTAATAATGGATTTACAGAAATAAATCCTCCGCAAATGGTTAATAGAAAATCTGCTTTTGGAACAGGCAATCTTCCAAAATTTGATGATCAGTTATATAAAACAAACGATGAACTTATTATGATTCCTACAGCAGAAGTTCCTGTAACTAATATCTATGCTGATGAAATTCTTGCAGAAAAAGACTTGCCAAAAAAATTCTGTGCGTTCACAGAATGTTACAGAACAGAAGCAGGAAGAAAAGCAGGAGAAGAAGGCTTATTCAGACTGCATCAATTTGAAAAAGTAGAAATGGTTTATCTCTGCAAACCAGAAGATTCTTTTAAATTTCTAGAAGAAATGACTGAAAATGCAGAAAATATTCTTAAAGAACTTGAAATTCCATTCAGAAGATTATTGCTAGCAACAGCTGATGCTGGATTTGCTTCTGCAAAAACCTATGATTTAGAGGTATGGAGTCCTGCAATGAATAGATACCTAGAAACCTCTTCATGTTCTAATTGCGCAGATTTCCAAGCAAGGAGAATGAACACTAGATATCAATCTAAAGAAGGCTTAAAATTTATTCATACTCTAAATGGCTCAGGTATTGCTCTTCCAAGATTAATGATTTCATTAATTGAAAACAATCAGCAAAAAGACGGAAGCATCAGCATTCCAAAAGCTCTCTGGAAATATACTGGCTTCAAGGAGATTAAAGCTGAAAAACCTAAAAAAGCAAAAGCTTAAAAGCCAAATGTATAAATTAATTCTATGGCAGATAAAGAAATAAAAGAAAATCCAGTTAATCATGTCGGCGTAATTATTGATGGCAATCGCAGATGGGCTAAAACAAAACTTCTTCCTACTTTCAAAGGTCATGAAAAGGGTGCAGATAAATTAGAAAAATTTATGGATTGGGCAAAAGAGCTTGGAATAAAAGAAGTAACTGCCTATGTTCTATCGACAGAAAATCTTAATCGCGATAAAGACGAACTTTCTCATCTCTTCAGAATATTCAAAGAATTCTTCAATAGATTAGAAAAAGATAAAAGGATTGATGAAAATCAAGTAAAAATAAGATTCATTGGGGATTTATCTTTAGTTCCAAAGGATATCCAAGAATTAGCAAAAAAAGTTGAAAAGAAAACCGAAAAATATGAAAAATATATAGTAAATTTCTGCTTCTCCTACGGCGGAAGACAAGAATTAACTGCCGCTGTAAATAAACTAATAAAAGCAGGCAAAAAACAAGTTACAGAAGAAGACATAACTAACGCCCTCTGGCTAAGTGATGAGCCTCAGTTTATAATTCGAACAGGCGGAAAAACCCGCTCTTCCAACTTTCTTCCATGGCAGAGTGTTTATTCTGAATGGTTTTTCCTTGATAAAACGTGGCCTGACATAGAAAAAAGCGATTTAATAGAATGCATAAATCGCTTCAACGGCACACAAAGAAATTTCGGGAAGTAGCCGAAATTTCTTTGTTTATTTCTGCTTCGCATAATTTTAAAGTTGAACAAAAATTAATGTAAATAATAACAAGCCGAAGTTCAAGAAGCCCCTTATATTTCCCGGCTGTTGCATTATCAATAGTTTAATAACGCGAAGCGCAAATTTCATCACTTTTTTAAACCAGCTTCTCCTTAATTAAATATGGAAAAAGATAAATCAAAGCTAAAAATTCTTGCAGCCGGAGATTTTCACGGAGATTCTGCAACAGCTAAAAAACTGGCGGAAAAAGCTGAAAAAGAAAAAGTTGACTTAGTTGTTCTTCTTGGAGATATTACGGGAATAGTTCATACTAAAAATTTGATAAAACCCTTTACAGATAAAAAACAAAAAGTTATTTTTGTTCCAGGGAATTGGGAAACAAAAGCAGATGCAGAACATCTCTCAAAGATGTATGGAATAAAAAACATTGATAAAAACTATGTTGTCTATAAGGGAACAGGAATTTTTGGCATGGGTAGCGCAGATTGGGCTTTATACCCGGATGAAGAACAAACTTTCAAGCATTTTCAAAAACAGCACGAAAAAATAAAAAATCTTGAAAAAAAGATAATGATTTCACATTTGCATGCAGCTGGAACAAAATCCGAGCTTTCAGGAATTCCTGGAAATGAAGGAATAAGAAAAGCAATAAACAAATTCCAGCCAAATTTATTCATCGCAGGCCACATTCATGAGCTTGAGGGTGTAGAAGAAAAAATTGGCAAGACTAAGGTGGTTAATGTTGGAAGAAAAGGCAGAGTTTTTGAGATTTAATTATTTTTTAGAGTCTAAAAATTTTACTAATTTTACAAGTCTATCTGCATCGGAAAATCTTTCTTTTGCAGTTTTTATAATTGCAGCTTTCTCTTTTTGAAGATATTCAGATGTCCAATTATCATAATGAAATCCACAATTTGGACAGCGATAAAAGGGGTCAAATGTAGTTTCTACTTGAATCAATTTTGTCCCATCAATTGGACAAGAAACATCAGTTATTGCTTCTATTCCTGAATCTTTTATTGTATAAGTCTCGGATTCTCCACTATAAATGCTTGTAAATGATACTGACTTGTTTTCAGAAGATTTCATTGAATTATTGATAAAAGTAATATTAAAAAGCTTTATATGTTCTAAAAGATATAACAAAGCATGCCGAGAAAAATAATACAAAATACAAACGCCGTTAATGAAGACTTAACGTTAGAACAGGAAGATATTCCAATGAGAGCTACAGCTAAGAAAATTTACAAAAATGAGAAACAAAAGCAAACAGAGGAAAGAAAAGATTTTGTTCCAATTAGCAATCCTAAAATAACTACAGAGGTTGCAGTAAGGCCGAGAATGACTATAGAACAGATAGAAAAAATAGAAACTCCTGCGCAAAGCGAAAAAGAAGACGAAGCTGAAGAAGAAAAAGGTCATACTGTTGAAAAAGAAGAAAAAACCAAAAAACCGCGAAAAAAATCCAAAGAGGTAGTTGAAGAAATCGAAAGCAAACCGAAGAAAATAGAAATACTAAAAGGAAATTCTATTCTTATCATAACAGAAAAACCGCAAGCCGCCGAGAAAATAGCAGCGGCGCTATCTGGCGGAAAAGACAATCGCTATTCTGATAATGGCATATCTTATTATGAATTCCAAAAAGACGGCGAACACATTATTGTTGCATGCGCTGTTGGACATCTCTTTTCTCTCTCTCAAGATGTAAAAGGAAGCAACTATCCAATTTTTGAAGTTTCTTGGAAGCCTAATTTTGAAGTTCGAAAAAAAGATTTTACAAAAAAATATTATACTAATCTTCAAAAACTCATGAAAAGGGCTAAAGAAATTATAGTAGCAACAGATTATGATATAGAAGGCGAAGTTATTGGTTATAACATCGTTCGTTTTATCGGACATCAAAAAGACGCAAAAAGAATGAAATATTCTTCTCTTACAAAAAATGAATTAGAAGAAGCATTCCAAAAAGCCTCTCCAACTATTGATTGGGGACAAGCTATGGCAGGTGAAACTCGGCATTTTATTGATTGGTATTATGGTATAAATTTATCTCGAGCACTTATGAACTCTATTAAAACAACAAGCAAATTCAAGATTATGTCTATTGGAAGGGTTCAGGGTCCTGCATTGAAGCTTATTGTAGATAAAGAACAGGAAATAGATAAGTTCAAGCCTGTTCCTTATTGGAAAATATTCATTGATGTAAAAGAAAAGAAAGATAAAACAAATCAGGTTAAACTCCGCCACGTTAAAGATATATTTGATGAAAAAGAGCTTCCTAAATTTGAAAAACTAAAAGGAGAAGAATGTGAAGTTGTTACAACTAAAAATACACAAACTATTATTCCTCCATTTCCTTTTGATTTAACAACTCTTCAGACAGAAGCTTATAGGTTCTTTTCAATAAGCCCAGCAAGAACTCTGCAAATAGCTCAAGGATTATATTTAGCAGGAATTATCTCTTATCCAAGAACTTCCTCTCAAAAGATTCCAGAAGCAATAAATCCAAAAGCAATTCTAAAAAAGCTTGCAAAAGCATTTCCGCAAGTAAAACTATGCACAAGAGCAGTTCCAGTAGAAGGGAAAAAATCTGACCCCGCACACCCTTCAATTTCACCAACAGGAGAATCTGCAGGAAAATTAGAAGCTGAAGATAAGAAAATCTATGATTTAATAGTAAAAAGATTTATTGCTTGTTTCTGTTCAGATGCAGTAGTAGAAAATAAAACTATAACTGCAACAGCAGAGTCTAAAGTAAAAGACAAAACAGAAAAACTTCTCTTCAAAGAACGTGGAGCAGAAATAAAAGAAAAGGGTTGGATGGAAGTTTATGAGGCAAGATTACAAGAGAAAGAGCTCAAGGATATGAATGGAATAGCTGATATTTTAAAAGTAGAAATAGAAAAAGATGAAACAAAGCCACCAAAAAGATTTTCTCCAGCCTCAATAATCAGCGAACTTGAAAAACGCGGATTAGGAACTAAAGCAACTCGAGCAAATATTCTTGAAACACTTTATGACAGAGATTATATTTCAGATAACAAATCCATAAAAGCGACGCCCTTAGGAATTAACTTAATTCAAACTATGGAAAAATATTCTCCAATAATTATAGATGAAAAGTTAACAAAGGATATGGAAAAAGATATGGAAGCCATAAGAGTTTCTAAAAAAGATTTAGATAAAAAACAGGAATCGGTTCTAAGAAAAGCTCGTGTAGCTTTAACAGATATTTCCGAAGATTTCCATAAAAAAGAAGCAAAAATCGGAGAAGAGCTGATGAAAGCAGAAGAGGCTCACTGGGCTCAGCAAAAAATAGATAATGAGCTAATTGAGTGCCCTGTTTGTAAAAAAGGAAAACTTGCAATAAAATTCAATCCCAGATTTAAACGTTCGTTCATAGCCTGTAATGCTTATCCTGACTGCAAAACAACCTATCCGTTGCCTCCTGGGATGATAAAAAAAGTTGAAACAGAAGGAAAATTAAAACTTTGTGATAAATGTAATTTTCCGCTTTTAATGCGGCTAATGAAAGGCAAGCGGCCTTGGATTTTCTGCTTCAATAAAGTCTGCCCTTCAAGAGAAGAACAAGCTGCTAACGCCAAAAAGCAAGACGAAGCTGAAGAAAAAGTAGCCGAGAAAGCTGGCGAAGAAGAATAAGACTTATAATTAAACTCGAACTAGTTCTTAATAAAAATACTTGCCGCAAGTAGCCAAAACTATTAGGATTATCTATTATAAAAATAAATTTTTCAAAGTTATCAGAAACCTAAGATTGTTTGAAAAATTTAAAGTAATAATTCTTATGCGTCATTAGAAAGTTTAAGCGATTTAGTTTTTTTTAACATTATTTTAAGTAGTAAGTCTTATAAACCCCAAATTTGAGTATATTTCTATGGAAGGCTTAGAAGTTGAATTAACAGGAGATTTAAGAAAATTAGACCTGCCCACAAAATCAAGAATAGATTTACTTAGAAGAATATTCAAACATACTGGATATTTTATAGGTTCAAATTCTTGGATGGTAAATCTGCCGCTTAAAATTCCATTTGTAGAATATAAACATGGAGAAGTAGATTTAGGAACTCTTATTTCTTCTAATAACTTTTTTGTGCAGATAGAAACCCGAAAAGAGAGCAGATATATGACAAAAAAGCTTCTTGGTTATCAGATATGCTAATTAAAGCCATCCTTTCTTTCTTATTCCTTCATTAACTAACTCAAACTCCATTTCTTTTTCAGGAAGCGAACGATGTTTTCTCAAAACTGCTATTCTTTTTCCTCTAATATTTTTTAGCTCAATAATGCACTTGCTCCAATATTTCATAATATCTCCACCAACCATATTGGCATTTTTTTCTTTTCCTGCCTGAAGCTCTTCTTCTGTAAGAAAATCATAATAAATTTGATTAGTAGCAATAACCGGAATATTCAGTTTTCGGGCTATTTCAGCAAGAATTCTCATCTGCTTAGCAAGTTTAGAATTAATCAAATCCAGTTTCTCCATATCTTTATCTTTTCGTGCTTCAGCCATCTCCAAACGATAAAGCATAGTCATACCATCAACAACAATAAGCGAAATTTGGTTTCCACTTTTAATTTCCTTAAGCAAACGAACAAAAGATTCTTCTTGTTCAGAGAAACTCGTGGGTTTTAACAATAAAACATTTTCAAGAGCTTTTTTCCACTCTTCAATATTGCAAATCTGTTTAAATCTCTCAACAGAAAATCCTCCCTCTGTATCAATGAATATAGCTTTTCCTCCGTGTCGAGTAATCGAAGCAGCAACAGCCATGCAAAAATTAGTCTTTCCGCATCCTGCAGGCCCGTAAATTGTAGTTATAATATCTTTATCATATCCACCATACAGCCATTTATTAACATCATAGCTTCCTGCAGATAATTTATTTCTTGAGTCTGTTTCCATAAAAAACATATATAAAAGTTAGTTATAAGGATTATTATAATATTAAGCTACTTTTGATTCAATAGCTTTATCTCTTCTGGCTGAAAATTCCCTTAAAACTCTTGCAGCTTCTACTGCTCCCAGAGGAAAAGGCTTTCTTGCTGCGTCATATTCTCTAACAAGTTTTGCGCATTTAATTGCACCTTCAGGAAAATAGATAGGATTATTTGAATATTGCATATTAGATTAATGATTATTGGGGTTTTAAAGATTATTATAAATTAAAAGAACAATTAAAAGTATTACTTCATAGCCTTTTTGAACTCATCTAAATACTTCTCAGTGTCTTTCTCAACTTTTGCTGCAGCATCTTCTAATGCTTTCTTAGCGCTTTTGCCTTTTGTTTTTATTTCAAATACAACTGGCTTATCAGGATGCGCTCTTTTCCAAGCAGCCATAACAACCGCATCATCTTCATTAAGATAAACTCTTAAAATTTCAGCTACTGTTTGATTATCTACTTCAATAAGAAGATTATCCTTCTCATTTTTTATAACTTTTACTTCCATAAATTAAACAGAAAAAGTGTGTTTATAAAACTATTGCTCGCCCTTCGGGCTCGCTTTTTTATGTAAGGCTTCGCTTATTTTCCGATTATTAATAATGTAATAAACGCGGATTGTAAGAAGCTTCTCTTATTGGGGCCGAATTCCTCAAACCCGGATTTAGAGAATTATTAAAAATTTAGTTTAATGAAGTCTAAGAACCTTCTCAAATTTTACTCTAAATCTTCCCACTTAGCACGTTCATTCTTAGACTCAGGATTATCCTCAACTATTTGAATATCGCTACCCGAAAGAACCTTAACTCTTTCCTCTTTCTTTTTCATTAATTCATAAATTGAAGGAACGCCACTCTTTGGCTTTTCTCTTGGAGTTATTGTTTTCTTTAGATATGCTGTATCTTCTTTTCCAAAACTTGAAAGCTGTTCATTTCCAACTTCTTCAACTGTTTTTTTCTGAACCTGAAAATCATTGTCTATTTTTTCACTTAATCTCTGCAAATCACTAATTTTAAACTGCTCTGCTTCTTTTGGTTTAAGACTAATAGGATTTTCTTTTTCAGGAACATTATTAGCACTAACTGGAAAAATTTCAGGTTTTTTTGCAACAATAAGCGCATTAACTCTTTCTTCATTTTTTCTCTTTGTTTCAATCTCTTCAATTAAATCTCTTTTAATAAGTTTAATATTCAGAAATTGTTCAAGACTTCTAATTAAATCAAGAGACTTACTGGGAATAATTCCTTTCTCAAGAAGTTTTATGGCTTCCTCGCTTTCTTTAAGAGCATCCGCAAGCTGTTTAGCTGTAAATCCTTTTCTTCTTCTTTCTGTTTGAAGAATCCAATGAAAATTGTCCACTAACTTGAATACTAAATCTTCTGGCTTTTCTAATTCTGGCTGGTTTTCAAGCCGTTGAATTTCTTCGATAAGAGATTTTTCTTTTTTTTCTCCTGTAGAAAGATGATTCATAGCCATCAACCTTGCTCTAACTCCGAGTGGAGATTCAGAATCCTTAAGCTGGCCCGTGCTTGGCCGTTTTACTATGGGCGTATTGCTCAACAAAGCGCATTTCTCGCATATTCTTGTATTTCCTATTAAATCCAAGCCATCATAAATTCTTACTTCATCAGAAGTTCTTCCGCATCTCACGCACTTTTCCATAGAAAAGCGTGTTTAGTTCTATTAAAAAGCATTTATGTATTAAAAAATAGGTGTTATTTAAGATAGGTTTCTAGATTCTTAAAATCTTCAATATTGCTAATCTTAATTTCTTCATCAATTAAAATTGTCGGCGTCTCTAAAATATTATAAACTTTTAATAAATAATCTATAGAATTAACCTCTAAATTAGTGGCAAGTGGAATGAGAATAATCGAATTGCCAAATTGTTCTTTTATTACACTAAGCTTATTAGCAAAAGTAGTTTGCAGGCTTCTTGTTTCTAATGATTCAGGTTTATACTCATAAAAATAAACGACTGTTTTAAATTTTTGACCACATTTTTCTTTTAACTCTATTGCGTTCGTCCATAAAATTGTTCTAAGAAGGTCATAACGCTTATGCTCAAACATTAATCCTTGGCTTAATTTAGCAGAATCCTCATATCTATCTAAAAATCTTGCTTCTTCATAAACACGGTCTGCAAAAATTATTGTTTGTTTTATTGCTCCATCACAATCAATATTATTAAGTGAAAGCAAATTTTTTTGAACATTTACATCTAAAAGATTAAGCTCTGATTCCTGGTACATTGTTACTATTTTGTTAGTACGGTTCATTTCTAAGATATAACCGATTAAAATTCCAGAAGAAAATATTAAAATTGCTACTATCAATGCTTCCCAGAATACATGTTTATTTTTTATCTCCATATCATTTTTTTCCCCAAATAATGTCTACACGCTACAATTAATATTATAGGGTAGCTTAAAAGGTATATAGTCATATAAAAAAGTAAATTAAAAAAGCTTTGCTTTTCAAATAATCTATCTTTCATTATAGCCAAAACAAAAAAAGTAAATAAAAGGAATAAAAAGAACAATACTAAACCAAAATAATTCAACACACTCGGCGTGATATATAGGCTATTCATAGTCAGAATTGGTGAAGAGACACTGATGCTATATTTAGCGATAAGATAAGAGGTTATAGTTCTTCTCAACAAAAGATAACTAAAAATTATCATTCCTATTAATCCTAAAAATAATCCTAAAGCAAAGAACGGAACAATAAAGTATCCCAACATGCCTTTTCTAAAAATAATATCCTTATACTTATTCAAACACTGCAATCCACCCAAAGCCCATCTTCTTCTCTGATTATACCATGGTTTAATCTTGTTAGGAACCTCAGTATGAACAGAAGTTGCAAGGCACATTCTTATTTTCCAGCCATCATGAACTAAATGCCATGTTGCCTCAATATCTTCGGTTATATTGTGTATATCAAATCCTGCTTTTTTTATTGCTTCTGCGCGATACATCCCACCAGTGCCCGGAACAACATAAATTCCATCAACATATTCCAAGATTTTTCGTGTAAATGCTATCACCTTATATTCTATAACCTGCAATTTTTCTAAAAAAGTTGTTCTGTTTCTTGGAATACAAGCAGCAGTAACTGCTCCAACTTGCTTGTCATCAAAATAACCAACCATTTTTTTAAAAGAATCTTTAGAAGGATAACTATCTGCATCAACAACAACTATTAATTCTCCATGGCAAAATTTTAGGGCTTTATTCAGACTATCTGCTTTTCCTGAATTTGGCTTGTCAAAAATTTTCAGATTTTTATATTTAGAAGCGAGACTTTTTATAACATTCAGAGTATTATCCTTACTACCATCATTAATAGCAATTATTTCGATAATATTGTTATAATCTATATTGTATACTGCATTAATTGTATCTGCTATGGTTTTTTCTTCATTATATGCTGGAATAAGAATAGAAATAGTATACTCTTTAGTCATTTTTGGAGATTCAAATAAAGAATTTTTATTTTTAAAATAAAGCAATAGGATTAATATCAAAAAATAAAAAGACACAAACATATAAGCAAAATAGATGATGGGCAATATCTGCATTTTAATCTTCTCCAGATTTTTCTTCAGTTTCTTCAGATTTTCCAGCAGACTTTTCTTTTTTCTCTAAGTGAAAATAATCATAAAAGCTTTCGGATAAATTCAATTCAAGCGTGTGTCCTGCTCTTTTAGATTTAACAAGCCCAATATCAATAAAATGCTTAACATGCTCATAACCCTTATTTCCTCTTATTTTAATTATAACTGATTGTTTTACTGGTTGTTTATACGCAATAATCGCCAGAGTTTCTTGTTCTGCCCTTGTAAACTCTGCTTTTCCAGTAGCAAGCTTGTTTATCATCTCAAAATATTCTTGCCTTATGTCCATTTTCCAAAATTCGTCTTTATTCAAAATTTCTATTGAAGTTTCAGTCTTTTGATACTGTTCACGCAGTTTTTCAAGAAGTTCAGCAAGCAAAAGAGGATTTATGTCTGTTAATTCGACAAGCTCCTGAACACTAAGATAACGCGCAGAAATAAAAAGCGCAGCTTCAACTTTCTTAAGACTCTTTTGTTCTTCAGAAATATCTAATTCTTCCTGGCTTTTTGCAGTTAATGAAATATCCATTTTATTTGCTCCTTTTATAATATAAGTTATAGAATTTTAGTAGTTTTAAAGGTTATGATAATTGAAAGTATAATTTCTGCTTCGCATAATTCAAACTAACCCATCAGTAATTCACCAAACCCAAAACAAACAAATCTAAACTATACTAAAGAAAATCTCAAAATAGCACCAATTCCGCCAAGGTTATAAAATTGTTGGCCTTCCTCTGTGTCTATTGAAACAAACTCTACCTTGGCTGAACTCGCTTCAGCTATTTCTTGAAGTTCTGCAGCAATTTTCTTATCAAGTTTTCTGCTTAAGAATAAAGTATCAACTGATGCTAAATCAAATGCTTTTTTAACCTCGGCATAACCATAGGCAGTTTTTTTCCTTTCTTTTCCAAGCATCTCAAAAAATCTCTCCATTAATTTCTTTTCAACAGTTATTTCTTGTTCTTTTAATAAATCTCTTGAAGATTCAACTAAAAGTTCTATGCCATATTCATCAGCATATCCAATATCTTTCATGCCAATAACCTTATTTCTCAGAGCAGTAACAAGCAAGCCTTCTTTTATGAAATCGTCTTTTGTTGGCATAGGGCCTCCGATGATAATGCCCTTCAAATTTTTCATGTCAAAAAATTGCTTTTTTAATGCTTCTGCGCATTCTCTATAAAAATCTTTAGCCTTTCCTTCAACAATTCTTTCATAACGCTGTGAAGAATTATGCACAAGAAAGCCATTAGCAATAAAATTGTGATTCTTTGTTTCTATGTCTATTGTTTTCTCAGTTTTAAGGGACTCAATTTTAGATATCTTTGCCAATATTAAATTAGAGTTATAAATAAACTCTAGTCTTTTTTTGAGATCTTCATTAGAGATTTTATCTAAAATCTTTTTCTTGAAAACATCTTTACTTATTTGTCTTTGATTTACAAAAAAACTCGGGCATCCGAATTGATGATGCATTCCGGAATTTTTTAGGATTTTTGCGATCTCTCTTCCATTAACTGCCAATTGTCTTATCTTATTTCTATTGCTTCTATTTTTTATGAACTTATTCAATAATTCTCGTTTTTCTGAGGAGCTAAAATTTATCTGCTTCTGAAATATATTCAAGGATTCCAAATCGTCAATTGCCAGGGTATATCGAATATTATTAGAATAAGGATTTCTTCTATTGTCATATTCATTGACGGACGCAATAATTCCAAGTCTTAAAAGTGCGAATTGTAATTGTTTTGCAAGTACCTCATTATTTATACCCAAAGCTACTCTTTCAGAAACATAACCCTCCGCATCAAAGAAGCCAGCCATAAATGAAGCGAGAGAAGCATCTGAAGATCTAAGTACAATTTGGGGCATTCTTTCACTAAGAGTTTTATCTTTCTCTGGGAAAATTGATTTAATTAATTGAGCAATAATTCTGCTGTATACTCTAATTTGATGATAGTTTTTGTCGTCTCTAAAAAGCTGCTTAACATCAATACCAAAAGTTTTTTCTATAAGATTATTATAAAAATCTGCAACTTCTTTTCTTTGTTCAAAAAAAGTAATCCTATCAGGTTCATAACTACCATCACCCAAATAGTATCCAAGAATTCTTGAAAAATCGGGAGTCATAGTTTTAGGTATTTTAACTTTTTTAAGATTGAATTCTTGCTTGATTTTTGGAATAAAATTTATGATTTGGTCGTTTAAATTAAGATTTATTTTTTCAGGCATCAATAAATAATCTCCTTCTTTTAGCTCTGAAAGTTGCTTTTCTTCAATTCCTTTTTCAGTTCTTGCAAAAAAAGTATGTTGAGCAGAGGCCTTAATTTCAAAACGGGGATACTTAGTTATAACTTTAAATAAATTCTTGCTATTTTCCCATTTAGCAATTATCGGAGTTTCTTCAGAACTTTCATTGTTGAAATTTTCAGACATTATAAGAAGAGGATTATGCGAATCTTTAATTTCAATTAGACTTCCATCATTTTTCATAATGAATGTATCGGGGGATAAGCATTGCCCACCAGCCCTTGTTTTTCCAGGAACTCCAGATTCAAGATGCTGTAATATTTTAATTTTCTTTCCCTCAAGCAAACCAATAGTTGCTTCTTTTCTTTCTATAACAAATAATCCATACAATTCTTTAACTTCGAGCATTTCTTTTAATGGATCAAGAATAAAAACTTGATCACACCGATATAATCTCATGCCCAATTCTTCAGGAGGAACAATTGTCCAGATTCGCATATCTTCTTGTCCTTCAACCTGTGAAATATTTCCAGAATAAATCGCAATTCCATTTTTTGGAGTATTTTGTCCAAGCTGTCTTAACTGTCTTGTTGCTCTTTCTAACGCTTCAATAACATTTTTTCTTGTTGTTGAGCTCTTAATATTTCGCGCAGTAGATTTTTCGGATTCTAATTGATTGATTACAACATTAATGTTTGCCCCTGAAGGAACAATAACACTAACCAATTCCGTATGTCTTCCACGAATATTTGAAAGTTCTTCAACTATCTCTGCAAGTTCTTCTTTTGAAATCGGTTTAATAGATATTTTATCTGCCATGTTTGTTTTGTATATTTATTAAAAATATAATCAGTTTATAAAATTATAGCTAAGATGACTGCTTACTCTTAAGCTAAGTAAGAATATAATCGTGTCCTTTAATCATTCTTTCTGGATGAACAATAATTCCTTTTCCTGGAACAATATCAAATCCTACAATCTTTCTCTTAATTTCAACGCCTCGCATTTTAACAATTTCTATTGCTCTAGTTCTGTATCCGGATTTATAGAAAACATTGTATAATGCTATAATTCCATCTGAAAGGAATGATACTGCTTCGCCTTTTTCTATGAATGTTCCACCAATATGTGTAGGATTTGCGGTTTCTCTAATTAAAAATGAAGTTATTTTATGTCCTTCAAGATATCTAAATAATTGTTCCATATAGATTCTAAATCTGCTTTCTTCTCCAGAGAATGCAGAACCAATACTTGTAAGCGAATCAATTAAAACTACATCAGGGTCAAAGTTAGTAGGAATAAGAACTGGCTGAACTTCAATTAAAAGTTCTTTTTTAGCTTCGCTCAAAAGTGCTTCAACGCTTCTTGCAATGTCCAATGCATTAAATCTTTTTATGTATAAAAGTCCTTTTTTCTCATACTCTTCAGCATTAACTCCGAAATTTTTCAAGTGCCCGCGAAGTCTATATTCTGGTTCTTCAAAGCTCATATAAAGAACTTTTTTTCCTTCCTTGCACATATTTTTGGCAAGATTAAGCATGAAAAGTGTTTTTCCACTTCCAGGACCACCTTCAACAAGAACTGAAGAACCACTTGGAATACCTTGTGTAAGCAAAGAATCAAAACCAATAATTCCTGTTTTCAAGAACTCTTGCTTCTTCTCAATCTTTTTCTCCTCTTTTTTCATATGCCACTTAATCATTTTTAGTTTAAAAACCTTTCTTATTATTTTTATTTACTCTTCTTCTAACAGAAAGTTTATCAAAAATATCAAGATGAGAGTCATCATAAGACTCTGTAATCCGTTTAGAAAGAGAATTTATCAAAATGCCTATTGCAAATATCATTGCGCCAACCCAAATAAAAAAATTTGTTGAATTTGAATAATTAATTCCTAAAGTTTCATTTATAACTCCTGCAGTTATGCTTGTGTTGAGAACTATTAAAACAGCTATTGGAACAACAATCAAAGCAGTTAAACAGATTTTTTTGGCTTTATTAGCAAGAATATGTCTCTGAAATTCTTTTCTTTCCAAGGGATTCAAACTTTTATAATATTCAGTTTCATTATATTGAACCGGCTTATGAAAATGTTCTGAAACCTTTTGCTCGATTCTTATCATCCGTTCAGCCAAATCCATAGAGAGAAAATTCTTTTTTTCAGATTTACTCATATCACAAAACTCTATTTTTTTATTACTTGGATGTTTTTTCATCGTACGAAGCTACACCCCTTGTAGCGAGTAATTGAAAATTTATTTTTAATTTTCATATTTTAGTTATAATTTCTTTTTTGCTTTAATTATTTTCCTGTGATGTTTTACCGGAATCTTAATATGAACCTTATGTTTTGCTTTTTTAATTTTTTCGGGTTTTTTAGCAGATTTATGCGCAATAATTCTTGGTTTTATTTTAACTGTTTCTTTTTCTTTCTCAACTGCTGAATCTTCTTTAAATATATTTTTTGCGCCCCCCGAAATCTTTGCTAATTCTTCTTGAACAAGGGGAATCTGTCTATCAATATCCCTAATAAGCTCTGCAAATCTTTTAGTTTTTATATTATATTCTCCTTCAGGAATTTTTCCGTATTGGAAATAATCTTTTTGTGTTTTCATTACAAGCTCTTTTATTGTCTTTTTTCTATTTATTAATTTTGATAATTGGCGATTCAATCTCATTTTTCTTATCTGAACTCTGTAAATCAGCAATAAAATCAAAATCAAAACAACTAATCCTGTAAGAAATTGCCAATTTGCAATTTGCAAAATTCTATTTTTAGAGGTAAGAAATGCCATAATTCCTCTCGCAGTAGACTTATAAAAAATATTCAATGCAGTATACGAAGATCTAACCGTAGTTATTTCTGTATAAGTTTTTTCAACAATAGCTGAAACTTCAGTGTATCTTTCATTTTTAATTGCATCATTAACATCATTAATCATCGCGTCAATAGTCGTAGTATCCATTCCAGGAATAATTGAGTCATTATAGAACATCATCAAAGAATTAACTTCATCCTGCGCAGCAAGCGCATCTTCTCTTATCTGTTTTACAGTATCGCAATATGGAAAAACCAAAGCAAAATCATAATTGCTTTTTTTCTCTTTGAGCAAACCTTGAGCAACATATGTGGCTTCTGCCTGTTTAATATTATCTTCTATGCTTAAAACATTAAATCCCTCATCAGCCATTAATTGTTTTATATCCTTAGAATCATTAATGCATATAGCTGCTTTCACCTCAGTTATGCTTGCGTTAAGTTTAGCATCTAAAGCATAAACACCATTAATAAAGAAAATACATGCTAGTAGAACTGTAACTAATAAAATTATTTGCCTCTTTTTTATCATCGTCTTATTCAACATGTTTTTATATATATTTAAAGGTTTTCAAATTTATTTCTTAGCTCGCTTCGCAACTTTAAACATCCTCCGAACTTTCTTCTCCCGTTTTATTGCCTCTTCTGCTTCAATAGTTGCCATTTCTTCTTCAACTTCTGTCAGTCTTTTTGTGTAACTCTTAACCATATTTTCATAAACTCTTGTTTCAAGTCGTCCTTTATTCAAGTAATCATCCTGTATCTTTTTCAAATTTACAACAAGTCTTTTTTTCTCTTCATCAAGCGCTTTTCTTTTCCCCTTGAACTTAAGCATATTTGCAACTTTAGTCTCAATTTTTATCCTATCCTCAACTGCTTCAGACAGTCGACTTTCATATTGAACCATAGCGTTTTCATATTCTTCCATACTCATGTGATTTCTCTCAAAGCACTCTTTCTGAACAATTTTCATAAGCTCAAGTAAAAGAATTTCTTCTTCTTTTAATGCGCGAAGTTTTTTCTTATAAATCTGGAATCGGATAAACAACGCGCTTCCAGTTCCAACTAAACTTAAACCCAATAAAATCCCCAAAAACTCTAAAGGATTATTCTTAATCGCATAAGCAAGATTAAACTCGCCTTTAGTTTCTAATGCGAATGTTAACTTTGCTTCTTTCAATCTTTCTAAAGCTAAGCTAAAATCTCCTCTGTTAAACGCAGCTTGCCCAATATACAGCATCTTTTTCGTTTCTGTAGCAGCTATTCCTCTTTTTTCTGCATCAGCAACACTTATTTTCATTTCTTCAAGGATGCTTTTTGCCTCAAAAGCATCACTATAAATCTGTTTAACTTCATTATAATTATTTTTTAATTCAGCAAAATTAAACGCAGTATAATCCTTGTTCATGCTGTCAAGTAACGAACTAATCGATTTCAAATTTAATCCAGAAGCATTCATTTCGTCAATGAATGCTTTAGTTTCATTCAAATAAACATCAGATTGCTCTCTTGAAACTTCTAAGATGTAAAGTGTTACGTGTTTTGTTTCTGATAATGGACTGCTAACTCCATTTGTATCCAGCTCGCTATCGATTAAGAAATTCAAAATATATTTCTTTCCAGTAAAGTAAGCGGGCGCATTAATTTTTACTTTAATCTTCTTGCTTGAGTATCCTGCAATTGAATCTATTTTATTAGGGGTTATTGTTATATATTCTGAATTTATTCCTGAAACCAATATTTTTATATTTTTCATAGTTCCAGGATATTTATTCTTGATTTCAAGCTCAAAAGTTGAAGCTTCTCCTCTCTGCAATTCAAAAGTTGCGTCTGTTCTTATCGAACCTCCTCCGCCCCCACCACCGCCTCCGCCACTAGTTGTTGTTATAGTTGTCGTAGTGGTTGTTTCTGCGCAATCAGGATCTTGCGCATGTCCGCAAGCAGTTACGCAAATTCCATCCGAAACATTATAACATAAAAAAGTAATGCTGGCAGTAGAATTAAAAATACTTTGATTAATAGAATCCACAATATTATGCCCGCTATAATTAAATCCAGAACTGATTAGTGTAAATATTTTTGTTCCAGTAGTCATAGATTCTAAGTTCATAAAATTTAAGCCCAAATCAATATGCTGATAGTTATTATCTGAAATATTTTCAAAGTACATAGAAAGATTTCCAGAAGTATTAATAAATAATCCTGCAGGCAATGTCCAATTAATAGTCACATTAAAAGCAGTATTAGTATAATTGGGTATTGTGCTGCCCATAACATTTTGTACATAAGCCACAATACTAAAGTTGTCGTCTTTTAGATAAACCGGATTATCATAAGAAGTAATTTCTTGAACAAGATATGGTCCGGCTTGGCTCGTAAGCAGGGTTCCAACGATATTAGAATAACTTGTCAAAGAATAATCATAAAAATCATCAAGAGTTACATTCAAACTTTCAGTTATGGGAACAGTTGATTCTGAATAAGTAGCATTAACTAAAATTTCTCTGCTGCTTCCTGCAGAAAGAACATAAGAGGGCGTTAGTGCAGAATCAGTTCCATCAAAATAAATTCTTTTATTTGCAAGATTTTGCGATAGTCTAAAAGTTAACGAACAGTTATTTGTAGTATATTGAATATCACCCGTATTATAAATTGTAAAGTTAGCGCTATATTTTGTTGTAGAAAATCCTACCAGAGTTCCAAAGTTGCCATTAGACGGTCCACTATTGCTATAATTCCAAGTGCAGTCCCAATTTACAGATAAATTATACACACTTGAATTTCGCGTAGCTCCAATACTGTCATTTGCAATAATCATATAGCTTAATGTATGTTCATAAGCCCAAGTTGGAATGCTTGCATTAAAAATAGTTGATTTGCTGAGCGTAGTTGTTGAATTGTATATTGGAGTTTGATTTAGCATTTTTGTTGAATTAGCCTCACTCCAGCTTGCAGTATAATTTTTCCAATATAAAATAAGTGATTCCATATTATATTCTGTATCT